>BNJS01002783.1_pt1 | contig 85523 bp, 112 predicted proteins | sample 8540461 | NCBI WGS metagenome assembly BNJS01 (sample SAMD00202454, study PRJDB9452) | human saliva metagenome | isolation source: human saliva | place: Japan
TTCAATTAGACGATAAATTTTTTTGAAGGTGCTTTGATAGACGAATGTCGCCAGGAAAAACAGCGGTGTTTAAGCAGCACGTTCAGAGAACTCAGAAGCTCGAATCAGTGGTGTGGATTATGGATGGTTTTCAAGTGAAAAACTTGAAGAATTGAACAAATTATGGATGCTCAGGGTTCATTGATAATTGGCTAAAGACTAAACGTTCCAGACTTTCAGAAATAGCCAAAACTTTTGCAGCGTTAGTTCAAAACAACAACGGTCAAGACTCGTCAAGTTATATCTAGAATTTGCCTCATTAGGTAAGCAGTGTACCAGATTTCAATCAAATCAGTATGCTTGTAATTAAAAGAATACCAGACGAACAAAGCAAACATCGATAAAATTTTTTAGCTGAAATATAATACATGATGGTTTTATTTTTAGATAACCGTTTCAAGCTTTCAGCAGTGGTTTCTTTACCGTTTGGTGTGATTAGTCTCTATCTTTAAAAAACGTTTCTTCGGCGAATTTTAACATTAAGGCAGATTTTCAGGGTTAGAACTAACTACTTTTTGCGCTTTTAACAATTGTTAAATGCTCACCGAGCTTAATTTTACTTTTTGGAAAAGATTTCGAAAGCACTGAATTTGCTGTTCGAAGCACTCTGCGGTTTGCTCATCTTGAGAAGAAGGGCGTCGCTTTTTCAAAGAAGTTGGCAATATTCAAAGCTTTGCGAGATCATCTTGTTTGCGTCCTTTAATTTCACAGAGATAATTTTGCAAATCGCTGACATTTTCAGCGCCGATTTCACCACAAGTTTTATAAAGATCCTTGCGGTTTCGGTTTTCAAAAGCTCAATTTCTTCTTGTGAATAAATATCGCCTGCATCCATCTCTTTTCGAAAGTTTCATCAGTAGAAACGCTCGGTTTTCATCACCGTTTTAAAATTGCACCCTCGATTGGGCAGGCGCCCACGATATTTAGGCGGCAAAAGTGAAGGGTGAACGCTTCACACATTGCGGGTCGAATAAATCAATAATTTCTTGCGGACCCATTCGACAAAGAAACCAAAACTCCGCAGGGTTTTCGAATAACGAAATCGAGTGATTTCTGATATTTTTGCGGTTGAAGCACTGGAATGTTGAACTTTTCACCAATTTGTTTCCACTTTTTGGTGCTTGAAACTTTTGCGCACCCGACCTTTTCGAGAATCTGGTTTGGTAGATCAATTCCAGCAATTTTGAAACCTTCATCAATAAGTTTTTGAAGTGAAACGGCCGAAAAATCTTCCGTTCCAAAAAGATTATTGGAGTTTTCAAGATTATAAATCCTCCCACAAATCAGAGTTGTTTTCGATATCTTTTTCGTAGTTTAATGGTTTGCACTCGCCATCTTCGTCAAGTCGGTAGAAAGCGTCTTTTTATCGCGAATATGATCAATGAAAAGAACGCCGTTTGTGTGATCGATTTCGTGTTGAAGCACACGCGCAGAAAATCTTCGGCTTTTAATTCGAACTTCATTGCCGTGAATATCAAGTGCCTTAACGCGAACTTTTGATGCGCGAGGAACTTTGCCGTAAAATTCCTTTCAATCGAAAAGGCATCCTTCAAAATCGACATCTGTTTTTCCTTCGAATTTTGTAATTTCAGGATTTATTAAAGCGGTGAATTCTTTTATTATTTTTATCGTCCAAATCACTTCGAACATAGTAATTTTATAAAGTTTGTTAATTTGCGGTGCAGCAATTGCAGCTGAAATTTCATGCGGGTGAGCATTTTTCCCAGTCGAGGCTGGCATCAATCATACTTTCACACGAGTTTGACGAACTCATCTGTAATAACATGCACGTTCGCATTTTTGCGCAAATTTTTGGTTAGGTAAAGGTTATAATATCTTCTTTTTCATTGTTTTTATTATACCCATTTTTAGGGTAAAAAGCTGCAAAATCATTGATTTCTAGGGTGATTGTGGTAAAATCTAATACTCGAAGAAAGTAGTCTGCAGGTTAACGAGCTTAGCTCGTTTTTATATTAAAGAGAAAGGTTAATTTTGAATATATGTAAATCTTATAAATATTAGGGAAGTTCTGCATTTATCGAACACATTATCGTGGATGAATTTCGGCGAAGAATGCATGAAGGAGGATGGGTTTACTTTGGAGGACTCATTCGGTTTTAGGTTTCACTATGGTCTAATGGCGGGATTACTAGAAATATCTTTAAAAGTCGAAAAATGAGAATATACATTCGAATTTGAAAAATTTATGGATCAAAACTTGCAGATTGAAGATTGGGGAAATTGAAAAATACGCCAATCAAATTTTTGCAGAAGAGCAATCTTGGCGATTTAATGATACTCTTTAACTTGAGTAAAATTCGCAAAATGTTGAATGAAATTCACTCTTTCGAAAATATTTTTCGAAAAGGCCACTTTAAGATTTAAACCTCACGAAACGAGCGCGTTTTCGCAATATCAAAAGCCGAGAAATCGGCGGATATTTTGCGAATTTCATCTGAATCTGAAAATACTAAAACTCGAGATGCTCAAAATCTTTCGCGATTCATTGGTTTTTAGCTTTTGGCTTTATCACTTTAAAAATCAGGGGTTTCAAGAATTTGTAGACGGGATATTTTTCCAATTGAACCTATTTTGTACCGCGATGATTTTAGTGATTTCGATGAGCGGATTTTGGATGAAATTTCTGGATGCGTGAAGATTTTTTCGAAAACAGTAAAAGAGTAAATATTTTGAAAAGTCGAAAAGTTATAATTGTTTCAACCAGCGAAAAGAAACACTAAATCTCAGACATTTTTGATCTTGACAACATACATATATGCACACCAAATTAGGGCGGAAGTTTTAATTAGTGGTTTGCTAGGAGGTAAAAATATGGACAAAATAACTGCAAATATCAGAAAGGAGCTCGCATGAGTTAGGCCCCTGTAATAGGTGGGTATTTTTGACAGAGAGATAGCCACGAGTCAAAGTATATATGAAAATATGCTTTAATCGTTACTGATTATTTCAGTGATAATGAATTGGAGATTATCTCTTTTCTAGGTTATTACAGTTTGGGAAAACAATTTATAAAATACTTAAAAATCTACAAAATGGGGAGATTTGTATCTGATGAAGGATGGGTATATATAGCAGAGATTGCAGTAAAGCCTATTTTTATTAAAGGTTTATTATGAAAAAGTGTTCAAAAATCTATCCTACATGAGATTTCACCAAAAATGACAGGGAGATGTTTTGGCGTTGATTTATCTTGCGTTGATATGAAACGGATAATTATAGAGGTACTAGAATATCTTGCGAAAGATTATTACGGACAAATGATTTCTGAAGGGCGAGGTTTTTCTAGTTCTGATAATAAATTCTCGCTCAAGCGTGGTGGATTTTGGCGAATTAACTGGCTTTTTATGCTTGAAGATATCGAAAAGATAAAATCCGGCAAAATTACAAAAGATGAAGCAAGAAAAAGCTAATTTAGATTATTTAAAGAATTACATTTTTAACACTTCGAAAAAGATAATTAAATCAATCCTGGTGGGTCTCAAAATCAACTCGCCACTGTGTCTTGCCTTGAAACTCGCACGCAATCTCTAAAAGAGGTGCGCGTTTTACTTTAACTACAATTTGCCAACGATAAGTTTCACCCACGCGTTCATAAAAAGCTGGCGTCGGACCAAAATTTGCATACATCTTTCGAAAAATTTTTGCGAATTTCGCGCTTCTTTTTGTGAATTTCGCACGGCTGAAAACTCAGTTTTATAAACGCAGGTTAATTTTAACAGATACACGAAAGGTGGGTAGTTTTGCTTTTGGCGATTTTTACTTTCGAAAATTATAGTATCCAGTATAATCTTGATTTAAGCCAAATTGAATCGATGGAGCTTTCAGGTTGATAAGTTTGAATAATTACATTTGATTCGTTAGAGTGCCGCCAACGCGACCAATCACTTGCGAGATTAACTTTCGAATTTCCCGCTCGCTCGAAAGTCAAAATCAGGCAAAGCTAATCCCGCATCGGCCTGAACTACGCAAACGGTTTTTAATTTTTGGTAAATCTAGACCTTGGTAACAACTTGGGTGCCAATAATAATATCGATTTCCACCGTTGTGAATTTCACTTGTAAAGCTTTTCGACAGTTTCATTTTTGTCACTGTCCGCATCGAAGCGTGCAACTTTTTCTGCGGAAAGAGGTTTTCAGATTTCTTCTTCGATTGCTTTTGTGCCGATTCCCTTTGTGGATAATTTCTGCTTCACCGCAATCTGGACAAGAAATTGGCGGGCGTTCTTTGTGTCCGCAAACATGACATGACAATTGAAATTTATCGGCGTGTAAAGTTAGTGAGAACAAAACAATTTGGACAAAGCGCCATCCATCCGCAATTATGACAAAAGTGTAATACTGGCCGAACCGCGACGGTTGTGATAAATTAAAACCTGTTTATTTTCGCTAAAGTTTGCTCCATTTTCGGCGAGCATTTTCGAAAAGCGGTGGTTTCTTGAATTTTTCGTCAGATCAACCAGTTCAATTTTTGCTGGTTGGAGCTTCTTTTTGCGAGTTCAGTTAGTTTGATACTTGCGTTTCCACCATTTTCTTCAGATAATTCGGCCAAGAAATAATCTTCAACTAACGGCGTTGCAGAACCAAAAATTGCTTTAAAATTGAAAATTCGAAGCCAAAAACTGCTTGCGCATAAAGCAGAATATTTTTGGTGTTTGGTCTTGCTTAAAACTCGGTTCGTGAGCATTCATCAATCACAATTAGACCTAAGTTTTTTACGGGCGCAAAAGACAGAGCGTGCGCCAATAATCAACTTGCGGCTCTGGGTCGTTCAAAATTTTTAACCAAGTTTTATGTCGCCCGGCTTCGGTTTGGTGTGAGTGAATAATTTTGAATATTGCTAAAATGTTTTTCGAAATTTAAAACCAGTTGTGAAGTTAATGCGATTTCGGAACTAAAATTATTGCGGGATTGCTGGTTGGCTAAAACTTTTTCAGTCTGATTTATACTAAATTGAAGTTTTTCCCGATCCGGTGATTCCGTGAAGAAGAACTGTTCCGGAGTGGATTTTATCGAGCTTTAGCTTGATTGCGTTTTGTTGCTGATTTGTATAATTTGCACAACTCTCTTTTTATCTGTTAAATTGATCTGAAGAACGGCGATTTTTATCTAAAACCTGCCGGTAGAATTCCGCTCCAAACTTGGGAAAAGAGGCGTCTCGCAATAGTTGGCTCATCCATTTTGAAAGCTCAATTAAATGTTTTTGGAATTGGCGTTTTTCGACTATTTTTAGAATCTCGCGAGTTTCGAAATCTGGTTTTTCGACTTCTTTGAAACCACGCAAACATATGCCAACAGAATTTGTACACTTTGGCCAGTTTCAAGTTTTTCTTTTTGGAAGCATAAGTAAAAACTTCGCTATTAGCGCGAACAATTTTTAACGGTGCAACTTTCAAAATAAAAATCCATATATCTCTTATTTTTACATCAAAAAGTTTAAAAAATAAAATAAATATAGCTTGCGAAAAAAGCCAAAATTTTGTAAAATAGAAATACGAAAAGGTGAGGATATGGTAGATTTAGATATTTTTATTACATCACGGGTTAAGCGAAAAATTGTCGTATTTTTGTTACGTATCCAGTTATTAAAATGCACTCTCGTGGCCTTGCAAACTTTTAAAAGAAGATCCAGGAAACATTCAACGCGAACTTGCCAAGCTTGAAAAAGCCGGATTTTTATTTAGGGAAAAGAAGAAAAATACCTATACTTATTTTGCGAATACGAATTTTTTGGTTTTCTCCGAATTGCAGTCTATTGTAGTGAAAGTTCGCGAGCAAAGCAGTGTTGCGCGTTCAAACAATTATATCGAGAGGTCTGTTAAAAGATAGAGTTCGCGAATGACGGTTGAACAAATTTTTGAGCAAATTTTAAAGAATCGTGGAATTTCAAAAGAGAATCGTGAAGCTTTTCTGAATCCGAATTATGATAACCAGCACGATCCTTTTTTGTTGCCGGATATGGAAAAAGCGGTTGAGCGATTACTTGTTGCTCACAAAAACAAGAAAAATTACAGTTTATGGTGATTATGATGTTGATGGCGTTTCGGCTTCAGCAGTGATTTTGACAGCTTTCGAAAAATTCGGTTTTAAAAATGTGGATTATTTTTTACCCGATCGTTTTAAAGATGGCTACGGAATGAACGAGCGTGGCGTGAGAGTCCTTGCGGATCGAGGAACGAACTTAATTTTAACGGTTGACTGCGGAAGTTTAAATCACGCTGAAATTGATTTTCGCAAAAAGGTTTTGGAATCGATACAATTGTAACCGACCACCACAACATTGCCGAAGTTCAACCGAATGCAGTTGCGGTTGTAAATCCGCGCAGAAAAAGAAAATAAATATCCCGCAGGCTGAAAATTTTGCCGGCGTTGGAGTGGCGTTTAAATTGGTTCAAGCGCTTCAAACCAAACTCGATGGCTTTCCTGCTGGCCAAGGAAAGTGGCTACTTGATATGGTGGCGCTCGGCACCGTTTGCGATATCATGAAACAAACGATCGAGAATCGCTAAAACACTTTTTGGGGCTAAAAAGTTCTTTCGAAAACACGCCGAGCTGGCTTGAAATCAATGCTTGCATTAGCTGGCGTGAAAGAGCCGAAAAGTTCAACAGCGGCTTTATCATCATGGCCCACGAATCAATTCAGCCGGTCGGCTTGAAACTGCCGAAAAGGCATTAGATTTAATGCTTGAAAAAGACTCTTTTGTTGCTTTCGAAAAGCCATAATCTCGATGATTTAAACAAAGAAACGCCGTAATTCTAAACTGAAGCGCTCGATACGTGATTCAAAAGTTGAAGATTTTAAAAATGATAAGGTTTTGGTTGTGGCTCGATGAAAGTTTTTAACGATGGAATTATCGGAAGTTATGGCGAGCGGTTTGTCGAACGTTTTAAAAAGCCAGTTTTCGTGATTTCGATTGAGGCGATGTAGCAGGGTTCGGCGCGTAGTTTTGGCGATTTTTCGGCAGGTCAAGCAGTGCAAAATGCAAGCGAAATGTATTATTAAAGGTGGTGGTCACGATGCGGCTGCGGGCGTAACTTTGCCAACTTCAAAAATTGATGATTTTCGAAAAAGCGTGAACGATTTTTATGATTCATTAAAATTACCAGCTCAAAAGCTTTTGCCAGTGGATGTTCAGCTGAAGATTTTTCGCCAATTTCATTAGAGCTTTTTAGAAAAATTTCGCTTCTTGAGCCTTTTTGGAAATGGGAATGAAGAGTCAACTTTCGAAAATTAAGAACAGCTGCGTAATTACGTCAAGAAATGGGTGATAAAAACCAGCATCTGAAATTAACTTTAAGTGATGGCGAGCGTGAAATCATATGTCAAAATTTAATGCACCAAAAGATGCCGAAATGAGATTGAAAAAGTTGACGTGATTTTCGCTAGGTTTAAATGAATAGCAAGAGCCATGTTGAAGGTCAAATTTTGCATTTAAAGAGGAGGAAATAATGAAAGTTTTTATTATTTAGAGATGACGAAAATATTCGCAGTGGAGCTGGTCGCGCAATGAAGCACCAAGAAGCCGCGTTAAAATTAGCCGGCGTAGATTTTTACTACTGATTCATCTGATGATTTTGATATCATCTCATTTAAATACAATTAATCCAAAAATCTTATTTATTGGCTAAAAAGGCTCGTCAAGAATGGTAAAAAGTGGTGTTTTTCATGCACTCGACCGAAGAGGATTTTTCGAAATTCGTTTTGCGCTTTCGAATCTTGCGGCGCCAGCTTTTAAAAAGTGGCTTGTGAAATGTTATAACACCGCTGATGTAATCTTAACGCCAACCGAATATTCGCGTGATTTGCTTTTTGAAATATAATTTGAAAGCGCCAATTATACCAATCTCGAACGGAATAGATCTTTCGCAATTTTCGAGAAAATCCAGAAAAATCAAAAAGCTGAGAGTATTTTAAACTCAAAAAGACGAAAAAGTCGTGATTTCTGGTTGGTCATTATTTTGAGCGAAAAGGCTCGCCAGATTTTTATGGCGGTGGCTCGTGATTTTCCAGAGGTGAAATTTATTTGGTTTGGTCACACGCCATCTGCGGCACTGACTGAACATGTGAAAAAGCGATTCGAAAAACCTGAAAATGTAATTTTGCCAGGTTAGTATTTCAGGGCGAAATTATTCAAGGTGCATTTACGAGCGCGGATATGTTCTTTTTCCCGAGCTATGAAGAAACCGAAGTGGATTGTTGTTCTTGGAAGCTTTGGCAGCGAAATGTCAGGTGTTGGTCTCGAAATATTGGTGTAAGTGATTCTTGGCTTTCGAAAAATGAAAAATTGTTTTATGGGTAAAAATAATGAAGAATTTACAGAAGCGATTGAAAAATATTTGAGTGGCGAAACTGACTCAACTATTGAAAAAGGTTGACGAGGTTGCAAAAAGCAAAAAGTCTCGAGAAAATTGGCGCACAACTCAAGAAAATCTATGAAGATTTGATGTAGGATTTCATACAATAAGATACCTAGTTCTATCTAAAATCGTTCAAAATGAGGGCGATTTTATTTTTCTTCTTCTAAAAACTTTGGTAAAATAGTAATCAGTATGAGTATTAGTGCAACAAGAAAGACCAGAAAGAAGCTAACGAAAATATCATTCGTCGCTTTAATCGAAAAAGTTCTACAAAGTGGAGTTTTTGAGCGAAGCTAAAGCATCAATGCGATTTTTCAAAGCCTCTAAGCAAGGTTGAACGACGCAAAAAGCAATCGTTCGAAATCAACGCCGTGCTGAAAAAGCACAAAAATGCGACTTGGTATTCGCTACAGATAAATTCAGTCGAGAGGCTGGATTTTATTTTTAAAAGGAGGAAAATGCTAAAAGAACAAATTAACGCCGATTTAAAAACTGCAATGCTTGCGCGAAATGCTTTCGAAACTACAGTTTTGCGAGGTCTAAAAAGCTTCGATTTTAGATGAGGAAGTTAAAGCTTTGGTAAGCGAGACGAAGGCTTGAACAATGATGAAATTGAAAACGCTAGTTGCGCGAGAAGTAAAAACGCAAAGAAGCGGCCGGTTTATTAGATGAAGAACGTGCTGAAAATGAACTAAAAAGAAGCCGAAATCCTTTCGAAATACTTGCCAGAAATGGCGAGTGAAGACGAAATTCGTGTCGGTGAAAAACTGAAATTTCAGCAATGGGTGGAGTTTCAATCAAGCAAAATGGGTGCAATATTGGTAAAATGAAAGCAAAATTTGGCAATTCTGCTGACGGTGCTGTTTTTGGCGAGAATCGTAAAGAAGAATTGAATTAAAATTTAAAAACGACCTTTGGTCGTTTTTAAATTCCCAGTCGGAAATAAAGCTTTATTTGCGAGCTTCTCTCTTTCTTTTAGTGATATAGCTATAAAATAATCAGAATATTCTGAATATCAAAGCCTATTTCTTTTTGTTCTGAAATCTTGAGCGAACAATATGGATAATTTTCTTGAGTAGTTAACCAAGTTTTCATCTGGGTTGTCTCGAATCTCTATTATAAAATTCTTAGCAATCTCGTAAATTATACAAATTTCTTCTTTTGAGAGAAAGGCTTAGGATAGTCTTTTCGAAATAGTTAATGTAGAAAGAATTCAAATCTTTTTATAGTGTATTCTTTATTTGATGTGCTATATTTTTTAATTTAGTAGGAAAACTTTGAAACTACTATCATAATCTATTTTTATATAAAATAGTGACAATTTTTGAAAAATGCTCATAGAGAATCTCCTTTTTAATAAAAGAGCGCTAAAACAGCGCTCGTAGCTAATGAACATTATATATGAATTTGATAATAAAAGTCAAATAGTTTTTGAAAAATCAATTTGATTTTTAGGAGGTCAGCTATAATGGGGCTATGAAAAAGCATAAACTTGATGAAGTATTTACGATTATTGAAGTTGTTTTGGCTCTTGCGATTGCTGGGCTGATATTTCTTGCGGTTTTCCTGGCTTTGTCAGCTTTTGGCAAAGGTCTATTCGAGATAAATCCAGAAAAAGATTCGGTCGCCAGAACTGTTGCAATGATTAAAACTTATCGCTCAAATAGTGGTCGTCAATTAAAATTTAGTGATGAATATAAAAAGTTATTTTTCACTAAGAATAACTCTAGTGAATAGGGAAACTTCAGGTGAGGATTATGTTGGTAGACTTTAGATAGTTTTAGGTAGTTCTTGTGAGATGTATAAATCGGGTGAGGGTGAATATCCTCGATTTAATCCTAATAAATTAATGATTGCAATTCATCTTGCAGCGAGCAGACTATTATTGTGGAAGAATTTTAGTATTTTTAATTTTTGTGCTATAATATAAAAAGTACATAATTTAAAAACAAAAGGAATTTAATGATCGTATTTTTTGGTCCAGCGGGTGCTGGTAAAAGTGTTCAGGGAAATCTGTTAGCCGCAAAGAAATGATTGGCGCTGGCTTGGTGCTGGTCAACTTTTGCGCGATAGCAAAAGACCCTGAACTTCTTACAAATGAGCACGGGTCAATTGGTTGATCCAGAAATGTGAACCGCGTTATGGGTGAAGCTTTAGGCCGAGCAAATAACGGAAAGAGTTAAACAGGTAATTCTTGATGGTTACCCACGCCAACTTGCTCAGGCGAAATGAGCTAATTGAAAATAAACAAAATCATGGGCGCAACGTTGATCTCGTAATTGTTTTAGAGGGTGCCACGAAGCGAATTAATGCGTCGTCTTGCAATTCGTGGTCGTCTTGATGATACTCCAGAAGTTATCGATGAGCGACTCTGAATTTACCGAAAAGAAATGTACCCAGTTTTTGAACTACTTTAACGAAAACGGCGTGGTTATCGCGCATATTGATGGAACTGGAACCGTTGGTCAAGTTCACGACCGAATTATGGAGGAAATCGAAGCATGCGGAATTTAATCATGGTAATAAAACCGAAGAACAACTTCAAGCAATGCGCGAAGGTGGAAAAATCCTTGCGCGAATTTTACGCGAATTGACTGAATTTGCGAAAGTTGAGTATAACTGGTCTTGAAGTGGATGCTGCGCGTAAAAATTAAAGAATACGGAGCAAAAATCTGCATATCTAACACCTGAAAGTTAATTTTCCAGGCGTGGTTTGTATTTCTTTAAATGACTGTGTTGTTCATGGTGCACTGAATGATATTCCTTTCGAAAAAGGTGATGTTGTAGAAAATATGATATGGTGATTCAATACAAAGGCATGATGGTTGATTCTGCTACGACAACTGTTGTGGGTGAAGAGCAAAAAGGTGCAGTAAAACATCTTTTGAATGACACAAAAAGCACTCGCTGCCGGAATTTCAGTTGTTAAACCTGGTGTAAAAACTGGTGATATTGGGAGCCGCAGTTGAAAAATCACTGAAAAATCAAAACTCGGCAATGTTCGGGATTTGGTTGGTCATGGAATTAGTGTTAAAAATGCACATGGATCCAGAGTTCCAAATTATGGGCATGCTGGTCAAGGTGTTGTTTTTCAAGAAGGTGACACTTTCTGTATTGAACCTATGACTTCGCTTGGAAAAAGGTGATGTTGTTTTTCAATGGAACAGACAGCGAATGGGATGTTTTAATGCGCGATGGCTCAGCTTTCAGCACATTTTTGAACACACAATTTTAGTTACTAAAGATGGTGCAGAAATTCTAACTTTAGAGTAGTTTTATAGAAAAATGAAAAAAGTGGGCTTTTTAAAAGCTAGCAAAGATACTCGCGAACATCAATTGAGTGAACATTTTGAGCATTCACACAGCCATGTGCATGCAAGTGATCTTCCGTTGGCGATCGGTTTAAATTTAGGGTTTTTCAATCGCTGAATTCTTTTAGGGATGTTTTTGGGTTCCGCAGCAATTTCGGCAGATGCAATCCATGATTTAGGCGATGCTATTTTTGTTAACATTTTACGCTAGTTTTGAGTAAGTTTAGCAATAAAAACCCACTTCAATTATGAGCTACGGATATAAGCGCTTGTCGGTTTTGGGTGCTGTTTTGAATTCTTTTTGTTATGTTGGGTCTTTCGATATGATGGCGAGGACCCTATATTATGAGATTTATAAATCCGCACAATCATGCGCATGTGAATGTTCCGGGGTTAATGGTGGTTTCAGTTATTGGGATTTTAGTTAACCTATTTGCAGCCCTTCGACTTCACGGTTCGAAGAATATTCTCGATAAAACAGTTTCGCTTCATCTATTCGAGGATCTTTTTGGTTGGGTTTTAACCCTTCTTACATCTATTTTAATTTCATTTTCAGGTCTTACAATTCTCGATAGAATTGCGAGTTTGTTTATCCTGTTATTTATTTCTTGCGGTGCAATTATGAATGCTTGGGATGCTTTAAAGATTTTACTTCAGCGAGTGCCTAATGTAAAAGATTTAAATAATATTAAAAAGAATATTTTTAGCAATTGAAGGTGCTTTAGTGTCTATTAAGAATGTGCATTTCTGGAGTCTTGACGGGGAAGAACATATTTTTACTGCGCAGATTATCGTGAATGATTCTTCGAAAAAGTGCAGAAATTCGAAGAAAATTTCGAGTTTTTGCCAAATTTCCAGATCGTAGATTCAACAATAGAAATTTTGGAAAAATAAATTAAAAAGTACTTGCATTTTTGAAAAAGGCTCGTGTATAATTAGAAACGTACTTGGTGATATGCCACCTTAGCTCAGCTGGTTAGAGCAGCTGTTTTGTAAACAGCAGGCCTTCGGTTCGAATCCGAAAGGTGGCTCAAGTATTTTTAATACAAGTTAAAAAGAGCTGGGATAGTGAAGCGGTCAAACACAACAGACTGTAAATCTGTCGGCAGATGCCTTCGAAAGTTCGAATCTTTCTCCCAGCACCAGAAATTATTTTCCAAAAGAACACCTAATCACTGCGAGGGGTGTTTTTTTATTATTTGCTATTTTCGTACTTGATAAAAATTAGCATTAACGGTATAATGGAACTATGAATGAGAATTCTCGAAATGTGGTAGGAGTAGATATTGGAACTTCAAAAGTTCGTGTTATTATTGCGAACTTTGATAAAGAAGGAATGCCAAATGTTATCGGTGTTGGCTCCGCAGAAAATAACGGAATGAAAAAAGGGGTGATAACTAACGCTCAAAGCGTTTATCAAGCTTTAGATAAGGCTTTGCTTCAAGCAGAAAGAATGGCTGGCTACGAAAGTAGTAGTGCTATATTTAGCGTCAATGGTTCACATATTTTAAGCACAAATACTGACGGAATGATTGCGATCAACTCACCAGATGGAATTGTAGATGAAGAAGATCTTCAGCGAGTTGAAGAGGTTGCTACAATTGGTAAAATTCCAGCAAATCATCGAGTTTTGGAATTTATTCCATACTATTATAATCTCGACAATCAAGAAGGCTTAGTTGATCCTTACGGGATGGAGGGCGTTCGCTTAGAGGTTCACGGTAGTGCTATTTCGGCATTAGATTCAAATATAGATAACTTAAGAAATACCGCTGCAAGATTAGACCTTGACCCAGAACTTTATGTTCCAAGCGTTTTGGCTTCTTCTCGAGCATTATTGACAGATAACCAAAAGAAAACGGTGTTGCAGTTGTTGATCTTGGTGCCTCAACTACTGGAGTTGCGGTTTATGAAGACGGCGCGTTGCGATTAATAGAAGTTATTCCACTTGGTGGAATCATGACTACCAACGACCTTGCAATTTGCTTTGAAAGTTTCACCAGAAGTCGCCGAAGAAATAAAAAAATTAAGCATGGTTTTGCTTTCGAAAGAGAAGAGAGTGGCGATATTGTTGTGAAACATGGTCGCGAACACTATAGCTTTAATACACGAGAGATCGAAGAAGTTATTGAGGCACGACTTGAAGAGATTTTTGAAGAAGTTAAAAAGGTTCTTAAAAAATCAGGTTTCGAAAATCAATTGCCAAACGGAATCGTGTTAGCAGGAGCAGGTTCAAACCTTAAAAGGAATTGATGAATACGCGAGAAAACAGTTACAGCTAGCAACTGAATTGGTAAAAACGGTGTTGAAAGAACTGTTTCACAAAGTAAACAAAACCAGAGTTTTCAGCTGCAGTTGGCTTTGATAATTGAAGCAAGAAATGTGGTTTTTGAGAAGAGAAGAATATCGAGATAGTTTTGAGCCTAAGAGCTTTGGATTTTTCGCAAAGATTCTTTAAGAAAAAGCGATAAAGTGATATAATGGGGAGTAAATTAAGGAGAAGAAATGCCAGAAATTAAACCGAATGAAGTTGAAACTTTTGCAAAAATTAAAGTTGTAGGAATTGGTGGCGCAGGTGGAAGCGCTGTTAATCGAATGAAAGATGTTGGCCTAAACAACATTGAATTTATTGCAATGAATACTGACGCTCAAGCGTTATATAAATCAAAAGCTGATAAAAAAATTCACCTTGGTCGTGAAACAACAAACGGGTTGGGTGCGGGTGCTGACCCTATTGTTGGAGAAAGTGCTGCTCTTGAATCGCGCGAAGAAATCCGCGAGGCTCTTGAAGGCGCAGATATGGTGTTTATTGCGATTGGTGCTGGTGGCGGAACTGGTTCTGGTGCTGGTCATGTTGTGGCCGAAATCGCCCGCGAAATGGGTATTTTAACGATTGGTGTTGCTACTCGACCATTCGCTTTTGAAGGCGCAAAACGAAAAACTAACGCCGACTGGGCAATTGAAAAACTTGCAGCCGCAGTTGATACTTTAATTACAATTCCTAACGATAGGCTTCTTCAAACTGTTGATCGCAATCTTCCTCTTCTTGAGACTTTCAAAATTGCCGACGATGTTCTTCGCCAAGGAGTTCAGGGTATTTCAGAACTTATTACTGAACATGGTTTGATTAACCTTGACTTTGCTGACGTTAAGTCGATTATGAGTAACGCTGGTTCAGCCTTGATGGGAATTGGTCGTGCAAGTGGTGATAACCGAGCACAAAAAGCTGCTGAACAAGCTATCGAAAGCCCAATGATTGAAGTTTCAATCGAAGGTGCTCGAGGTGTATTGTTCAATGTTGCTGGTGGTTATGATATGAGCATGAGTGAAATTCAAGAAGCTGCTGAAATCATTACAGGTGCAGTTGCTCCAGATGCAAACATTATCTTTGGTGCAACTTTGAACCCAGATCTTGAAGATGAACTAATCATTACAGTTGTAGCAACTGGTTTTCGATCGTGATTATAGCGAACCAGCTCCAGTTGAATCACTCGAAAACGTTGTTTCGAAAACTTTCAATCTTGAAGACGAACACGCAGATGCTCGAGAAATTGATGAAAAAGTTTCTAACGCAATTGATATGGAACTTAAAAAAAGAAGAACCATCTTCAGCCGAAGATTTCACAAGCGATATTGAAACTAAAAAAATATTTGGGCTCAAGACGAAGAAAAAGACGAAAGCGATGTTCCTGCATTTTTGCGCCGCCGAAAACGCAATAAAAAGGAAGACTAATGGAATTTAAGCTCGACGAAACCAAGGTTCTTGAAAGTCGAATGTCGGTCGACGGCAATCTGTGCGCCGTCGCCGAGTTGCTCCAGATGGAACTCGCTTCACAACTTACGAGCGAGATTGAAAAACCGCGGATTATTGTTATTAAATCGCAGGGCGGAAGAGAAGAGTTTAGTCGCGAAAAAGCTTTAAAAAGCTCAATTATTCGTTCAATCGGAAAGTTCATTTCAGATCTTCAGGTTGAAGAAATTATCAACCGTGTTGAAAACGAACTTCTTCAAAAATCGAACAAAGTTTCTTCGCACCAGATTGGTGAAACTGTTTTGGCAGTTCTGTTTGAAATGAATAAAGTTGCGTATATTCGTTTTGCGAGTGTGTTTAACGGTTTCGAAACAGTTGAAGATTTCGAAGATATTTTAGCAAAAGTTAGAGGTGAAAATGAGAATTGTAGTAGTCTATAAAGATTATAGCGATCATGGCCGTGAAGTTCGAGAATATATTGAAGATTTCTGAAAGGCAAACGGGCTTAAAAGTCGAAGTAATGGATCCTGATTTTGGCAGGAAATGAGTTTTTTCTTGCGAGCTTATGATGTGGTTGAATATCCAACAATTTTAGTAATTACAGATGAGGGCTGTTTATTGCAACAGTGGCGGGGTAAGCCACTCCCACTTTTTGACGAAGTTGCATATTACGCACGCTAAGTTGAGGCTTGGCGTGTTTTTGTGTTGACAATATTCTTATTTAGATATATACTTATAGGTACAGTCCCTTAAGTAAGGATTGTATCATATTCTAAATCGTTAGGTTTCTATAATAATCTTAGCAACTAAGGGCAGTAGTTTCTGTACTATGCAGCTACGGTTGAGAGTTCTATTATTGAACCTGAGGCAAAGCTCTAATCTACCCTTTAAGGGTGGATTATCTTTATATTGAATAAAAACCCTATTATCTTATAATGGGATTATGAAATACTCAATAGGTTTAGATATAGGTACAACCTCAATTGGTTGGGCTATAATCGATGAAGATAATAAAAGAATCGAAAAAGTTGGTGTTCGGATTTTCGAAAAACCAGAAAACCCAAAAGATGGTAAAAGTCTGTCCGAAACCCGTCGGACAGCTCGCTCGACAAGAAGAAGACTGAAACGTCGTCGCCAGCGTTTGAAATTTTATTAAAAATTCTTCAGAGATAATAATCTATTAACCAAAGAACAAATTGAAGAGCTTTTAAAACCAGAAAACAAACTTAACCCATATAAAATTCGAGAAAAGGCGTTGAATGAGAAGATTTCAAATGAGGAACTCTTTATTAGTTTGTATCATATTGCAAAAACGTCGGGGATATAAGAGTAATCGAAAATCTGCCGAAGAAAAAGATAAAGGAAGGTTCGAAAAGTTCTTTCAGCAATTTCGAAAAACGAGAAGTTGCTTAAAGAGTATAAAACTGTCGCCAGTGCACTAAATTCAGAATGAAAAATTTATAGCTCATAAAAGAAATAAAGCTGAAGATTATAGCAATTCTTTTGTACGAGCGAATTTTGAAGATGAAGCAAAACTTATCTTGAAAACTCAAAAAGAATTTGGCTTGAACCTTTCAGATGAAAAGATTAATTTTCTACTTTTTGGAAACGGAAGGAAGGTAACTTTAACGGAATTTTTCACAGCGTCCATTTATGACTAGTGAGCTAATTATGAAAATGCGCGGAAAGTGTAGTCTTGAGAAATCTGAACTTCGTGCACCAAAAGCGAGTTATAGTTTTGAGATGTTTCGTTTAGCAGAAAACTTAGCACACTTAAGAGTTGTGATAAATAACGAGGAGCGTAGCCTAACGGAAGAAGAAATTTCAAAAGTTATTGAAAAAGCTAAAGACATTAAAAGTGTTAAAATATCAGCATATTCGTGAAGTTTTGGGCTATAAAAAAGATGAAAACTTCAGCTTTCCAGCAAATATGATCCGTGGCGAGATTAAAAAAAGATAGTAAAAAATAACGGTGAAGAAAAATAAATTTCGGTGAACTTTTTTTATCATAAAGGTTAAAACTGCTCTTTCTAACACTCCAGAAGATTGGCGAAAAGTTTGTGACAATAATTATAGAATGCTAGATGAACTTGGCGAAATTCTTTCATGTAATAAGGATGACGAAAGTTTACGGAAAGAGATTTCGAAACTCGGCTTAAGTGAAAAAGCAGTTGAAAGTATTATGACGATTAACGTTAGTGGTTTTGGTCATCTATCGTTTAAAGCACTTAGAAAAATCTTCCCATTCTTGTTAAAAGGTGATATCTATTCTGATGCATTGAAAAATGCAGGATATGATGTAAAACAGCAGCTTTCTGGGGATAAAAATAAACTTCCTCCACTTTCGAAAGAAGACTCAGCCCAAATCACAAATCCTGTTGTTAAACGAGCGGTTTCGCAGACTATTAAGGTTTTGAACGCAATTATTAGAGAATATGGTGCACCATATCAAATTAAAATTGAAGCGCAAGCGATTTAGCTAAAAACTTCAAAGAACACAAGAAAATTAAAAAGCTCAAGATGAAAATGCCAGCTATAATGAAAAAGAATTAAAGAGCGACTTCAAAAATGAGTTCAATGTTCCTTTGCCAACTGGCCTGCAAAATTACCAAGTTTAAACTTTATGAACAGCAAAATGGAAAATGCGCTTATTCTGGAAAAAGAGCTTGTTCTAGAAAATCTATTTTCTAATGAGCATTACGCTGAAATTGATCATATCATTCCATTCTCCGCTGCGGAAATGACAGTTTAATGAATAAAGTTTTTAGTCTTAACTGAAGAAAATCGACAAAAAGGTAATTTAACACCTTTTGAAGCTTGGGGTGCTGACGAAAATCGATGGGCTGAATACGAGGCACGTGTTAATTCAATGAATCTTCCTTTCCGAAAGAAAGGGCGATTGCTCGCAAAAGTTCCACCAAAAGAAGACTGGAATAGTCGTGCGTTGAATGATACGCGATATATTTCAAAGTTCTTAAGCCAGTATCTTCGTAAAAATTTGAAATTTGCCAAATTTGATAACGAAAATCCAGCCCAGAGAGTGATTGTGCCGAATGGCTCAATAACATCTTATCTACGCCGGGTTTGGCGTGTGGGATCAAAGAATCGTGAAGAAAAACAACCTTCATCATGCCACGGATGCTTGCGTGATTGCCGCAATCGATCAAAATGTTATTCAAAAATTTCACGCCTGAACAAATATTTTTGAACTCTTTAAGTATTCGGCAGAAGACGAAGTTATTGACAAGATAACGGGTGAGATTTCTAGCCGTGCGGATTTTGAACAGACCTTTGAGGATATTGAGCCATGGAAAGATTTTGGAAAAGAAGTTCGAAAAAGAACCGCTCATTATGGGTCGCCAATTGAACTTCATAACGAACTAATTGGTCTCGAGAATTATGATGAAGATTTTCGAAATAAAACAATGCCTATTTTCGTCTCAAGAATGCCAAAACGCTCGGGAAAGGGTAATATTAATAAAGAAACGATTCGTTCACCAAAAAAATTGTCGAAGGTTACGTAGATTCGAAAAGAAAAACCGGTTATAGCGCGAAAACAACGAATCCGATTAACGAGCGTAGATTTAAAAAACGCTTTACGATTCGCCAGTTCGTGAAACAGATCCAGCTCTATACGAGATCTTAAAAGCACGATTAAAATGAGTTTGGTGATAAACCAGAAAAAGCTTTTGGCGACCCAAAGCAACCCAGTTTATAAAACCAACAAAAAAATGGTAGTCAGGGCAATATTGTGCGCTCAATTAAGGTTTACGATACATTAAATTCAAAAAGCGGTTTCTTAATTAACAAGGGTAAAGCTTTTTGTTAATAACGGTGATACGATTCAGTTGGATGTGTTTAAGCGCAAAGAACTACAAAGGTGAATTTGAATACTATTTTTCACCAATTTATGTACATTTGTTAAATGCTAAAAAGTTGAAATTTTACCAACACCAAATGGGCGAAGCGCAGAAGAAAAAGCCGATTTTAATAAAATTCGCGATGAAAAACAGTAAGATTTTTGCGACTGAAGAAAATGGATTTGTTAAGCAATTTTCGTTATATCAAATGATTATGTACGGATTTATGCAGGGAATAGGATTGTTGAGGGCTATTACGTTAAATACGGTACAACTAATGGAACCTTAAAACCTAATGAACCATGATCAAACATCCAAAGATGACTTATCGCTTAAACATATTGGTCGCGGTACTATAACCTTTATAGAACGCTACGATATCTCCGTTCTTGGCGACAACTACAGGTGGATTTAATGGCGTGGCGCATTATTTCTATCGAAAATCCTGCTCGACTAAGTGTTAAAAATAACCAACTCTTAATTTCCGCAAGAAGAAGATGTTTCGATTCCGATTGAAGATATTGACGCGTTAATAATTGATAACTATGGCGTAAACTTAACCACGAATTTATTAAATGAGTTCTCTTCTCAGGCAGTGAATGTTGTAATTTGCGATCAGAAACATATTCCTACAACTACGGTTTTTGCCGTATTCTCAGCATTCGCGGCAAGCTAAAAGTATCTCGTCAGCAAATTGAGATGAAGATTCCGCTCAAAAAGCAGATTTGGCAGAATAATATTGTTCGAAAAATTTCTAATCAGGCTGATGTTTTTAAAAATATTTTTGGTTTGAATAGTGAGTATCTTCGAAAATGTGCTAGCGAGGTTAAGTCTGGAGATTCCACTAATCGTGAGTCTTTAGCGGCGCGCGATTACTTTTCACAACTTCTAGATGACGCAACTCGTCGTCAGCCAGTGTGGTATAACTCGAGCATTAAATTACAGCTATGCGCTTGTTCGCACAGGGCTAGCACGACATTTAGCAGCTCGTGGATTAGTGGTTTCGCAGGGGTATTTTTCACCACAATGAACTAAATAGCTTCAACTTGGCGGACGACCTAATTGAGACGTATCGTCCGCTAATCGATCTGTTCGTGCTTAAAAATTTGGTTTCGCGGGTTCGAAAAAGAAGATTCGGCTCTTTCGAAAGAAGAACGTCGAATTTTGCTTGAGGTTTTAGAATTTCGAGTTAAGATCTAAGGGTAAAAATTTCGCAATTAAAAAAATGCAATCGAGATTACGGTTGAAAGTTTTGTTGATTGTATTTTAAAGAAAGATTCTAAGTAGTCTAGAGTTGCCAAAAATATAAAAATAAAACAAAAATAAAAAAACAAAAAAAGAGGAAAAGATGGCATATAAATTTATGAGAGTAGCAGTATTTTTGATCTACCCACTGGTAGTAAAAAGAAAGAAAGAAGAACAGCAACGCGTTTTCGAAACTTTCTTACTAAAAGATGGTTTTAATATGTTGCAGTATAGTGTTTACACGAGACTCTGCCCGAACAGAGATGTCGCTGAAAAACACATGAACCGCGTTAAGCGAAATGCGCCAGATATTGGTTCGATTCGGCTAATTTATTTAACAGAGCACCAATTTACAAACATGTATGTAATTACTGGCAAAAAACTGTGCAAGAAAGATGTGTTTCGAACGATCAACTTTTCATTTTTAAACTAAAATCCCCATCATAACAGATGGGGATTTTAGTAAATCAATATATCATATCTAAATTGTCGGGGAACTATAACCGATGCGCATAAACCCTAACTACTGATTAGTAAATTATATCATATTCTAAATTGTCAGGAACTATAACCAAAAGGTCGTATCATCTGCAAATCAAATGATTATATCATATTCTAAATTGTCAGGAACTATAACATACACATTGATTGCCGTTTTAATGAGTTAATTATACATATTCTAAATTGTCAGGGAACTATAACCGAATTGGCTGCGAATCGTTGATCCAATTATATCATATTCTAAATTGTCAGGGAACTATAACCTAGATAGACGCCTGATACGCTGATATTCCTATATATCATATTCTAAATTGTCAGGGAACTATAACAGTTCAAATAGTGATTTACCAAAACAAAAATTAATTATATCATATTCTAAATTGTCAGGAACTATAACCAAAGGTCGTATCATCTGCAAAATCAAATGATTATATCATATTCTAAATTGTCAGGGAACTATAACTACACCTTGCCACAAAGCAACTCATAAGCATTATATCATATTCTAAATTGTCAGGAACTATAACAGTTCAATAGTGATTTACCAAACAAAATTAATTATATCATATTCTAAATTGTCAGGGAACTATAACCAAAAGGTCGTATCATCTGCAAATCAAAATGATTATATCATATTCTAAATTGTCAGGGGAACTATAACTACACCTTTGCTACAAAGCAACTCATAAGCATTATATCATATTCTAAATTGTCAGGGAACTATAACATTACAGATAACGCTTATTTCAATTTATTGATTATATCATATTCTAAATTGTCAGGAACTATATAACACGTATTGCTCGATAAATGTCTACCAAAACTGTAGAAAATTATATCATATTCTAAATTGTCTAGGGAACTATAACCTCAGATAGACGCCCTGATACGTGATATTCCTATTATATCATATTCTAAATTGTCAGGGAACTATAACAGTTCAATAGTGATTTACCAAAACAAAATTAATTATATCATATTCTAAATTGTCAGGGAACTATAACCAAAAGGTCGTATCATCTGCAAATCAAATGATTATATCATATTCTAAATTGTCAGGAACTATAACCCTTTCCTTATAATTACTTTTTCTGCTAAAATTATATCATATTCTAAATTGTGAGAAGCTATAACGTTAAACCATTGGACCTACAAAAATAAAACTAAGTATAATAATGTTTATGCATATATATTTTATATATTATATAAGTACTGTTCATGGTTATGTGACCAACTTGTTACCGACTGTTATATCTCCGGTGGCTATTGCTTTTGCGATATATGTTTATTTTACAAACAGGCGTATAAAAAAATCATTAAAGGACGAAGAGTTTAAAAATAGCAAAAAGGGTGCTTTTCTGGATTCTTTTCGTGCAGGCTTGATTGTTGAAGCTATCCTTTCTTTAACAAAAATAAGTGCAGGAACTGCTGTATCTTATGGCATTTGCTGGATTAGGGTATACAAGGAGGAGTTCCATATAGTGAGTACCGCTATATTGTTCCTGATCGCCAATCATGGCTTATGGTAAAACCTATATTTGATTGTATTGCGGTAATATTCTTGTTTTGTGTTAGTTATGGTTTCCAGACAATTGTTAAGTATTTATAATGAAACTTATTTTAAGAAAGAATGGCCACAAGTTTAAATTTAAAGAAATGTTCTCGGGTTTGCTAATGATGCACTCTTGTAGGAATTATTATTTTAATTATTGAGTATCCTATTTTAGGATTCTCTTAATAACTATAAAATCCTTTGATTTTTAAGTAAAATCTCAACATTACACCAATAAATAAAACGTCTCAAAAGCTTGAAAATATCTTTAATTTTTGATAAAATAAGCTTATAAAAAGCGTTTTTATTTTGATAAATGAGCGGCTATCAACCGTGAAGCTCCCAGAAGAAAGGGTTAACCGATTAGAACTGGGCGGAAAGCTCCGTAAAAAGCTAAAATTATAGGGCTAAAAGAATCACTTCTTTTGGAATCGAGATGGTATCGCCGAGCTTGCTTGGTTCTCGAATCTAAAAGAGGTGATTTTCTAATTAAAAAGGAGGAAAAATGAAATTTCAAGCAAACTCAAGAAGACGAGCAAAAGAATATGAAGCCGATGTTTTGGCACGCTGGAAAGCAGAAAATACTCTTCAAACAATCAGTTGAAAACCGTAGTGAAGATAACGCTTTCGTGTTTTATGACGGCCCTCCATTCATTACTGGTGTGCTACACCACGGAACTCTTCTAGCTCAATCGTAAAAGATGCCGTTCCACGCTATCAAACAATGAAAGGTAAGCGAGTTGAACGCCGTTGGGGTTGGGATACGCACGGTTTACCAGCTGAAAACTTTGTTGAGAAAAAGCTCGGTATCACTTCTCGGCATGAAGTTGGTGAAAAAATTTCGCTCGCCGAATATATTACAACTGCGCGTGAAAGCATGGTTTCGAATGCGGCACTTTGGGAAAGCACAATTGATCGCATTGGCCGTTGGGTTGAATTTAAAAATGCCTACAAAACAATGGATAAAGACTTCATGGAAAGTGTTTGGTGGGCGTTTAAAACTCTTACGAAAAAGGGTAAAAATTTATGAAGGTGAACGCGTTTTGATGTATGATACGGCGTGGGCAACTCCGCTTTCAAAAAGTGAAGTTACAATGGATAACGACGCCTATAAAACTGTGACCGACCCAAGCGTTTTTGTGAAATTCTGGTTGAAAGATTTCGAAGATGCAGAAGGCTCAAAAGATAAAACTGCAATGCTTGCCTGGACAACAACTCCTTGGACTTTGCCAGCAAACATGGGCCTATTTGTTAACCCAGATTTCACCTATGCAAAAGTTAAAGTTGGTGATGAGTTCTATATTTTAGCAAAAGATTTGCTCGAAAAAGTTTTTGTTGATGAGAAAAAGCAACCGATTCCTTTTTGAAATTGTTAATTTAATTGATGGTTCAGAATTGGTTGGTTTGAGCTACGAGCCACTTTTCGAAGATTCGAAATATTCCGGTGAAGGTGAAGAGAACGCTTATAAAGTTTGGGGCGCAGATTATGTTTCTCTTGAAAGCGGAACGGGAATTGTTCACTCGGCGCCAGCATACGGTGAAGAAGACTTCAACTTTGGTAAAGAATACGGAATTCCAGTTTTTCACGTTTTAGATGAATATGGTAAATATTTGAACGGTGAATTTGCTGGTAATGATGTTTGGGAATTCAACAAGCCGCTTGCTAAAATCTTGAAAGAACGAGGTGTGGTTTGGAAAATTGATTACATTCGCCACGAATATCCACACAATCCACGAACAGGCCACCGATTGATGTATCGCGCACGCAAGCTGGTTCTTTTGATGTTCAAGGTCAAAAAGAATTAATGCTTGAGCAAAACGAAAATATTAATTGGTTCCCAGCACACTTGAAGCATGGTCGTTTCGAAAAGAATCTTGAAGCTGCACCAGATTGGAACTTGTCGCGTGACCGTTTTTGGGCAACTACAATGCCAGTTTGGAAATCTGAAAGCGAGCAAAAATCCGCGTCGTTGGTTCTTATGCTGAACTTAAAGAATTGAGTGGTGTTGAGCTTGAAGATTATCACCGACCTTGGGTTGATGAAATTACTTTCGAAATTGATGGTGAAAAATACACTCGAATTGATAAAGTGCTTGATTGTTGGTTCGAAAGTGGCTCAATGCCATTTGCACAATTCCATTATCCTTTCGAAAACAAAGAAAAATTCGAAAAAGAATTTCCCCGGGCGACTTTATTGTTGAGTATATTGGTCGGAGTTCGTGCATGGTTCTATTATGTTCACGCTGTAAACACTGCTTTGTTTGGCAAAACGCCTTCAAAAATGTGATTACAACTGGTGTTGTTGCCGGAAACGACGGCCGCAAGATGAGTAAATCTCTTGGAAACTACACCGATCCAAACGAACTAATGGATCAATATTCAGCCGACAGTTTGCGGTTCTTGTTGCTTACTAGCCCACTTTTTGAACGGTGAAGATTTTGCACTTCACGACAAGGATGTTTCAGATGTTGCGCGCAAACTTTCAATGATTTGGAACATGTATGATTTCTTCACAATGTATGCCAGTGTTGACGGTTGGGAATTTAACGGCGAGCTCAAAGATCCTTCAAAAGATCTTGAAAATCCACTTGATAAATGGATTGTGAGTCGTGTTCACGAACTTCGAAACGAAATTACAGAAAACATGGATGTTTATAACATTCCACGTGCGCTTGAAGGCGTTTTCCATTCCTCGATGATGCTTCGAACTGGTTTGTGCGCCGTTCACGACGTCGTTTCTGGAAGAGTGAAAATGGTGCCGATAAACTTCAAGCTTATCAAACGCTTCACTATGTTTTGAGCTATCTTGCGTTGATTCTGCGCCATTCGTGCCGTTCTTGGCAGAAGAGCTCTGGAGCAAAAATGGTTAATGATGGTTCAGTTCACTTGAAAAGATTGGCCAGAGGCTGGTGAAATTGATAAAGACTTGATTGCTAAAAATGGCTGAAGTTCGCGGTTATGTGAATGGAAGCTCTCGCGCTTCGAGCGAAGAATGGTATGAAAATTCGCCAACCGCTTGCTAGCGTGAAAGTTCCAAAAAATGCCGATACTTTCGATTTTACACCAATTCTAATGGAAGAATTGAACGTTAAAGCTGTTGAATATGGTGGCGAAGAAGTTGGTTTCGACTTCGAATTAACTCCTGAACTTCGTGCGGAAGGCTTAATGCGTGAGATCATTCGCCACATTCAGGCTACTCGTAAGAAAGCTGGATTAAACGTTGATGATCGAATTGAACTTAACTTTACATCTGAAAATACTGAAGTTCTCGATGCGTTTTAAAAAATTTGAACAAGAAATTTCGAAAGAAGTTTTGGCTACGAAAGTTGAAATTTCAGAAGATGAACTTGACTTTACTCAAACTGTAAAAGTTGAAGGTTCTGAAGCAAAAATTTCACTCAAAAAAGCTTAACCAAGATATTGATCAATCAAAATAACTTATGCTATAATACAAGCATAAGTTATTTTTAAACAAAAACATAAAATCAAAAGGCAAAAATGGAAAAATTTTAAGATAAACGATTATAGTACGAACGAGCAGGATAAAAAGTCTCTTGAACGAGAGAGTAATTTTGAAGAGTTTCAAGATTTTAAATTCGATTCTTTCGAAAGCTTAAATTCTGAACAGCAAAAAGAAATCGAAAAACACAAGAGAGTTCAAAAATGAAGCTCTTGAGAATTTGAACGATATTTATGCGCGCGCTGATCGTGAAAAAGGGCAGTTTTTTCTTACGAGATGATGAAATCTCAAAACTTGAATATTGTGCATTTTCGAAGATTATGACGCAAACTTCGAAACTTATGAAGGTCGTGAAAATGAATTTAGTTTGCGGGAAAATCAATTTAAAACGCAAGAGCAACTTGTTCAAGAAATTAGCACAATGAAATCTGTTCGCCGAGAAGTTCCAGCAGGGCAACGTTTTCTCAAATCATTATTCGGGCAATTTCTGGAAAAATTGCAGCTTGATATTTAGTAAAAAGAAAGTCGGTAGAAATATCGATTTTCTTTTTAAAAAGTGTTGACATTTTATTACGCTTGTGGTAAAATACGGAGTAAATAAATTAAAAATAAACAAGGACAGAAATGAAGAACGGGAATAATCTCAATCCTACACCTGACACAAGTAAGTCTTTTGAGGAAGCTTATGGTGCTTGGGATACTCTGCAAGAGGAGTTAGCCCAGCAAAAAGCGTGAAGAAGAACTTGCAAAGGTGCAGAAAAATTACGAGAAAGCTGTTCGTGATGCGATCGATAAAGGTGATCAAACTGCCTTTAACGAGATGGCTGAACGTGACGAGCACTATCGTAAAATGGAAAATGGTGAAAATCGAATAGATGATGAACAGTCACACGAATCTTCAGTACTTTCGCAAGAAGAAATGGCACAAGCTGTAAAATCTAGCGATGAAATTCAAAAATGGATTTGCTTGCTCGTAGAATCCAAAAATGCTGGAAGCGACGAAGCTAAAGCAAAATACCAACAACAACTAGTTGAACTTTCGAATGATTTTTCGAAAGGTGAAGGTGCTATTGCAGTTAAAGATTGGCACGACCAATCTCAATGGGATTTTCGAGAAGCTAGTCAAGCTGAAGGATTCCGCCAAAAAGTTCTTGATTCAATTTGGGAAAAAGCAATGGAATCTCCAAAAGCTGACGATCAAAGAAAATGATAACTCAAATGATAATGATCAAGAACCACAGGTTGCTGATAATATAGATAATCAACAAGCTCAAAACGTTGATAATATCGACAATCAAAAAGTTAGTGTTAACTATAATGTTGAAAATAATATCGACAATCAAAAAGTTAGTGTTAACTATAATGTTGAAAATAACATTGATGATGAGCAGAAGCCAGAAATGATTGAGCAAAACGAGGTATGAGAATAAATTTGACGAAATGCTCGTAAATGGCGCAACAGCTGATGAATTAACAAGATATCGCCGTTCGATCCGCGCAAACTTTTATCCATACAGGAGAAATGACACCTGAAAATAAAGAAATGTTAGCCTCGTATGTCAAAAGTTGAACTTGCGGTTGGCGATATTGCACGAGAAAAACGCTAAAGATACAGAAAACAACGCCGAAGAAAAAGTTGGAAGATTCCAAAAACTCAAGAAAAATTGGTAAAAATATCTTGAAACTTGGTGCATTAGCTGGTCTTGGTATAGCTGTATTCGGAGTTGGTCGCTCAGCTACTGAGTCGGTTCACTAACAATAGTGAACCAAAAAGTAGAAAATAAAACTAAGATAGAACTTAGTGATGTTTCTGACTGAGATCCAGCAAACATGCAAGCTTTGAGAGTAGTAATACTCAAGAGCAAGAAAAGAACTTTTAATAACGGAAAAATACGATCTAGAAAATAACGACTACAATAAAGTTGATCAAAAAGAGAATCAGTATTCGATTGGTACAAGTGTAGCGGAACTTTCAAATGAAGACTTCCAAAAAAATATGATTGAATCGCACAGTGAAGATGACATTGAATATATGGGACAATTCTTTGTTAACGATTCTGAAGCGGCTCAAAAATATTTGGGAATGTCGAACGGCGAAGTTGACAACTTAGTTGATGCTGCACGAAACGGCGACCAATCTGCTTTCAAAAATTGAATGAGCTTATTCAAACTATATGGCTGCGCGCTAAAAGTTGTTGGTCAAGAAGCTTTGGAAGGTGATTATTACTCAATCTTTGTGAATGGTGATAAAAATTATGCTCACTCTGAAGGTGCGTTTGGCGGAACAGCGCGTGTTGTTCAATTGAAAAACGGTCAACAAATTTTGATCCGTGACCAATGTAAGCAGTTGATGATGAAGAAGCAGGTGAATGTTCCTAGCGGATGGACAACTCCAGCAATTCCGTTTGAACAAACCCATACTCCACCCGCTCCAAATACACCTCCAACACCAGAAACTCCACCGAGACACCTCCAAACACTCCACCAGAAACTCCACCGGAGACACCTCCAAACACTCCACCAGAAACTCACCAGAAACACCTCCAACACGGAGACACCTCCACGAGAGTTAGAGGCTAAAGACCCTACGAGAAGACATTAACGTTAATCCAAACTTAAATCCTGATGCTAAAGTTGATGGACAAAAATTTGAAGTTAATACTAACGAGGGCAATCAGCAAGATGAGATACAGGAAGTGCCAAATACATATGAGACTCCTGCAGCTCAACCTGATTTAAATATCCAGCCAAGCGTAGGTTCAGTCAATGAGACTGCTTTGCGGATCAAGGTAATGTAGAGGTAGCCCCTCAATACAGGACTGATGGTTGGGCAAATGACACAACAAGTCAAACTTGGGAAAGCACCTATAATAATGGAGGAACTCAAGTTCAAGCACAAGAAGGAACAAATGGCTCAGCTGGTGTAAATACTGGACGAGTAGAATAAAAAGGATGAAAATCAAAAAGCTTTAAAAACAGTATTGGTTTACGATTGAGTTTAATCTTCGCAGCTGTTGCGGTTACCGTTTTAAGTGGTACCGCAGCAATGGCGTCGGGGACCAAGTCGTGCAACCTATACTATCAGAAAAACCTGCAGATAGGGTGACATTCAACGCTATAACAAATAACCCAAACTATGGCGATGAAAGAAACTTTTGTTATTGCAAGAAAAACTACTGATGCAGCAAATCAATGGAAAGATGTAGTTGATGTTGATAGCGATGGTGAATCTTCGATCTCGAATGTATGTTCACAACTAATGCTGCAGCAAACTTAAAACTAGTTGCTGAAAATGTAACTGCTAAAAGCAAGCGTGCCAAATCAGTCGGCAAAAAGAAATTACACTCAAGGTCAGAATTTCGGCTTCAAATTCTAAACCGGCAACTGTTTGGGATCAAGTAGTGTTCAAGAGTGCAAGTAAAAACTTTACAGTTTCTTACGTAGCAGGATCTACAAAATACTACAACAACGTAAACCCGTCAAATGGTTTTGCTTTGCCAGACAGTATCGTAAATAACACTGGTGCAAAACTTGGTTACGAGCAAATGGATGGAAAAATTCCTGGATGTTTCCAATATTCTGGAACTGTATTGTTTAAAGTTAAAGTTACAACTCAAAAACAAGCAAGCTTTAAAGTTACAAAACAAGTTCGAAAAATTGGTGAAGCTGAATGAAAAACTGATGTTAGCGTAAAAACTGGCGAAAAAGTTGAATACCGAATCGGTTATGACAACAATGGTGAAGTTGCACAAGAAAAACGTAATGGTTCGTGACTTCTTGCCAAACAACTTAACTTATGAAAAAGGTTCAACTGTTTTTGAAAAACAGTTCAAATCCAAACTGGTCTAAAAATTAATTCAGATAATATTACAACTTCTGGAATTAATATCGGTAATTATGCTCCTGGTTCAAATGCTTATGTAACATTCACTGCAACAGCAGACCGAGATAAACTTGTGTTTGTGGGTTGAATAAATTAGTTAACCGCGCACAAGTTTCAACAAAATGGTTCAAAAGAGAACACAGCTGTTGTGAATGTTCAAAAAGATTGTACACCACAAGAGAAAAAGAATATTGTGAAATTCCTGGAAAAAGGTAATTTAAAGAAGAGATGATGTAAAACTGTAGCGATAAATGTAAAATCCCTGGTCTTCAACATCTTTCAGCTAACAGACTACGAACTGTGCTGGAGTTCCAACAGAGCTTCCACACACTGGTCCTAGCTGAAGCTGCAATGATGGTAGTGCGATTATGGCGAAATTACAGGTGCTGTAGCATACTGGTTCCGAAGTCGGAAGAGATGAAAAAGCGACTGCTGGGTCTTGCAACAAAAAGCAAACGACATCGTTGACCACAAATCAACAAAAACTGAAGCTAAAAATCTGAAAAAGTAGAGAAAAATGGTTTCAAAAATAAATAAACCTCGTTAAGTCAGGGTTTATTTTTGTTTTCTGAACGATTATTAGGTGTTAAAAAGTTCAAAATGCTTATGTCGCACAATTTTTAAAAATAGCAATAAAAAATACCTCTTGAGTAGGGAGGTATTTTCGATATAATGGCTGGCCGCCTTTTTATTATTTAATCGAAGTAATTTCGATTTTAGTATATTTTTGACGATGTCCGTTTTTCTTTGTGAACGCGTTTTTAGCTGTAGCGAATCACACGGATTTTTCGCCCTTAACAAGTTCGTCAACAACTTTGCAGAAACTTTCACGCCTTTCACAAAAGGAGTTCCAACTTCCACTTTGTCGCCATCAATAAGCATCAAAGCGTCAAGTTTGAGCTCTTTTGTTCCTTGCGGGAGGAGGTCCACCAGAAGGGTCTCTTTTTCGCTAACGATAAATTGTTTACCGCCAACTTTTTATGACTGCTCATAAAAATCTCATTAAATTTAATATCTCTATTATTTTATCATAGTTTTAAGTTTAAATCAAGGGTAAAAATAAGTTGAAAAAGGTAGTGCTTTGTGTTAAAAATGGTTGTAAATTAATATTGTAGGAATAAAAAGAGGAACTTTATGGAGAGAGATAAATATGCCTCTAAACGGGCATTAAGGGTTACAAACGTTGCTTTGATTATTTTATTGATCATTGTATTGCTATTTTGGTGGCGCGGATCTCGAATTTTCAATTTAAAGGTGTAAATCCTGGACAAATTAGTATTCAGTCAGCAAGATGGAAAAATTCAATATCAGTTCTTGGACGGCGAATGGCAAGATATTACATCTGTTGCTAGTCTTAAGGGCGAAAAAGGAGCTGATGGAAAAAATGGACAAGATGGCAAGAACGGTGTCGATGGAAAAAATGGCGTTAATGGTTCAAACGGTTTCAGAATGGTACTAACGGAGTTAATGACGGAAGAAACGGCTAAACGGCGCACAAGGAATCCAAGGCCAAAAAGGTGACCGAGGTGAAAAAGGTGAACAAGGAATCCAAGGCCAAAAAGGTGACCGAGGTGAAAAAGGTGAACAAGGCGCACAAGGAATCCAAAGGCCAAAAAGGTGACCGGGGTGAAAAAGGTGAACAGGCGCACAAGGAATCAAGGCTGACAAAGGTGACCGAGGGTGAAAAAGGTGAACAAGGGAAATAACGGTCAAGATGGTCGCGAAAGTGAAATTCGCAAAGATGCACTATATATTCAGTGGCGATACAAAGGTGAAGCTAGCTGGAATAATCTTATTGCATATTCCGATTTGAAGGGTGAAAAAGGTGATAAAGGGTGATAAGGGTGATAAGGGCGTGAAAAAGGTGAACAAAGGAATCCAAGGTGCTCAAGGCAACCAAAGGTGAAAAAGGTGACACCGGAGCTAAGGGTGAGCAAAGGCGAATTCGAAAAAGGTATTCAGAGACATTGCTGGAGTTAGTATGCCTCAAACCCTAAGCTTAAATAATGGTATTCTTTCGCTTTCTCATGGGGGTGGAAGTATAGCGTTGCCAAATAATAATCTTGGTGCTTACTCTGTATCTCGAATGACTTCTGCTGATACTTCAAATGTTTTCGCTTCCGGAAGACTTGCACGAGAATTTGACACTTTTTCGAAACTACATGATAATCAATAACGCAACAGGTCAAAGGCTTTATCCACGTTGATTTCTGGGACGAGTTCGGTTTCTAATAATAGCAAATTCTAAGCCTACCAGCCAATGCTCCTGCACCAAAAAGAACTTTCTGAAGTCCAGCTATTCGATGGTGGTAGTTTGGATTGTGACGGGTGCTAAAAATGTACAGATTCTAGGTCTTTCACCAAATAGGCGATATGTTGATAATATTCCAGTAATGGTTGAGCCTATCAAATAATATATAAAAGAAGCGTCTAAAAGGCGTTCTTTTTAAAGGTTATGGTTTTTAAAAATATGATATAATGTAATGTTATGAAAGGTAATTTCGATAACCAATCAAAAAGGGAGGGTTGGTAAAACTACCAGCGCTATTAATATAGCTACTATATTGCTAAGCGTGGTTTTTCGAGACACTTCTAGTTGATTTTCGACCCGCAAGGGAAAACGCAACTAGCGGTCTTGGTATAGATAAAAACGAGCTTGAATTTTACTATGGCAGATGTAATTTCTGGCGAAAAAGAATTAAAAGATATTATCATTAAAACTAATTTTTCGAAATTAAGCATTGCGCCTAGCACGCCTGTTTTGGCTAATGCTGAGGTTGAGCTTGCGTCAGCTAAAGGTCGTTTTTCACGATTGAAAGATGCGCTAAAAACTGTTGAAGCTGATTTTTGACTATGTTATTTTTAGATTCACCACCAGCTTGAGCTTGCTCACAGTTAACGGCTTTATTGCTAGGATTACCTAATCCTACCTGTTCAAGCTGGAATTTTACGCAATGGAGGGTCTTGGTCAGTTCTAAAGTATGAAGCTCTGTAAAGAAGGGATGAACCCAAATCTTTGAGCTTTCTGAGGTACTAACAATGGTTGATTCAAGAACCACTTTGGGATACCAGGTTCTTGAAGAGTTAAAAATTCTTTCAGACAAGATCAAAATGCGATCCTCGAAATATTCTGCCTAGCTGAAGCGCAGCCATGGCGTGCCAATTGGTGTCTACGATAGATTTAGTAGAGGTTCGCGTGCATATAAAGCTGTTGCGAAAAAGAAGTTATTCAACGCATGAAAGGGGTAAATAATGGCGAAAAAGGTCTTGGCCGAGGTTTTTCTTTCTTCACTTATTCGTGCAGAAATGCTTGTTGATGAAAAACTTGACTCAGAATTAGGTTTGGGGCCAGGTTGATGGTGGAATCAAAAGAAATTAAAATAAGTGATATTTCACCAGACCCAGAACAACCTCGTAAATATTTTAACGACGAAAGCTTGAGGAGCTAGCTAGCTCTATTGAAATTCATGGTGTTTTGCAGCCGATTGTGGTTGTTCGAAAAGATTCAAAATTTTTGATTGTTGCTGGCGAAAGGCGATATCGTGCTTCGAAGATTGCTGGCTTGAAGAAAATTCCAGCAATAGTTCGTGAATTTTCAGACCAGAAACGATTAGAGCTTAGCTGATTGAAAATATTCAACGTGATAATTTGAACGTTCTTGAAACGGCTGAAGCATATGCGAAACTTCGTGAACAATTTAATTTAACAGCTAAGCAAATTGGCGAAAGGGTTGGTGGAAGGAGCGAAAGTGCTATTCTGAACACTCTTCGATTGTTAAAACTTCCAAAAATCGTAAAAAGATTGCATTTTGGCGGGAAAAATAAAAAAGAAGGACAAGCTCGACCACTACTTAAAATTGATGACAATAGAGAAAATCCTTCCAAAGATTATTGAAGAAAATTGAGTTCTCGTAAAATTGAACAATTTTTGGTAAATTACAAAGAAGCAGAATGAAGGTGGATAAAAACCTGAACCTAAAATGAATAACAATCCTTTTCGAAAAACTGGTTCAGCATATTTCAGAAAACGATTAAGTGCTCCAGTGATATTAAAACTTCAGCGCGTGGTTCTGGTAAAAATTGTAATTAAATTTAAAACCGAAGAAGAACTTAAAAAGACTTGAAGAGATTCTTTCAAAAATAAAAACCGAGATTTTGTTCTCGTATTTTTATTATTTTTAAACTTGTTTATATTCGAAATTCCTAATTTTATGATGGGAAAATTCGAAAGGCGACAGGGCCAACGATTTTTATACAAAGGGAACTGTACCAAGACCACTCCTTGAATCATAAGAATTATTACCTTCACGGTTATCGCCAGAAACGAATATTTCATTTTCTGGAACAGTCCATTCACCGTCGTGACTTGTATAACTTTTTGGTTCATGGTTGAAATTGTCATCTGGATTAAAGCCGTTTGGATGGTTTTTATTATAAACTGTTAACTTTACCATTTTCAACTTTAACTTTTTCTCCGGCGAAGGCAATCACGCGCTTGATAATATATTGATCTCGCATTCCTTCAATATATTGTGGATTTTCGAAAACAATAACTTCACCACGCTTTGGTGTGAATTTTGTATTTGTAAGGTTTGCCCAGGTTGACTGAAGGCGGCTAATAATCACTTTATCTCCGTCGGCAAAAGGTGGGATCCCGTAACTTGAACCTACCACCGTAAAGCTTTGGAAAAATAAAAAGTATTAATTAAAATAGTTCCTAAAGTTACGCAAACTATAAAAATAAAAATCCCAAAAAGTGTCTATTAGTGCCCAAGGATGCCGTTGCCAAAAATTACTCTTTCATTTTTCCATTTTAACACGTTTTTGAAGCTTTTCAATTATGGTTATTTTTGAAATGTGTGATATAATGAAAAAGTATGGATTTTATTAAAATTTCGAAAAAGAATTCTTTTTGGGGAAGTATTGCACATATTTTTCTAAATATTATTTTTAGCTGGTAACTATATGGCTTTCAATTTACATTACAAAAACGCCGTGGGTTGCAATATTGTTAGTATTTATTTGAGTAAATGGCGAACTTTTTGCGGTTCGACCAAGGTTTTGGCTTGCAAAACGTAAAAATCAAATCTTGTAGACTTGATTTTTCTCTTTAAAGTCTAGTTATTCTAATGTTTTTCAACGGAGTGTTGATTATATCATTTTCGCAAGGTTTCTTGCTTGCAGTTTATATTTTTTTGCTAACAATAATTAAACCGCATTCATCTGAAAAATTCTATGAAAATTCAGGCACGTATTAACAGTGTTTTTCGGTTTATCGGCCTTGTATTCTATAACTTACGCTTGGGGCGAAATTCCAGTTTTTGCAGCTGCTTTCTGCTTGGGTATGCTACTCTTCGTCATATTCTATCTTCTCGCGTAAATAAAAATATTGAGATCTTAAGTTTATTTTGGGGGATGATTTTAGCTGAATCTGCATGGATTTTTTTAATTTTTGGTGATCGGCTACAGGATTCTTCTTACGCCATACTTTAACTTCGTTATTCCACAAGCTGCGATAATTTTAACAGTTTTGAGCTTTGTTGCTTTTGATGTTTTGGATAGCGGAGAAGAGAAGAAGAAAGATATAAAGAGCTTTTACCGGAAATTATTTTTGCTACAATTTTGATCTTAACGCTGTTAATATTCTTTTTCAACAATTCCAGTTGCGAAAAGCTAATTTAGAAAATGAGGAGGAAAAATGGATAATAAACCAGATAACGAATTACAAACAAAAGAACTGCAAACGAAAAATAATCTCAAAAACCAAATTATCATAGCGGTTGTCTTAACTACATTGGTTTTTGGTACAATTGGTGCCTTTCAGTTATTTTCAATGTTTGGATCAAAAATGAATCAAGGTGCGTCAATTAATTTTTCAAATAGTAATGAGAATTCAAGTTTTTCAAAACAGTCTGATTCGAATTCGATCGAATCGAGTTGCAAGCAGAGTTTCGCAAAGCGTAGTTTCGATTGTTGGAAAAAGCCAAAGGTCTTTAAGATATTTTAGTTCATTGGTTGAAACGGCTAGTGCCGGAACGGGGATTATCGTTAGTGAAAACGGATATATTTTAACGAATAAGCATGTTGTTTCGAAAGCTTCTGAGATTTCAGTTGTTACGAGCGATGGGAATTCTTACGATAACGTAAAAGTTGTATCAACTGATCCTTTGAATGATATTGCAATATTAAAAATTTCGAACGCAAAAGGTCTTAAAGCTGCTGAACTAGGTGATTCGAAAAAACTAAATATTGGCCAACAAGTGATTGCGATTGGTAATGCTCTTGGTGAATACGATGGCACAGTTACGAGTGGAATTATTTCTGGTGTTGGTCGAACTGTTGTCGCTGCAGATGGCGCTGGTTCAAATAAGGAGATGTTAACAGATATGATTCAAACAGATGCCGCAATTAATACGGGAAATTCTGGTGGACCATTAGTAAATGCACAGGGTCAAGTTATTGGAATTAACACCGCCGTAGCTTCAAGCGGTCAGGGAATCGGTTTCGCAATTCCACTCTTCTGTTAAAGGGATGCTTAAATCAATTAGTAAGGGTGAAACTCCAAAACGTGCATATTTGGGCGCTAATTATGTAGCGGTGACTCCACAAATTCAAAAGGAATATAAACTTACTGTTTCGAAAGGTGCTTTAATTAAATCACGCGTTCGTAGTCGAAATGCTATAATTTCAGATAGCCCAGCGCAACAAAGCAGGTCTTCAAGAGGGTGACGTCATTACTAAGATTGATGGGATAGAAGTTTCAAAAAATACCAGCTTAGGGTTCTTTGATTGGTGAAAAGAATGTTGGCGATAAAGTTCAAATTACATACATTCGCAATGGTCAAGAAAAAACAACTTCAGTAATACTTGAAGAATATCAAAAATAAAAAATAATACTAGGTTATTACTCTAGTATTATTTTTATCTAAAACGATTGTGTAGTTTTCAGATTTTCGATTTAACGAAACCGCAACTGTTCGTATATTTTTCAATCTCTTCAAATTGGCACGGGTCGGCCCTCAAGAATAATTTTTCTTAATTTTGGCAAATCTTGAGCCTGGAAGAGTAGCTCAAAAAATAAGTTCTAACCTGTTTTTCGAGCATAAAGCGCAATTTAGTGGTTCATGATGTAGTTCGTTGTTCTTTTCTAAAAGTCAACCCATCTCACGATTAACGTAAGGTAAATTTGCGGTAATAATTGTGATTTTCGAAAGAGTATCGGATGGAATTTTCTCCAATAAATTACTTTTCGAAAAGAGGGATTTCTTGGTTTAAAAGCTTTTTGCGATTCAGATTCGCTACAGCGAGAGCTTGTGAGAAATGTCACTCGCAAAAACTTCAACTTTTTCACCGCATTCAGCTTTTAAGGTTACGGGAATAATTCCTGAACCTGTGCCGATGTCTAGAATAACATCATTTGGTTGAAGTATTTTTTGTGTAATCTCAATCAGTGTTTCGGTCTCGGGGCGAGGAACTAGAACATTTTCGTTCACAAAAAAAGTTCGGCCAAAAAAATCTTTTTTTCGAAAAATATAAGCAAGCGGAACTCGTTTAATTCTGTTTATTTAAAAGTTATTAGCGTGAAAAACTAGAGTTTTCGAAAGCTTCTTTTTGTGGTTTGCGTGTACAAAAGTCCGTTCAACACCTAAAACATGTGCCAAGATTAATTCGGCATCAAGTTGCGCGCTAGCGATTTCAGCGTCTTTAAGTTTTTTGAATGATTTTTTCAGCCAAGTTTCAACTGTTTCGCGCATAGAATTAATTGTTTTTCCGAGGCGCGTTTGCAGCCAAAAATTCTAGTTCGGCAGCCTGCAAATGATCAACAATATCAGAAATTTGGGCTTATTCATTGCGGCAGGAATGTTGCTCGTGAATAACCAATTCGGTGGTCAGTGATGCGGTCTTGCGGGAAGTTGTAAGTTCGAATCTTTTCAGATCGATCACCAGAACCGATCAAACTGCGCCGTTCAGCGGTAAGTTTTAGCGTTCTCTTCATCAATTTTAGCCTGAAGAAGTCGGGCGCGCAAAAATACCGAGAGCTTTTTCTTTGTTCTTGATTTGTGATTTTCATCTTGATTTGCAACCACCATTCCAGTTGGTAAGTGTGATTCGCACTGCAGAATCGGTTGTATTCACGCTTTGTACCACTCGACCACCAGAACGGTAAACATCAATTCGCAAATCGTTTTGGATTAATTTCAATATCAGCTTCTTCGGCTTCGGGCAGAACAGCCACAGTTACGGTTGAAGTGTGGATTCGACCTGAGATTCTGTTGCTGGGATTCGTTGAACGCGATGAACGCCACTTTCGAATTTTAATTTCGAATAAGGAGCATCGCCTTTCACACCGAAAACAACTTCTTTATATCCACCAGCATCGTTGGCAGATTCACTCAAAAGCTCAGTTTTTAAGCCGTTTTGTTCGCAATAACGCAAATACATGCGATAGAGTTCGCTCGCAAAAAGGGAAGCTTCATCACCGCCCGCTCCTGCACGAATTTCAACAATCACGTTTTTATCATCGTTCGGGTCTTTTTGGTGAAGCATTTCGAAAGTTCTTGCTCGAGCGCGGCAAGTTTTTCTTCGTTTTCGGTAATTTCCATTTTGCAAGTTCGGCAAGTTCACCTGTTTCAAGATTGGCGAAGCCTGCGCGCTTCCTCGAGGTCAAGATTTTCGCGCATTTCACCTTTTTCGATAATTTTTCAAGTTCGGTGAAGCGTTTATTTTTAGCTGAAAAATCTGGCGAAGAATAAGCATTCGGCTCACTTAAGAAAGCTTTGAATTTCTTCTCTGTTCAGTTTTAAGTTTATCAGATTTAAATCAATTTTTGCGTATCATAAAAATATTATACCAAAATCACTTGAATTTAAAGTGTTGAAAAAAGAATGTGGTTATGATAATATTTTTGATATGAAAATAACCTCTTGGCGTGGATTTATTGAGAACGAAGCTGAAAAAGCCATATTTTAAAAAGTTGTGGCAAAAAGTTGAACACGAGCGCGTTCTCAAAAGAGATTTTTCCGGCAAGAAAAGAGATCTTGTTTCGAAAAATGTCCGCTTGAAAAACCAAGGTTGTGATTATTGGTCAAGATCCTTATCATGGTGTAGGGGCAGGCGCACGGAATGAGTTTTTCGGTTAAAAAGGTGTTAAACTCCGCCAAGTTTGCAAAAATATTTTACAAAAGAACTTCAAAGCGATTTAGGTATTGAGCCAGCCGATAATGGTTTTTGGAATCTTGGGCGGAACAGGGTGTTTTATTATTGAACACTTCTTTTAGCGTTGAAAGGGCAAACCGCGAGCCATGCGAATTTTGGCTGGATGGAGTTTTCGGAAACGTGTTTTAGATTTTTGAATGATTATGAACATCCGCTGGTGTTTATTTTGTGGGGAGCGCATGCGCAAAAGTTGGTGCTCGAATAACAAATCCAAAACACCTTAAAATCGAAAAAGCGCGCATCCTTCGCCATTTTCGGCGCACCGTGGATTTTTTGGCTCAAAACCGTTTTCGAAAGCGAACAAGTTTTTAGAACAAAATGGCGAAACGCCGATTGATTGGCAGGTTGAATATTTGACAAGTGGCGCTTATTGATGATATACTCAAACAAGATGTTTGAATAGGCAGATATCTGGGTTTAGTGACTAACACTATGAACATTATGAAGAGAGGTATAACGATGCCCTACGATATTCAATCAGATAATGATGACGCTACTGTAAAAGTATCTGCTGGCCATTCTAAGGATTTTAGATAAGCCAACTACGAGCTTTATTATAATTGATAAGGATGACAAGAGCGGTCATCAGCATGTTGTTATTGATGATGATGGTAATGAAAATCTATAATGGTTGGAATAACAATCATTAGTTTCTTTAAAAATCATCAATGTATTCTCAGGGCTTCTAGCCCTTTTTATTTTTAAAGTAAATTTCAAGAGGAGTAGATTTTGATGAAGCTAAACTCATAAACAGGCTCGGAGGGTTGTTAATTTTTACTAAGCAACCATCTTGATGAGCAGTTTCCGGAAATTTTTGAGCTAGCAGCAAGTCTTGAACTTCCGCTTGGTATTTCTGAATTGGCGACGAGCAGAGTTGGAATAAAGCATTTAACACTTTAAACGAGATGGTTAAAAATGCTATTGAAGACGCTTTTCAGAACTACATCTCAAGAAATTAATAAACAGATAATAAATCCCACCGGTAGCGGTGGGATTTTTACTCCCACAAGGCTCTTTTTCCGAAAATGCTATGCAGATTTCCAAAAGTGCCCCTATGAGATTTCAAGTCACCTGCGAGATTTTGAGAACCGCCCTGGTAAAATTTTACCTGCCAACCTAGTAAATTTCTAAAACCGCCCTATGAAAAGTAAAAACCGCCCCAGCATAGGGCGATTTTTGCTATTAAACTTAATTTCGTTCAGCTTTTTAGCTTTTTCAGCAGCTTGTTTTTAGCTTTGTTTGCCAAGGCTTCTTTACGAGCAGCAATATCTCGTGCTCGTTTGAATCGATCAACACGACCTTCGGTGTCGATGATTTTTCTTCACCAGTGAAGAATGGGTGAGAAGCACTTGAGATGTGCATTTTTACAAGTGGGTATTCGTTGCCGTCTCCCATTTGATAGTTTCTTTTTGAATCTGCTGTTGAGCGAGTCAAGAAAGCAATCCAGCCACCTCGTCGCTAAATACGACAGGGCGATAGTTGGTTGGATGTAAATTCTTTTTCATAACTTTCCTATTTTTATCAGATAGGCAAATATTTTTAGTGTAAAGATTTGGTTGAAAATTCGAATAAATTTATGCTTGCAATTATTCTAAATATAATATATTATTGACTTGGAAATAGTAAAAACAAGGAGTTTTATGAAAAATAAAGTAATTATTTCGGCTATAATTGCATTTTTGCTATCGCTGGAATAGCTATATTACCCAACGGTATGAACGCTCATGCTTTATCTCCGGAAGAGGGAAGAGCGCATATATCTGGTAACTATTGATAAGCAACATAGCGATAGTTATTGCGAATGCAAAAAGGCTAGTTCTTATGAAGAAGCGAAGACGATGATGAGTGAGTATAAGAATGATCTTGCTGCATATGTTGGCAGAACTCATTGATGCCAGTCAAAAATGCGTAATGGATCGCATTAAACTAGCGGAAAAAGAGATAGCTGATCATTTTGGTGTTGTTACCCTGAAGTTCCTGAAACCCCTGTTACACCTGAAAACGATAATGAAAATTCTGGTAAAGAAGAGGCTGCTGAAGAAAACAAGCCTAATGCTAATGTTCCGCAAAATAGCCCTAAAAACCATCAAATGAAAAACCAGCCAACGCACCAGCTAAACCAGAAAACAAACCTCAATTAGTTGCTCCAGAAACTGCTAAAAAGAAATAAAAAGATTCTTTAAAAGCTCAAACACTGGTGATAACAATTTTGAACTTATAACAATTAGCTGCTGCTACGTTACTAACAACTCTTTCAGTGGTTGTTCTAAAAAGTTCTAGTTAATTTTTAAAATATATCAAAAACTACTTTCGTTTTGGAGGTAGTTTTTGTTGCTTAATGCTTGATTGAAAAACTAAGGGAAGTTTTATAATGTGCTTATGAATGCAAATGGCTATAACAGAAAAACATAAATTAGAGACCACCATCCTAAACCGTCAGCTGGTGAAGTAGAGAAATACTTGAAATCATGGAAAAATCTTAAAAACTATAAGTTGCAAGAAGAAACTTTTAGATAAATTATTTTTGAGTTATTGCCAAGTAACGAAGAAATTTCTGGATATCTTATTAAAGGTTGCTGCATTGAATGATTTTTATAGCACAAATATTTTTCAGTTTATCCGGTTGCGGAACATATACTGAGTCTTAAAATTGACGAGAGGTTGAGACGAGGTGATGTAACTGTGTCAATGAAATTCAAAAATAGCACTATTAATGGAGTAGCTAGAAAGTTCTATTCATTTTCTACCAAATACTGTTCGCACCACAATCCTAAAGAATACCCTATCTATGATAGCTATGTAGAAAAAGGTTTTGAAATATTTTAGAAAAATAGATAAATTTTCTAAATTTAAGAATGTAGATTTAAAAGATTATCAAAATTTAAAAATATAATTATTACCTTTAGAGAATACTATGGATTAGAAGAATTTAATCTTTAAAAGAGATTGATCAGTACTTATGGCAGTTGGGGAAAAGAATATTTCCCAAATAAATACTATTAATTTGTTTTGCCCAGAAAGAAAACTTAATGTCTTGCAAGTTTCTACTTTTTGATTTTAATTACATTACGCTTGATTTTGATCCACGTATATGATAGAATTATAGAGCAATATAAATTAATGAAACAATTTTGGGAGAATTCCTTCGAATATAATTTCGAAAATAACCCCAAAAATGAAGACAAAGGAGTTAAAATGTCTGTAAAAGTTGATATCAAGCAATTGCTTGAAGCTGGCGTTCATTTTGGTCACAAAACTTCACGCTGGCACCCAAAAATGGCGCCATCTATTCACGCAAAGCGTCAAGATAGCCATATTATCGATCTAACTAAAACTGTTGAAGGTCTTGAAAAAGCTCTTCCGGCTATCACAAAAGCAGTTGAAGGTGGTCGAAAAGTTCTTTTTGTTGGAACTAAAAAACAAGTTAAAGAAGCTGTTCGTGAAGCTGCAGAAAGTGTAAATCAACCATACGTTGTTGAACGATGGGTTGGCGGATACTTACAAACTCAGCAACAATTAACCAACAAATCAAGAAACTAAAAACTCTTGAAAAACGAATGGAAAGTGGTGAACTTGCAAAACGCTATTCGAAACTTGAAGTTCAACGATATGCTGAAGAAATCGAATCTTTGAACACAAAATATGGTGGAATCAAAAAGATCTAATGGTCGCCCAGGAATTTTGTTTGTAACTGACGCTATTGCTGATGCAAATGCAATTCGAGAAGCTAAAACTTTGAGTATTCCAGTTGTTGCGATTGTTGACACAAACGTTAACCCAGAAGGAATCGATTATGTAATTCCAGCCAATGACGACGCTATTAAAGGTGTTAAATTGCTTTTGGATTACGCTATTGAAGCTATTAAAGAAGCTAAAGCTGATAAATAATTTCTAAATTCGAAAGGATAAACATGGCTGTTTCTATTGAAGAAATTAAGAAACTTAAAGAATTGACAGGTCTTGGTTTAACTGACGCTAAAAAGCTCTTGTTGAAGCTGATGGCAGATTTTGATAAGGCTCTTGAAGCTCTTCGCAAAAAGGTCTAACAAAGGCGCTGAGAAAAAGGGTGATCGTGAAGCTCGTGAAGGTTTGGTTGAAGCTTACGTTCACGGTGGTCGAATTGGTGTTATTGTTGAAGTTAACTGCGAAACCGACTTTGTTGCGCGAACAGAAGATTTCAAAATTTTTGCACACCAAGTTGCGATGCAAATTGCTGCTATGGCTCCAATTTATGCTAGCGAAGCTGATATTCCAGAAGAAGAAATCGCTCGCGTAAAGCTGAAGCTGAAGAGCGTGTCGCTAAAGAAAACAAGCCAGCTGATATCGCTGCTAAAAATTGTTGAAGGTCAAGTAAAAGAAATATTTTTGCTGAAAAGTTCTTCTTTCACAAGCTTTACATCATGGATGACAGCAAAAACAGTTGAACAATTCTTAAAAGAAACTGTTGCTAAACTCAGGTGAAAATATTGTTGTTCGCCAATTCTCACGAATCGAACTTGGTGTTAACGAATAAATTTTGCTAAAAATAAAATCCCGCTAATCTTGGCGGGTTTTATTATTTTCGAAAAGAGAATTAAGCTAAACTTTTTCGACAAAAGCAATAATTCGCACGTCGCGAGATTCTAAATCACTTTCTTCGTTAATTTCATCAATTCGAAAAGCTCTTCAGCGCCTTCGCCAAATTTAGCGTGTAGATTTTTAATCCAATTGCCGTTTGCAAGTTTTTCAAACTAACATTTTCGTAAAACTAACACCGCGAAAAGAAATCTTCGGAAGGGTAATTTTAGTTCTGCGTCTTTCGAGATTCCTTTTTCAATTTTCAATTTGAAATTTTTCTTAAAAATCGGGTCAAAATAATTAAGTATCTTTTTGTAGTTTTTGTTTCATTTGATTCCTGATTTTTGCTTTGAAAACATAACTATAATAACATATAAAAAGTCAATGAAAACCCTGCCAAAAATGACAGGGTGTGTTGACCGCGAGCTTCTAGGAACGATATAATGTATGATTTTTGGTAAAAATTTTCTCGAATATTACCATGAAGCCAAATCCGTGCAAATCCTTCACTTTTTCTTTTATTAGAAAATCAATTCTTTGAATAGATTTAAAATAGCGGACTCATACTTATGACATTATTGATATCGTAGACATATTCTTTTTGAAGAGTTCACTAGAGTGGAACTTCAACAATACAACTTCTTCCAATAGAGCATAGGTTGACAAGTCTCTAACTTCAGCATCGGGAAGGCTTTTTAAAGCCTCGCGAACGACTTTTTGATAGCTCATTGTGATGGGCTACAGATGAGGATATCGCGGGCGTTTCGAGATACGTTGACCGCTTGTTAAGGTTCTCTTTAGACATAAGCAATGCCTCCTTTTCTAAAGTGCTTCCAGTATAGGGATAGTGTAATTTATAATATAATTTTACTTCCTTAACAGTAAAAGTCAAGTAAAAACCCCGGAACAATCGGGGCTTTGAGTTAAAAATCCAGCTTATTTATTTGAGCGTATAAATTATAACCTTGTTTACGAATTTCGCTATTAGCGTGTGGTCTTCGAAAACCAACGATATTTTTAAATATTTTAGGGTATCGTTTTAAATGTCTCTGTAAAGGGATTAATTTAGTGCGCTTAGGCAAAATAATTGGAATTTCAATTATTCCGTTAACATAAATTTGCTCACGGAGCTTTTTATATTCATCTTTCGAAAGCTTTTTAATATGTTTTTTAACCTCCTCTAAGACTGTCCTAGAATAGTGTGGGGCACTTTCAGTGAGCCTGTCTAGCTTTTAGGACACTTTTTGAGTGCTATTAGAAGATGATCTGATCTACACCATCTTTTTCAGCTTCATATTCTTCATAGATATGAAACTTGCTATTAACACTTCTGCGAACTTCGGTGAATTTATTATTTCCGTAACCCTTTTTAAGTGCTACAGATTTTTGGAATACTAATTTTTGTGGAATATTTCCTCCAAAAATCAGAGCATCCTTCTGGAACCGTTTGTCGCTCCACTGATTGACCAAGATCTTTCATAATGTACTCCAACAATTTCAGCCAAAATTAGCATATATTCTTTCCTTGTAGTCTTTTCTAGTTCGGCTGTCTCGAGTTAAGGGCTTGTTAACAGAATTTGTCATAAAAATTCCTCCTGGATTTTCTGGAATTTTACTTTCGAAAAGTAGTTAAAAATTCAATTCATGAAAGTAAAAAGTTTTAAAGAACAAAAATACTTTTTATATTATACAATTTTATATTAATAAAGTCAAATTAAAAAGGGGTTAAAATTTCAGAAGAACTGTGGTAAAATTGGTTTATGTTAGATATTAGATTTATCCGTGAAAATGCCGAGCGTGTGCAAAAGATGCACTGAATAAAGGCTATAAAAACGCCGATATTCAAGCTGTAATTGCGCTTGATGACGAAGAAAAACTCTTACGGCACAAATCGATGAACTTCGCACACGGCGTAACCAAATCGCTTCTTCAATGAAAAAATTCTGGCGGAAGGCCAAGCGATGAACAAATCGCTGAAGGTAAAATTAAAGAAGAGCTTGCTGAAATTGAAAAGAAATACCGTGAACTTAATGAAAAGCTCAACAGCTTTGAGATGGACTCGAATATTCTTCAAGACGATGTGCCAATCGGTAAAGAAGGCGAAGACGACTTAGTTAAAACTTGGGGCGAGGAACTTTTTCGAAAAGCCGTAAAGGTGCGCAAGACCACCTTGATTTTGCAAACAAAAAGAATTGGGTTGATTTCGAGACGTGGATCAAAAGTTGCTGGAACAAAATTCTATTTCTTAAAGGGTGATTTGGCGCTTCTTGAAAACGCTATTTATCAGTTTGCGCTCAATAAATTAATTTCGAAAGGTTTTAATTTTATGACCGTTCCGCATATGGTGAACGGTGGAAGTTGCTACCGGAACTGGTTTTGCCCCACGATCAAGTGATCAAAGTGATGAATATTTTATTGAAGGTGAAGATTTAAGCTTAATTGCTACAGCTGAAATGTCACTCAACTGGTTATCACGCTGTGAAATTTTGAACGAAAAAGATTTGCCAATTTTTCTATGCTGGATATTCACCATGCTATCGAAAAGAAGCGGGAACTTATGGTAAGCATCACGTGGACTTTTCGGAGTTCACCAGTTTAATAAGCTTGAAATGTATGCTTACTTTACCTGAACAAAGTGTTGAAACGCACCAGAAGATTTTTAGCGGTTGAGGAAGAAATCTATCAAGATCTCGGTATTCCTTATCGTGTGATTAATATTGCGAGTGGCGACCTGGGCGCACCAGCTTCAAAGAAATACGATATTGAATATTGGAGTCCAGTTGATGGAGCTTATCGCGAAATTACAAGCTGTTCAAACTGTACAGATTATCAGGCGCGAAACTTGAATATTCGTGTGCGTCGTGAAAATGGTGATTTGCAGGTTGTTCACACTTTGAATGGTACTGCGGTATCGCTTGCTCGCTGTCTTGTTGCAGCTATCGAAAACTTCCAAGATGGTGACGATCTTGTTATCCCAGAAGTACTTCGACCATATATGAATAATCGCGAACGAATCTAAAAAATAAAATAAGCACTAAATATAGCGTTTTGTAGAATTTTACAACACTAAATATAGTGCTTTTTATTTTAACTTATGCTATAATATTAAATATATGCCAGATTAGAAGAGGTGATTCATATGGCTAAAAAGTAGTTACGTATACACTAAACCTGATTGTATTCAGTGTGAAATGGTTAAGAAACACCTAAATAAGAAAAATATCCTTTTATAGAAATTAATATTATAAATAAGAGGAAACTGGCGAATATGATAAAAATATAATTGAATTGCTAAAAGGGCAAAGGTATTTCAGATCCACCTGCAATTTTTTATGGTGAAACGGATAAAAATAACGGTCTTCTCTTAGAAGATGCCACAAAATTTACAGGTAATAACCAAAAATGAGTTGAAAAACTCGTTAAATTTTTGAGATAACTCGTGTAGAGCGGGTTATTTTCTTGACAAAATGAAAATGTTTATGCTAATATGGAGCTGTAAACTAACAAAAAAGGATTATATAATGATTTCACGAATTGAAATTACAGGAAACAAATACGAAGTTGATGAAACGACACAAAAATATGCAGAAAAACACATCGGTAAGTTAGATAAATATCTACGCCATGCTAAAATCAGCATCAGCGCGTGTTGTGATCTCGCAAATTAACGGTACTCACGACAATAAATATGAAGTTGAAGCAATTGTTGATGTACTGAATAAGACTTTAGTTGCAAAAGATCAAAGTTCGAATGTTTTAGCCGCAATTGACATTGTTGAGGCTAAAAGCTAGATGAGTCAAATTCGTCGCTATAAAACAGATCCACGTCTTGGTAAATCTGGCATTATGGCAAGATTTAAACGCTCACTAAAACGAGGTTAAGCTGTTAGTAAAAAAACAAGGTTATAAAAGCCTTGTTTTTTTATTTGATTTTAAAAAGTGCTTGAAAAATATGAATATACATGGTAGAATGTAAGCATAAGTGTTTTAAAATAAATTTCAAAAGGGAGAAAAATAAAGTGAAAATAAAAATATACTTGAGTTATATGGTTTTTAGTACATATTCAATTATAGCGCTCAGTTTTTAGTGGTAGCGCTTTTGCTACGAATTATCGAATTTTACGAAAATACTTGAAGATAAAGGTCTTTTAACTATCACTTCAGCAGAAACTATAGATAAAGAGATTTCTGTTGTAAGAGGAAAGATAGATAACTTAAATTTTACTACAATCTCCTGGAATAAAAACGGTTTCTTATAAGCTGCAAAAGGTATAACACAAGCGCAGATTAATCAAAACTACACTGCACCTTGGAATAAAGACAATATCTTAAATGAGGCTAAAATCCACAATACGCCAGTAATTTTTACAGGTGGTTTTGGCAACTGAAAATACCGATAATGGTTGGTCGCAACGAGAGCTTGGGCTAGGAAAAATGGAATTATATATTCGGACGGTGAGGTGATGTCGAAGTTACTAACTGAGTAACTCGGAAGTTTCGAAAATCTTTCAAAAGATGGGTGATAAAGGTTGGAATATTGGCGCATTTCACCAATCGTAAAAAATGGAGTTCTCGATTCAACTTTCGGCCAAGGTGGCGTATGGCACGGTGATCCAAATGAAAAAAATGCTAGAACAATTTTTATGAAAATTTAATAATGGTTTGCTAAAGCGGTTTTTGTGGTTGATGGTCACACCTCAACAAAGACAGGTTTAAATCATAGCGAAATAGTGAGACTTGATTAATCAAATGGGTGTTTCAAATATATGCCTTCATGCTTGATGGCGGCGGAACAACTCGTGCATACACTAAATCCGATAATGGAACTGGAAACTGTAATGGGTTCATTTGTAGATAATCGTTTTGCTAGTACAATTCTTATATCTTTCGAAAAACGATGTTAAAGCCAGAATTCTCAATTAGTAGGATAATAACAAGGTTGCTAAAAATGAATCACAAACAGCTACATATGCCGACTGGAAAGCGGCTTATGATAAGGGTTTGAAATTTATACCTGGAACTCAATATCTAACGGGCGCACCAGAAAAAGCAGAATTAGCAAGTGATCCAAATAGCTCTGAAAGAGCTTCTGTAAATCGACAAGATGTAGCCAAAAACGAGGCGAGGCAGATCTGCTAAAGGACGAGACAATTAAAGCGCCGAATACAGGAAACAAAACTGCTGCCGTGAACTACCAAGTGATATTTTTACCAATAGCTAGTGTTGTGAGTTGCTAGCCTGGCAGGTTTTGCAACTCTAAAAAGGTTTAAAAACTGTAAAGTTAGAATTCCAAAAATAATTCCTAAAGAGATATAAAATAAAGCGAGACTTACAACGAGGGTCTCGTTTTTGAGAACTAAAAAGACTAAAATATTTTTGCTTTTGTGAAAATATGATATAATCGGTTTAATGTTGTTATAAAAGATTCGAGAGAGGGTGATCATAATGAATCAACAGACGAAACTTTAAATAAGGAGATTGAAATTCAGGAGATTGATCGCGTCAATTTCTCGTTCGATTGGTAAATATTTAACAAACTATACAATCTATTTTTATAGGCAAGAAAATGGTTTTCTTGCGCCAGAAATTAGCGTCACAGATTTATTTTTGATCGCAGGATGCCTTATCCTATGGTAGGTGCTATTATAGATACTATTAGGAAGGAAAATATAAGGGGTATATCGATTAAAGATTGCCTTGAGGACTATCAACGATTTATAACTCAAGACTCCACTAAATGGGCGGATAAGCTTGTTGATATAGAGATTTTAGCCATGTTAGTAGATGATGATGGTTCACAGATGATGGATAGAGGAGATGTTCCTAGGCACACTTCAAGACTTAGCTCAATATATAATGGATGTTAGTTTCCGCGATTCTGTTTCTATGTTAATAGAGGAGGTGATTTTAAATATGAATGGTGAAGTCACTATTGCTGAACTTTTCGCAAAAGTTTTGGGCGTAGGTTCGCAATGATTATCGAACCAGATCACGATCAAGTTTATGTTGTTACATTTTTATGAAATCGTCTTTAATGGTTCATGAAAAATATATTAAAAGAAGAACTGTTGAATATTATCAACAAAACATGATTTAATACTTCCGGGTTTTGCTGATGAATACGATATAATTGATGCGGTAGATTTAGATCCTCACGTTGAGAATATGCTATTTCATCCGCTTTCGATTTTGAATAGAAGGGCTAGTAGAAAAGCTTTTACGAACAGCCGAAAATCTTCGAAAGTTATCCTCGGCGCTGTTTAAATATGAACAGGCTAGAGAAAAAACTCCGAAGAGTTTATCGAGGAGGAAATGCGAAAAGGAATTATCAATCTAATTGTGAAAACGATGCGAAAACGTTTAAACTAATCAAAAAGTCTCGTAAAGGGGCTTTTTAATATTAAAAAGTATGGTAAAATTATAGATAGATTTTATACTGTTTTTAATGGAGAGGGAAATGTCTAGAAAAACTGCGAAGAAGAAAATGTAATGGTGGAAGACAATAAAGTTGATAAAATTTTAACAACTGTTTTTGGTGATCCACAAAAGAAAAATTTTGCGTCGATTGCAGCACACAAGTTGATGAAATTAATAAATTAAGCGAAAAATACGAAAAATGAGCGATAGAAAAGCTCAAAAGACTTTCGAAAAACTCAGAAAGAGCCTTTCGAAAAAGAGCTTGGATGATATTTTGCCAGATGTATTTGCGCTTGTTCGTGAAAAAGCTTCAAACCGTGTTCTTGGAATGCGCCACTTTGACGTTCAGTTAATTGGTGGAATGGTTCTTCATGAAGGAAAAAGTTGCCGAAATGAAAACAGGTGAAGGTAAAACTTTGGTAGCAACTTTGCCGGTTTCTTTGAATGCGATGGAAGGAAAAGGTGTGCACGTTGTGACCGTGAACGATTATCTTGCATAGCGTGACGCTTCTTGGATGGGAAAGTTGTATGACTTTCTTGGTCTTTCGGTTGGTGTGATTATTAATGACGCCAGTTTTATCTTTGATCCAGAATATGATAACGAAGAGCATGAAGATGAAAACATGCGAAAAACTTCGCCCAACAAACTCGAAAAAGGAGGCTTATGCTGCGGATATTACTTATGGAACAAATAACGAATTTGGTTTCGATTGTTTGCCGCGACAACATAATTGAGATGAAGTTGAGCTTTTGCGTCAGCGCGAGCTTAATTTTGCAATTGTCGACGAGGTTGACTCAATTTTTGATTGATGAAGCTCGAACACCTTTGATTATTTCTGCTCCAGCTGCTGAAAATCCAGAAAGCTATATTCAATTTGCCAAGGTTGTCTCACAGCTTTCAAAAGAAAGATTATGAGAGTTGATGAAAAGCGCCGAAGTGTAGCTTTAACTGAATCTGGAATCGATAAGATTGAAAAACTTTAATATGAAAAAAATCTTTATACGCCAGAACATTCACGTGCGGTTTATCACGTTGAGCAAAGCTTTGCGCGCCGAAACTCTTTTTCAAACGTGATAAAGATTACGTTGTGACAAATGATGGTGAGGTGATTATTGTTGACGAACACACTGGTCGCTTGATGAACGGACGTCGCTATAACGAAGGCCTCCACCAGGCAATTGAGGCGAAAGAAAAAGTTCCAGTTTTGCAAGAATCAATGACTTTGGCAACAATTTTCGTTCCAGAATTTCTTCCGTCTTTATAATAAACTTTCAGGAATGACCGGAACCGCTTTCACTGAGGCTGAAGAGTTTCAACAAATTTATTCTTTGGAGGTTGTGCAAATTCCTTCAAACAAACCAGTCATTCGCGACGACAAAGAAGATTTGATTTTTAAAACTGAAAAAGCAAAACTTTAAAAGCTGTTGCTGAAAGCAATTAAAAAATATCACGCAGAAGGACGTCCAGTTTTGGTTGGTTCAGGCTCAATTGAAAAGAATGAGCAAATTGCAAAATATCTCGACCAAGAAGGAATTAAAATACAATCTTCTGAACGCTTTAAAAACAACGAACATGAGGCTGCAATCGTGGCACGTGCCGGAGAAAAAGGTGCAATTACTCTTGCAACAAATATTGCTGGTCGTGGAACCGACATTAAAGCTTGGTAAAGGTGTTAAGGAACTTGGTGGATTGGTTGTGATTGGTTCAGAGCGTCATGAATCTCGCCGAATTGACAACCAGTTCCGCGGTCGTGGTGGTCGTCAGGGAGATCCAGGCGAAACCCAATTCTACGTTTCAACTGAAGACGATTTGATGCGAATTTTCCAGGGTGAAAGAATTGCGGCATTGATGGATCGGCTTGGTGTGCCAGAAGATACGCCAATTCAACATAAAGCTGTTTCGAAAAACGCTTGAAAATGCGCAAAAGCGCGTTGAAGGATTCAACTTTGATACGCGTAAAAATGTTGTTCAATATGATAATGTGATCAACCGTCACCGAAAAGTTGTTTACGCGATGCGCCGAAAAATTCTTGAAGGTGAAGATATTACAACCGAAATTAAAGAGCTATTTATTTCGAAAAGCAGCAGAACTCGCTGAACTACCTTCATAACGAAAAATTCGTTTCAGACTTTGTTGAAATCTTCCCAGTTGATGAAGAGAAAATTGAGGGCTCTTTGTTGAATTTCTAACGACAAAAAGCGAATTAAATTAGCTAAACAAATTGCTGAAGAGCTTTACCAAGATAAAGAAAAATGAACTAGGTAAAGAGGTGTTCCAAAAAAGTTGAACGCGAAGTTTATATGCAAATTCTTGATACTCTTTGGATGAATCACCTTGAAAATATGAATTTCTTGCGTGAAGGAATTCACTGGCGAAGTGTTGGGCAACGCGATCCATTGGTTGAATACCGTGCAGAATCACAAAAATTGTTCGATGGTCTTCAGAACACTTTGCGCGATGAAACGATTCGAATTCTAACTCGAGGTTACACCAAATGATGCAGTAGCACACACCAGACGAAAGGTCACGATACTGAACTTACACGACTTGCTGAGAACTCAGTTGAAAAAGGTGTTAATGAGATTCAATCTGGCGATAAAAACCGCGATGAAGATTTTTCGAAAGCTAAAAAAGCCGCCTCAAAAAATAACGAAAATGCCAAAAAGAATAATGCGCGAAAAGCTAAAAAGCTCAACGCCAGAACAAAAAGAAGGGTCGCAAATAGATGCGCCACACCGTTGAAGAAGTACGCCTGAAAAATGGCGTACGCGGTCTTCTTAATGAATGTTCCCAGATGCGACGGTGATGAGTTTTTCAGTTCCAGTTTCGAGCGGGTTCTCGTTTCACTAAAGATCCAGAAATTTATGAAACTGCGCACATTATGGAGCATATGGCTTTTGGTGCAAATGCAAGGTTTGCTAGCGAACATGAATTTGAAGCTGAGATTTACTAAAAATGGTGCTTATCACAACGCTTCCACGTCTGACATGAGTATGGATATGTTGCGGATTGTGCCGATTTTTGAGTGGGATCAGATTTTTGAACTTCAACTTCTTTCAATTAGTCAACCAAGATTTTAATGAGTTTGAGTTAAAGCAGAAAAAGGCAATGTTCGAAAACGAATTGACTGGCTATTTAAACAATAACGCACGTCTTCTTTGGCCAAAAATTCAGCAAGAATTTGGCGAAAAAGTATTAACTTATGAGGAACGTTTAAAAACAATCGATAATATCACGCTGATGATATTCGTGAGCATCACAAACGAACTCATACTACCGATAATTTACGTTTTGTAATTGCTGGAAAGATTACGCCGACTCGTAGAAATAAAATTCTCGAAGGTTTCGAAAATCTTCAACTTGAAAGAGGTGAGCGTTTCGAAATTATCACCGACCCAACTAAAAAACCACAAGCACCGATTTTTATTCATCGACCAGATTTGAAGAACGATTAGTTTTGGGATTTCACTATTGTTGCCCACGCAAGCTAACTACGTCTGAGATGGATGCAATGCATGCATTAAATCATATCTTAACTGGAACAATGCATGCGCGTATTCTTGGACAAGCTCGTGAGCGAGATTAACTTATGGCGTTTATTCTGGCGCTTCTCGTGGACAAAAAGATTCTTCTTGGGATTTCGAGGGTCAAACAAACTATAGCACGGCAAAAAGAGCTTTTTGAGCTAATAGTATTGAGCTTAAAAATGTTTTGAATGAAGAAATTACCGAAAAAGAGCTTGAAGCTATGAAAAGCTATTCACTCGGTTCATTCAAATGGGCGGTCAAACCGTTGCTTCAACAGCGGGATTTTACGCCTCAAGATATTTTTGGGATGGACATGTTCACGTGATTATAAAGCTCAGCCAAAGTTTATTAAAGCAAATTTCACGCAGAACAAAATTTTTAAAGTAGCGAAAAGAATTTATAGATGCGAACACTTGGATTTTTAGGTGCAGTTTCTGGTGGTGAAGAATCACAAATTCAAGAATTGCAATCAAGAATTTTCTAAATTATTCAAAAATAATCGCTTCACGGCGGTTATTTTATTTTTAAAAAGGTTATGTTATAATAAAGAATATGGATTTTGACGAATTTGAAGGTTGTTAAATTCTGAGATAAAAACCTCAACCGCACGAGGGTAATTTATAGTGTTTCAGATTTTTATTGCAACTAGTAATGATATTTTTCGAAAAAGAGTTTTCCGAGTGTTTTTAATTGAAGGTGAAATTTCAAGTTTTTAAGGTGAATCAAAAATAAGTTCGTTTTCTTTGATTTAAAAGATGAAGAATCGGTTCTTGGTTGCTTTATGACGGTTTGGCAATTGCGTTTTCCGCTCGAAGATGGCATAGAAGGTTATCGCTCAGGTTAAGCCCAAATTAACAAACTGGGGAAAATTTAGTTTAACAGTTGAAAAAAATTACGCCATAAAGGTGAGGGGGTCTTTAAAAATCTCTCGAAATTTTTGAAAGAAAAATTAACGCGAGAAGGTTTGTTTGATGAAAATCGAAAGCGTAGAATTCCGCAAGATTTTGCAGAAAGTTGCGGTAATTTCAGTACACAGGCGACCGGTTACGCAGATTTTATTAAAATTATCAATGAGCGTTGGGGTGGGTTAAAAGATTGTTGTGGCGCACACTCAGGTTCAAGGTATGGTGGCTAGCGATCAAATTATTCGTGCGATGGATTTTTTAAACAGTCAAAGTGAGCTACCAGATGTGATTGCGATTATTCGTGGTGGCGGTAGTGCTGATGATTTAGCGGTTTTTAATGATGAAAAACTGGTTCGCGCGGTTGCAAATTCTCGCGTACCGATTATTACTGGAATTGGCCACAAGAAATCGATCAAAGCCTTTGTGATTTGGCTGCAGATTTTGCTGCCTCAACACCAAACAATGTGGCACAAATTTTAACACCAAACAAATTTGACGAAATGCGTTTTGCGTTCAAAATTTTACGACAAATGATTTGTTGCTTTCGAAAATAGCTGAACTTAAAAATTTAATAGAGAAAAATCAGGAAATTCGCAATAGGAGTTTTCACAGAATATTCTTGACCAGAAAGAGATTCAAGCTAAAAACGAATTTTGAAAGCTATAACCCACAAAATATTTTGGCGAAAGGCTACGCGCTGATTAGTAGAAATTGCAACCGGTAAAGAGATTACGAGTTAAAAACAATAGATAAAAACAATAACGGCGGAGGTAAAAATGTCAATCAAAAATTAGTCAAAAATAAAAGAAATCGACGGATTCTAGCTGATATTGAAAGTGGAGCGATTCCTCTTGAAGAAACTGTCGAAAAATATAAAGAGGCAATTTCAAGCTGAGGCACTCGAGAGCGAGTTGAATTCGCTCGAAAAATGAAAATTGAAGTTTTGAGTAAAAATTTTTGCACAAAGAATAATTTTATAAAAGAAAACCCCGCACAAATTGCAGGGTTGGCAAACTTACTGAACGATCATTTCATTAAGATTGTCATCCAATTTGATGTCCACTTCGAAGTACCATTTTTCCATAGTCTTCGCTATGAGGGTTTTTATCTTCACAATAAAGTGAAATTATCAATTTAACCCCAGCCTTTTCACATTCTTGTTTGAACACGATTAGATGGGATAACTTGTCTTTATCTTTATGTGCAAAAGAAAGAATTCCATCCTTCTTATGCTTTTTTTGATAAATTTTTGAAAAATCTTCCTAATAGTATTCTCTTTTTGAGGATTGAACTTCGGGACGCATTCTTTCGGCTCTGGAAGAACAACATTTAATGCGTTGGTAAGTTTTTACTGGTTTTTGGTGCCATCTGAGCACCTCCTTTAAAATGTTTCTTAGCTTTTCAAAAAGCTACTTTGGTATTATATCATAAAAATGCTAAAAAGTCAATTTGAATAAAAAAAGCATAAGGTGTGTTATAATGTAGAGCATGTTTGATACAGATGAATTTAAATTAAAAATGACCGAGGCCGTCGAGCATTTTAAGGGGAAATGAAAAAGTTCGAACTGGCCGTGCGCATCCTTCAATGCTTGACGGGTGTCGGTTGAAGTTTATGGCGCAAAAATGCCATTGAACCAAGTTTCGAATATGACTGCACCAGAGGCGGGAATGATTTTTGATCACACCTTTTGATGCAAATAATATTTCAGCACTCGGCAGCAATCCGCAACGATCAAAAGCCTTGGTTTTAACCCAAGTGATGATGGTCGCGTTGTTCGTGTGCCAGTTCCACCATTAACAGAGGAGCGCCGCAAACAAATCGTAAAACAAACTTCTGAAAAAGTTGAAGGTGCAAAAAATTACGCTTCGAAACATTCGTCAAGATGCTTTTAAAAACACGCCAAAAACTTAAAGATGAAAAAAATCTTTAACAGAAGACGATTTAAAAAGCGAATTGAAAAAGAAATTGACGCTGAAATTAAAGAGTTTAGCACACAAATCGACGCAATTTTTAAAGAAAAAGAGAAAGAAATTCTCACAATTTAAGTTATTTTTGCTGGCGTTTTGAAAGCGTCGGCAAAAGCTAATTTAAGATTTTCGAAAAGGGTAAAATGGAGGTTTTTAATTTAATTTTTGGAATAATTATCGGTTTAATTTCGCTAACTTTTTAGTGGCACTTCATGAGCTTGGTCATGCGCTCGCAGCCAAGAAAAACGGCGTAAAACTCAAAGAATACGCAATTGGTTTTCCGCCAAGAATTAGAAGCTTTAAAGCTAAAACAGATAAAGTTCTACCAAAAGGTACAAAAATTTCGATTGGCGCAATTCCGCTTGGTGGTTTTTGTGCGGCTTCAGGGTGAGCATGATTCTGATTCGAAAAAGGCGATTATGGTGCAGCAAGCTTTTTGGGGCAAAACGCAGATTTTATTTGCCGGTGTTGCTATGAATTGGCTAGTTGCTTTTGTGGTTTTTACAATTTTAGCGATTTTTGGAATGCCAAAACTACTTCCAAATCAATTTTATCTTTCTTCTGATGTAAAACTATCTGGCGGTGGCGTGCAAGTTTCTGCAATTTCAAAAGATTCTCCAGCAGAAAAAGCCGGGTTGAATAAAAATGACACACTTTTAGAGTTTAATGGTCAAAAGGTTGAAAACTCCACTAAAAATTCGCCAAGACTTAAAAATAACGCCGGTAAAACAGTTTCTTTTAAAGATTAGTCGAAACGGTAAAGAAATTTCAAAAAGTGTAAAGCTTAACGAAAAAGGAAATAATGGTTTTTGGGCGCGGTTTTTGTCTGATGGAATGCAAAAATTCACTCAACTTGGAGTGCTCCAATTGTTGGTTTAGGCACAACGGCTCAATTTACAGGTGAAACATTCAAAGGCGTTGGTGAACTTTTTGTAAACTTTTTTGGTGGAATTTTCGAAAAGGTTATTCCAAATTCTGATTCACAGAAAAATGCCAATACTCAGCTTTCGAAAGCGGGTGAGAGTGTTTCTGGGCCAGTGATGGTTATTGGAGGGATTTTTCCCAAACATTGTTTTCAATGGGAATGGACATGATTTTTAATGCTTACCGCCATTATTTCGATTAGCTTGGCCTGTATGAATGTTTTACCGATTCCAGCGTTAGATGGCGGTCGTTGGTTTATGACGTTTATTTTTCGAGTTTTGCTTAAAAACCGCTACCAAAAGAAACTGAAGAAAACATTAACGGTTGGAGTTTTTGGCTCTAATGGGGCTTTTCGGTTTTTAATTATCGTTCTTGACTTCACGAAAATCTTTAGAGGTTAAAATGAAAAGAAAAAGTTATTCTTATTTGTAGTAAAATTCGAAAACGAAACGAGAAAAATTCTTTTCGAAAAACCTTTAAAAAAATCATTTTTGGGCAGTTTTGCCGATTTTAGCTTATTTTTGTAGCGAGCTATACTTCAGCGGTTGTGATTCGTTTGTATTTAGCGATAGCCTTTTGGGGTAATGATTCGGCTACCAAAAACGCAACTTCTAGCGTGATTACAACATCTGTTTACTCGATTTTATTCTTTGGCTTAATGTTTGCGATAATTTATCTTGTGCCAGTTAAACTTTTCGGCCAAAAATTTCTAGAAAAGAGATTGCTTTAAACGGGCTTATAACCTGGCAAGATCTAGCTTTAGCGTTGGTTGGATTATTTTTAGCTATGATATTGTCTGGAATTTTTCTCGACATAGCATCGCATATTCTACCAAATTTTAATAAAGCTCAATCTCAAAATCTATTGTTTCAGCGAGGAACGATGATTCACCCTGGCAATTTTGATGGCTTTTTATTTCTATTGTTATAGATTACGCCATTTGTTGAGGAAGTTATTTTTTCGTGGTATGATTTACGGTCAACTTCGTAAAAATAAATATTCCGCTAGCAATTTTTCTGACCAGTCTGTTGTTTGGAATTGTTCATTTTCAGTTGAAATGTAGGAATAACTGTATTCGTAATGAGCGTAATTATGTGTTTGATTCAGTGAAAAATCACCAAAAACGATTTGGTCGGGAATTGTGATTCATATGGTTAAAAACGGAATTGCTTTGCTGATACTTTACATCTATCCAGCAACTCAATTTCTCAATCTCTCAACATTGACGCAAGATTAAAAATTTGATATAATTGTATAACTTATAAAAAGGATTTTTATTTTTATGAAACAAGAATTTAATATTACTAAAAATTAGGAAAGAAAGAACTCGAAGCTGAATTAGAGCTTCTAATTTCGCAACGAAAAGAAATTTCAGAAGAAGTTGCGACTGCGCGCGATTTTTGGTGATTTGCGCGAAAATTCAGAATACGATGCTGCTCGAAAAACAAGCTTTGGCAGAATCTCGAATCATGGAGATTGAAAAACATTTTGCAAAACGCTGTAATTATTGTGGCGGCAAAAAGATGTTGTAGCACTTGGTAATCAAGTTAGCCTTAGAATCTCGAAAATGGCAAGGAAGTAAAATACACAATGGTTGGTGCTGTTGAAGCTAACCCCTTGAGGGTAAAATTTCGAACGAATCACCAATTGGCCAACAAATTATGGGTAAAAACTTGAGAAGAAGTTGATATTACGACACCAAAAGGCGTAATTAAATACGAAATTACAGAGATTAACTAAATTTTTAATGCTCGGTTGACCAACCAGCCGAGTTTTTATTTTCTAAAGAGGAGAATTATGCGATTATCAAAAACTATATACCAAAACTAGTAAAAAACTGTTCCATCTGGCGAAGAAGCTAAAAACGCACAACTTTTGATTAAAAGCTGGATTTGTGCATAAAGAAATGGCTGGCGCTTATGATTGTTGCCACTCGGTTTCAAAGTGTTAGAAAAATATTATTGTACGTGAAGAACTTGAAAAATCGACGCTAATGAAATTTTAATGACAACCCTTCAACGCCGTGAAGTTTGGGAGCGCACAACTCGCTGGAACGATGATGTTGTGGATGTTTGGTTTTAAGACTGCGCTTAAAAGATAAAAACAGAAGTTGGTTTTGAGGTTGGAGTCATGAAGAGCCAATCGTTGAAATGCTCAAAAGCCACATTCAATCATATAAAGATTTGCCAGTTTCGGTTTTTCAATTCCAAAATAAAAATGCGAAACGAACTCCGTGCAAAAAGCGGAATTATGCGTGGTCGTGAATTTTTCGATGAAAGATTTGTATTCTGTTCATGCTACAAAAGAGGATTTAGAAAACTATTATTCTAAAGTTTCGAAAGCGTATGAGCGAATTTTCGAACGCCTCGGTTTGAGTGAAGATACTTTCGTAACTTTCGCTAGCGGTGGTGCGTTCACAAAATTTAGTCATGAATTCCAAACAATTTGTGATGCCGGTGAAGATTATGTTTATTTGAAGCGCGACGGCGAAAAAACTCTTGCTTTCAACGAAGAAATTTTAGACCAAGCAATTGAAGAAGGTGAAATTGATTCGAAAGAAGGATTAGAGAAAGTTAAGACTGCTGAAGTCGGCAATATCTTTTAATTTTGGTACGCAAAAACCGATGAAATGGGACTTTATTTTTACCGACAAAAACGGTGAGCGAAAATCAGCCTGGATGGGCTCATACGGAATTGGAATCACTCGTGTAATGGGTGTAATTGCCGAAAAATTCAGTGATGAAAAAGGTTTGATTTGGCCAGAAAATGTTGCTCCAGCTAAAATTTACCTTGTGCAAATTGGTGAAAATCACAAGAATTAGCAGAAGAAATTTATAATGAATTTTCGAAAAAGGAATTGAAGTTTTGTTTGATGATCGTAATCTTCGCCCAGGTCAAAAATTTGCTGACGCCGAATTGATGGGAATTCCTTATCGACTTACAGTTTCTGATCGACTATTTGAAAGTGGTGAATTTGAAGTTGTAGAACGCTCAACTGGTGAAGTTCAAATGCTTTCAAAAGAAGAGCTTTTCGAAAAATTCTCAAAATAATCAAAAATCTTGAAAAAAACAAGGCTTAAGCATTATAATTGGTATATATGAAAAATCATTGCTTATAGTGTACGAAAAGATGAGCTCCAGTATTTTGAGAAATTTGCGGATGCAATTTGGTATTGAATATGCCACAACTTCAAAAAGATTTAAATGCTGAAACGGTAAAACTAGCCGAAGGATTCGATGCGGTTTCTTCATATACTTCAAGTGAAGAATTGAACGATGTTTGGGAACCACTTTCGAAAATGGGGATTTCTTTATTTTACTGTTCGAACAGCTGGTTATGATGGCATAGATATCGAAAAGGCTAAAAGTTTTGGTATTAAAATTTCGAACGTTCCGCAATATTCGCCAAGTGCGATTGCTGAATTCGCGGTTGCGCTTGCACTTGCAACAATTCGAAATATTCCGCTTTGTCTTTCGCGCGCAAAAAACCAGAATTTTTCGGTTGATAATTTGATGGGTCGTGAGCTTAACACAATGACGATTGGAATTATCGGCACAGGCCACATCGGCTTAACAACAGCCAAGGTTTTTTAAAGCTTTTGGTGCTAAAATTATTGCATATGATACTTTCGAAAATCCGCAAGCGCAAAATATTTTAGAATACAAATCTCTTGATGAAGTTTTTGCGGAAAGTGATTTAATTTCGCTTCACATTCCATTAACACCGCAAAACCACCATATCATTAACGCTGAGAGTATTGCTAAAATGAAAGACGGTGTGGTTATTGTGAACACTGCCCGTGGCGGTCACATTAACACTGCAGATTTGCGCGATGCACTAGTTAGCGGAAAAAGTTGCTGCAGCCGGCCTTGATGTTTTCGAAAACGAAAAACACCTTATTCGAAAAGACTTAAGCGGAAGGATCATTAAAGATTCAGTTTATCGCGATTTGTCGAATTTTCCAAATGTTATCATTACGCCACATGTTGCGTTTAATACAGATGTTGCCGTTCAAAATATGGTTAAAATGTCAACAGAAAATCTAATTAGCTTTAAAAATGCAGGAACAACCGATAATGAAATCACAAAAATAATCGTTTGCAAAAATTACCAAAAATTACGTCACTATTTTTTTAGTGGCGGTTTTGGCATTTAGTTTTGTCTCGGCGAGTTTTTCTCACCCGGCTTTTGCGCGTCGCCGTAGAAGAAATAGTGCTGCTGAGCGAAGGGAGCTCGAAAGAAAGAATCAAAACATTAAATTCCCGAAGTTTGAGGGGACTTATAAATTTAGCGCCAACCAAAAATGGTGATACCGACCTTGAAGTAACCGAACAGATTTCTGCAAGTTTCATTCTTGGTAATGTTAATCACGGAATTGAACGCGCTATCCCAAAATACTATAACGGTAAGACTGTTTTTGACGGTAAGGCTGATATTACAATGGACGGTATAAATGTGCCGTATAGTACAAGACCAAGCAATGGTAATGTTGTTTTTCGAATTGGCGATTCTAACCAATATGTTTCGGCCGACATAATTACCAAATAAAAATACCATTTGAAAAATATTTTAAGAGCCGGGGAAGGCGAATTAAAGGATCGACAACTTCTAATCGTTAATGCAAATGGTTCGCAATGGCAACAGCAGTTTGCTGAAGTTTCTGGAAAAGTCATTCTTGATCAATCTGTTAAAAATGAATTTAAAGGGATTGCAAAAATGTTTTTCTGGTGCATATGGGTCAGATACTCAATGCGAAAAAGCATCTCTAAACCAAGAAAATGGTGAATACACATTCTCTGAAAAGAATGTTTTAAGCAACCAAAGTGTAACATTCTTGATGGCTTTCAATAATAAATTTGCTCAGCCAACGCCTAATCCTTTAGACGTAACTACAATGATCGTGGCAATTATTTCTATGATTGCTGCGCTAGTGATTGTGGCCTTAGCTATGATTGTTTTCTATAAGAAAAATGCAATTCGAAAGCGAAATTCACTTTCGAAAGAGGCTAAAAACAGTTGTTCCGCAATATTTACCACCAAAAATCGGAGTATTAGATATTCTTGATGCTGGTAACCTAGTTAAAATCTAATAAGAAAGTCACCGCTGCGATGCTGTTTTTTGCAGTCAACGGTAATATTTTGATTGAGGAAGAAGAGAAGAAAAATCTTTTCGGTAAACACAAGATTTACAAAATAAAGCTATTAAATTACAGTGGTTTAAACTCAGATATGCGCGAGCTTTTTGGAATGTTTCTTTATTGATGGAGAAGAAGTTAACCTTTCGAAAACTATGAGCTCTTCTATAGCGTCAAGTATCTCCTTAAGAATCGTAAACGACGGGTTTAAAGATACGGATTATTACGACCAAAGCGAGCCAGCTTTCAACAAGAGAATGCGCATCGTTGCTTATGTTATTGACGCTTTGATCTTTGCATCGTTTTTCTTTAGCGATTCTACGTTCTCGGCGCTCTCAACTGTTTCGAAGTGGCATCCGTATATCTTCCTTTCAACTTTGATTGCGGGCGTATTTTTCGACATTAATTATAGTCGTTGTAAGTATTAAGATTCCATCTAGAAAAGGTTATGAAATGAAGAATTACCTTATGGGATTAAAGCTTTATATTTCAGTTGCTGAAAGTGAACGGCTTAAATATCTCCAAAGCCTTGAAAAATCTGAACGCTTCAAAGATGAATTTGGCGGTTCACGAGTTAAGCTTTACGAAAAACTTTTACCTTGGGCTGCTTTGTTTGGTCTTGAAAAATCTTGGGCAAAGGTTCTTGAAGTTGAATTTGCGAACAATGACTATCAACCAAGTTGGTATTCTGGCGTGAATGCATTCAACGCAGCCGTTTTTGCAGATACGCTCAATAGCTTCAGCAGTGCCGTTAACAGCTATTCTGCGCCAAGCTCTGGTGGTTCCGGTGGCGGCGGCGGATTCTCTGGTGGCGGCGCCGGTGGTGGTGGTGGTGGTGGTTGGTAAACCCCGCTAAATCCTATAAAAATAGCCCTAAACTTAACGGGCTATTTTTATTTTTAAAAAGCATAATTGTATTGATTTTTTTAACTTTTTTATGATTAAATATAAGCATTATGAATAATTTTTTTGGGTTGGGTTTTAAAAACAAAAAAAGGGATCTTTTTAGCTATTTTGGCTTTGTTTGTAGTAACGATATCTGCATTAGGCGGTGAGCGCCAAGCTTTTTGCGGAATATCGTTATGATACAGAGGATTATAGGTATAGTGTTGCAGACTGTAAAGATGGAGGCTTTGAATATCAACCATCTAATGGAAATCACAGGGGTTGTAAGGTTAATATACCGGAGATTAAAGACGGTAAAGTTGGCAATACTTCAAAGGTAACAGTAGAAGGCCCGGATTCTATGTCCAATTACGATAAATATGTCTTGAATGATGGCGGTAGTTGTTTTCAAGGGTATAGTAAGAAGGACTATAACGGTATTAATGTTTGCGAAAGAAAAGGGAAAAAAGATAAGAATACCGCTTATCCTAAAGGTAGATCCACTAAAGATAATCTAGGAAAAGATAAGTGTAAGAAAATTGGTGGATATTGGGGCAAGGGTGGAAATTTGGGTAACCGACATAGTGGTGAAGACAACTGTTATTTAAATGACATGAAGGGAGAGCCTCAGCCTTATAATAATATAAGCTCCCTGCCTAGTAAATATCTAACAGCTGGTGATTGTGCTGAAGGATATGAAAAGAGTAAGAAAAGCCAACTTAAAGACTTCTCAGCGAATGAAAATGGGGGAATTTGGGGTCAGTCAAAGAGGGGTGTTTATACTTGTGCTAAAAAGGCACTAAAGCTGGCGATAATGTAGAAAAGTGTAATAGAAAACGAAGACAGTGAGGAGTGTAAGAACAATCCAGCTGGCGAAGATGACGGCGATAGCGATGGCTCTAATGATAAGAATTCGTGTGCAATCGAATGGGTTGGTTGGATTATGTGCCCGATTATTCGCATGTCAAATGGTATGGTTGTTAGTACTTATAGCGTAATGCAGAAGCATTTTCTAAATATTAAGGCTGATGAAATCTTTCAACAGGATAAGCCAGCATTTAAAACTTGGTCTAGCTTCCGTGATATAGCAAACGTATTCTTTGTTATTGCGTTATCTATTATTATCTTCTCGCAAGTTTCAGGTGCAGGTATTTCGAACTATGGCATCAAGAAGATGTTGCCAAAAATTATTGTTTTTGCAATTCTGGTTAATATCTCATGGTATGTTTCTGTTTTGATGATTGATATCTCTAATATTGTAGGACATTCATTGTTTGAATGGCTTTCAAATGATGGTCAATGGGATTACTCGAGTGACTCTCAGACAGAGAATAACCCTATTGAGCAAATCTTGGGTGGTGCTGCTGTTTTTGGTGTTGGTACTGCCGCAGGTGTTACAGGTGCTCTTGCTGCAGGGTCTTCAGCATTATTGTTTCTTTTTCAGCCGCGCTTGCATTAATTATGATGGTGTTTATTTTGTTGATTCGACAGGCTGCTGTAATCGTACTTGTAGTTGTTTCACCTGTAGCCTTTGTTGCTGGAATTCTGCCAAATACTGAAGGGGTGTTTAAAAATGGATGAAGTTCCTTAAAAAAATATGTTAATGATTTATCCAATTTGTTCGCTAATTGTGGGTGGCGCAATCTTTGTTTCGAACTTGCTGTATAGTAATGAAAGTAGTCCACTATTGAAGGTTGCTTATGGTTTGCTACCAATTCTTTCATTGTTTACGATCGTTGCTATAATCAAGAGCGTGCTTTCAATTATTGATGGTCTAACTGGCGGTAATTTGCGTGGGACTCTTGATAGAATGTCTGGTAGAATAAATAATAGCATTAAAGAAAGTAGCCCTATACAGCATATAAAAGATGCGGAAAAATAGGCGTACTGTGAGGCGATCTTCCCTATTGGAAGGAATAAAAAACTTGGCGACGTTATCAGCGATAATCATAGATTTGGTCGCTATGTTAAAGGGGTAGGTTTAACTAGAGCTAGAAGGCAATATAATTATGAACAGAAAAGAGCTGCTCAAGAGTATGATAGGGATGGTGCGGCTATAGATAAAATTCTAGCTAAAGATAATCTAACGCCAGAAGATTATCGAGAATTGGCGGCTAGATCAAATAGCAGGGCTGCATTCGAGAAGAGCCAGACTGAAGGTATGACAGCTGTAATAGCTAGAGCGATATCGGGTAATGTCAATAATCTCGGAGGACAGTTAGATAGAATCGATAACGTATCTGACCCAACTCAAAAAGGCTTTTGTTGTATGGTTCGGCTGCTCAAGCGGCTACAAAAAAGCTGGCTTAAGTGCTGCTGATCAGGAAGTAGCCATGAATAATATTGTCAATAGAGCTTTGAGTATCAAAGACGATACTCAAAGACAAGCGGCAATGACACAGATTGCTTCAAGAGCTGGTTCTGATATGAAGAGCGCTAACCCAGCTGCAGCTAAGGCTGCTATGCAAGATGTTTCAAATTCTAATAACATCAAGAGTGTTTCCGATTTCGCAAAAGAGGCTTCGACCTATGCTGGTGCTAGCGCCCAACAAATGTCTAGTTGGTCAACAATGTCAAGTAATAATACAGCAGATAATAAGGTTGTTGGTGCTATTAAGGAAGCCTTTAAAAATGGTGATCAAGCACAAATTGCTCATGCACAGAATATAGGTAAGATTGCCGATCAAGCGCTTAAAGCGCATAACGAAGGTAAGATGTTCTTAACACCTGCGCAGGAAAGAAACTTTAAGGATGTATCGAATACTGTTAAAGTAAATACTCCTGCATCTGTAAGCTCACAAAATGTGCAGACAAGTGTAAATTATAACACTCAGAGCCAATATACATATGGTGCTCCAGCGCCAACACCAAAATCGGTTGTAGGCCAGTATAAATCAAATAAACCATAGCGTTCTAAATAAATAAAAACGCCCCGCTTAAGGGGTGTTTTTTCTATGTAAGTGTGCTAAAATAAAGATAGAATTCAACCTAAAAAAGGAGAGATATGAAAATTGCATTAATTGGTTTTGGCCTTGAAACAAAAAGTGCTTACGAATATTTTTAAAAAGTTAGATAAAAACACCGTTTTTGAGGTTTACGATGAACATGAAAACGGAAAGCTCAAATTACCAGAAGGTGTAAAATTTTTGGTAATTTTTCACGATTTTTCGAAAATTCAGGCAGATTTAATCGTACGAACTCCTGCAGTTAACCCCTCACGATTACCAAAAAATGTTAAAGTCACATCTGTTACAAATTTATTTTTCGAAAACTGTCCAGCGCCAATTATTGGTGTGACAGGCTCAAAAGGTAAGGGTACGGTCTCGAGTTTTATTGCCGAAATTCTGCGAGCCGCAGGATTAAAAACCCACTTACTCGGCAATATTGGTGTCCCCGCGCTAGATAAAATGAATGAAAATCAACGATCAGGATGTGGTCGTTTATGAATTAAGCAGTTTTCAGCTTTGGGATGCGCAAAAATCGCCGCACATTTCGATTTTAAACAATATTGAACCAGACCATCTAGATGTTCATAATGATTTCGAAGATTATATTCAGGCCAAATTGAATATTGCAAAAAAATCAAAAAGAAGGTGATTTCTTTATATTTAACCAAGAAAAATTCAACGGTTTTTAAAATGTGGTAGAAAAGAATAAAATCAAACTTAAAATCTGAACTTCAACCATTTCCAAATTATGATTTGGCGCATGTTCAGGATGGTTATTTCTTATGGGGTGATGAACTAATTTTTTAGTACAGAGATTCTAAAAATTCCTGGCGAACATAATCAAAAATGCTTGCGCGGCAATGATTGCAACTTTTTGATTTATTACGTGAAAAAAAGGTTTTTACACTTGAAGAAATCTTTGATTTTTTTGGCAAAAAAAGGACTTTCGAGTTTTACTGGATTGCCACACCGATTGAAATTCGTGAGAGAGGTTTCAGGAGTGCGTTTTTATGATGATTCCATTGCAACAACTCCTGGTAGCGCAATTGCAGCGCTCAATGCTTTTAGTCAACCAAAAATTTTAATTCTTGGCGGTAGTGATAAGGGTGCAGACTTGAGTGAATTGATTGATAAAAATCTCTAATTCATCTGAAGGAGAGCTTCGAGAGGTAGTTTTAATGGGCGCAGAATCTTCGAAAATTAGCTCAAAAATTAACTCAAGCAGGTTTCGAACGATTCGTAAATTTGGGTCGAGAAACAAATATGAAAGAAGTTGTAAAAGCTTCTTTCGAAAATGCCCAAAGCGGCGACGTGGTCATTCTAAGCCCAGCGCATGCTAGTTTTGATATGTTTAAAAGCTATACTGACCGAGGTGAACAGTTTATTGAAAATGTAAACCTTTTATGATAGAATGTATGGTATGAGTAAAAAAAGATAATACAGTTAAGAAGACTACAAAAAGTGAAGGCAGTTAAAAAGGCAACTGCTAAGCTTAAAAAAAGTAGATCCAAAAAGCACAGCTTGCGGGCTTTTAAAAAGTTTATTAAAGACCAAGGTCTAATCGGTATGGCTATCGGTTTGATTCTCGGAACTGCTTCTGGTGATCTTGTGAAATCTCTAATCAATAACATCATTATGCCTCCACTAGGCTTCGTTCTTGGTTCATCTGAAGGACTTAAGGGTGTTGTTTGGCATATGGGAAAAACTCCAGCTGGAGAAAAGATGCGGTTCTTTCTTATGGTGCATTCCTAAACGATGTAATTAACTTTTTGGTTATTGCTTTTCGTTGTTTACTTTGTGCTTTTTGTTCATTGAAAAACTTTTTGTTGACGATGAAGAAGAAGCAGCAGAAGCTGAAAAAGGCGGCTAAAAAAATAATTTTTTTATGGATAAGCTGAAAAGCTCGCACGGGCAATATTTTTAGATGAGCTTGAAAAAGCGAGCTTAAAAGCTTAATCTTGAAGATAAGAAACAGCAACTAAATAACCTCGAAAGCGAAGTTTCAAATCCCGAAATTTGGTTGAATCCTTCTGTTGCGCAAGAAAAAATTTAAAAACTTGCCAATCTAAAGAAGGAAATTCATCCTTGGGTTGTTTTGAGAACGCAGGTCGAGGATATTTTTGAGTTGATAAATCTTGGTGATGAAGATCTCATAGAGGAATTCGAAAGTCAAATTTGTCAGTTCGAAAATGATTTTTAAAGAGTTGCAAAAACAACTTCTTTTTAGCGGAGAATTTGACCATGGTGATGCGATTGTACGCATTACATCTGGTGTTAGTGGAACCGACGCACAAGATTTTTGCCGAAATGCTTGAGCAGAATGTATTTGCGCTGGTCGGAGAAAAATGAATTTAAAACTGAGCAAATTGAGCGCAGTACTGGTGAAGAAGCTGGAATAAAAACCAGTGTTTTTTGAAGTTCAGGGATTAAATGCTTATGGTAAACTTCCGCAGCGAAAACGGAGTGCATCGTTTGGTGCGAATTTCGCCGTTTAATAGTGCTGGAAGCCGTGAAACTTCTTTTGCATTGGTTGAGATTTTACCAAAAATTGACGCGCCCGAGCAAGTTGAGATTGCCGAAAAAGACTTACGAGTTGACGTTTATCGTTCCGGCGGAAAAAGGTGGGCAGGGTGTAAATACAACCGATTCGGCAGTTCGAATCACACACTTACCAACCGGAATTGTTGTAGCGATTCAAAATGAGCGCTCACAGACTCAAAATAAAGAGACCGCTATGAAAATTTTTACGTGGAAAGCTTGTGCAAATGAAAATGGAACAGCATGCGCAAAATCTAAGCGAACTTCAGGCTGGAAAAGTCTGCTGATTGGGGTTCTCAAATTCGAAACTATGTTCTTAACCCTTATAAATTAGTGAAAGACACTCGAACAAAATATGAAGAAAAAGATGTAGATAAAGTCTTAAATGGGTGAAATCGACGGGTTTATTTACGCCTTTTTGGAATATTCTGAAGAGTGAAAAACTTAAAGCTTATTGACAAAATGCTATTTTTTTGTGATATTATTTAAGCATTAATAAAAATAAAACAAAAAAATATGAAAAAATTTAATACACTACAAATAGCAGAAACTTTCGAAAACCAGCAAGAATTAATAAATAATCCGCTTCCAAAAAGAGAAAGCGCGAGATTTAGGTGGTGCAATTTTTGGAAATTTCTGAAAAAAACTAAGCATTTTTTTCGAAAAAGCGTGAACGGTTTACATATTTAAATAACCCAGACAGTCAAGAGGCAAAAGAGCATCTTGAGGACGAAATTGCGCTTAAAGACCGTCGCCAAGAAGAAATCGAAAATGGCTATTTTGACGAGAAAGATGATTTTATTGTAAATCCAAAAGACTATAAAAATTCTTTCGAAACAATTAGTTAACGGTGCTGGGAAAAGCCGGAATCGACCTGGTTGCTTCAAAAGTATCTAAAAGCATGGAATTGCGCTTGCAGATATGGCTTCTCGATATGATACAGTTGTTTATCTCGACAAATCTGCACGACCGCTTGACGGCCTAGCTCGAAAAAGTTCTTAAAAATGTAATGCCAGATAAAAACGGCCAGATTCAAAATTTTTGAACATCGACAGAAATCAGATTTTCACGGAGCTTGGGTTTGGTATTCGTGATGGCTATTTTAGTGATGGAACGGAAGGGAATAAACTGGCTGAAACAAGTCACTTTATTAACCGTTGGCAAATGGGAACTTCTCAAGAAACGAAAGACCGAATTTTAGCAGCGGTTCGTTCTACAATTTTTAGACAAGGATGCTGAAATTGACATGGACGCATCAGAGGATGAGATTATTCCAGCAGATTTTGAAAGCAAAAACAACAGTTGAAGGTAAAAAGTGATTGCGGTTGATGAGACTAGCTTTTTCGGGTGCTACAATTGGCGTAGCTGGATTTCTGCTCAAGAAAGCATTGCCAGAAGCTAAAGTTAACGAAAAAGGTTTTACTTTTTGGGAAAGTGAAGACAAAGCAAGTTAAGTCTGAAGTTAATGGCGAAGTTAAAACTAGTCCACGGTTCTGTGCCTGTTTGGTACGATAAAAATGATGATTTTTGGTCGTGGTATTGGTGAACGTAGCGAAAGCTACCACACTCGTCGTTTCGAAAAATAACCCAACGCGATTAAACCTACTTCGAAAAAGTTGGTGCTTCTGTTTTAGCTTCACCGCACCGCGATATTAATGAAAAATATCTTCGAGATGATAAATATGAAGATTTAATGTATGACTTTTGATCAGTTAATGTACGACTATAAAGCTAATAAAAATTTTTAATTTTCAGCACCAATAACAAACTATGAAAGTCTAGATATTTTTATGATTTGATGGATGCACAAGCCGAAAAGTAAAAACTTAGAATTTAAAGATTTAGTTGAAATGAACAAAGTTCGAAACGAACATCGTAAAGAGATTTCTGAATTCGAGACATTTAAAAAGCCCATGTAAAATGGGCTTTATCTTTCATGCAATTTTTAATCTTAATTTTTGCTTCACTCTGATCGTTTAAAAGATTTAATTCAAATCTTTGTTTTTTGCTTACTGCGATTTTTTTCCTTCAACACGAATATAGTTTTCATATTGTTTTAAAAATCAATTACAGCGGAGAATTCACCATTCTCGGTTTTTAGTCGAACTCTATGCGGCAGTTTTATACCGCTTGAAGCTAGATTACGGAAAAACTTGCACATTGGTTATTGTTAATAACAAAATAAAAGAACCTCCCTTTTTGGAATACCTATATAATAACATTTTTTATATAAAAAGTCAATACGTAGATTATTTAGCTAAAATTAAAAACTTTAAAAAAACTCTTGCAATAAAAAGCGTATACTGTATAATTAAAAAGGTTGGCTCTTTAGCTCAGTTGGTAGAGCAGAGGCCTGAAGAGCCTTGTGTCCCCAGTTCGAGTCTGGGAGGAGCCACCAATTTTTTGATAAATTCCGCTTTGGCGGTTTTTATGAAAAATCAAATTAAAAAGCACTTGAAAATTTTAAAAAACATAAGTATAATGGTAGTATGAATAGATTCAAAAAAAGGTGCAGTAGAAGGCTCAACAATTGCAATTATTCTTTTTGAGTATTGGATTTGCTGGTGCGGGTTCATTTGGTATTTGGGCTTATATTCAATATAATAATTCTAAAACCGATGTTGATGGTCAAATCAGCCTTGCCGTAGCTGATGCAAAAAGAAAACAACAAGAAGATGATGAAAAGAAATACAACGAGGAAAGGCGAAAAACTGTTAAAGAATTTCGTGCTCCAGAAGATCTAGGAAAAGTAACATTTAGTTATCCAACATTCTGGAACCAATACGTTGAATCAAACGGTTCTGACCGTAAAAGGCTTCTTTGCTTATTTTTACCCTGAATCAGTTCCACCAGTTCCAAAGGACGAGCGAACTACACAGCGATTTGGATTGCGAGTATTCATCTACGAAAAGAACATGGACGAAGTTCTCAAAGAATTCAACGAAGCAATTAAAAAAGGTGAGCTTTCTTCTGAGACGGTAACTGTTAATGGTTATCCAGCAACCAAGATTGCAGGTTTGTTCCCAGGACCAGAAAAGAACAATCGAATCCGTGGAACAGCTTATTACTTTAAATTAAACAACAAAACGTTAATGATTCGAACAGACGCTGATACTTACAATAATGTTTTTGAATGAAAACGTTTTGAGCACTCTGAAAAATTAATGACTAGCTTTTAAAAATAGCAAAAATTTGCTATAATAAAAGCATGAATGAGCGGGAGTTTTTAAATCTGGTAGCAAAAGAAAGTAGTTTTCTTGTTGCTGCTCACGAGATGAAAACCCCGCTTTCTATTATCCGGCAACTTTCGTTAACTCTAAATGATGACGATACTGAAATTTCGGATGATGAGCGATCGCGAATCCTTCGCCAGATTGACATAACTAGCGAAAGGGCTTTACGATTAGTTCAGGATTTAACTAAAATTTCAAAGCTTGAAGATGCGATGTTTGAACTGGAGCCAATAAATTCTAAAAAAATTTGTCATGATGTTGTCTCTGAAATTTCAGATGTATTTAAACTCCATAATCGAGTTATCAGATTTAAAAATGTACGAAAAAATGAACTTATTGTTGCAAATTATGAACTTTTGCGTTCAGTTTTGATGAATTTTTCAGATAACGCGCTTTATTCTTCGAACGAAAAAACTGAAGTTGAAATCAAGGTTTCGAACGTTGGTGAAAAAGGTTCGAATTTCTGTGCGTGATTTTGGCGATGGATTACCACTTTCAATTTGGCGCGCCGTTAAAAAGCAAAATCATCAACCTGTGCAGGCCAGTTCACGCCCGCAAAGTTCAGGTTTGGGTATTTTTATTGCGCAAAGTTTTGCTACGGCAATGGGTGCTAAGATTGGTGTAATTCGCCACCGCAACGGAAGCACATTCTATATAGATTTAAACCGTTCTGGTCAATTGAGTTTGTTGTGAAAAAAATTTTTAATTATTGAAGATAATGTGATTTTGGCTGAAAATTTTGAGCGAATTCTACGCAAGAATTTTTTGAAATTTCGCACGCTAATTCAGCCGAAAAAGGCAATTTTAAAAATTAATAAAAGGTTGCCAGATTTGATTCTTTTTAGATATTCTGCTTGAAGGTCATTCGGCATTTGCGCTATTAAACGAGCTCCAAAGTTATGCTGATACGGCAAGGATTCCAGTTGTCGTTTGCTCGGATTTAGCAGATGAACTCGAAATGGAAAGTTTAAAAACATTTTAACGTTCGGGATATTTTTTTGAAAAATCACAGTTTCAACCACGAGAGTTGCGAGAAAAGAATAAGTGAGATTATAAAATGAATAACACGCGACTTTTGGCGATAGTCCTGCGACGAACTGATTTTTGGCGAGGCTGATCGAATCGTAAATTTATTAACACCGGGCGGAAAAGTGAGCGCAATGGCGCGTGGTGTTCGAAAAACCAAAATCGAAACTTGCTGGTGGAATCGAATTTTTTTGCGCTAAACGAAGTTGTTTTTAATTGAAGGGAAAAAGTGAAATGCGCACACTTTCCTCAGCACGAATGCGAGAATTTTTGGTGAAATTTTAAAGGACTTCCGAGCGAACTGAGTTTGCATATCAAGCAATAAAAACGATTTCTTGGCTTTTGCGAACAGATTGAGAGTGGTGATTTTTGAAATTCTATTAACAGTTTTTCGAAGTTTAAATAATTTTGAGATTGACTTAAGTCTAACGAAAAATGGTTTAATTTTAAAAGATGGCTGAATACTGGTGATGAAATCAACCTTGAAAAGCGACAAGAATGGTAAACCCCTGCAGGCAGATTTAACTTATAGCTTCGATTTTTATGATAAAGTTTTTGTTGAAGATAGTGAAGGTGATTTCAATGCTAATCATATAAAAATTTTTAAGATTAATGCTTTCTAGTCAGCCGCAAATTATCTCAAAAGTAAAGGGTAATGAGAAGATTTTTAGAAGATTTAAAAGAGGTGTTTTTTATGCTGAATAAAAATAAAAACGCTTGCGTTTATTTTTAAAAAAATGATATACTTGAGGGTAAGATAAGTGTTTTATTTAAATAAAAATAGGAGAGAAGATGATTTCTAGAAGCAAAACATTAATAATTGCCGCAGCTGCGGTTTTATCGGTGGTCGGGTTTAAGTCTGCTTTGGCGGCACCACAAGATGTTACTAACCAAATAAAAGTTACACCAACACAAATTAAGTCAGATGGTCGCGAATGGACTATTGAAGTTTCTGGTGTTACATGCTCGTCGAGGGCGACTGGAGCAACTTTCCGCGCAGAAAATGTCTCATTAATTCCTGGTGGAAAAAGCAGACTTAAAATACAACAATGATAAAATTGGTGAAGTTATAGTTGATAAATATTTTTAATAAGGGTCAGAATCTTAATTTCGAAAACTGTTCCTCGCGATGATGAAGATGCAAAACCAGCCGCAAATATCTGGCAGGGTAAAATTGTATTCAATAAAAATATTGAGAAATATACAAACTTTCGAACTACAGTATCTAACAATAATGCAAACAATTTTATTCTTGTTAATCATGATGTAGTTATTGAGACAAAGATTATTGGAACAACAACTTTAAAGGGTGATCCCGTGACGGTTAGAAAACCAAATTTGCTTGTCGCTAATAATACAAACCTTGGTTCAGGATATATAAGTTTTAACACTAATGATGGAAGTTCGGTTTTTGGACCAACAATTATTCAATCAAAGAATAACGCAGTTAAAGCTGGAACAAAGCTAAAACTCACAATGAGTAATGATTCACCAGTTCGTTTTGATAGTAAAAACTATCCAGCTGGAACAAATATACAGTTAGGAAGAATGCGTGAAAGTATTTCGGCATCCACTCCTGTGAATAAATACGGTGTTTACTTCTCGGGTGGTCCATCAATGGATGTAAAAATTATTTCTACATCAGATACTGAAATCGTAATTGAAGTAACTAAAGATATACCAGCAATGGATGGTATTTATCGAAACTGGGTTTCAGAGGTTAAAGTTGTCGATGGTTCAAAAATTGCAAACGGCAAAATTAATGATATTAAATATACATCTGAATTGATTGCGCCAGATGGTAATACTATAGCAAAATCTGAATTTAACCAACAGGGTGGAATTTTTGGAAGTAATGTAGAAACTTACGCTAGAATTAAGCCAGTTAAGCCAGCAGAGCCAGTTAAACCAAAGGATCCTGAAAAATAAACCAGCTGTTGTTGAACCAGCAGAACTAGCTAAAGAAGATCCTAAAAGGAAGATGCTCCAAAAAGGAAATTAAGGCACCAAACACTGGTTTCGAAAAAGGTTGCTAACGTATTAGCTTAGGCGGTTCCAGCTCTTGGAATTATTGGTACTTTGACTGCTGTAGTTTTTCGAAAGAAACTACTTGGCTCAAAAAGTTAAATTCTAAACGCTTAAAACAGTTATAAAAATAGCTTTCGAAAGAGGGCTATTTTTTGTGTTTTTAGGATTTTTGATATAATATTAGGTAGATTTTAATGGAGGAAAAATGAAGAACGAAGACTTAATGGACAGAATCGTTAGCCTCGCGAAACGGCGTGGTTTTATTTGGCAAGGTAGCGAAGTTTATGGTGGAATGCGCGGAACTTGGGACTACGGCCCACTTGGTTTAGCTTTAAAGCGCAAAAATAATGAACGAATGGTGGGAATTTTTGTTGAAAATCGCGAAGATATGTTTGGCGTTGATGCAGCAATTATTATGAACCCAAAAGTTTGGAAAGCTAGTGGTCACGCTGCAACTTTTGCCGACCCTTTGGTTGAAGATTTAAAAACTGGTGAGCGCTATCGAGCAGATCACCTTTTGAAAGATGCTGGAATTGAAGCCGAAGGTCTTTCGAATGAAAAAATTACTGAAATTATTCGTGAAAAAGGTTTGAAATCGCCAAAAGGTAATGATTTAAGTGACGTTCGTAGTTTTAATATGATGTTTCAAACCAATGTTGGCGCAGTTGTTAATGAAAACTCTGTAGCTTATCTTCGTCCAGAAACTGCTCAGGGAATTTTTACGAACTATAAAAATGTAGTAGATGCTTTTTATCCAAGCTTGCCGTTTGGGCTTGCGCAACAGGGAAAAGCTTTTCGAAACGAGATTAGTCCGCGTGATTTTTGTATTCCGTTCGCGAGAATTTGAACAAATGGAAATTGAGTATTTCGTAAAACCTGAAAACTGGGAATCTGAGTTCGAAAAACTTCTTCAACTAGTTCGAGAATTCTTAACCGAAAAATGGGTCTTCCAAAAGAGTCTTTGTTTGAACTTGAAGTTCCAGCCGAGGACCGAGCGCACTATTCAAAACGAACGGTGGATTTCGAATTTAATTACCCAATCGGTAAAGAAGAATTGATGGGAATTGCTTATCGAACCGACTTCGACCTTGGAAATATTCAACGAGCAAGCGGTAAAAAGTATGGAATATACAGACAAAGCAAACTCGCGAAAAGTTTATTCCGCATGTGATTGAGCCAAGTTTTGGTGTTGAGCGATTATTGATGGCGGTTCTTTCGAATGCTTATACTGAGGTTGAATCTGAAGGTAAAACTCGAACTTATCTAGCTTTTACCAGAAAACCTTGCGCCAACTAAAAATCATTGTGGCTCCACTTTTTGAAAAAAACAAAGAGGCTTTAGTTGAAAAAGCTAAAGAGGTTTATTCTGAGCTTCACAAAAATACAAAAATGTAGAATTTGATTTGAGTGGAAAAAGTTGGTAAAGTTTACGCCAAAAGCAGATGAAATTGGTGTGCTAAAAGTTGTTGTGATCGATTTCGAAACAGTTGAAGGTGATGGCTTGGTGAGTGTTCGAAATCGTGATGACGCTTCACAGATTCGTGTAAAATCAAGCGAGATTTAATGAAGAAGATTAGTTCGGCGCAAAATCCATTGGTTAAAAAAACTTGTTCAGCTTTCAGAAAAAGCAAAGTTTTCGAAACAAGCAAAAAAATGACCATTATCGAGGGTGTGCACCTGACGGCCGAGGTGGCTTAAGCGCTTCGGTGCGCCGGATTTTTGCGTGATTTCGAGTTCTTCAAAAAAGAAGCGAAGAAGTTGAAGGAATTATTCAAAAATGTGAAGAATTAAATACTGAAATTATTGAGCTTGAAGCTAAAATATATTCAAAGATTAGTCCTGTTATTGAGGGCGTTGGTGTTCTGTTTGTTGTGAAAATACCAGAAAAATCAAGGTGTTGATTTTTTTGCGAAGATTCAATTATTCTCGACAGGGTTCAGGATCCGGGAAATTTGGGAACGATTTTACGTAGCGCAGTCGGTTTTTGGTGTTAAACAAATAATTTGTTCAAAAAGGGACTGTTTCGGTTTTGGTCGCCAAAAGTTTTTTGCGAGCAGGGATGGGGGCGCATTTTTCAACTAGAGATTTTTGAGAATGAGGATTTAAAAGATGTTATCGAAAAGCTTAAAGTTCCAACTTTTTGCAACAAGCTTAAAAGCCCAAAAACAATTTATGATGAGGATTTTACAGTAAAAACTGCTTGGATTTTTGGCAATGAAGGTTCTGGTGTTTCAGAAGAAGTTCTTTCGAAAGTTAAGAAAAAGGTGATAATTCCGCAAATTGGCGAAATTGAAAGTTTAAATGTTGCGATGGCTGCAACGGTTTGTCTTTCAGAACAATCTCGGCAACGACTAAAATATAAGCATCTTGGCAATAATTAGAATATATGATATAATCAAGCTATGAAAAAGTTATTGTAAAAGCAAAAATTAAAAATAAGGTTGATTTTTATCAAGCGCTTAACAGATACGGGGCATGATTTTTGGTCGTGTTATCTTTTCAGAATGACCGCGTTTTTGCCACGCGGCTATCAACCAAGTCGAAACTTGCCAAAATTGATGATTCGAACAGAGATTATTGATCCAAAGCGCAAAGCCATGGTATCAATTAATCCAAAAACGACACATTCAAAGTGAAAATGTTGACTTAATTCCACGAAACACCCGTTTTGAATTATTCTGAAACAGCGCACATTGTACAGCAATTAGGGTTTTCGAAATGAAGGTTGAAGTTCTTCGAAATCGTCAAAAACTTCAAGTAGAAGACACGACTTTTTATCTAGATGATGTTGAAAAACTTGGAACATTCTATTAAGCTTGAAAGAGAAGTTAAAAAGGCGATAATCCAGATGCGATTCGCCAAGAGTTGTGGGATGTTTTGGAAGTTCTCGGAATTGATAAAACCGCAAACTCTCCAGAAAACTATACTGCACAACTTCTTCGAAAAGAAAGAAAAAGTCTAAAAAAATAAAATAATGCGGTTAATTTTGACCGCTTATTTTTTTATCTGTAAAATAAAATATATAAATAAGCTTGAACGCTTTACGAAAAGCTGTTATAATAGAGAGTGATGATATTATTAGATCGTGTAACTAAAGTTTATGGAATTCAAACACTCCTGCAATCAACAGGATCAGTCTTCATATTAAACCAAAAAGAGTTTGTGATTTTTGGTGGGAACTAGTGGTGCTGGAAAATCATCACTATTAAAAATGCTAACTCGTGAAGAGAAGCAAACTAGCGGTAAAAATTGTAGTTGGCGGAATTGACTACGATAAACTTCGAGATAAAGATATTCCACTTTTGCGTCGTCGAATTGGTGTGATTTTTCAGGATTTTTAAACTTTTACCAAATCGAACCGTTTTTCGAAAATGTTGCTTTTTGCACTTGAGATTGCTGGAATGACGAATCATGAAATCAAAGCAACGGTTCCAAAAGTTATTAAGCTTGTTGGGCTTCAAGGTAAAGAGAATAATTTCCCGCATCAATTAAGTGGTGGAGAACGTCAGCGTGTTGCGATTGCACGTGCACTCGCTCGTCAGCCAAAAATTCTAATTGCCGATGAGCCAACAGGAAATCTCGACCCAAAACACAGTTGGGATATTATTCGCTTGCTTGAAAAATTAACGATTACGGAACAACAGTGGTGCTAACTACGCACAATGTTGAAATTGTTAACAGATTAAAGCGCCGTGTTATTACATTGAGTCACGGAAAAATTACTCACGATCAGTCACAGGGGGAATATAGACAGTAATGAAAGAAGATTTTTCAAACTCTCCAGCAGCAAAAGCGCAAAATGACGATGAAAAAAACGTTTGCATGCTTCTTCGAAAGCTCAAAGCTTGAGACAACATCGAAAAACCACAAACATCTCAAGGACGAAAGAAGCAAAATTCGAAAGTTATAATGCAACAAAAACAGCGTCGCCGCAAGGCTTTAACTTTTGGAGAATTACAAAATATGGTGCAAATAGTTTTGTGCGAAAACGCTTGGCTTTCGGTTGCCGCAACAGCAGTAATGACAGTTACTTTGGTTATTATCTTTGGTTCATTATTAGCTCGCTCAATCTTGATGGATACAGTTGAAGATATCAAGAATAAGGTTGATATGTCGATTTATCTCAAAAAGGGTGTGTCCGATAAGGATATCGCTAAGATGAAAAAAATCAATTCAAAAATTTGAAATCAGTAACAAGTATCACATACACATCACCACAACAAGCACGTGAGAAAAATTCGCAAGCAAGAATTCTTCCGACGCAGATATTCGAAAAGCCTTGCTTGAGTCAAATAATGAATTTTTGGAATTTTTAATATTAAACTGGTTAATATTTTCCGGATACAACAGAGCTTAAGAATCTCGTTGATAGTGATAAACTAATCAAATCGAGTCTTGACCCTGACCACCCACCAACATATGCGAGTGATCGCAACGAGATAATCAAGAATATTTCTAATACGATTAATTTTGCCGAAAAAGTTGGACTTTTGGCTGGTTCGATCTTTGTTATTATCGCAAGTTTAATCATTTTTAATACGATTCGAATGAGCAATTTTTAACCGTCGAGAAGAGATTTATATGATGAAACTAATTGGTGCGAATAAGAGCTTTATTGCAGGACCTTTTCTGGTCGAAGCAATAATTTGTGGAACGATTGCAGCAGTTTTGGCGACAATTATTGGTTATACGATAGTTTTCTTGTCGAAGTCGAAGCTTGAAGCGTATGGAATTATCGTTTCTCCGATTATTTCATTCTTGCAAGTATATGGGGTTGTGGTTGTTCTTGAGTTAATTCTAATAGGTTCAACAATTGGTGTAATTTCTGCATTTACTGCAACAAGGAAATATTTAAAAATATAATAGGAAAGGGGCTTGTCTTCACAAATAAAGTGTGGTATACTGTAAATAGTAATAAAATAAAAAGCAAAAGAAAAACAACTATGAAGAAAATCAATAAGAAGAATTTACTTATCAATAGTGCGATATCTGTGGGTGTCGCGGCTGGTGGTTGTTGCGGTTTGCCTAAAAACAACGCTCAAGCTGAAAAGAGTATTGATCAGCTTGATAAAGAAATCAAAAGCAATTCAGTCACAAATTAGTGATGCGGAATCTCAAGCGAGCCAATTACGAAACAAGGCTCAGACTCTTCAAAACGAGTTGAATGGAATTGAAAACGAAAAGACTATGATTCAGTCTCAAATTTCAATCTATCAAAAAGCAATTCGAAAAGCTTCAGATTGAGATTAAGAATAATGAAGATAGTATTCAGAGAAACCGGAATGCGCTTGGTTCTATTTTGGCAACAATGTCTCTTGATGACGATATAACGCCTATTGAACGAATTGCTGGAAGTAGTAATCTTCGAAAGCACTTGATAACTTCGAGTACCAGAGTGCGGTTAAGAATCAATTGGTTGAAAAAGTTGACAGCATTAAGCGGGCTAAAAGCAGAACTTGAAAAAAACAACGCGATGAAACTAAGGTTGCGTTAACCAATCAAAAACAAGCGGAGTCTGCATTGCAAGAAAAGATTCGTCAGCAGAATGATTTGATTGCTAAAACTAAGAACGATGAAGCTGAATACACTAAATATGCTAGTGAACGTTCTTCACAAAGCAGAACTTCAAAAGCAGCAACAAGATATGATTCAGGCGCAAATTTTACGCGCTGCTCGTGCTGCCGGCGGTGGTACTATCCCACAAGCTATTGCTGGAACAAGTAGTTATCCTTGGAACGACGCAAACTGTTATGTTGACGGTAACGCCGTAAGTCATGGTGGCGCAGATGGAAATGGCGGTGATGGTTATGGTTATGGTTGTCGTCAATGCGTGAGCTATGTTGCTTGGAAGTTGCGCGCAACAAAAGGTATTAACGCTGCGTATTGGGGAAATGCTAAGAATGTCCCAGCTAGTGCGCGTAATGCCGGATTCCGAACCGGAAGCACACCAAAGGCAGGATCGTTCGGTGTTATGACCGGTGGTCAATACGGTCACATCGTTTGGGTTGAATCTGTCAACGGTAATATGGTTACAATTTCTCAATACAATTACCTCGTTAACGGACGCTGGGGGCAATTCTCTACAATGACAGTTCCTGCAAGCACTTATGATACTTACGTGTATTTTGATTAAAAAATAAGCTCCTAGGAGCTTATTTTTGTTGTGCTTATGTTTTTTGTGGTATAATAGTTTTATGGATAGAGGTAAAAAAGTTGAACGCTCAACGCTTATCATTGTTTCGACGTTTATGTTGGTTTTGGGATTTGCTGGCGGTTCACGAATAGATGACATTAAAAATTTAATTGCACCGGTTTTCGGAATGAAGAGAATTGAGAAACTTGATCTTTCGGCGGTTGAAAAAACATATAATCAATTAGCTTCAAACTTTGATGGTAAATTAGATCAACAAAAGTTAACAGAGGGTGCTTCAAAGGGTTTAGTTGAAGCCGCTGGAGATAAATATACAGAATATATGACAGCAAAAGAGGCCGAAGAATTCAATAAAAGCTTAAGTGGTGATGTTGGTGCTGGGATTGGAGTTGAACTCGCAAAGGATGGTCAGTCTGTTAAGGTAGTACGCGTTTTAGCAAAAACTCCGCTCAAAGTGCAGGAATTTTACCAGGAGATATAATTTTAAAAGTTAATGATGAAGATGTGTCCAAAAAGAGCACAGCAGAAGTTAGCTCAAAAATTCGAGGTGATGCTGGTACTACTGTTAAAATTAGCTTATTAAGAGGTCAGGATATAAAAGAATTCTCGGTAACTCGAGCGAAAATCGAAAAATCCAAGTGTGGAGCTTTCGAAAAATGGAATGTGCGATTCTTTCAATCTATCAGCTTTGACAGCGAGACAGGGTGCCTTAGCTAAAAAATATGCCGAAGAAATTAAAAATGAAGGATTTTCGAAGGTTATTCTAGACTTGCGTGGAAATGGTGGTGGCTACGTTCAAGCTGCAAAACTGTTGCAAGTTTATGGCTTGATGCGTTAATTGTTAGCGAAAAACAGGTTCAAAAACTATCGAAGAAATTCGAGCAACAGGCAATAATCCGTTAAAAGGGATGAAAACCGTTATTCTTCTTGACGGAACGTCTGCAAGTGCTAGCGAAATTGTGGCAGGAGCACTAAAAGAGAATAAAGCAGCAACGATTGTCGGTGAAAAAAATCTTATGGAAAGGGAAGTGTTCAGACTACGGTTGACATGTCTGGAGGAGCTTTTGCTAAAAGGTTACTATTGCAAAATGGTATACGCCAAATGGAGAAAAATATTTCAAATAATGGAATTTCACCAGATGTTGAGGTTAAGGCCCCAGAAAATCAAAGTTATTTGTTAAATGATGTCCAGAAAAATAAAGCACTAGATTTGTTAAAATAAGGAGTTGGTATGCAAATTAAGAAGAAAAATTTTTACTAGTTGAAGATGATGAAGTGTTGGCAAGTATTTATCGTGCTCGACTTGAGATGGAAGATTTTGAAGTCATTGAGGTTCATGATGGCGAGCAGGCTCTAACGGCTGCCCTTAAATATCGTCCAGATTTAATTTTGCTCGATGCGATGATGCCAAAAATATCTGGTTTTGATGTTTTGGATATTTTACGAAATACACCAGAAACAATGAATCTTCAGATTATTATGCTTACCGCCTTAAGCCAAGAGAGTGATAGAAAGCGCGCTGAAGAGTTGGGCGTTGATGATTATCTTGTGAAATCTCAAGTTGTGATTTCTGATGTAATCGAAAAAATTCGTGAGCACCTAGGTCTTGATGAAAGCTATTAGATAATAAATAAAAATGAGTCGATCGATACGAAAGACTCATTTTTTATTGCAAAATTACGCAGCTACAACTTCTACAACTGTACGTCGTTCAGTCTTGCCAGTAAATTTGCGTTTTTGGATTTGTTTAAATTTCACAACACCGTCTTGTTTTGGCATGAATCGTGAAATTTCGGCTCATGTAAGTTCCTTCACCAGCCAATTTAGTTGCACCAGTTTGTCGAACGAGAACTTCACCCTCGTTAACTTTTTGGCCACCAAATCGTTTAACACCAAGGCGTTGACCGGCGTTATTGTGGATGTTCTTACTTGAACCACCCGATTTAACGTGTGACATTTTTACTCCTTATTAGTACTAATAATTCACGCGCCACAACTTGATTTTCGCGATAATATATTAAATCTTGTGGTTTAACGCGCATAAATTCTTTTCTATTATACCCCAGCTCATTTAAAAAGTCAACAAGTGGAAGGTGTGAAAAATGGCCATTTTGTGTTTTCCAGGCAGGAACGGCAATGCAAATCTGGGTTCCGGCTGGAATTTGTGAGGCAAGGTTTTTCAAAAAATTTGAGATTATGCGATTACAATTTTCACGAACTTCTGTTAATTTTTGGTGAAGGCGGAGCAGAGAATGGCTGTCCTAGATAAGTTTCGCAAACAACAGTTGAAAGGGTGTCAGCAAAAGCCCATTTTTCATCTGTTGCATCAGCTTGATAGATTTCACCAAGTTTGCCGTGCGGTTTAAATTCTTGCAAAAACCACTCGCTGTTTTCTTTTCGAAAATTCTATCATTTTCTCGCTTAAATCTGTTCCGTTAACTTCAAAACCTTTTTAAAAAGTGCTTCTTGAAGAACTGTGCCTGTTCCACAAAAACGGATCAAAGGATTTTGGGATTTTCAAGTCTTTTCACCCAAAAAGCTTTAATTTGTGGCTGATTTTTACCGGCGCCAAAAATTAATCATTGTTTGAGCGAGTTTTGGCGGTAGCATTCCTACAAAAGCATCACGCTTTGGTCTATTTTGGTCACGTCTAGCGTAGCTTTGTGATATTTTGCGCACCTTCGCTTAAGGCAATAATTGTTTTGCTGCCACGAACTGCTAAAATTTCAATCTTTTTCACTTAAGCCAAGTTTGTTGTTGTGTGAAATTGCGGTTGAAAGCGCTAGTTGCTTTGAAGGAATAATCCGCACAGAAACATCATGATTTTTAAGTTTTTGTTTAATAACCGAGCTTGTTTTTTTGAAAGTTCATTTTGGTCGAAGTTTTTAGGCCGTAAGTAGAGATTCCAAGAGTAATTTTTCCTTCAAAGTTTGAAAAATCTTGTTCAAAAAATTTTAGTCATCTTTTTGAAACTTCTTGCCAATCTGTTGAGTTAATTTCGAAAGCTACTTGACCAGTTTTTAAGATTGAACCAAAATGTGAAACATTAAGTTTTTCAGTTTCGATAAGACAGGCATAATCACTAAGCACACGAATTTTTCTCCGCCAAAAACACTTTCGAGTTCAGCAATCCCAATGCTCGGCTGTCGCCCTAAAAATTGCAATTTTCATTTTAAGATTATAACATAAAATAAGTCCGAAATCAAAGCAAAAGCATATTGACCTTTTCTCCAAACAATGATAAAATCAAATAGACATAAGAGTAATGGAAATAAGTAAGGTGGAATAAATAAATGCAAGATTTAAAACTCAAAAAGCTTATCTGTCTAGATAAGCCTGCAGAAAACAATTTGGTTTCTGCAGCTCCATCTCCAACAGATGGAAAAACAGAAACTGTAGCTGTTCAACCAGCTCCAAAAAACATCCAAGCTCCAAACACTGGAGCGCAAAACACTGCGGGAATTATTACAACAATCCTTGTTCTAGCTCTAATCCTTGGACTAACAACTCTCATTGCTTCAAAGCTAAGCAAGAAATCTAAAAAGATTGTTCTTTCAATCTTCATGCTAGCTACAGCTACATTCGGTGGAATTAACGCTTTCTCAAAACTATCTTACGCCGAAACCCTAGTTGACGGCAAACCTTGCCAAACTACTGGCTACACTGACTATGAGGTTGGGGCGGATGTTTCTGTAGGAATTGATGTTACGGGCGCATCTTACAATAAATCGCAAATCTTCATCAAAGTCAAAGGTACTGGTGATCCAGAAAAAGACAAAGCAGCTCTAGCCGCAGAAATTGACAAGCTAAAGGATGACAAAGATTCGCTTAAGAGCGCTGTAAGAAATTTTAACGACAGCAATCCTACGCTTAAACACCCTAATGGTACGGATATTGTTGCTGAAGACTTTAACGGAGGAATTAAGCAGCACATTTCTAAATCTCCAAAAACAAGACGAGGAAAAAGCAGCTATATCAGATTTATGCTAATTTTACAACTTCAACCGGTCTTCCAGTTTCGCCAATAGATTATTTATAATCATAATAACTATTAAAAATAGCACCAAAAGGTGTTATTTTTATTTTT
>BNJS01001072.1_pt1 | contig 85519 bp, 81 predicted proteins | sample 8540461 | NCBI WGS metagenome assembly BNJS01 (sample SAMD00202454, study PRJDB9452) | human saliva metagenome | isolation source: human saliva | place: Japan
GTTTGCGGGCTTTTTTTCGTAAATCGGAAAATTCAGAATAATAATCCTCTAAGTCAGCAAAAGCTGTCTTTTTTTATTTTTCGAAAAAAATAAAAACCGCCATTTTTTCTAATTCCGAGAATGTATTTGAACATAAAAAAAGAATGCTGACAAATCAACATTCTTCTTATGTTCGCTTTAATAAACATTATAAAATTTGTCTATTTAGCTACCAAAAAAGCTACCAATAGACTCTCTATTGTTTAGTTATCTCTTCATACATCTCAAATAATCTTGCTACTGTTTCACTTTCAGTTAACCAAGTTTTCTTCCCGTCTACGATTTTTGTCATGCCATAAGCTTCCATAACTGCTTTATCGTTAGCCTGGTGAGCTCGTCTAAGTTCGACTGGCATGGTTAACTCATCATAGAGATCGGCCAATGAGCTCTCTGGATATAGTGCACGTGCATCAAGAATAGCTTGAGCTGTTTTAGAAATCTTATCTTTTTGAGCTTCTGTCACTTCTGGCCAAGGTAAATTGTTGTAGACTATCTTGGCTGAATAACGATAATCAGATTTAAGACGCCCAGCAACCGTACGCATCCAAGCCATATGGACATTTGAAGTTAGAATACCAAAGTCGTAGAGAGTAGCATTAGGAATTATAAGATTTGCATTTGTAGAGATTACTTCACCTTCTATAAACCCAATTGGAATATATCTTCTATTTTCTGAAGATACACTGGGAATTAGTAAATAATCACTATCATTATGTCTTATTTCTTGAAATTCCAAAGCTCTTTCAGCACTATCTTGAGTTTGTTTTTTAGGACTACTTTGTCGAAATTCTTTAACTAATTGTATCCTACTGATAATTGGAGGGATGCTTCGTAAAGTACTAGGATTCTGACCTACTAACCATAAACAGTATCTTTCTTTATTGTTTATGAATTCCGAAGCTCCATATACCCGTCGTATCATCGATTCGGCTTGTGGGTATGCCTTAATAAGTTCGTCCTTTTCTTGCAATGTTAAGAAAAGGTACCCTCCGTCAGTTGGCTTGCTTCCATAAACCATCGGAGAAACTTCACATATTGCTTTGGTTCTACTATCGATGAAAATTAAGTCCCCATCGATTAGATATGGATTAATTTGCTTAGCAATAATTTTTGTCTTATCATCATAAACAACTTTGTTTTTGGGATTATCTGACACTGAAAATCCAATGATTACACAATGCACAGCAGCCTTGTCTTTAGCCTCACTGTTCCACTTAAATGTTCTGTATGCGAAGTCTATATGGATTCCAAATCGTTCATAAAGTGGTCTCCAGACACTGGCTACTTGCTCTCCTTGTGTAATTGAGTTGGTTGATACTAAAGCAGTTCGGATGGATGTGTTCTGCATAATCTGGCTTGCTTTAAAATACCAAGCCGAAACAAAATCAATTTTCCCAGCTGTTTTATATGGTTTCCCAGTTTCATCAACATAGACACTCAATAAGTCAGTTTTTTGCTTAGGAGATTGGAGTGAATACCCTAAAAATGGAGGATTCCCAATGATATAGCTCAACTTATCTTTAGAAACTACTGTTTCCCAATCAATTTCTAAAGCATTACCTTCAACAATATTGGTATAAGACTTGAGCGGTAGAAAATCGATATTTGTATATACGATATCTGCGGTTTCTTCAAGCATTTGACTTTCTGCAATCCAAAGCGCTGTTTTAGCCACAGAAACGGCAAAGTCATTAATCTCAATGCCATAGAATTGGTTCAGTTGGACTTTAACAAGCTCTTGCCCGACATCAAGCGCAACGGCATCCCCCATATAGAGCCTAATGGCTTCATTTTCTAAACGTCGAAGAGAGATATAGGTTTCCGTTAAGAAATTTCCAGAACCACAAGCTGGGTCGAAGAAGGTTAAGTTCGCTAGTTTTGATTGGAACTGCTTGGCTTTTCGTTCAACGATTTTAGGTTGCTTAAATTGACGAATCTCATTCAATTCATCTTTCAACTCATCTAAGAAGAGTGGATCGATAACTTTATGGATATTTTCAATAGAGGTGTAGTGCATACCACCACTACGACGTGTTTCGGGGTTGAGAGTTGATTCAAATACTGCTCCAAAAATGGTTGGGCTGATTTCTGACCAGTCGAAACTAGACGAAGCATGTTCCAAAATTAACTCACGTAGTTCGTCCGTAAAATTAGGGATTTCTAGATTATTCTCTGCAAACATCCCACCATTTACATAAGGAAAAGCGTTCAATTCACTATCAAGGTAAGGATCACGTGCATTGATTGGTGTGTTTAAAACAGCAAAAAGATCGACTAGTCCACGACGAAAGTCACGGCTTCCAAAACGAACCATGTAGTCATGAAACATCGTTTTGTGTCCAAAAATACCAGCATCTTCAGCATATAGACAAAATACTAGACGCACGATAAGCTGATTAATAGCATGAAGGCTTTCGGGGCTATCAGGATTAATATACTGCTTAAGAAGGCTTTCATAAATCTTACCGACAATCTCACCGGCTTTGATAGAAACCTTCATTTCACGCTCTAAGTGTTCATTTGTCTTGTCAATTAAAAACTCTAAACGATAGGCTTCTTTATCTAGATCAGCAAGTTTAATGACTTTAGGTTCGCCGTTTGGTTGCTCCATATCATAAACATAGAACTCTTTAAAATTACAAGTCACAATCCACCGTGGACGTTGAGAATATGGCAAGTTAGCAGAATATCGTTTTGCTTGTTGGAAAGGCGTAAGATAAGTATCATCGGACTGTTTTATAGCTTTATTAAGGTCTTTATTCGCCCCTTTTTGCTCAATCAAAACTTTTGTTTTTTCTATATACCCATCTATAAAACTAGTATGGTCAAGCATCACTTTATCTTCAAATTTTATATACTCACTTGGGTTTTTAATCCTATAAACAGATTGAAGTAAATCTAACCAGAAAGACTGGCTATCTTGCCTTTCGTTCCCTCTATTTCCCCAGCGTTTAATAAATGCTTTAGCTCGCTTTTTTTGTTCCCGGATATTATTCACTTTGTGCTCTCCAACTACCATATTATTTTTGATTTATTTGTGTAATAAATCCTTTAAGGTTTTAATAATTTTATTTTATCTGTTTCTGTTAATTCATATTCTCTCAATAAACTAACAATTTCTTCTAGTCCTGCATTTAGTCGGGCTTTTTCATATTTTTCCCACTATTTGAAACTTGATGGCGGTTTTTAAAATTATTTTTACTAATTCAACTTTAAGTTTTTTTCAATTAATTCCACTGGTGTCGGGTTAACATTATTCAAAATTGCAAGATAAATACTTACGAAATCTGCTAAAATTGAACCCCAAAGAACTTGTTCAAGATAAGTCGAGCCTTTAAGTTCGATATTTCGTGCGGCTGGGCGTTTTTCCACTCAAGAGCCTATCTGATATTTCGAAACGCTTTTGCACTCGCGGATGGTCTAAATTACTTCGAAGATTAAAAATTGCAAAGAGTTTTTCAACTGGGTGTGAACTCCAACCGATAAATTCATTATGATTAAATTCCGGATATTCATTAAAAGAAGCTAATATTTTTAGCATTTTTCATTCCAAGAAATCTTCCATTTATAAGCCAGTGGTGAAAAATTCGCTTGAACTCAAGAATACTGCACTTCGCCCCGCTGAATACAACGCAAGCTGTTTGGCATAATTTCGATCGTTCGAAATACTCGCCACCCAAGATTCACTTTCTTTTCGTAAAAAAATCGGCATAATGCTCAATTTCTTCGTGTTTTTTTCATTCGAAATAATTCCAAAATTCACCAAAATTTTTAGTTAAAGCCCTAAAATTATAAATTACCGCCATTCGAGGTTGAAGACCTGTTGGTAATTTAACATGAGCAATTTCATTTTTACGAGCAATTTCTTCCATTTTTCCGTGCGAAGAAACTGTGGCGACTTGTGCGCCAATTTCAATTGCTTGATTTAACGCTGAAATTGATTCTTCTGTATTTCCGGAATATGAGCTAGCGATCACTAAAGTATTTTTTTCGAAACGCTTTTTTTGGTAAAGTATAATTTCGAATAATTTCGATTGGTAAAGTTATCTCATTTTCAAGCCATTTTTTTAAAATTAAGCCAGCTAAAGCTGAGCCACCCATTCCTGTAATAACAATATTTTTTTGATTTCACGACCATCATTTTCTGGTGAAATAACTTCAACTTGAAAAAGCGCCTGTTTCCACTGCTCGCTAGCGACTAAAAGCGCATTTTGCGGGTCGCGCTGAACCAATAAATTAAAATTATCTAACATTTTCCACCCTTCCGAAAAAATAATCTTGATTATGCTTTAATTCTATGATACAATATAATTAATAAAAAGTAAAGTCAATTAAATATAAAGGTGGGTTATGGAAATTGATATGAATCAAACAAGCAAAATGCCAGTTAGCGACGACCCAGAGCTCGCTAAGATTCTTTCTGGTGTTAGCGGTTCTTCAGATAATTCTGACGATAATCAAAACACTGATGAACTCCAATATGAAGATTTAAACCAAGTTGAGGTTCCAGCTACGGAAGAAGATCAACCAGTTACTGAGCAACCTCAGCAGACTGCAATACCAAGCTTTGGTGGCTTAGATTTGGATACAATTAAAGGTTACGCACTTGAAGCTTTGCGTCCATTGGTTGATAAGTTAACAGTTTCGAATGAAGAAAAGTTCGACATTTATCTTTTGCTTCTTCGCTCGAGTGATGATAATACTTTAATTGAGCCAGCTTATAATGCTGCTCGAATGATTGAAGATGAAGCAAAGCGTGCAAATGCACTTCTCAATGTGATTAAAGAAATTGATTACTTTAAATCTAAATAATTATAAAAAAACTGCAAAGCTTAGACTTTTTGCAGTTTTTTTGTTTTTGAAAAATATTAAATTTACCAAGCTATAACAAAAAAATAAGCCCCAAATGCAGGACCTATTTCTATTTTTTTGAAATTTAGATTTTTTTCGAATTTTTTTATTGATTTTTCTAATAAAGAATATAACTACTGGTGCGAAAATTATAGCAATTAGACCGATCAATACTAGTATAATGGTGTTATTTTTGATGGTTTTTTTATTTTTTTACTTTTTATTCCTTTTTATATAATATGCTTAAGATTATTTTTAAATCATATTTGCAAAAAAATCAATAGTGTGCTAAAATTTAAATACTTTTTCGAAAAGGGGTGATATAATGAGATCGAAAGAACTTTTAAATAGGTTTGGTAAAACTGATTTATTTTTTTGGATTGCTGCTACTCTTTACACTAAAAGAGTTACTGAGCCAGAAAAATCTAGACTTCTTGCAGATAAATTTAATTTTGAGGAACTAACTCTTGAAATTGTTGTCAATAAACCTACTGGAATTTTTTTCGTAAGAAGAATTTCTTTTTTTGAATTAGATGACGATAATCTTAAAGAAGCTCAGGACGCACTTCTTGGAGGTGAAATTGCGAATTGGCATATCCGCAAAATTACGGCTTCAGATATTCAATTAAACTCACAAATTAACCAAACCGTTTAATAAGCCGTTCAAAAGAACGGTTTTTTTATTCTTTTGAAAACTAAAATCGCTCAAAAATGAGCGATTTTTTTGTTATTTTTGAAGATTTCTTTTTGTGATTTTTTTGCACAATATCTGTGTCGTTCCAAGGTGTTTTTTTGCCGTCAATTACGCGGTAAACTTCGTGTCCTAAACCTGTAATTAACACAATATCTCCCTTTCCTGCAATTTGTAAAGCTTTTCGAATTGCTTCTTCGCGATCTGGAATTTCTTGAATATTTGCTGGCAATTTTTCACCTTTTTTCGAAATTCCCGCAATAATTTCTTCACGAATTTGTTTAGCATCTTCAGTGTAATTTTTCTTCATCTGTAATAATAATTCTGTTGGCTAAATCTTGAGCAATTTTTTTCCCATAATTGGGCGTTTTTTTCACGATCACGGTCACCGCAAGCACCAAAAACCAAAATCGTGCGCTCTTTAGTGATTTTTTTTGAAGCTTTAAGAAGTTTTTCAAGCGCGTCTGGTGTGTGGGCGTAATCTACAACTACGTCAAAAGGTAAATTCGAAACAGCATATTCAAACCTTCCTGAAACTCCTTCAAGATTAGCGATTCCCTCTTGAATATCTTCGAGCGAAATTCCCAAAAGATAAGCGCCGGCCGCCGCCGCAGTCATGTTGTAAACATTAAATTCGCCTGGTAGATTTGTAGCGATTTCAAGTGTAACATTATTATCAATTCGCAAATTAGCTTCGCTTCCTTTTTTGTAAAGTTTGAAATTTTCAATTTTGACTTCTGCAGAATCACTTTCACCATAAGTTATTTTTTGCTCGCCAGCCTCAAATTTATTGAAAAATTCGAAATAAGCGTCATCAGTATTTAAAACAATAAATCGTGGTTGCATTTCGAAAAGTTTTGCTTTAGCGTTAGCGTAGTTTTCCATTGTTTTATGATAATCAAGATGATCTTGTGTAAGATTGGTCATAATTGCCATCTCAATAGGAACTCCAGCAAATTTGTATTGATCAAGCGCGTGCGAAGTTGCCTCAATTAACGCAAATTCAACACCAGCTTTTTTTGCATCAGAGAAAAATTTTTGTAATTTTTGAAACTGTTGCGGTTGTAGAATTGGTGTCATTCACTGTTTGAATACCCGCAATCTCAATATTTGCGGTTGAAAACATCGCAGTTTTATATCCAGCTTCTTTCAAGATTTCATTAAGAAAATTAACAGTGGTGGTTTTACCGTTCGTACCTGTTACAGCAATCACTCGCAAGTCGCGCGCGGGGTTGCCATAACGTGTGGCAATAACTTTTTGCACGAGATTTTTCGATAAGTTTTTTTCCAGCCCAACAAGCGCCGATTTTGGCAAAACTTTTGCGAGCCGTTTTTTTGTTAAGTTATTCTTAATGCTCATTCTTAAATTATATCACTTTTTTTAGATTTTTCAGGCAAATTTTTTTGAAAGAAAGAACCGCCCCTTTTTAGGTATGGAAATCTTCAAGAATTATTTTTAAATCTTTCGAAACGATATTTCGCTGAATATAAACTATTCGGTTATATTCTTTTTTTATGTATTATTCTGATATTTTTTTAAACATTTTATAATTGATTTGTATTTAAATCAATTCTAAAATAATCTAATTCCGTTCAACATTACTCCAGTGGAAAAATATACCAGAAATCAAATACATTATAAAAAAATACCAATTTGAAGTGTTAATAGAATTTCTGCCCAGATTTTCGCCTTTGATTTTCGCCCAGTTTCGATTTCAAATTTATTCGCAGCTTTAAGTGAATAACTAACAGCTATAACTGAAAGCAAGCTAAAACCATAGTTAATAATTGGAGCTGGCGAAGAAGCTGGAAATAAGCTTAAAAAAATCCCAATATTGCAGCAATTTGAATTGGTATAAAATCTTCGCTTTTACCTTTTCGAATAACTTTATATTCCTCAAGAATGAACTCATTGTTTTGGGCTTCTTGTGATTTTTCTTGGTTTTCTTTTGGTTTTTCTTGCGGTGTTGGATAAATATCTTCTGGCTTATATTTTTTTAACTTCCATATTTCAAATTATACCATGATTTAATTGAAAAAAATTAAAAAAATAAAGTAAAAATAATTTTTATGGAGAGATGGCCGAGTGGTTTAAGGCGCACGCCTGGAACGCGTGTTGAGTGCAAGCTCTCGCAGGTTCGAATCCTGTTCTCTCCGCCAAAAAAATCTATTTTTCTGAAAAACCTTGACTTTTTCGAAAAATATCAGTTAAAATAGTAAAGTAATTTTGCACGAGTGGTGGAATTGGTAGACACGCTAGTCTTAGGAACTAGTGCCAATTGGCGTGAAGGTTCAAGTCCTTTCTCGTGTACCAGAAATTATTTAGAAAATCTCCCGAGAATTTGGGAGTTTTTTTCTTTTTTATTTTTTTCAAAATTTTAAGATTTTTTTCTAAGCTGAATATGCTAAAAATATAAATAGAAAAAGAGGTAAATATGAAAACGAAACTTGTAATCTTTGGCTTAACTGGTGATTTAGGGCGCCGCAAACTTTTGCCTGCGCTCGATTCTCTGCTTGAAAAAAATGAGATTTCACCAGATGAGCTTGAAGTTATTGGCGTTTCTCGGCGGCAAATTCAGCCTTTCGAAATTCTTGAAAGTTCGCTCGGGCTTTCGCGCGCAGAAAATTCTAAACTTTCGCAAATTTTAAGTTTTTTTCGAAATGAATTTAGCAGAGGAAACAGAATACAAAAAAATCTTAAAAAAATACCTTCAAGATGAAAATGAAGAATCGCAAATTTTACTGTATCTTTCAGTTCCGCCAGCAAGTGCTGCACAGATTTCAACATTAGCTGGAAAAAGCTGGTTTAAATGGTAAAAATGTTAAAATTCTTTTCGAAAAACCTTTCGGAATTGATCTAAAATCAGCACAAGAATTTATTTCTCGAACGGTGGAATTTTTTTAGTGAAAAGCAGATTTTTTTCGAATCGACCATTATTTAGCAAAAGAGATGGCGCAGAATTTGCTTATTTTTGCGGCATAAAAAAACGCATTATTTTTCACAAATTTGGAATGGAAAATCTATTTCGAAAGTACAAATTGTTGCTAGCGAACAGATTGGAATCGAAGGTCGCGGCACTTTTTATGAACAAAGTGGCGCTTTGCGTGATTTTATTCAAAGTCACTTAATTCAGATTTTTGCATTATTTTTGGCGGATTTTCCAAAGAGTTGGAACGATTTGCCTGAAGCTCGCTTTAAAGCGTTAGAACAGATTGAAAAATTACAAAATCCTGAAGAAAATGCAATTCGTGGTCAATATCAAACCTATCGTGAAGAAGTTGAAAATCCAAAATCTTGTGTTGAAACTTTTTGCTAAAATTCGACTATTTTTCGAAAGATGAAAATTGGAAAAAAATGTGCCTTTTTGAACTGATTTCTGGCAAAAAAACTTGAGCGAAAAGCGTAGTGAAATTCGCATTCATTTGCGCAAAACTGAAGAAAATCAAGCTAATTTAATTCAAATTTCGCTTGATGATTCGGCGAGCGTGAAAATTGAACTTGCAACAAAAATTCCAGGTTTGAATCGTCGCACAGAAATTCGAAATTTGAGCTTTTCTTATGATGAAAATGCTCAGCCTGCCGAAGCTTATGAAAAAGTTTTTGGCTGAAGCGATTCGGAATGAAAAAGCGTTTTTTTGCTGAGAGTGATGAAATTTTTGCGTGCGTGGGAAATTCTTCAACCAGCTTTGGATTTTTGGCAAAATTCGAACGAAGAAACTTTGCGATTTTATAAAAAAGGAACAGATTGGAACAAAATTTAATGCAAGAAAAAAATCAATTTTTACACGAATTATTGAGGTGAAATCCCCTGCCATAAGGTTTATGAAGATGAAAAAGTTTTTTTGCAATGCTTGACATTGAGCCGCTTTCGAACGGCCATGTTTTGGTTATTCCAAAAAAGCAAGTTGATTTAATTTGGGATTTAGATCAAAGTGATTATAATTATCTGTGGAAAATTGCTAAAAAAATTGCCAAGAAAATTCAAGCTGAAATGAAGCCGATTCGTGTGGGTGTTGTGGTTGAAGGTTTTGGTGTGCCACACGCACATATTCACCTTGTTCCGCTTTATGATAAAAATGTTTTGCAGCTCCACCACGGCTACCCCGCCGAAACTACTCCTGAAGAATTAACGAAAATTGCACAAAAAATTGCTTTCGAAAAATAAAAAATAACCCCACAATTTGTGGGGTTTTGAAAAGTGGAACCTTAGTTTAGAGTAAGATGATTCCGTATTTTTCCCAAAACTTGATTTCTTCCCGAATTTTTTCTCCATAGTCTGCATCATTTCTTGATGCTATAGTTGATGAGTAGTTATCGGTTTCATGTTTGGTGCAATAATCATCAATTAGGCGACCTTCACGTTCCAAGAAAAACTTACGTGTTTCTTCTGGTACGCCAGCAAAGTCAATTCCTTCAACAGCCCTAGGACTAGGGCTATCATTTGTGTGCAGCATTAACAAAACTTTTCCATCAGGCTGGTCAACAAATTCTTTAAAGACCTTAACCATATTATTCCTCCGCGTTTAAAGCCCGCTTGGCTATAGGATATTTTCGAAACTTTCAGCTTCGAAAGCTGAGCTCAATTTTTAAACTCAATTTTCGAAACTGAAAAATCGATCAATAGCCAATTTCCCACTTCTGAAATGTTCACTTGCCAACGCAAGTAACTTAATTATATCACTGAAATTGCAAAAAGTCAAGAGTTATGTTAAAAATTTAAGTATGAGAATTATTGCAATTGGCAAAAAGCACGAAAAATGGGTTTCAAGTGGAATTGAGCTTTTCGAAAAGCGTTTGAAAAAGCCGTTTGATTTAAAGTGGGATATTTTGCCGCATTCGAATTTTGCCGAAGAAAAAGCCCGCGAAGAAGAAACTTTGCGAATTTTAGAGAAAATTAAGCCGAATGATTTCGTGATTTTTGCTCGATGAGCGCGGTAAAAAAATATTTCTAGCCCAGAACTTTCGAAAATACTGACGAACGGTTTTGTGAATTCGCAGAATTTTGTGATTGTGATTGGTGGTGCGTTTGGTGTAGCTGATGAATTACGCCAGCGTGCAAATTTTGTTTGGAGCCTTTCGAAATTAGTTTTTCCGCATCAAATTGTACGCTTAATTTTGGTTGAACAAATTTATCGTGCGCAAGAAATTTCTTCAGGCGGAAAATATCACCACGAATAAATTATTTTTTTGTGGAAAAAAAGCTGTGGAAACTCCTTGAAAATTCGAAAAAAACTCGCCTGAAAGTATTTGCGAAAAATGGTGAAAAAATATATAATAGAATTACTATGGCGAAAAATGAAAAAGAGATTGTTAGACTTCGAAATTTGAAAAAGCGTTTTGGCGTTGGTGATGCTGAGAATTATGCTTTAAATGGTGTAAATTTAAGTATTAAACAGGGCGAATTCATTATAATTATGGGGCCTTCTGGTTGTGGAAAGACCACACTTTTAAACACAATTGGTCTTCTTGATCGTGCGACTGAGGGAGATTATGTTCTTGATGGGCAGAACGTTGCACGAATGTCGCGCCGTAACCAAGCTAAAATTCGAAGTGAAAAAATCGGTTTTATTTTTCAAAATTTTAATTTAATTCCCCGCCTAACTGTAATTGAAAATGTGGCTTTACCGCTGGTTTATAAAGGAATTGGAAAGGTTAAACGGCTCGAAAAAGCTTCAGAAGTTTTAAAGCAATTTCATCTTGGTGAGCGCGAGTTCTATATGCCATGGCAACTTTCTGGTGGGCAAACTCAGCGCGTAGCAATTGCGCGGGCGCTCGTGAATAAGCCTTCAATTATCCTTGCTGATGAGCCAACAGGAAATCTTGATTCGAAAAGTTCGCATATTATTATGGAAGAGCTTGCTGAAGTTCATGAAAAAGGCAACACAATTATTATGGTAACGCATAATCCAGATTTAATGGCTTATGCAACACGAATTATTACAATGTTCGATGGCAAAATTGATACTGATGTTAAGAAAAAACCCGCAAAAAAATCTTCGAAAAAAGACGAAAAGCTAAATACGCTCGATAAAATTGAAAAAGTTGAAGAAAAAATTGATGAAATTAAAGAAGAATTGGGAGTTTAAATGAGCTTGCGAGTTTTAAAAACTAATATTGAAAATGCATTCGAATCGTTGCACGCCAACCGTTTGCGAACTTTTCTTACAATGCTAGGTGTAATGATTGGAATTTCTAGTGTTGTGATAATTTTTTCACTTTCGGGCGGGGTTAGCTCGATGATTTCGAATCAAATTATAGCTGAGGGTGAATCCTTGGCGGTAGTTCGACCAAAAGAATTGACCACAAATAATAAAAATGTTATTACAAATTTGGCAACTTCTCGAAATTTTACACAGAGTTCAATCAAAAATGAAGACTTAGGCTTAATTTCGAAAGTAAAAGATGTTTTAGCTGTGGCGCCGCTTGCAAATTTTTCAGCAAAAGTTAAGGGCGATGGAGATGAAAAATATGCAAATTTGCTAGCAACCAGTCCAAACCTTGACCAAACTGTAGGTTTGAAAGTTCGTGAAGGCCAATTTATTGCAGAAAGTGCCAATGCAAACACTGTTGTGATTGGTAATCAAATGGCGATTGATTTGTTTGGTACAACTCAGGCTTTAGGAAAAGAAATTACGATGAAGGGTGAAAAATTTATTGTAATTGGGGTGCTAGCTCATCAAAGTTCATCAATTAACTTTAGTAATGTTGATTTTAACAATACAGCAATTATTCCATATGTGACTGCAAAACGAATTATCGGTGAAAATCTCCAGATTCAGCAAGTGAATATTCGTGTGAAAAGTATTAATAATTTAAATCAAGTTCAGCAAGAAATTGAAAAAGGAATGTTAAAAAACCACAATGGCGAAAAGGATTTCGAAGTTTTGACTGGTAAAAATATTTCGCATCCATCAGACAAATTTATTGAGCTTTCAACATTTATTTTGGCAATTGTGGCGAGTATCTCACTGGTTGTTGGTGGAATTGGCATTATGAATATTATGCTCGTGAATGTAAGTGAGCGAACGAGAGAAATTGGTATTCGAAAAGCGCTTGGTGCAAATAATCGGCACATTTTGTTTCAATTTTTTTAACAGAATCAATGATAATTTCATTAAGTGGCGGATTTTTTGGTTATCTCATTGGTTATGCATTTTCTTTTGGAGTGAGCGTATTTCTACCATTTAGTCCAGTTATTTCTTGGCAAATTGCCGTTTTGGTTTGTGGAATTTCGATATTGGTTGGTGTAATCTTTGGCCTTTACCCTGCTTTCCGTGCAGCTCGAAAAGATCCAATTATTAGTTTACGCCAATATTTATAAGAATAGATAAAATAAAAAAGTCGCTTAGAGGGCGACTTTTTAGTTTAGAAAAATTAAACATTTGTTGGAGGAATACCATTTGCTCCGTTTGAGCTACCGCCAAAACCAGTTCCGGCTCCTCCTAAGAATAAGCTAATAATGAAGTTGATAATTGCATAAGAAAGCATTGCAATAATTAAACCAACGATCGCATAAAGAATTGTATTTTTTGCAGCATCAACCTTTTTCGAATCGCCGTTTGATAGTATATAGCGTAAACCACCATAAATTAACATTATAACGCTTAAAATTCCAACTGCAAAAAGCATCATATTCACCATCTGGGTAAAAATTCCAGTGTTGCCTTCACCAAAAAGTTGAGTTGGAACACCTTCACCACGACCTTTATCGGCTCCACCTTGAACGCCACCACTAAATATTCCACCGGTTGCAAAAGTATTTAATGCCAAGAAGGTTGCAGGAAATGTAGAAGCTACAAAACCGCTGATTGAGATTTTCGAAACTTGTTTAAAATTCTTCATAATGGCTATATTATAGCAAAAAAAGTGATTTTTGTCAATGCTCTTGTGTTTTTTAGCAAAATTTGATAAAATAGGAGTATTGGAGGATTACCCAAGTGGCTGAAGGGGACGGTTTGCTAAATCGTTAGTCTGGGGAGACCTGGAGCGGGAGTTCGAATCTCCCATCCTCCGCCAAATAAAAAGCTCATTGTGAGATTAGCTGATACTCAGCGTTCTGACATATATGAGCTCACACACTTTATAAGTAAGCTAAAAAGATGGTTCGGAATGAACCATCTTTATATTTTTATTATTTATTAAAAAAGCATGAAAAAAAGACTCACAAAGTGGGTCTTGAGGCTACTCTACTCTTCAGTATTTGTATTCTTAGGGTATGGAAATGGCTCATATTCGATTTCCTTAAGCCATTCTTCTTTATCTATATGTCTTAAATCACCATAAGCTAATACTTTTTAAAAGCTTGTGCAGTTTCCCATAAGTCTTCTTCTGGTGTCAATTTAGGTACTAAAGGTTTATACATTTCGAAAAACCCTCCTTATTTATTATATTTTTTTACACAGAATAGTTAAAAAGTTAACATTGCCAAATTTTTTTAAAACTTAAGCTTAGAATTTCCGTATATTATTATGAGAAGAGTAGATGCTATGTGTTTTTCACACTTAATGTATAATAACACATAGCGTTAATTAGTTCAAGCACTACAAGAATTAAAATTCAATTAGAAAATATCTATCTATCTATAAAAGATTATTGCAAAAAGCTTTTTGGGTTTAGTATATTTAGCTTTTTTACTGTTTCACGCCTTTCATCGTGAGATTTAATCTTCCCTTTTTCATCAATTTTTATCTAATTTTACCCAAATTTCTTGATCTTGGCTCAAAACATCAGTCACTTTTTTTCAGTTCGCTTTTTCAGATATTTGCGAAATATGAAGCATTCCGTCAATTCCAGGAAGAATATTTACAAAAGCACCAAAATCTTTGATTGATACCACTTTTCCGCGGTAGATTTTACCGATTTCTGGCTCTTCAACCAAAGATTTGATCCAGTTGAGGGCTTTTTCGATTTGCTCGGCATTTGGGCTGGCAATTGTGATTAAGCCATCTTCTTTGATGTCGACTTCAGCTCCAGTTTCAGAAGTGATCTTATTGATTGTTTCACCACCCTTACCAATAATCGCACCAATTTTATCGGGATTGATTTTAATTTTTTCAATTCGAGGTGCATATGGCGAAAGTTCAGATTTCGGCTCAGAAATTACGCTCAACATATGGCGCAAAATGTGTTCGCGACCTTTTTTCGAAGTTAAAATTGCTTTTTCGAGAACTGAAACTGGTAGACCATGAACTTTCATATCCATTTGTAGTGCGGTAATTCCATTCTTTGAGCCTGTACATTTGAAGTCCATATCGCCAGCAAAATCTTCTGCATCAGCAATGTCACTTAAAATGTAAGGTGTGTTGCCGTCCATCATTAACCCCATTGCAATTCCAGAAACAGCATTTTTTAGTGGCACGCCAGCACTCATTAGCGCCATACAGCTTGAACAAGTTGCAGCCATTGATGTTGAACCATTCTGGCTCATAATTTCAGTTACACTGCGAATTGCATAAGGGAAATCTTCTTCACTTGGTAAAACGGCTTCAAGTGCGCGCTGAGCAAGATATCCGTGGCCGATTTCACGTCTACCAGGACTACCCAATCGGCGAGGTTCACCAACAGTGTAACCAGGAGCGTTATAGTGATGCATATAATGGCGTTCAATTTCGTTAAATTCCATTGTATCAACCAGTTGCGAATATGAAAGTGGTGCAAGTGTTACGATGTTCATTGCTTGAGTTACGCCACGAGTAAATAAACTCGAACCATGCGCCCGTGGTAGAAAGTCGATTTCGCTTGAAAGCGGGCGGATTTCATCTAAAGCTCGCCCATCTGGTCGCTCACCATCTTCCACAATTCCCTTTCGAACGGCTTTATGAACCGTCAAAGTGAAAGCCTCGTCGTAATCTTTTCGGATTTCTTCATAAGCTTCTTCGCCGAATTTTTCGAGCATTTCTGCATGGAATTTCTCACGAATTTCGGCAATATTTTGGTTATATTTTGGGTAGGCTTCACGAATCTCGGAGCCGAATTTTCCTTCTGTCCAAGTCTCAACTTCTTTCGAAATTTCTTCATCTGGTAAAATAAGCTCAAATTTTCTCTCTTCAAAATAACCCGCCTCGATATATTTTGTGCGAAGTTCATTTTGGAGTTTAATTGCTGGCTGAAAATTCTCAAAAGCCCAAGCGAGACCTGCGATAATTTCTTCTTCAGGAACTTCATTCGCGCCCGCTTCTACCATCGTGATTCCGCTTTCAATTCCAGCTACAACTAAATCAAGCGAGGAATTTTCGCGTTCCTCAGGATTTAGAAAGGCTTTAAATTCGCCATTCACTTTACCGATTCGAAGCCCAGCAACTGGGCCATCAAACGGCACGCCAGCTAGATGAAGTGCGCTCGAGGCTGCAATCATTGCAATCATATCTGGACGAAATTCTGGATCAGCCGAAAGTACGGTTGCGACAACTTGAACTTCTTCGCGATAACCTTTTGGAAAGAGTGGTCGAATTGGTCGGTCAATCAATCGCCCGATCAGAATCGCATCGTCTGAAGGCCGCCCTTCACGTTTAATGAATCGTGAGCCAGAAATACGCCCGCTAGCATACCATTTTTCTTCGTAATCAATTGATAGTGGAAAATAATCTAAAAGCTACTGGTTTTTGAGCCCAGCTGAACAGTTCCTAAAACTACAGTTTCGCCATATTTCGCGATCACGCTTGCAGTTGAACGAAAACCAACTTTACCAACTTCTAACGTTAATTTTTCGCCCCAAAAAAATCAGTGCTGACCGAAATCACACTTTTTCCCTGTTGGATTTATAATCATATTTTTCTCCTTCTGCCAAATGAGTTGCAGGAATCTTCTTCGAAAATCTTTCGAAAATAATTTCTACCACACATTCAGCGTTAATTTTACTTTTTCATTATAACATTTTTTTAGTGAATTTAGCAAAAATAAAAACCGCCAAGCAATTAAGCGTGGCGATTTTTACGGTTTTGAAATTATTTTTCGCAAACCTAGTTTAGAAACAACAGTTTTTGTAGGCTTCAAAATCTTTTTCGTTCAAGATATTTTTAGAAGTTTTTTTACGGCGACCAACCATTTGCATCAAACCGCGTCGAGCCATGAAGTCGTGCTTGTTCGATTTAAGGTGTTCCGTCACTTCTTTGATACGAGCCGTCAAGATTGACACTTGTGCCTGTGGCGAACCAACGTCATTCTTTGAAACCTGAGTCAAAGCGATTGCCTTCTCTTTATTCTCTTTAGTAATCATCCTGAATATTTTAACAAATTTTTTTAAAGAAGTCAAGCGCTCTGCGAAATTAGAATTTATTTATTTTTTTGAAATAATTTTCAATAAATCTTTCCATATCTTCTTTTTTTGTGTTCAATCTCTTTTTTCGCATTCGGCTGAAGGTTTTTTTGAGGGCATTCTATTTGAGATTGAGTTATAGTTGCGTTATGCGTATCTTTCCATGTTGCGAAATTAACGCCATCATTTATTTTTAAAAAAATAAAGAAAATAGCGAGTATACTAATTATAAAGTTAATAACGATAATAATATTAAAAATTACCTGCCAGTTAATTTTTGTTGGATATTTTTTTAGACATAAAAACCTTTCTTAGACTATACTAAAAAAATAATAAAAAAATTTATTATTACTAATTGTTTGATTGCCAAAAAGCTTCTACTCTTTATATTAAAAAAATACTAAATCTGTAACTCACCATTCTCTGGCGGAAATACTTTTTATAAAATTTCGAAAGCCTTTTTTTAACTTTTTTTCAAGCTCGGCTTTTTTGTTTGAAAATTCTTCACGAGTTTCTTCAACCAAATGTGCTGGCGCTTTTGAAACATAATTTTTGTTCGAAAGGCGTTTTTTTCAAAGCAAATTAATTTCGTTCGAAATTTTTATCGATTCGTTCGGCGAGCTCGGTTTTATATTCAGCCAAAATATTGGTTGGCACATCAAGATAAGCGCCTAAACCGCTAGCGGCAAGGCTAAATCCGTGCGGCGCATCTGTTTGAACAATTTCTGGCACGCGCGAAAGGTGGCGAATAGTTTCAATATTTTTTTGCAATTAATTCATCTTTTTTTCGAAAACCAAATTATAGCGTTTTTTACCCGGTAGCTCAGCCGTAATCAGGCGAATTTCACCAACTAAATCTTGAATTCGTTCAAATTGAAGTGCTTCGAATTCGTTAAATTCCAAAGATTCGGCTAGTTTTTCGTTCGCTAAAATTCCCTCAGTCCAAGGCAGAGTTTGCCAGATGGTTTCAGTCACAAATGGTGCGAAAGGATGCGCAATTTTAAGACAAGTTTCAAGAACCCAGGCAAGAAGTTCAGGGTTGTCTTGTGTTTTTGAAGCTTCAATATACCAATCGGCAACGGTGCTCCAAATTGTGTGATAAACTGTTTCTGAGTACTCGGCAAAACGGTAATTTTGCATATGGCTTTCAATTTCAGCAATTGCTTTTATCAAGTTCTCGCACAATCCAGTGGTCCGCTGGTGTGAAAGCTTCAGGCTGTTTTGTGCTCTTAATTTCGCCAACTTTTTTTCAGAAATAAATCGTGAAATATTCCATAATTTATTACAGAAATTCCGGCCAGCGATAACTTTATTCTTCGAAAATGCCTGATTCTGCCCTGCTGAACGCGCTGCAATAATTCCAAGGCGGAAAGCGTCAGAACCATACTCGGCAATTACATCCATTGGGTTAATCACATTTCCCTTTGATTTACTCATTTTTTTGGCCATGCTCATCAAGAACCATTCCGTGCAAATAAACTCGTGGAATGGAATTTGCCCTGTGCAGTAAATTCCTAGCATAATCATTCGTGAAATCCAAGGAAAAAAATCAAATCGTGACCAGTTTCCATTACACTATTTGGATAGAATTTCGAAAGCTCACCGCCTTCCAAAAAATCGGTTGTAATGAACGGCCATTGACCGCTCGAGAACCAAGTATCAAGCGTATCTTCATCGCGTTTGTATATTTTACCATTAACTTCAATTTGTGATTCATGTACGCGCTCATCAAAAATCCAATCAGTTGGATCTTCAATATTTTGAAAAGCCGGAATTGGAATTCCCTCAAAGGGATTTGACGTGAAATATTCCAGTCGCGAATATTTTTCAAGTATTCCGCTAAAACATTTTTTTCTTATTTTCTGGCGTAAATTTAATTTCATTATTCTCAAGAACTTCAAGGGCTTTTTTAGCTAAAGGTTTTGTGGAAATAAACCACTGCTCTTTTACGAGTGGTTGAATTGGCTCTCCAGATTTATAATCATATCCAACAACATGAGTAATATCTTCTTCTTTAAACAATGCATTGATTTTTCGAAGATCCTCAAGAATCTTCTTACGCGCCTCTAACACTTCTAAGCCAGCATATTTACCTGCATTTTCGGTCATTTTTCCATCAAACCCAATTACTTGGATTTTTGGCAATTTGTGGCGATTACCAACTTCAAAATCATTTGGATCGTGGAATGGTGTAATTTTAACAACGCCAGTTCCAAATTGTGGGTCGGCATATTCATCAGCGATAATTTTGATTTCACGATTTATTAAGGGTATGCGGACTTTTTTACCAATCAGATTTTCGTATCTTTCATCTTCTGGATTAACCGCAAGAGCTGTATCGCCGAGCATTGTTTCAGGGCGAGTTGTTGAAATAAGCATATATTCGCTTGCTCCACCAAATTCATCAAGAACTGGATACGCAATCGTCCAGAGTTTCCCCTTCTCTTCTTTATAGTCTACTTCAATATCAGCATAAGAAGTTTGATATTTTGTTGAATAATTAACAATGCGCTCACCTCTGTAAATTAAGCCATCGTTCCACATTTTTTCGAAAGTTTTATAAACACGATTTACTACTTTTTCATCTAATGTGAAAGTGAGATTTTTTTCCAGTCAGCACCAGCTCCCAAAGCACGCAATTGAAGTTCCATATTTCCGCGTTGACTTGCTACGAAATCCCAAACATTTTTATAAAGTTCATCACGAGAATGATCTAAACGACTCTTCCCTTCGGCGTTCAAAAGGCGTTCATAAACAACCCAAGTTTCGAAACCTGCATGATCTGCACCTGGCAAATAAATTGCATCATAACCTTTCATTTTGTGATAGCGCACCAAAATATCTTCAACTGCAGCCATCAAACCGTGGCCGATATGAAGATTTCCATTTGCATTTGGCGGCGGCATCACGATTGAATATTTTGGGCCAACTCCACTACTTTCGAAAGCACCAGAAAGCTCCCAAAGATTATAAATTTCAGGTTCGTAATTATTTGGTTCGTAAGTCTTTGTAATTTTCATAGTTCCCTTTAAATCGCATTTTTCAATATTTCACGCGAAATTTATCACGCTAATTTTTACATTTACAATTATACCACATTCGGTGTATAATATAAATATGTTGAAGATTATCGAAATTACTGATAGAAAAGAGTGGGATGATTTTATCAATGAACACGGTGGTCATCCGTTACAACTTTGGGGCTGGGGTGAATTAAAATCGCAATCGCCAAGTTGGAAAGTTAAGCGAGTTTTTTTGAAAAATGGCGAAGAAAAATATATTGACCGCAAGAAAAAAGACCATTCTGATATCGTTGCGGCGGCGCAAATTTTGGTGCGAAAAGTGCCGTTTCCGCTTCGAAATTTTGCATATATTCCGCGCGGTGCTTTGGTAATTTCGAAAAAGCCAATTGAGCGTGCTCGTATTTCGCGTGAAATAGCGCTTTGGGCTTCGAAAAATATCAAACCAAAACCAGTTTGTTTAACGATGGAACCAGATTGGGATAATGAAGATTTTGAACTTTCGAACGGCTGGAGGAGGAGTGAAAATACGATTTTGATTCCTCGAACTTTAGTGCTTGATTTAACCCAAAATGAAGATGAATTGTTGGCGAAAATGAGTAAAAAAACACGTCAATATATTCGAAAGAGTGGCGGGGAAGTTGAAGTTCGACAGCTTAAAACTAAGGAAGAAATCGACCGTGCACTGGAAATTTATACCGAAACTGCCAAACGCGCTGGGTTTGCGATTCATTCGAAAGATTATTACTACGAGCTTCACCAAAAAATGGGCGAAAATTCTCCGATTTTTGGGGCGTTTATTGAGAAAGAGCAGGGTGATTTTTTAAAAAATGAAGAAGAGAATTTTGAAAGCGGATATAAAACTCCTGATGAGCGTATTGCGGAAAAACTCAAAAATCAAGAAATGGTGGCGTTTTTATGGTTTGCACAAAGCAATAGCGTGGCATTTGAGCTTTATGGCGGAATGACTGAGGCGGGGCAAAAAGTGCGAGCGAATTATGTTTTAAAGTGGATTGCGATAATCGAAATGAAAAATCGTGGTGTTAAGCGATATGATTTTAACGGTCTTTTAAACGATGGGATTTCGAAATTTAAAGCAGGTTTCGCAAATCATGAAGATTTACTGGTTGGAACACTTGATTTTCCGATTTCGAAAAGTTATTTTATCTGGAGTTCATTCTTGCCGACTGCGAAAAAAATCGTTCGAAAATTCAAAAAATAGGGAAATGAGAATATAAAAATTCGCTCAAATCGGGCGAATTTTATTTTTTTGAAAATGAAAAAGCCAATAGAGATTTTCGAAAATTGACCAAACTTGTAAAAAGTAGTAAAATAGTAGTTATGAAAATCTTAGGAATTGAAAGTACCTGTGATGAAACTGCGGCGGCCGTGGTGGAGTTTAATGCGAGTGAAATTTCGCGTGAAAGCTCACCGAAGTTGAAACTACTTTCAAATGTAGTTCATTCACAAATTGATATTCATGCACAATTTGGTGGGGTAATTCCAGAGGTGGCGGCGCGTTCACATATTGAATATGCTAACCCTGTTGTGCAAGAAGCACTTTCGAAAGCAGGGATTTCCTTTAAAGATTTGGACGGAATTGCCGTTTCTTATGCACCTGGTTTGGTGGGCTCGTTGTTGGTTGGCACGTTAACTGCGCGAACGTATGCACGAATTTTTTTAATAAAACCGTTTTACCCGATTCATCATGTTGAAGCTCATGTTTATGCGAATTTTCTAAACGAGGAGCCACCAAAATTTCCATTTTTAGCGTTAGTGGTTTCAGGTGGGCATTCACAAATCGTTCTTTTTAAATCGCACGGAAATTATGAAATTCTGGGTGAAACGCAAGATGATGCGGTTGGCGAGGCTTTCGATAAAGTTGCGAAAATCATTGGGCTGCCATATCCTGGTGGACCAGCGATTTCGAAGGCCGCACTGAACGGTGATTCTTCGAAATATAAATTGCCAAAAGCGCGACTAAAAGGGAAATATGATTTCAGCTTTTCGGGTTTAAAAACAGCTGTTTTGCGTGCAGTCCAAAAAAAGAAGTTGGTGTTGATTTTTAATTTTCCCTCTTTCGAATTAGCGGTAAAACTCAGTAAACAACAACGAAACGATTTTGCAGCAAGTTTTCAAAAAACAGCGGTCGAAACTCTGGTTGATAAGCTTGAGATTGCGGTTGAAGATTTTTCGCCAACAACTGTTGTGATTGCGGGCGGTGTAGCAGCGAATTCAGCTTTAAGAGAGGAATTGATCAAGAGAGTTTCGAAAAAACTGTCAAATCCTATAATTTTCACTCCGCCAGAACTTTGCACCGACAATGCTGCAATGGTGGCGACTTTAGGTGCTTTTTCAGGCTGTGCTGAGCGAATCACAAAAATCCGCTTGAGCTTGAGGTTAAGCTTTCATCGCTTTCAATGAGTGATTCGAAATGGTAAAAAGAAAACCCGCAATATCGCGGGTTTTTATTGGAGGGCTAAAATTCTTCAATTTTAAAAAGATTTAATGAATGAAGAAAAAGACTTGTCGGTTTAAGGATAAAAATCATTTTGTTCCTCGATCGGCTCTTCGCCAATCAAAGTTGGATCAAACTTTTCAAGAAAAACCCAACCATTTCGAATAAACTCATCCATAGTATTTAAGCCAGTTTTCAACCCAATTATCGCGAATCACTAAAGTGATTCCTTTCGGATTTTCAATCTTTTCAAAATCTCCATCGTCAAGCTGATTACCCAACTCAATTTCATCGATATCTTCGAAGAAAAATGTCAGCGGAAGTTTCAGGATTTCACTCATCGCGAGACAGGTTTGTGTGACTAATCCAACCATTGTTGAAGAAGTTTCAATTGTGTCGTTGCGATTTTGGATCAACTTCATCCAGAAAAATAAAACCAAGCATAAAACTTTGCAAAAATGCTCTCGGATGTTTTTCAGTTTTAATCCGTCAGGATAGATCGAAAGAAAAGTGTCATCTTTAAGACAAAAATGTTGTTTTTCCGAGCACTTTTTCTTGCCAATTTTCACCATAAATACTTTCGAAAAGCGTTCGAGCATCTTCGGATTCAAAAAGAAAAACATAATCATTAGTTATAATCATAATTGCTTCCTCCTAAAAAGTGCTATTTTTACCAAAAAGGTAAATCTTTCAAATTATAATATTTTTAAGTAGAATTGTCAAGTTTCGAAAAAGTGAAAATAAAAACCGCCCGAGATTGAGCGATTTTTGAAAAATGTATCAAATTAAGCAAGTTTTACACCAGCTTTTTTTGCAGCAGCAGCAAGAGAAGCTTTTCGGCGAGCAGCTGTATTTTTCTTGATAAGACCTTTTTTGACAGCTTTGTCTAGTTCGCTTTGTGCTTTTGAAAGGCTTTTTGCGCTTGGTTCAGCAACAAAAGCTTTTAACTGCACCTTTGATATCTTTTTAATTCCAACGTTGCGTTCGCGTCGTTTTTGCGGTTTGTCGCATTCGCTTTTACAGCAGATTTAATAATTGGCATTTAATTCCTTCTTTTAGGTTGTTATTTACAATTCAACATCAATTATATATTATTTCGAAACAAAAAGCAAGTATTTCAAATAAACTGTTGACATTTCATTGCGATTATGCTAATATAGAGCTATAAATTATAAAAATAAACAATAGGATTCAATAAATGTCAAAAAATAATGCTCAAGAGCAGATTATCGCAAAGTTGAAAGAATCAGAAAGTATTTTGATTGCGGTAAATGATAACCCAAGTGTTGATGAGCTTTCTTCAGCATTGGCTTTAACGCTCGCAATTAATAATTCTGGCAAGCATGCAACGGCGGTTGCGAGTGGTGAAATGCCAGATGCGCTAACTTTCTTGCGCCCAGAAAAACTTTCGAACATTCGGTAGATTCTTTGCGTGATTTTATTATTGCTTTAAATAAAGAAAAAGCCGATCATTTACGCTACAAACTTGTTGGCGATCATGTGAAAATTTTCATTACACCATATCGCTCAATTATTTCTGAAAAAGACCTCGAATTTGAACAAGGTGATTTCAACATTGATTTTGTGCTAGCTTTAAATGTTGAAAGTCAAGATCGACTCGATGGCGCTTTGGCGGCGCATGGGCGAATTTTTCATGATGCTTCAGTTGCAATTTTAACCATTGGTGAAAACCAAACGAATCTTAATGGAACCCACTGGCATGCCGAAAACGCCAGTTCTTTGAGCGAAATTTCTGTTCAAATTATTGAATCCCTTGGAAAGAAAAATCTTACTCAACCAGTCGCAACTGCTCTTTTGACTGGAATTGTTGCTGAAACTGATCGCTTTTCGAATACAAAAAGCTACGGCTGAAGTTATGAGCCTTGCAGCAAAACTTATTTCATCTGGCGCCGACCAGCAACTTGTGGTTTCAAAAATCCGTGAAGCTGAAGAAAAAGCGGGTGAATTTGCCGTACAAAAAAATGCTAAAATGGAAGAAGCATTCGAAGAGCTTTCTGGTGAGAAAGAAGATAAAAAGCAAGTTTCGAAGACCGAACAAAAACGTGATGGTGCTTTCGTAATTACTCATGAAGAAGCAAAGATGAAGCTGAAAAAGGCTGAAGACGAACTTGAAGAATCTTTAAATAAACTAAAAATATTAATAAACCAGAAAATGCTTTTTGCTGAGCTTGAAGAAGTTGAAGCTCCTGGAACAAAAATCAAGAATCATGCAAGAAAATTCGAACGAAGATATTTTCGAAAAATCCAAGCGAGGATCTTGAAAATACACAAGTTCAAAATGAAAATTTAGCTGAAGGAAATTCGGCACAAAATATATCGGAAAGCCAAGAAGCTCTAGCTGAACAAAATATTTCAGTCCCAATTCTCGAAAACACTCAACCGCAAACTTTCGAAACTGTTGAACCTCAAATTGCTCGAAGCCAGAAGTTGCGCCAGTTTTTCGAACAACAAAAGATTCAGCCGAAACTTCTACTCCTTCAGATTTTAATCAGCCTGAAAATACGCAAGGTTTGGTTGAAGCGCCAGTTCAAAATTATGCGCCAGAAATTCCAGCCCCAAGCGTGCCTTTCGAAAATCCAAATGCATTTATTGCGGAAACTCCAGTTCAGGAGCAAGTTTTTGAGCCAGCTCGCTGTTGATATTTCAGTCCCAATTCTCGAAAAACACTCAACCGCAAACTTTCGAAACTGTTGGAACCTCAAATTGCTCAGCCGAAGTTGCGCCGCAGTTTTCGAACAACAAAATTCAGCTGAAACTTCTGCTACTCAAGAGATTCAAACTCAAAATATTCAGCCAGTGCAAAATCAGGGCGATGAATATTATCACCCAACCGAAAATGCTCAAATTGCAAGTGGTTTGATGGGCGCTCAGCCTTATGAGCCAAGTGGAATTTCTCGTGGAGAAAACTCTGCAGCAACTTCAAATCCACAAAATAATGACTATGTTTTAAGCCATGGTAAAGTTCAGAATGCGGTTTATGAAGAGCCACGGGCGAATGAGAATTTTATCCCTGAAACTCAGCCTTATGCTCAAGCTACACCAATCCAGCCGCTTTCAAATTTTGAATCAAGTAATCCGATTTCGAATGAACAATATGCGCAGACTTTACCGCAAAATAATTTTGAGAATCAGCAAACTTACTCGACTGAAACTCCTGCACAAAATTCGAATGATTTTGCAATGCCATTGCCACCAGCTATGCCAGATTTTAGCTCGATGCCAATGCCACCAGAAGTTCCAGCTTTTGATTTTATTCCAAATCCAGCGGAGCAACCTGCAATGGGCACTGAAAATAGCAAAAATAAAGTAATGACAGACCAAATTTACCCTAACGATCCTTCACAATTTAGAATTCCGGGAATGTAAAATGGCATTTTTCGAAAACGATAGCGGGCGAATCTTAATTGATAAGCCCGCTGGAATTACCAGCTTTGGCGTGGTTGCTAGAATCCGCCGCGTTCTTAAAGATGAATTTGGCAAAAAAGTTAAAGTTGGCCATACTGGCACGCTCGATCCTTTTGCGACTGGGCTTTTAGTTTTGCTTTACGGCAAGGAAACTAAAAATGCAATGAGCCTTACCAAGCTTGATAAAGTTTACGAGGCGGAATTTACATTTGGGCAAATTTCAAGTACGGGCGATCCTGAGGCGAGATTTCGAAATGTGAGAATTTTGAAATTCCAACTTTTGACCAGATTGAAAAAGAAATTAAAAACTAATTTTTGGGTAAATTGAACAAACGCCACCAGCTTTTTAGTGCGATAAAAATTGATGGCAGGCGTGCTTATGATTTAGCGCGAAAGGGCGAGAATTTTGAAATTCCTAAACGTACAGTTGAAATTTTTGATTTCGAAATTTTAAGCTATAATTTTCCAAAACTAAAAGTTCGCACGCATGTTTCGAGTGGGACTTATATTCGTTCTTCAGCAGAAGATTTGGTGAAAAATTTGGGTTTAGTGGCACGTTTTTGTTCGCAGCTTCGGCGCACAAAAATTGCTGATTTCGATATTTCGAAAGCTAAAAAGCTTGAAGATTTTGGAATTTTAGATTAGTTTTGCTTATCTTGCCAAAAATGATATAATTTTTAAATAATGAAAAACGCAAAAATTCTTTGGATTGATTTAGAAATGACAGGTCTTGAACCTGAAAAAGACCGAATTTTAGAAGTTGCAGCAATTGCGACAGATTGGGATTTTTAATGAAATTGCCACTTTCGAAAGTGCCGTAAAAAGTTGAAAATGAAATTCTTGAAAGCCGAATGGTTGGTGATTTTTGGGATACTTTTTAGCGAAACGCGCGATGCTTTAAAATTACAAAATTCTCGTGCCACAAAAATTCACAAGAAGTTGAAGCAGATTTAATTAAATTTATAGAAGAAAATTTTGCTGAAGAAATTTTCGAAAGGCGATTTTTGGGCGGAAATTCAATTCACCAAGATCGCCGATTCATTCGTGAAGAATGGAAAAACTTGATGCTGCATTATCGAATGCTAGATGTCTCAGCGTGGAAAGTTGTGATGAGTGCTAAGTTTAAACGGGTGTTTACTAAAGCTTGAAAAATCACCGTGCGTTAGATGATATTCGTGGTTCGATTGAAGAGTTAAAATTTTATTTTAAAAAGGTGAAAAAGTAATGGATCAGAGTAAATTAAAGATTTTTGCTGAATTTTGACGCGGCAGAAGTTCGGAAAGATGAAGAAAATAAACTTGAAATTTTTGAAGTTAATTTTGATAAATTAGAAAAATTTGGCAAGAAAAATGGCTGGCGATCTTGGCGATTTTGAACGTGAAACTGGTGAAAAGATTCTTTCGAAAAATTACAGAAGGTGAAGAGCCAAAAGCAATTTTGCGATCATTCACGACGAGCTCAAAACCTTTAAAAGTTGAAATGAAAACAGGTGCTCAGCTTGCTCGAATTTTTGCGTGAAAAAGAAAGTATAGTACCTTCAAAGTTGATGAGCGAGCGTAGTGGAATTTAATTATTGGCCAAGGACAAGTTTCGGCCGAAGAATTGCGAGATTTGTTTCGCTTGAGTTATCGCTTGGTTTTGTGAGTAAATATATTATAGTTTTCTCTTTTTAAGTAGAAAAATAACCTTGCAAAAAGCTGGGCTTTTCTTTGCGAAAAACTTTTTTGTGATATAATCATAAGTAATATGAAACCGAATGAAGATTGGAATCAGGTCGGCCAAAATCAAAATTTTGGTGCACCAAATAATTATCCTCAGAATCCTTATCCGCCACAACAAAATTACGGTGGTTTTTCGAATAACTTTGCTCAAAATGGTCAATTCCCAAATGAACAATTTTCGAATGGACAAAATCCACAGCAACAATTTGGCAGCCAAAATCAAAATTTTAGCGCACAACAGAATTTTCCGCAATATCCAAATAATTACCAAAATCAACAACAATTTCCAGCTCAGCCGAATCAAACTGTTCAAAATCTGCAAGCTGCTCCAAATTTAATGCCAGATCAAAATTATTCGCAAGATACTGCAACTGAGAACCCTCACACAGTTGAGTATCTTAATAAGATTGCACCTAAAAAGCCGCTCCATTTGGACTATGGGTAAAATTTTAGGCGCTTCAGCATTATTGATTTCGTTATTTTTCTCGATTTTTATTATTGTAACTAGCAATAAGGGCGACGATAATACTCAGGCGGTAGTTCGTGCTTATTATAATATTTCGAAATTAAAGGAAACTGCAAAAATCTTTTTTCAAAAATAAGATAAAAGTTCAGATTTAGCGGCTGTGAACGCGGAATTAACACTTCACTTAGTTCGAATGAACAGGATTTGAAAGAATTTATGAAGAGCCGAAAGATCGAAGTTCCTCGTGGAGATTTCAAAAAGAATTCGCAAGCGATAAAGCAAACTGATGCGATTTTTGATAAGTTTATTGCGACGCGAGATGACGCTTTCTTGAACGCCACGATTGATGGAATCTATTCCCGTGAAATGGCATATCAGTTAATTCGTGTAAAAGATTTAATTGCATCGACGTAGCTTCGCCTTCTTCGCAAAGATCAGTGTATGATTGGAAAAATCTTGCAGATCTTCAAGACAGCTTGAAAACTACCATAAAGCAAAATAATTTTTCATCTGCAGCCCAATGATTGATGAGGCTGCTTTTTATGTTAAAATATAGATATGAATGATGCCAGAGATGAAATTAAAGCAAGAATAAGCATTGAAGATTTGGCTGGCGAATATCTTGAGCTCAAACGAACTGGGCGTACTTAAAGCACTTAGCCCCTGGACAAATGAGCGAACTCAAGTTTTATAATTAGCCCCGATAAACAAATTTGGCACGATTTTTCATCTGGCAAGGGTGGCGATATTTTTGGTTTTTATTATGGAAGTTGAAGGAATGACTTTTCGCGAGCCTTGGAATTTCTGAGCACGAAAAGCTGGTGTTGAAATTGAAACTTTTGATTCGAAGCGTTCAAGAGAAATTTCTGAAAGAACGACTTCGAAAAATTTTACAAAATCAGTGCAAATTTTTATCAGCATATATTGGTTCGTAATAAAGAAGCTTTTGAATCTATGTTTTTTAAAAATCGCAAACTTTCGAAGAAATTGTACAGGAGTTCAAAAATCGGTTTTGGCCCAAACACTCAAAAATGCTCACGATTTTTGTTAAAAAGGTTTTGCAATGAGTGATATTCGTGATGCTGGGTTACTAAACCGATTTGGCGGCGATATTTTTCGAAATCGAATGGTGATTACTTTGCAGGATTCTGGTGGGTCGCCAGTTGGTTTTACCGGTCGAATTATTAAAGATGAGCCAAATGCGCCAAAATATTTAAACACACTTCAAACTTTTGCTTTATGATAAATCCTCAAACATTTTTGGCCTTTCGCAAGCAAAAAATGAAATTCGAAAAGCTGGTTTTGTGGTTGTGGTTGAAGGAAATATGGATGTAATTTCGAGCCATCAAGCTGGTGTGAAAAATGTAGTTGCAACGGCTGGCACGGCGATGACAGTTCATCATTTGAAGGCTCTTGGTCGATTTTCGAATGATGTTCGCCTATGTTTTGACAGTGATCAGGCTGGAATTAGCGCTACTGAGCGAGCGATTTCATTGCCGGCAAGCTGGTGGAGCTTTCAATTATCACCTTAGACCAATCGGCAGGTGAAGCAAAGAGATCCAGATGAATTAATTCAAAAAGATTTGGAGCTTTGAAGGTTCACTTCGAAACCACAACCGGCGATAGAATGGATTTTTGACCAATATGAAAAACGACTAAATATTACAACCGCCGTAGGAAAAAAGGAGTTTTCTACAATAGCATTAAAACTTGTGGAAAACTTGAATGACCCTGTGGAAAAAGATTTTTATATTGAACAAATTTCGAAAAAGAATTGGCATTTTCGAAAACAACATTACTTGGAAAAATTTGACGAAAAAGTCTAGGCCGGTTAAGCCGAAAAGGAGAATGAAAATTGAAAAACTGATGAGAAGTTTGTTGATGAGTATATTTATGAAGATGATTTGCTAGCTCTTTGCGATTAAAGAACGAAGCTCGTCGAAATGTTGGGTGAGTTGCAAGATAATATTTTGCACGATAAACAGCGAAATCAAATTCTGCAATTTTTGAAATCAAATAATCTCGATCTCTTGAAAACTTCGATGATTATGTTAAAATACTTCTAATAGGCTGACGAGACGACCGGGAATATAAAACGAAAAATACTGACGAAATGAAGCGTTTGATCTGAAAATTAAAACCAAAATTTACAAGAACGAAAAGTAAATCTTCAAGAGCAACTCGAAGAGTAGCTGAAATTCAAAGGTGATGAAAAATTTGAAAATGAAGATTTTGATAGAAATTATGCAATTAAATAAGGGAGCTGAATAGTGGTAAAAGGTAAGAGTAAAGAACTACCAGAAGAAATTCTAATGAAGACGGCATTGTGATGCAACTCTTTTCGCTTGATGATTTCGAACCAGATTTTGATGACCTTGCGGTTGAAGATGAAGAAGATATCACTGAAGAAGATTTATTAAATGGTGCTTATAACGATGATATAACAGATGATAGCGTTCGAATGTATCTTCGCAAATTGGTAAGATTCCGCCCTTTCACTCGAAAAGAGACCGAGCTTGCTGAAAAGCAACGCAGGGCGATCAACGTGCAAAAGATAAAATGGCTGAAGCAAACATGCGTTTGGTTGTTTCAATTCGCGAGAAAGATATCTGGCCGTGGTTTGGAGCTACTCTGACTTAATTCAAGAAGGGAACACGGGACTTTCTTCGTGCGGTCGATAAATTCGACCCAAGTAAAAGGTTTAAATTCTCAACTTATGCAACTTGGTGGATTGGCGGCAATTACACGCGCAATTGCTGACCAAGCTCGGACTATTCGAATTTCCTGTTCATATGGTTGAAACGATTAACAAAACTTATGCGAACTTCTCGCCGATTGACGCAAGAGTTAAACCGTGAGCCAACCAACCAAGAACTCGCTAAAGAAATGGATATGGATGTTGAGAAAATTGAATACATCCATTAAAGCAAGATATTACTAGATGCTGGAATTGGTCGTGATAGCGAGGAAGGCGAAGAGTCAACGCTTGGTGATTTTATCGAAGATGAAGATACTGCTAGCTCCAGAAGAATCCGCAACGGTTCAACTTTTGAAAGAACAGGTTCGTGAAATTCTTTTCAACACTTTTCTGATCGTGAGCGGAAAATTCTTGAAAATGCGTTCTTGGTTTAAATGGCACAAAAAGCCATACGCTTGAAGAAGTCGGTCTTGAATTCGCAGTGACTCGCGAGCGATTCGCCAGATTGAAGCCAAAGCTTTAATGAAACTTAAAAACGCATAAAGATTCGAAAAAGCTTCATGAATATTTGGACCAAACGTGGTGGGGAAAGGTTAAGATGAAAGAAAAATTATATGAATTGCACCAATTTTTATTAATTATTGCGATTGCAATTCTTTCAATTATTACAGTTGTAACAATTGTTAATGCATTTATGAATGGCGGAAATGGTCTCAGACCAGGCCCAACAAGCGAACAATGAAGCTTCGAAAGAAGATAATTCGCCTTCAAGTAAAGAATTGTTAAGCGCTGACCAGAGATCGTAGCGTTAAAATGGTGGTCCGTGGGCCTATTGTTGCACAAGAGAATTTTCGTTCTTACACGGTTGAGGTTTCACCAAAATTTCGAAAACTCACAACTTACAAAGGTTATCTTGGTGAAGTAATTAAAGAGGTTAAGCTTGATAATAATGCCGAATCTTATACACAATTGTAAATGCTTAAATAAAGCGAATATGATGAAAGGAACTCCTTTTAGCGGTGAGCAGATGACGAGCTGGCGTTTGTGCTACTGGCCATCTTTATGATTTTTCAATGCTAAAAGATGATAAAACTGAAAAACACCTCTGGACTTCAACTTGCTCGGGTTCAAAAGGCTCACTTATTGCAAATACAAGACAATTGCAAAATTTGTTCATTGCGCAAGTTCCTGGACATGAGCAAATAGTTCGCGATCTTGGGATAAATGAAATTAAACGCTAAAGTTTTGATTTTTGATTGCTTGGGTGCTGGTTTTTCTCGCCAGCCTCTTCGGAGCATCTGAGCATATTTTGGCAAAAGGATCAAAATTTGTTGAATTTTATTCGACAGTTAAAGGTTCAAAATTGGCGTTTTATCTAATGTCGCACAATATCAATTTAATCAGCTCGAGAGGAAAGAGTGTAACTCTTTGATTTCTTGGTTCTCTCGGTGAGGTTGGTTTTTCGGGAAAGTTTTCGAAAAGAGATTTTTGAAATGTGCAATTGATAAAAGTGAGACATGTTTAAATGAAATTTATTTTTGATGATTCTGGCAAAATGTTGAAGCTGCTAAGAAACTTGGTGCAAATGCATTTTTATATCAAAAGTGGAATGAATTTTCGGAAAAGAATTTAGGGATAATAATGCCAGAATTACCAGAAGTTGAAACAGTCGTAAGAGTGTTAAACTCGACTAATTTAGAAAATTGCGAAAGTTAAACACGATTGGCCTAAAAAGTTTTCCGAATGCTGAAAGAGATGTACGAGATTTTATGGTTGGTGCTGAAATTTCGAATGTTCGCCGCCGTGGAAAAGCCATAATTGCTGAGCTAGAGAATGGTTGGTCGTTTGTAACGCACCTTCGAATGACAGCCAAAATGGTTTATCGTAGCGAAGAAAAACTGGGGCGCAGGGCATCCAAATGAGGATTTTGAATGATCTTCCAAATAAATCAACACGAGTTGATTGACTTTTGAAGACAAAACTAAATTATTTTTAATGACCAGCGAAAATTTGGTTATATGGAAACTATTACCAATACCAGAAAATTGAAAATTTACCATTTTCAAAAGCTTGGTCCTGAACCTCTTGAAGACAATTTTACGGTTGAAATTTTAAAAATCGTCTTTCGAAAAACAAAATAGTATGATAAAACCTGCGATTTTGGAGCAAAGTGTTATTGCCGAGTTGGAAATATCTATGCTGGACTAGGGCTTTGTGGCGAGCGAAAATTCACCCTGAAACTAAAATTAAAGATTTTTCGAACGAAGATTTTTGTGGAATCTGCATGAGGCACGAATTCGTTTTGTGATGAATGAATCAATTAAAGAGAAGTGGGCTCAACCGACCGAAATTATGTTACTGCAGACGGCTCACGCGGAAATTATTTAAATTAGCCTGCCGTTTTATCATAAAGATGGCGAGCCTTGTAAACGTTGGTGGAACAGAAATCTCAAAATTCGTGTTGGTGGTAGGAACGCATTTTTGTGCAAATTCACATTAAAGGTAGTGAAGACTGATGATTGGTGAAAAATAACGATTCTTTTTATGGCGATAACTCTTATGAACGCACCACTCAACTCGCTAAAATGAAGATCGATGCTGAAAAATCTGGTTTTGAAATTCGCCAGTAACTCTGATGAGCTTTCGATGATTTTGTGAGTTTAATTTGTGGCATTAGCTTGTTATCTGAAAAACGTTTTGTTTATATCCGAAATTTGAGCGAAAATTCGTGAAAATTTGGCAGAATTTAGCTGAAATTTTACCAAGAATTTCAACCGATGTTCATCTTTGCCTAGTTGAAGATAAAATTGATAAGCGATCGGTTGTTTATAAGGCTATTTCAAAAATTGTTGAATTATATGAATTTAAGAATTTAACTACAAGAGATTCTAAAATTTGGCAGAGTTTGCATCGACTTTTTGCAAAACAAGGTTTATCGCTTTGATAATAAACGGCGAGTGATTTCTTTGGGTTGGTGTTGATGAATGGCGAATACGTGATGCGATCGAAAAATAGCGTTAATTGGTGAGGTTAATGAACAAAATATTCGTGAATTTGTTCCGCAGAATATTGAGAGTAATGCATTTGTAATTATAGAAATGATGTGGGTGAGAGTTTGAAGTTGCAAGAAGAGTTTTTGAAATTAAAATTACAGATGGCGAAGATGGAGCTTTTTCGCTTTAGGAATGATTTCACACAAATTTTTAATTTAGCAGCTTTTAAAAATCGGTAAAAATATTGGGAAAACTACGGCAGAAATTGCTAAAGAAATTGGTGCGAATACTTTGGGCTTTAGGAAAAATGGAGAATTTTGCGCAAAATCTGAGCGAAAAGCCAACTCGCTGAGATTGTTTCGAAATTTGCTGCAGGTAGATGAAATTATTAAAACTGAAAGTGTTGATCCTTGGAATTTAGTTAGAGTCAACAATTCTTGAAATTACTAGCAAATTAAAGAGTTAAAAATAGTTTTCGAAAAACATTTTTGTGATATAATATAAATTAATTTATGGCTACAAGTAAAATCAACAAAAGGTAAAATCTAAAAAGTTTTCAGCTCAAAACGAAAGTGTTTTGCTGGCTGGTTTTTCGGCACGAGGTTACTGCAGTTATTTTGATTGCTTTTTCACTTTTTCTTGTTTTAAGCTGGTTTGGCGCTGGTGGTTCAGCATTGGTTGCAATTCATGCAAAAGCACTGGGCTTGATGGGCTGACAAACTTTCTTTGCCAGCAGTTCTAATATTGCTGTTGAAATTGCATGAGCAAAATAGATTTCAATTTTAAATACTTTTTGGGCTAATTCTACTTTTAATTTGGCTAAGCGGATGGTCTATCCAAAACTTCAGCTGGTGGTGTTTCATTATGGAGCTTGGAGCGGAGAAGTTTCGAATAAAATTATGCTAGCAATGGTTAATTCAATGGTGGCAGCACCATTTATCTTTTGTTAATTTCAATTACGCTTCTTTCGATTTTAGAGTTTCGCCAATCGTTGTGATTAAAAGATTGGCGAAATGCTTTAAAACTAGTTGATTTTGCAAATGAATCTAAAAATGCCAAGGTTTTCGAAAAAGCTAAAAGAATCGATGTTGCTGATTTAATGATTCTGCTGAAGAAAAACCAGAAATTAAGCTAAATGCTGGCGTTGCAGTATTAGATAAAAAATCTCAAGAAAAAGATGAGTCAAAAGATAAAAAAGGTTTGATGCGAATTTCAAAGAAGCTGGAGAAGGTTTCGAAAGGAGAAAATACTGGGCATATTTTTGATGATTCGAAATGGAAAGCGCCAGATTTTAGTTTGCTTGAGCAATCACAAGCTCCTGCTGATGCTGGTGATGTTGAGCAAAATGCACGCACAATTAAGAATACCTTGAGTGAATTTAATATTGAAGTTGAAATGGAAGCCGCAAATATTGGTCCAAGAGTAACTCAATATACATTAGTTCCACAAAGTGGCGTTAAATTAAGCAGAATTGAAAATCTTAGTGATAACATCGCTCTAAATTTGGCGGCTGAAGCGATTCGTGTTGAAGCTCCAATTCCGGGAAAGCGTGCAGTTGGTATCGAAATTCCAAATTTGAAGTCGGCCGATGTCGACTTTACAGCGTTTTAGATTCGAAGGAGTGGAAAACTCACACGACCCACTAACTTTTGCAATAGGCAAAGACATTTCTGGCCATCCGGTTGTTGGAAATTTAGCAAAAATGCCACATCTTTTGATTGCTGGTCAAACTGGTTCAGGAAAATCTGTAATGATGAATGCACTTTTAACTAGTTTACTTTATCGCCATTCTCCAAGTGAATTAAAGTTAATTATGGTTGATCCAAAAGTTGTAGAAATGACCGCGTATGAAGATATTCCACACCTTTTAACACCAATTATTAATGATTCCGAAAAAGCGCTCTCAGCTCTTCGCTGGGCAGTGAATGAAATGGAGCGGCGCTATCGTGTTAGATGATGAAAAATTAAAGAAATCAAGAGCTACAATAAGCATGTAATTTCGAAAAACGAAAAAATCAAGAAGAATACACCAGAAGGGAAGAGCCACTTCTTGAGCCTTTGCCGTATATCGTAATTGTGGTTGATGAGCTCGCTGACTTAATGACATGGCGGTTCAAAAGATGCCGTTGAGCTGCTGATTGTCCGAATTGCTCAAAAAGCACGCGCAGTTGAATTCATCTTGTTCTGCAACTCAAAACCCAGTTGTTAGCGTTAGGACGAGCGGATTAAAGGTAATGTTCCGAGTCGAATTGCTTAAGGTTGCGGATGGTGATTCTCGATCAATTCTTGATCGTGGTGGTGCTGAAAAACCCTTGGTTATGGTGATATGCTTTTTCTATATGAATGGAGCTTCTAATTTGAAGCGTGTTCAGAGCTTTGGTAACTCGATGATAGTCTTGCGAGAATCTAATTTTATCCGTTCGCAAGGTCCGCCGCAATATAATGATGAAGTTATTTTCACAACCAGTTCAGACACCAAGCTCAATGGGTGGTCTTTGGTGATGAATGGCGGTAGTCTTCGGTTGATGAAACTTTCGAAACGGCTGTGAAAAATTGTAATTGAAGCACGAAAAGCTTCAACTAGCTATTTGCAACGTAGGCTAGGAATTGGTTATAGTCGTGCCGCAAAATTGATCGATGATATGGAAGATAAAGGAACTGTTGGTCCGCCAAACGGTTCAAAACTCGCGAGGTTTTGCTCGAACTATGAAGAAATCGGTGAATAATTTGCCGATTTTTATTTTCTAACAATATTTTGATAGACTCTTAAAAGTTAAATAAATATTGGAGTTTTATTGATCTCTAAAGATGATATAATTTTAAAAAGAATATTAGCTCAGCTTATTTGAAAGGATAGGCTTTAACCAAAAGGAGTAAAAATGAAAGGATTACGAACTTACAGTTCTTGTTCATCCAGACTTCGAAAGGATCTTGAAAAGTACTTGATAAGGTTCGAAGTTTGATTACTGCTAATGGCGGTGAAAATCGCAAAGAAGATAACTGGGGCAGAAAAACTTGCTTACGCTATTAGAGGTCAGGATTTTGCAATTTATGTTGCAATGGATGTTAAACTTCCAGCTGCTGCACACTTCTAAAACTCAGTAACACTTTGAACAGTACCGACGAAGTTTTTCTGCGATATTTGCTTGTTAAAGCAGAAGCACGACCAGTTGTAGAATCAGAAGAAAAATAATTTATGAATAGGATAGAAGATAGTTAGTGGCTTTTAACAAAGTAATTTTGATGGGAAACTTAACTGCAGACCAGAACTTCGAACAACTCCAACGGCGAAAAATCTTGCAAGTTTCACTCTTGCTATTAACCGAACTTGAATAGTGCTAACGGTGAGCGCCAAGAAGAAACCAGCTTCATTAACTGTACTGCTTTGAGTAAAAACTGGCGAAACGATTTCGAAATATGTATCGAAAGGTCGCCAATTACTCAGACGGTCGTTTACAACAACGAACTTGGCAAGATAAAGATACTGGCAAAAATCAAGCACGATTGATGTTGTGGTTGAAGAATTTAGCTTTGTGAGTGATGGAAATCGCAGTGAAGCGCGCTTCAGTACATGAAGAGCCAACTATCAGTGATGACTTTTCGGATGAGCCAATCGACCTATCCGATATTCCATTCTAATTTAATTAAGGAGTAAAATGGCTAAACGATTTAAACGAGGAAAATCCCAGCGTATTTTGATTACCGGAGATGTTAAAACTTTGCAAAAATTTGTTAACATTTATGGTCAAATTGAGCCAGCTACAAAAACTGGTTTGAGCGCTAAAACAACAACGACAATTGACAGTTGCTATCAAAACGAGCTCATTCATGGCGTTGCTAGTATCTGCATCAAATGCTTAATTGATTTTTGAATCTTCCTGCTCCAAAAACTGGGTAGGGAAGATTTATTTTTAAAAATAATTTAAGGATAAAATGTACCAGCCAACTGATTTAGGTGTAGTTTTGTCAGCTTGATGGTCAGCCACACCGAGTGGTTGAATATAACCAAAAGTTGTTGGTCGCGGTGGAGCATCGTAAGTTTAAAAATTAAGAACCTTATTACAGGAGCTGACTGCCAAAAACTTTTTAAGGGCCAAGATATAAAGTTGAACCGGCAGAGGCTTGAATAAAAAGTTCAATATCTCTATAATGACGGTGAAGATTTTATTTTATGGATCCAGAGACTTTTGAACAATTTCAGCTTTCGAAGGAAATTATTGATGAAGCTGCTGGATATTTAAAAGAAGCGAAGAATTGAATTTGGTAATTTTTGATGGTAAGGTTATCAATATTGAGTTACTCGAAAAATGTTTGGTTGAAAGTTGTTTATACTGAAAATGTTGTAAAGGGCGATACAACTGCTGTTTTGAAAGATGCTAAACGGAAACTGGAATTAGGTTAAAAGTACCCGTTTTATTAAGGAGAATGACATGCATCTCTGTCGACACTTCAACTGGTGAGTATCGAGAACGCCAAAAATAATTAAGGTTATTGTTAAGAAATAAGCTGAGATTTTAATAATCAGCTTATTTTTATTGTATATTGAACAATAAAGTTTATATATACTTTTTAAGATGAAATGTGGTATAATATACAGTGAAAACTAGACTAGATATTTTATTAACTCAAAGAAAGATAGTTGATAGTCGTTCTCAGGCTGAAAGCTATATTAAACTGGGTAAAGTTTTTGTTGATGGCATAAAAAGGACTAAGCCTGGATTTTTTACTGATATTGATTCGGAGATAAAGCTTCTTCAAGAAGTTCAATGTGTTTCAAGAGCGGGTCTCAAGCTTGAAAGTGTTGCAAAAATAATGAAAATTAATTTTAAAGATAAAGTTGTCTTAGACGTTAGTTCAAGTACTGGTGGATTTACGGATTATTCATTGAGTAATGGTGCAGTTATGCTGTTGATGTTGGTACAAACCAGCTTCATCCAAAGTTAAGAGTGAATAAAAAGTTGAACTTTATGAAAAACAGATATAAGAGCTTTTAATACGAGTCAAAAATTGATTTAGCTGTTATTGATGTTAGTTTCATATCTATAAAAGAAATTTTTGCCAAGTTGAGTCATAAAAATTATTCAATCAGTGCACACTAATAATTGCAATGGTTAAGCCGCAATTTGAAGCAGGCAGAAATGGAACTACTAACGGCATCGTTAAAAATAATTCATCGAAGCAAAATACTTCAAGAATTCGAAAATTGGTGTCGTATAAATAATTTATACATAAAATAAAAAGAGATAGTGGAATAAAAAGGCTCTAAAGGTAATCAGGAGAGATTCTATATTCTGAAAGTATTGAATAAATAATTTATATATAAAAAATACCGCACAATATCGTATGCGGTTTTTATTGGTTTAAACATTAAATCTGAATTCACAACATCATTTGGTGATATAATATATTCTTTGCCTTCAGTTCGAATTTTCCCACGATTCTTTGCTTCAATTTCGCTGCCAGCTTCAATTAAATCATTAAAGTCGATAACTTGAGCAGCAATAAAACCCCTTTCAAAATCTGTATGAATTACTCCTGCGGCTTGTGGAGCTGTCCATCCTTTCTTGATCGTCCAGGCATGGACTTCTTTTGGCCCTGCTGTCATATAACTTTGTAGTCCAAGTGTGTCGTAGGCAACATGGATCATCTGGTTTAAACCAGTTTCTTGAACTCCGTAGCTTTCGAGTAAGTCTTTCGAATCTTCCTCACTTAAGCCTTTTAACTCTTCCTCTAACTTGGCGCATACGAATATTGACTTTGCAGGGAGAACCATTTTTGAAAGTTCTTCTTTTTTAGCTTCATCGGTTAAAGTATTTTCATCAACATTGAACATACATAAATTACAGGTTTTGCTGTTAGTAAATGTAGATCTTGAATTGCTTCATAATCTAAATCTTCTATTGAAGGAGAAGAACTCCAGCTTGAAGTTGCTCAACTAATTTGTTCGCGACTCAGCTCGTTTTCGGAGAGCTGGTTTTGCCTTTGCCTCTGAGCTTTTCAGGGTAAGCGGTTTTCAATAGTTTGAATATCCGCTAAAAATCAACTCAGTATTAATAACCTCAATATCATTTTAAGTTAACTCATTTCGAAAACATGAACGATATCATTATTCACGAAAGCTCGAACGATATGAACAATCGCGTCGCATTGGCGAATATTTGCAAGAAATTTATTACCCAAACCTTCACCTTTTCAAGCTCCCGCAACCAGCCGCGGCAATATCAACAAAAATACTGTTGCTGGAATAATTTTTGTGATCCATAAATTTCAGCTAATTTATTTAAGCGCAAATCTGGCACTGGCACAATTCCAGTATTTGGCTCAATTGTTGCAAAAGGGCAATTTGGCTGCTAAAATATCATTATTAGTCAGTCGTTAAACAGTGTTGATTTACCAACATGGTAGCCCAACAATTCCAATTGATAAACTCCATAAAAATCTCCTTTTAATATCTTTTATTTTAACATAAAGTTTGTAAAATAAAATAAAAAGCTTGATTTTTAATTAGCTTATATAAAATATAGGCATGATTAATATTAAAGGTGTGGGCGATTTCTCTCGTTAGATATTGAACAAATGCGATTCGTGCTGTCCAGCTTTTTCGAGCTGGAGAGAATTCTTGGAATTTGCTGGGTCTTTGGTTATACACCGGTCGACCCTCAATTGGTTTTGAGCAATTTGATGAAAGCCGTCGTCGTTTGGGGAGAAATTATCTCAACAATGATCGGGCAGAGCGATATTAAAACAAAAATGTAGCGATTAGTCTTACGTCCCAGAAGACATCCACGACAATTTTCGAAGTACCAAAACAGGATATGAGAGAATTGCACATAAAATATCAAGTTGATCAGTATATGTCCAATGAGGGTTGATGACGCCCAAGTCGATTGGGTCTTCTTGGAGAATCTCCTTCTAACTCTGATTCATTGGAGATTTTACTTTATGAGTACAGCCAAAACTTATAGTGAAGAGAAAATGGAATTATTGAAGGTCTAGGCTTAAATGTAGTCGCAAGCGAACCCGATTCTTTAGCAATGACTCGTGCTTTGTTTGTGTCTAATCAATCTGATCAGGCTCAGCTAATTATTGATATGGGTGAGCTTTTCACTGACTTATCTATTGTATATCAAGGTGTTCCAAGGTTTGTTCGTACCAATCCCTACCGGAATATCAAGTTTGGTGAAATCTGCTACTCAAAATTTGAACATTAAAGAAGACCAAGCTCGACAATTTATTATGAAATTTGGTTTAGCTCAAGATAAACTAGAGGTCAAGTTTTTAGAGCTATCGAAATGACTCTTGAGAATTTCGTTCAAGAAACTGCTAAATCAATAAAATTCAGAACAAAATACTCAAAATGCTCAAGTTGAGGTAATTTCACTTTCAGGATTTTTCTGGAATTATTCACAAATGCCAGAATATGTTTCTTCGAAAACTGAATTCAGTCTTATTCCCGCAAATCCTTTCCAAAAATGTTAATGTCTCCTGAAAATATCAACAGCAGGTTGCAAATGTTGGAAATGAATTTGCGGTTGCTGTAGGTTTAGTGAAAGGAGACAAATAATGATTGAAATTAACCTTTTGCCAGATGTTAAACGCGATCTTATTAAAGCTCAACAACTTCGAAATATAGTTACTTTTGTATCTATAATTATTGGTGGTGTGATGCTTGCTGGAGTAGTTTTATTGTTCTTAACAACTCAAGGTCAGCAATTTGTTATGGGTTTAAAACCAGTGATATCTCAAACAAATTTGCTGAGATGGCAAAATTAAAGATGAAACGGCGCTACTTTTTCGAAATCAGCTTAACGCAACTCAAAAATTAGAAATGCTTCGCCAGATCAATTACGATTGATTGGAACAATTTTACCAGCAATTCAGACTACTGGTGAAAACTCTGTTCAGTTTTCTGCAGTGAATTACGACCCCGGAAACTCGAATCGTTTCAATTGAAGGTCAAGCAAGTAATGGTTTTCCAGCGCTCTGAAGCTTTTTATTAAAACAATTAAATATTTTCAAATTATCTATGATGGTGAAGGCTCAATGTAAAGCTAGTGAGTCGAAAAGATGCATTATCTGTATGCTTGCTGATGAAGGATGCAGTTGTTCGAAAATGAAAGCTCGCTCGAGCTAATGAACAAGGTCAAAATGTTTTGCGTTTTACCGTTAGCTTTTAAATTAAATGAAAGCAGCTTTGAAATTTTCTTCGAAAAACTTTGCTGTAAAAGCTCTTGGTCGAAAGAATGTAACAGACTCAACTATTCAGGTTCCCAAGCTGGAATTTTTACCCAAAATTCAGATTCTGAAAGGAGAATAAATAATGTGGGTGAAAATAAAGAAGTAGCTGGTGCTGGAATGCCATTAATATGCGCTAATCAAACGATGTTTTTGGCAGTTGCTGGTGTTGGGTTTTAATTGTTGGCGCATCCGTTGTTGGAATCGATTTATCTTTTAGGATTTTTACATTTAACGCTAAAGTCTCTGGTGAACAAGATAAAAGTGGTCTCACCAATTCATATCCAAAAATATTGAAGATTTAAAGAGTAAACCAAGCTCAGTTAGAGACCGATCCTCATCTTAATGAGCTGAAAATTGAAATCTACGCCGAAGATGGCGGTTTGCGCGTTATTGCTGACGTGCCTGCGCGATGGTGAGAACGCTGCCGCTCTTGCAGCTAGCCTTGAAAAGCATATATATCTCTGAAGGTAGACTTTGACTCTTTAGTATTGACTCTGCTGATTCTGCAAACAAAAGCCTCTTTCAGGTTCAAGCTCGAAGCGTCAAATTCCTTCTATGTTCACTCTAGCAACTAGCGGTGTAGTCAAGATTCAAATAAAATCCCAGAAGGGTGGAAAGATATTCAATTTCTCCGCAACAATTTCTGCAGGTTTTCAGGGTGAAGGCTCAAACTCAGCGGCGGAGTCGCTAAATCTCAAGATGAAGCACTTTAATAATCTAATTAGCACTGTTAGAAAGATGGAAAGTTCAATTCGATCAATAAATATCACGAGTTTTAAATTCGAGCGTTCACTTAACCGATTTAGTCTTTAACTTTTTCATGAAAGCCCACTATTATCCTAAATACACAATGAAGCTTTGAGAGCAAGAGTTGGAAAGCAGACGAAACTGCAAAACCAGCAACTCTCTACAACCGAACTGGTAAAACCTCAAAACTCAAGCACTCACAGGAGGATCAAAATAATGACTGATATTGCGATGATTGTTTTGATTGCGGGTTTTAGCGTTTTGATTTCATATTTAGTTATTAACTCTTGGCTCAGGGTGGATTTTCTGAGCAAACTGCAGGATGAGCTAAAATTACCGGAACCACTTTCTGGAACGAATATGTAAAACAAGCAGTGAAATTTTTAATAAGGATGCTATCAATCCAACGGTCCAAGCATTATTGGACAATAAATATTAAATAATTCAAAAGGAATGTACTGACATTATTAACCAATGATATTCAGGATAGACTATGCGGAAAATCCTTGTTGAAGAGCAATGTCTATATTCCAAGAATCAAAATTGAGTTAAGGCTATAAAAGAGGCTGGTCTAGTTAATCAGTCTCTAATGCCAGTGCATGATTGAGCATGCTTCTTTGACAACGAAATTTTATCGCGCGACAGCCTGCATGTTTCAGGGATTCGGCATGTTAATCTTGAAAAATACGCCAATTCCGGCAAGAGACTCTTGATTTAATTTCAGTTGGATACTGCCGAACGAAATATGGCGGTTCCAATTGCTGAAGTTCAGGGGCGAATTGCCGCGATGCTCGATGCCACAAACATTCAAGCTGTTGATTATCTTTTCTAGTCTAATTCAGCGCCTCTAAATCAGCATTTATGGCGAGCCAAAATCAATTAGTGGCATATTTTAGACCAATATAAAACTGACCTTTCTGGTGTGTTGATGCTTTGCACGAAAATGTTGATGCACAAAACTCAGGCGGAAGCAGAATCAAAACGGCAGGTTCAAACAATTGTCCAGGACTCACCACTTCGAAAGCTTTTGAATACACTTGAATATGCTGTTCGTGCAGGCATCCGATATCCATATTGGAACCACTTGATCTTTGAAAATTGCTGTCGAATAGATGGTGTTCTTTCGGGAAATTATGAATTTGCCAAAGAGTATTGAGCCGGCTTTTAATTTCATCGTATTAAGATTCTCTCAAGCTTTAAAGATTGATGAACACCGCGCGCCGCAAGACGGTTCGGGTTTGTTGTTGCTGTTGGAGATAAAGAAGTCGACCTCGCATTGCTATTTCGCCAGTTGTTTGGGGTGAACAGGCTGTGATTCGCTCTTGCTCGATAAAAACAGGTAACTCTTTAATCTGAAGAAATGACACGCTGGGCGAGCTTCGTCGAACAATCTCGAAAGGGAATTGCTGTCTCCAAAATGGAATGGTTTTTGAAGACCGGTCCATCCGGTTCTGCAGGTCAACATCGCTTTGGCGCGCATTGATTAAAGAGATTAAAATGATCTCAGTGAATATTATTACGCTTGAAGACCCTGTTGAATACAAGATGGACGGCGTAAATCAGATCCAAGTTAATGCGATATTGGACTCAACTTTGCAGCAGGATTGCGTCTCTATTTCTGCGTGTCTTGACCCTGATATTGTGATGATGGTTGGAGAAATTGTGACGGTGAAACAGCCAACTGCTTTGCTCGTGTTCAGGCCGCATTAACTGACACTTAGTATTTTCAACACCTCACACCAACTCTGCTGCCGGAATTCGTCTGCGCTGCTTGATTTGATATGATTGAACCTTTCTGGATCGCTTCAACGGTGAATACTAGGATTATTGGTCAGCGTCTTGTTCGAAGTGCTGCGCCAAGCGAACATACTTATCAATCTTCACCACTCGAAACGCAAAGTACTATCGAGATCTGTAGGTGGTTTGCCGCCAAAACACCAGATGAAGTAGAAAGAGTTTCAGCTGACTTGGGCTATAAAAATCTACCTTCTGTAAACCAGAAGTCTTACACTCTTGTGAAAGGTCGTGATACACCGCAAACACACCAGATGCATATAAGGGGCGTGCAGGTTTGCGCTGAGGTTATGGGATAAGGACCGAAGAAATTCAACAGCTTATTATTGCTACGCAACTGCTACGATCATGAGCTCAAAAGGCAAACTGGCACAAGGAATGATTACGATGCGCCAAGATGGATATCTATGTGAAAGCTTTTTAACAGGAATCCGCAAACATTAGAAATAGAAGTTACCAGGTTGCGCCTGATAGCGCATAAACGGGCAGCGAGGAATGAACTGCAAATCTAAGAATAGAAATTCTTTTACTTTGAAGAAATCGTCTCGAAAATGCAAAGTTGATCTTCACTGTGCAGTTGGTTTGCCGCCGATGATGTGCGGTTTGATGGCGTGTTTTAGCGCCATTCCAGATACAACCCATTGAATGCTGAAGAAGTTGAGCATCTTGTGGTGATTCTCGGATGATGATCAGCATTCTGATTGTAAAGATAAGGAATTTGACTGCTCATTTTGGTTTTCGTGACGGTAGTCGTTCTTCGTAAGTTACTGCTTTCACGAACGCGGTAATTTAGCAGCTCTCACTTCGTTTAATTCCACCAAATCAAAACCACTATTACTGAGCTTGGAAATGCCGCCAGTAATCTCAGTCTTTTCTGCCGATTTTCCAGCGTGGTTTAGTTTTAGTTACTGGGCCAACTGGCTCATGAAAATCTGCACCTGCTTGCCGCTTTGACTTGATAAAATTAACAGCGTTTAAAAGCCCAGCATATTATTACAACTGAAGATCCGATTGAGTCTACGCGTCAAATCAAAAACGTTCGAAGCGATTGTTCAGCGAGAAGTTCATTATGTGGACACCTACTTCATTTTCTGCGGCTGGTTTCGAAGCTCTACTCGTCAAGATCCAGATGTTGTTCTAATTGCGTGATGCGTGGATCTTGAAACGATCTCGGCGTGCATTACGATTGCCGAAATCCGGCACTTAGCATTTGCACCACTTTCGCCACAAACTCTGCTGCAGCAATCAATCGACCGTATGATTGATGCTCCACCACACACCAACAGTCCCAAGTTCGTTCGCAGCTTGCTAACGTTCTGCAAGGAATTTGTGCTCAACGACTTTCGTTCCTGCATTGGCGGTGGGCGAGTTGTTGCGGCTGAAGCTATGGCTGCGAATCCCGCACCTCGAAATATTATTCGTGAAGGAAAACCTCACTCGCTTGATACTGTTATTCAAACTGGATCTCGACCAAGGGATGCACGCGCCGGATGGACAGAACACTTGTTAAATTAGTACACTCTGGTGGTGACTTATGACGATGCACGTGAATTTTGCGGGTTGATTTAGTTGAATTTGAAAGTGTTAATGAGAGGACATTATGCAGTACCCTTTTCTTATAAAGTAAAGGACCGTGTTACTGGCAAAATCGTTAAAGGCGAAAAATTTCAGCAGATAGTCAGCGCGCGGCTGGAAAAGCTCTTATTGATCACAAGGCTATATGCGTAAGATGATATTTATGAAGTTGCCAAGAAAACGCTTTAAGGAGGCTTTATGAACCGAATCACAACTAAGGATAAAATCGTCTTCACTCGTCAGTTTGCAACTTTGATTGCGGTGCAGGTTTACCTTCTTGCGCAAGCTCTCGAACAGTTTCCGAGCAAACTGAAAATATGCGTCTCAGTTGTTGATGACATTTTTAGCCTCAGTTGAAAGTGGTTCAAGCTTGAAAGATGCTTTTCGAAATTTCCAGATGTTTTCGATAAGGTTTACCTTGCTTTTGATTGCTGCTGGTGAAATGTCGGGAACGCTTGATGAATCACTTCGCCGTGTTGCAACCTGCAGCAGGAAAGACGCGGCAATGATGAGTAAAACTGGGGGCTTTCGAACTTCACTCGTGCACTGGTGTGCTTGTGGTTATTGGTCTTGTGACATGCTGCGTTTATGATGGTGCAGGCTGTTCCCTCGTTGCCAGCCTCTATAAAGATATGCACCAAGAATTGCCATTGCAACACAAATTTATTGGAGATATGGGGACTTTATGATTAACTTCTGGTGGCTTGTCTTTGGTGGGAATAGGTGTTGTTGGTTATTTCTTCCGCCAATATCTTTAAAACTGAATCAGAATTAAATTTGCGGCAAATTTCAAACCGAATGTTCCATTGTTTAGTCCACTATTTCGAAAGCTTTATATGGCACGATCGCAAGAACTGGGTCGCTTTGGCTGTCAACTGGTGTGGCACTACTCGACATGCTCAATATTTGTGGTGATGCAATGAATAATATGATCGTGAGTATTGATGAAGCCGGAAAAACTCGTTCAAAAGCGGTAAGCTCTCTTCAGAGTCTTTAGAAGGGTAGATTATATTTTAGATATGGTGCCACAGTGATTAACATTGGTGAGCAATCTGGTAAAATTGATGAAATGCTCGGAAAACCGCACAGGTTTATGAAGATGAACTTGATGAGCGGCAAATTAAAGCGGCTTTCAACCTTGATTGAGCCAATCTTGATGGTTGTTATGGCATTAATGTGGCAGGTGGTTTGATTGCGCAATTTTGTTCCCAATTTATTCGCTAAGTTACAAAAGTTTGAACTCTTTCGAAAGGAAGAGAGAGTGGAGAATTTTCTATTGTGTCAATGGCGTAATTGGTGCTGTTTGCAGTAAGCTCTTTTCAGTTGCTCAAGTTTGGCGATTGCGTGCAAAACAATCTCAAGAAGAGAGAGATTCGGCAGTTGATTCCTACTGAATGGACTCCGCTCTTGGTTCTTTTCAGGAAACAGTATCTCGGCTCACATTGTTTGGAACTGTGGTTGTCAGCCAATTAAAATGGCATGATTTAATTCCTGACGGTATCTCTTTGGCTTTCACTTCATGGAAAATCGTCGTAAATGCCGTTCGGAAAAATCGGTCGCTTGAATTTCTCTTTCTGAAATTTTAATGTTTGCGCTTTCTTTGTAATTATTTTCTCTTGATTTTTAACCCAATTTCTGAATGGTGGTGGCACAGTTTTAGTTTTGCCAGTAATTAGACTTTTCATTTTATTACACTCTCTGGTTCCGCTTTGCAATTATGCTCGTCTATGATGCTAAGTGGTCACTTTTACCAACCAAACTTCTATATATTTTCAATATTTTAGCATTTATTTATTGGGCAATCTGATCTTTGATGGTTTCTGTGGATTTAATTTGAGATCCACATTTTTACTTAGTAATTTCAATGATGTTCTTCCCGTTGATCTATTTTATACTTGCATTTCGAAAGAGCAACGTTTTATGGGTGGCGACTGGATTCTGGCAGCTGGCTTGATTTTTCTTTTGCCAAATCACTCAGCATTTGCGGTTTTTCTACTTTTCCTTTCGAATATTGTGGGCTTGCTGCAGCTTTTTCAACTCATCTTGCATTTTCGAAAAAGTTACGTGGAAACACAGGATTCCATTTGGTCCGTCAATGATTTTAGCAGCTTTTAATTTTGTTAGCTCTTCACAGCAAATTTTTGGTATATCAATTTGATAATGTAAAAATATAAAAGTCTATATTGAGGAGTAAATATGGAGTACTTCCTATGATAGCTTACAATTATTGAAGATGACAATTTGTTTTGGGTATCTCTGGCATAATGTTGGCGACTATGCTTTTGTTGGTTGAACGCATAGCATCGAAAACAGCGCCATAATGATTCAAGAATACTTTAAATCAGATATTCAAGGTAAGTCGGACGTAGAAAATCAAACCAATTAGACAAGGGTTCTACAAAAATTAAACATGTGACACTTCGGTGTAAAATATAAGTTATTCTTAAAAAGATAATAGTGGCAAATTAACAGGGTCTAAGTACTGTGTAATCACTTGGAAAGCAGCATATTTCATACATAATGGAAATGTTATTCCTGAATGAAAAATGCAACTCTTGGACCGGCAAGAGCGATTCAGGGTTGATAGTTATAGGAAAAGATATAGATATATCAGTGCGATTGTCGGGCTATAGATGAGAGCGGCATTGCACGGTGATTTAAGAGAATGTAGAACACAGCATAGAAGCCTTACGCGCAACAAAGTTTATTTCCTTGACGGTGGTCAAAGAATAGTGTAAAAGGCCCCAAAAGATATAGAGTTAGCCACGGCGTGGAAACATATACACAAACATAGATAATAGGATGCCAACTGGCTGCTAGCGGTCTGCGAGCATTTAGTCATACAAAAGTAGTTACATTCAATAGCGAGTGGTAATAAACGTTCACGGTTTGGATACCATAACCAGGCTGTTTTAATATCAGATCCCTATTGATAATTCAATACTCTCTTTCGGTACTTCAGCGATGATAGATCATGGTTCTCTTTGATAATGACGGCTTTATAGCTGCTTTTTAGGGATATAAATGTGACGTGATTTTGTTATTAAGAATGGAAAGACAGTGACTGTCGTGTCTGACTCCTCCAACGACGGAGAGTGCGATGGTATGCTGGTGGTTTCAATTCTTTCTGGTGATAGAAACTAAAATTGTAAAGTGTCTGACCTTCGGCTTTCTGCCGTTGAGATTGCACATCTCCGATGGTCCTGCAGGGCTCTTCTTGGTGCGCAGCGATAGAAAAGGCGATGCAAGATTTGGTGATGTGTCAATTGGACTTTGAAATGTTAATTTGAGTAAATGAAATTTCGAAAAGGTGATACATTAATTGAGCGTGTTTTGCCATTGCCGTGGCAAAACCGGGCCATGATGATTGGACTGACTTACACACAATAATGGAATGTCGCGTGCACCAGCAAGTTTGCAGCTTACTATGGCGCGAATGCTATGGATACTCTGGGCGGAAGCTATGTGCGTCGCTAATGCGGCGTTTATTTCTGAAACATCGCGCAGATAGCTCAGAGGCTTCAAGCCCCGCGGCAGAATTACAGATAGCCAACTAAAGACCCTCAAGGCGTCAGCAACCCTCCGGGAGGTGTAGGTAGTCGAGGCTGGCAAGTGCTTATTATCAACAAGAGACAGGAGGACAAATCGTGGTTAATCACAATGATAGTTAATGCACTAACTCGATCCGCGAATTGCTTACGGTGATGTATAAAGATCATAATGCAACGTACGTGACGACCTTCCTTAGAAGAAGCGCGCAAGGTATTTGTTGAAAAAGTTCATGCTCCAAATACGAAATATTATGATTTTCACATTCGTGCATGTTGGTCTGCACCAGGATCCAACGTACACAACTCTCGGAACGATTGTGAGCAGCCTATATGACCCAAGGAACTAAAGCAAAGGTTTTACTGATTATGAATTAATGCTGGCAATGGTGTGATTGCATTTTCTGCTCGTTGGTGTTGCTGGCTTTAATTATTCAAATGACGAACACTATTACTCGTGGTACAACTTTATAAAAGATCGACACATCGCTGCTCGCACAATTACTACAGATTTTACTAAGACTTTTAATTCTTCACCAATGCTCGATGATCGGAATGGCGGTGTTGATGGCAAATTTTATAAATCCACTGGGTGTGGCTGGCGCATTTTTGTACTGGAACCGTGAGCTACTTGTGGATATATAGGCGATGGAAGATCGGATAATATTCCAATGATATTAGTGCCGTTAGCAACTAGTAAAAGTTCGCGATACTGGGCACAGATCTTATTGTGCGGATGGAGCTGAAAACACTAATTTTCGGCGACGGGTGCCCGAGACAACAATCAAACAGAGATCCTAATCTGAAGCGGTGAAATCGACCTTCGACCGCATGGAATTAATCAACCTCGCCCAATTTATAGTGCATCAAACCAAATGATCATTAATATTTTTATATTTTAGGACCACCAAACAACGGCAGATATAGGATGTAAGCTACTACACAATTGTGAAGGGAATATTAAAAGTGCAATTATTGGTGCAGCTGGTCAGATCCGGATTTAACTGTTCGAACCTTGGCACAGTGGCTTTGAAACGCCACTTTATCTCTGTTTCGCTGTGAAAACTTCGTGAATTTCTTTTTAAATGTTGGTCAGTGATATGTGTATAGATTTGTAAGTTAAGGTGCAATGCGCGGCCAAGCCATTCCTTTGCACTGAGCGCAAATCCGCACCATTCACGAGTAAACTCTGTTGCAGAACGTCGTATTGTGTGTGGGTGAAACGCGTACTCCCAGCAAGTTTTGCATATTTCTCTCAACCATCCCTTTGCATCTCGAGCGTGGTGTAATCCGCCGATACTCTCCATCAGTTGAAGGTTTTTATCGCCGCCGCGAATAATTTAAAAATAACGCGTTGTGTTGTCATTTCGGAGCGTCTCAAATACTCGATATGCTCTGCGGCTCGAAAGTCATTGGTCGGTCTTATTTCCTTTTCCACGAAACAGGTACTACGCTCTTTCGTATTAATGCTTCCCACGGTTTAAACTACATGCTCAGAAAACACGCAAACCGCTTCTGAAAAGAGTAATTCCACAACTGCGCGGTCCTGCAAATCACTTTCAGTTTCATTTCGAAATTTCTTGCAATCAAGCGCTCAATTTCTTCGTAATGCACCAAAACCTAACTGGCGGTTTACAATGTAGCCTGACCTTTGAAGGCTCCAAGCTTTTTAAATGTTCACGCCGAGCAAGATAAGTTAAAAAATCTTTGAAGGCAATTAAGTGATAGGCTTGTAGTTCGTCTCTAAATCTTGCCAAATTCATTTTCAACGATTTCAAGCCATAAACCCATATTTCGAACCAATTCTGACAATTCTTTGCTGGAACACGCCAGTAAATCAACAAATCGCTCTAAATAAAGCTGATAATCTTTGAAGCGGTCTTTTTTCGAACGTAATGCCTTCAACTTCATGAGGATCCAATAAAATTCTCAATTCCTTCAGAAACATACATAATCTTATTATAGCATTTTTATGAAAATAGTATAATTTCGCAAAAGTCTAAGAAGGAGTTTATGTTCGAAAGAATTAGTTCAACGAACGTTAATTTTATTCAAGCCAGATGTTCAGCGGAATTGTAGGGCGAAATTTTGACACGTTTCGAAAGAGTTGGCTTAAAATCATCACACAAAAACGATTTTCCCAAGCAAAGAGCATTACTACAAACACTATGAAGGAATCGGTAAATGAGTTACATCGGCGCGGTGAAAAAGTTTTTGATATGGCGTTAGAATTCATGACCTCAAGGGCCTGTAATTGCAATGGTTTTTGAAGGCGTTGAAGGGTTAAATTAGTTCGAAAACTTGTTATGGACTGAACCAAACTGCACTTCCCAGCGATTCGTGGTGATTATTCACATGAGTTAAGCGTGATGAGCACAATGTTAACTCCAAACTTAATTCATGCATCGGGAAGTGTTGAAGAAGGAACAAGGTAAATTGAACATGGTTCGTTGAGATCATGAAATTTACGATCATTTCACCTCGAGGTACCGGCGCTAAACTCTCGCTATTTTTTGTAAAATCTGTTAAAATAGAGAAGTGAGCCCTCGGTAGTTCACCTTGGATAGCAGTTCCGGTCCTAAGGAAAAGGTTATAGGTTCGATCTCTATCCGGGTACCATCACTGATTTTATTTATGAAAGAACAAATTTTTAAAATAACAAAGAGAAGGTGAAGAATTTCTTTATGTTTCGAAAGCATAATATTGCGATGCGCAAAGGTTTTGCACTTTTGAGCATTTTTGCAATTCTTTGTTTACCAAACATTCTTCATGTTGATCAGATAATATAATGGATGCTCTTTTGGATTGTTTTTAGGTGATTTGCATCGTCATTCAATTTATTTCTTTTATCAGTTTATGCTTTGGTAATATTCTCTTCGTATATTGTTCTTCGAATGAGCGAATTCGTCAAACCACGCGCAAAAGGCCTTTTTGGGTGAAAAATGATGGATTTACCGCTTTTCGAAAATCCAAAAGCGCACACTTTGAGATCCCAGGTTTTTGGTGAAATTTTCCATTTTGGAACAATCAATATTTTACAATTGTGGGTGATTTAGAAATTAAAAAATGTTGAACATCCAGAAGAGAGATTTATAATAAAATTAAGATGCACTAAAAGTTGAAATGGAGGGAGAAAATGAAGAATATTAGAGAAAAGCTAAAAATTAGAGATAAGGTCTCAAAAAGCCTGAATCTCAATGAAAGCTACAGATTGCAAATTGCCAAATACGACACTTAAAGAACAACGTCGTGATTTTAAACAAGGGCAAAAATCTAAACATCCTGTGTAGTATAGCAAAAATCGTTTAGTGATTAACACTTTTAATTATTGCTGGCGTAATCCCAATTACGGGTGCAGCTTTGCTTGAACCAGCCTTTACCGTGGCTCAAAACACTAGTGAGTTTGTTTATCGTTTTCAAACCATATTGCCGTTTCCAATTGCAAAAGTTGATGGCGATAAGCACTTATCGTGATTTATTTGATAATATCGAGCAAATATGCACCCTAAATGCCAAAAGATGAAATTAGTTGAGCGAATAATATAAGCGCACTTTTCAACTTTAAATAATCGAAAGTAATGAAAAATGCAATCGCAAACGTTATGCCAAAAAAAGCTCGTGAACTTGGAATTTTGCTCGGATAAAGAACAGCGAAGCTTTTGATGTACAGAAAAATACAAAAATAATGAGCTTAATGAAAGCGCTTTACATAAGATTGCGGCTGATAATTATAGTCTCGCCAAGTAATATCGCCGAATGTTCATTGAATTGCTGCCCCTCAACGAAAAGTAACTCGCACAAATCGATAAACAGTTGAAAACCTTAAAATGATGTTTGAAATATTATGAAAATACGAATAATTTTTCCAAAGCTGTTGAACATTTTGGTGATAAACGAACACACAAAACCCGGAAAAGTTCGAAAACTAACATTGATGGTGGTCGTTCTAAATTGCGGCAGGATTGAAAGCAGAAGTTTCGAAACCGCTTATTTCAAACTTCGAGACGTTATTATATCGTTAAATTGATTGAAAAACTGACAATGAAGAAGTTGTGTGAGTCAATAAAAATTAAATTTACTGAGTTTAACAACAACTTGAGCAGCTTGAAAAATATTTTGCAAAATCTAAAAATATATTAAAGTTGATAAATAAATTGCACAAAGTAAAAGTTAGCTTTTTATTTTTTGTCTTATTAGATTAATAAATAAAAATCGCCTGAAAGCTGATTCTTTAAAGTCTAAATTTATGCGCCCGACCGGACCTGGAACCGGCGATCTCCTCTCCAGGACAGGGAGTGCTGGTACTTAGCCAACTATACCACGAGAGCGCATCAGTAGACTAACAATTTTATTGTGACCCCAGCAAAAATCACACTTGGTTTATTTTTCAAAAAATTTGTGGTATAATTTAAGTATATGCCGATGCTTCAGTTGGTAGAGAGCAACGCACTTCATCGCGTAGGTCAAGCAGTTCAATCCTGCTCATCGGCTCCAATTTATTTTTTTGCGAAAACAATAGCCACTTTATCTAAACCACTTAAAAGACCGCAAAATATTAATTGATGGCTTCTGTATTTATGTTCGAATTATTTTTATTTTTATGATTTTGAACACAAAATTCTATATCGTCTTTTGAACGTAAGTGTTATACGGTTTTTTTTGGAACTAGTGAGTTTTGAAAGACCTTGGACTTATCGTGTTGTTTTGGCTATTTTGGTTCAATTATTTCATTCATTCATACATTATTATCGCAAAATTTATAGCATTTGGTAGGTGTGGCTGCGTTTTGGCAATTTTAGTATTATTCTTGTTCTGTTGGAATGATAATTATAGCACTCAATCTGTGAGATTCCAACCAACGAGCAAGAGTCGATATTGAAATTCCACTTGGAAAGCGAACCCTTTAAATATCGTTTTTCGAAATTCCCATTAGCTTTTTTTGAGTTTTGGTGCAATTATTTTACCGTTTATATTGGCTTTTGGCATCTTTATTTTTAACGATTATAATAACTCTTTCTTCTTGTCAAGGCGATTGGAATTGCCATCGAATGATAACGGGTCATTCAGATTGAAAGCTCAAAAGTTGATTGAACAAACGTCTAAATGGAGTTTGAGAATGTTGAAAATTCCTTAGATATTCTCAAAAAATAAGAGAAATAATGAATACGAGTTTAAAACCACCTTCGAAATTTGAATGATATTATAGAAAAATCCAGCTAGCTTTCCAAAGCCGTCACAGAAAAATGCGGTAATTATTGTAACTTATAATGAGCTCTTATGAAGTGATTCAGCTAACCATTCAATCTGTTTTACCAAATTATGATGCAAAAACTTACTTATTTTTCTTGGCTTTATGAAGAACGGGTGTGAAGAAATTGAAAAACTGCAATTAGGTTTAAAAGAATTTTCGAAAACTTGGTAATTTCTTTTGAAATTGGTGAAAACAATCAAAAATTCACCAAAATGAAGTTGTTGAAAGGAAGAAATATAAATTTTGCTGGCGAGCGCTTCAAAATATTGCGAAAAATAATAAAATTCTTCGAAAAATGTACTTGTTACAACGCTTGATAGTGCTGAAGTCATTATAAGGAACATTTTGCTTGTGCAACTTATAGCTTTATTGTTCATGAAGACCGCAAAACCATCAGCCATAGTTTCATTATTTTTTGAATAATATTTGGGATGTCCCAGTTCCAATGCGTGTGGTTGCAACTGGTAACTCATTCCTGAATATCGTTCCACAATGCGGCTGCATTTTACGAAATTCTTGCTTCACACTCACAACCTTCTGATGCTTTAGCGGAATGTAATTTTTGGTCAACTCGCCAATTGCTGAGGACGGACATCAATTTTACAGTTATTTCCATTTTTGGTGGCGAGACATGTTGTGCCGATTCGTGTGCCACCCACTAAGACGTTGTTTTGAGTGGAATTTTACCAAAACGCTCAAGGCGCAGTTTATTTTAGCTTGTCGTTGATGAAGTGGAGTGTTGATTGGTACCATATGTTGCCAATTTATATTTTCGAAACCGCAATGTGCCGATTATTGATGGTTTAATGAAACTTATTCTCGCTTGATTGATGGGCATGTATTGTGCTGTTTTCAATCACCAATGGCTGCCTTTAAGGTTGGGTGCCACCGATTGTTTGCGCTACTTCTTCTCAGTGTGATTTCAGCATCAATCAATGAACGTAATTAGCACGCCTGTTAAACCGCAACCGTGACTTTTCATCACAATTTTTGATTGGTTTAAAGATGTTGCCGCCACGCCCAGAACGCTATAGAAAACGCCGTTCTTGGCGGATGGTTGCGCAGTGGGTTCATATGCCTTTGTAATCTCAATACGTTATAAACGCAGCAGTAGCAGCATATTCGCAAACTCGCTTAGTATTCGGCAAATATCTGATAAATTGATAAAACATTGAAAGGGCGAATTGAAGATGTTGAACGCGCTAAGGCTGAAAAGCTAAAAACGAGTTTCTTAAAAAGCAAAAAATAAGACTATGAATGGTGTTTGCTTGTCCTGAATTTGAGATGAGAATTTAAAAGCGGGTTATTTCTTGACTGCTTATGCAGTTAACGCTCGTAAGGTTTATCTAAACCTTACTAAAAAGTTCGTTTGTCGTTTAGTGACAAAGTTTTTATGAACAATGTAAATGTAATAGAGGACATTAGAAAACTTTCTTAAATAATTTATTTTTTGCTCAAACTCGATTAAACTTTTCCGCAGTTCAACCTCGTTTTTATTTTACTGTGTTTTATTTAAAAGCAAGTATAATTATGATGTTGAGGTCTGAAAGCTGAAAATTTTTGTTCGCTTACAAAAATGATTGGAAAATAAACATTAACACGAAAGTCAAATAACAAGATATATGAATAAACTTAAAAGTAAATATACTTACTGGTGACAACAAAAATTTTCAAAAGCCAAAACTATCTTGTGGAAAAGATTTTAGAAATGTGCAAACTAAAAACATAACAACACTATATATGGGGAAGAAAATAACAGTTATAAACTTTGGCCTCTTTTTGCAAAAGTTAATTTTTTTAGTATAATGAGAGTGTTCTAAATATTATAATTAAGCAGACTTTCGAAAAGTTATTATGTATTTGAGTTTTTAGATAGGCGTGCCCTACGCGAAGCTATATATTTTGCTGGTTCACCTGTCTGTTATAAATATTTTTGCACCAATTTCTCGCAAGTGAGTGTCCCATTTTATTTATATATAGCAAAATGGAAAACTTTTTCGAAAAGAAAGGATTTTTCGTGGAGGAGGATTCGCCTGCAAGAGCTAACAAAGGAAAACGATGAGTTTTATACGCAGTATAATATATTGAAAAGAATGAAAATTATCGATCAGTTTTACGGTACAACAATTTACTGCAATTGTGATGACCCAGAAGGAAAGTTATTTTTATCAATATTTTGCTAATAATTTAATTTTTTGGTTTGGAAAAAAAATTAATTACAACCTATTATGATGAAGAAAACGACATATAAGCTTTCGAGCTTTTAAAGATATAAATGATGATGGGTTTATTGATTCGAGGAGATTGCAGGAAAAACACCTTTGAATGGTAATGGTGATTTTTCGAAATCAAGAAAGTATTGATTTAGCTTAAAGATACTTCGGATATTGTGTGTAATCAATCCGCCGTTTTTCGCTTTTTAGAACATATGCTACAGCTTTTGGTTAAATATGAGATAAAATTTCTAATTTTTAGAAAATATGAACGCACAACGTATATAAAGTTTCTTTTAAACTTATAAAAGAAAAATAAAGTTTCATTGGGTATGGATTTAATCATAGCATGGTATTTATGTCTCCATATAAAAATAATCTGAAGCTAATAGAAAGTTTTAGGAGGCAGTGACATATTGAGGACAATTATATTAAACCCAGCTATAAACTGGTATACTAATCTTGAAACTAAAGCATACAGTTGAACACACAGAATAAGAAATATTAACTGTTAGAATTTCCCAAATATGATAATTGCGATGGTATTGAGGCTTCGAAAGTTGCTGGATATACCAAGATTGTGACGGATAATGGCGTCTTTGCTAACTTTTCTGGATAAGTATAACCCTAATCAATTCAAGATTGTAAGATTTCGAAAAAGGTGATGATGGTAAAGATGTTACCATAAGCGCAACTTCCATATTTTAGAATCCTAATAAAGAATAAGAAGGTGAAAAGTAATTATGAAAAAATTCGGATCCTCAACAAATTAAAATAAAAAGATGTTTTAATGGATATAAAAATAGTAATGAAGATGTGGTGTTGTTGGCTTTGTGGTAATTTTAAGATAATAAGTAATTAATGAGAGTTTGCTTATGATGACAGAAAGCGGAATGATAATTGCAATCGTTCAAAAGATTTCCGCTCAATGTTATGTATTGGATAGATAATGATGATGAATCCTTGAACTTAGATGGACAACAAACTAGAACTATTTTATTCAGTGAATATCTGACAATAAATTGATTTTAAAAAGATGGTAATAGGAAAATCTGTCAACCCAACTGGAAACCGAAAAAGGAACAGACGTAAATTATGAGCCAACGATCATTTTTGTGAAGGTAATGATAAAGAAAACTGACTGTTTAAAATTATAAATATTGGTAAGAAAACCACAGCCTGTGAATACGAAATGCTGCTTTACACTGGAAGCCGCTGGTTGACTGACAAGCAAAGTGTATTTTCAGCAAAAAATAATTGTAGTCAGAATCTAGCAAAATTACTAAATGGAGTACCAATTAGACAAGATTATTTAGAGTCTGCACTTCGATTTCAAACGGTAATATTGAAGAATATATGTCCGACCACGTGCACGATGTGAATTGCGGAAAGAGCTTTTATGACATTTTGAAGATGTCTGGAATGGGTGCAGAGAGTTTCTCCCCAAATATCGGTAAAGAAAAATGAAAAGGGTTTTAAGCCGTGGGGTGAATTCTTTATAATAAATTTAAAAGACCAAGGTTTTGAAAAGTAAGATTGCTAAAGAAAATGAACGGCGAAGTCTCGGAAACTTTGTAAAGATAATGAAGTCACATGAAAACGTGGGATTTACTAACATATTCTAACAAACTAACGGTGAAATATTTGAGCTATGCGAGTGACGATGACATTAAAAGTCAAGTTTACGAACAGCAAAAGGGAATTCTGCCCTAATTTGTCGCGAGCACTACGCAATTGAGGCTGAAAATGGAGCAGAGACCCATATCTCAGCCATGGGAGTAAAGGGTGGACTGTGGCTGAAAACTGCCAAATGCTATGCAGATAATCGCGAGAAGAGTGATAAGTACTTTATAGAAAACTAGCTGGTTTTACCGCCACGACAAGTGTGGGTATTTCTAGAAGATTGATGATAAACAACAACATTAAATATAGTTGAAAGGTGCGGTACCATATTGCTGCAGTGGGCGAGTAGACGACTCGAACCTCTGACTTTCGCCAACGTCGTGCACGCTCTCAGCCAACGAGCTTATTCCGCCTGTGGTTTTATTTTCTAGCAGCTTGCAAAGAAAATTCAAGTGGTGTACAAAATAAAAGAGTTAAAAGGCTATCGAAAGTGATTTTAGCGTGATACTAAAGAAGAAAAACTTTTAAAATGCTGTCGCCAGGCCTTTGCGCACATTGCGGCAGCAGCAGTTCAGCGAATTTATAAGGACGCAAAGTTTGCGCTGGCAATCAGTGGATGGTATTATGATATTGATTTAGGCGAGTGTCAAAATTTCAGACTTTCTGAAAAATTGGAAAAGCTATGTGCCGAATTATTGCTGAAAAAGCAAGATTTTTGTGCGAAGTGAAGTTTCAATTGATAGTCAAATCGAGCGGGCTAAAGAAACCAATCCAAACCATATAAATTGGAGCTCTTGAATGATTTGAAAAATACTGGCACAACAGACGCATCCTTGCTGGAAGGTGATTTTGAACCTGGTGATGGTGCCGAAACCAGTCGTTTTATACCAATGGAAACTATAAGGATTTATGCCGATACCCACACCTTTCGAACACTGAAGCGAAGCTGGCGCGCTTTTTAAATTGATGCGTGGCGGGTGCCGGCTGGCGTGGTGATGAGAAACCACAAGATGCAGCGGCTTTGAGCGGTAGAAGCTTCGAAAACTCAAGATGACTTTGATGAATATCTTGAACGAAATGGCAGAAGCCAAAAACGCGCGACCATCGCAAAACTTGGTAAAGGAACTTGATTTATATACCGCTTTCTCCACTTGTTGGTATCGGTCTACCACTTTTCACGCCGCGTGGAACACCTCTACGTGATGTCTAGCTAACTACTCAAACTCAACACTACGCCATAAAATACGGTTTCTGGAAAAGTTTGACCCGCACTATTACTAGATTTGTATGAAAATCTGGACACTAATAAATTTTGGTGAAGAGCTTTTCTTGTGAAATCTCAGAGTTACTTAAGTGGTCAATCTGCTTAAAAACCAATGAACTGTCCGGCACCATACGCAAATTTTTGCTTCGAACCCAAGAAGCTACAAAGATTTACCAATCCGTTATCTTTGAAACTACGAGTAGATTACCGCGATGAACAGACTGGTGAGCTTGGCGGTTTGAACCGTGACTCGCTCTTAACTGGCAAGATGATCTGCACATATTTTGTCGAACTGATCAAATTGAAGGTGAAATTCAGAATCTATTAGCTGCTGCCCATGAGCTTTATTCCTGGAATTGGAATGAAACTTCGCGTGCGTTTGAGTCATCGTGATACTCTGATAGCTCATCTCGCGATTTGGTAGTCTGGGAAAGCGCACAAAATCGAAGCTTTCAGAAACAGCGGTTATTTCGAACACTAGATTATTTCGAAGAAGAGCGAAGCATGCATTTTACGGGCGAAAAATCGACTTTATGGCAAACTGATGCAATTGGCCGTGAACATCATGGTGGCAACAGTTCAGCTTGATTCTTTGTCCAGCCTGAGCGATTTGAACTATATAAAAATTTGAAGGCCAAGCATGAACAGCTCTGTGATGATTCACTGTGCTTTACTTGGTTCAATTGAGCGGTTTATGAGTGCTTTATATTGAGCATAAGGTTGGTTGGTTTGATTTTCGTGAAGCCCTGAGCAAGTCTGGAATTTTAACAATCAACGATACTTAAATGATTATGTTGAAGAAGTTTCGAAGATTCTTTCAGCTACTGTTCTTGATTCTCCAGTTAGATTTAATGAGATTCAAGCTAGTCTGGTAGATGGACGCAATGAATCATTAGGAAAGAAGATTCGTGAGAACTGCAATGAAAACCTGGTTCAGCTAATTACTGGCCCCAAAGATAAAGAAAATAATGAAGTGAGTATTCGATTTAGAAAAGATGGTGAATTCGTTGAAGAAAAAGTTACCCTTCAAGATTTAGCGGAATTTATTCGAAAAATATAAAAGTATGAGAAATAACACTTTAGTTATAATCATCTGGCCCTACTGCAGCAGAAGACGAGCTTTAGGCTAAAATTGAGCTGCTTTTTGGCGGTGAGATTATTTCTGCTGATTCACGTGCGATTTATAAAGATATTAATATTGCTTCTGCAAAACCAGTACATTAAGGAGCGAGAAGGCGTTATTCATTGGGGGATTTGATTTGATTGAACCTGAGCAGCGTTTCACTGCGGCAGATTTTAAGGAGTATGCTTACGAAAAAATTGAAGATATTTTAGATCGTGGTAAAATTCCATTTTTAGTTGACGGAACTGGATTATATATTGATGCGGTTTTATATAATTATGACTTTGGTGGTGAATTAGATGATGGTTTTCGAGAAGATCTGAACCAGAGAACTATCGAAGATTTACAAAAGTATATTTTTGAAAATAAAATCGAAATGCCAGAAAACAATAAGAATAAGCGACATTTAATCTGATCAATAGAAAAAGCATAAGTAAAAAGGGAGAAAAGTTGTAAAAACAATAAGTATAATAATATTGTTGTAGAATAACAACTAATCGTGAAGAACTCCAGATAGTCTTAAAAGAAAATGAATAACTCTGGAATAATCGAAGAATACAAAAGCTGAACAGAAGTCTGGACCAAATTTGAAGCAATGCAGCAAATGCTTATCCATTAATTGAAAAGTTTTGAGTGGAGATTTAAACAAAAAGGAACTTATCGATAAGATGTCTGTGCGGGATTGAGATTAGCTAAAGCAGATAACTTTTTATGAAGAGAAATAAAGATATAGTGTGGCTTGATTTAAAAGATGCTGAACAATTATTATTTTCAAAATAATAATGTCATAAAAAGTTGTAAAAGGTCTAGTTGATTTTTGAAAAATATGGTAAAAATAGATTTATGGAACAGAGTATAAATGCATTATTTGGCTCAAAAACGAGCGTTAAACTTTTAAACCTATTTTTCAATAGTCCAGAAGAGAAGTTTTATGTTCGTGGAAATATCGCGAATTATTGACGAACAAGTTAACTTGTTCGAGAGAACTAACCAACCTTGAAAGTGTTGGTGTTAGAAAACCTCGACAGAAGATAGGAAAGATTTTTATCAGCTAAAACCAGAGGCTTTAAATACTACCTTCCACTAAGAGCGATATCGCTGGAGTTAAATGAATGAGAGTATCATGGATATATATCTTCTATAGATAGATGGCAGTCTGAAGTTGAAAACGTTCACAAATGGATATTCTTGTACTATTTTGCGTATTTTTGTTGATGATGTGGATTCAGATATTGATATTCTAATAGTTGGGAATAACCAGGATAAAAAGCTTGAATTGGGCTTCAGATATTGAGAAGAAAGAAGGCCGTGAGCTAAACTATATGATTTTATCTATGGAAGATTTTTACTATCGATACACCACAACAAGATACCTTTATAAAAGGGTTATTCGAAATAATTATAAAACAGTCTTTGATAAAAGAGAATATACTTGAAAAATTATAATGGGAGTATGTTTGATATTGAATATAAGGGCGCAAACAGTATTGTAATTTCTACAAAAAAGATTTCATTAGTAACTGACCCTAAGCATTCTATTTTTGGTGACAAAGATTTAGTTATTAAAGATGGGGTTGAGTTTGCCACCGAGGTAGAGGCTTAAAATCAGCAATAAAGACTTTAAGCTTCAATATATCCTATCCTGGAAGTTATGAAGTGTCAGATTTTACTATAAATGGCTATCAAGAAAAACGGCATATTGATGAAGACAAGGATGGTAAAATCTGTAATCTATAGTGTTGAAGTTTGTGGTGTTAGGATTGGTATTTTGGGAAATATTGATCCAAATTTATCTGACGACCAACTTGAGAACCTTGGTGTTTTGGATATTTTAGTTTTACCGATTGGCGGTGGCGGATATACTCTAGATGCAACCGCTGCGTCAAATATTGCTAGAAGGTCTGATGCGAAAATAATTATTCCTGTTCATTATGCTGATGATGGGATTAACTACGAAGTTACTCAATCTGATTTTGCACTTTTCGAAAAAGAACTAGGTGTTGATGTTGAAAAAACTACAAAGTATAAAGTGAAATCGGCTACAAGCTTACCTGAGAAAATGACAATAGTTAAAATTGAACGGACAAAATAATATTTTAAAAAGAGTCAATCTTTCGAAGATAGACTCTTTTTATATAAGAAAAACCCACAAAATTGTGGGTATTTTTCTTTGAGACAAAAATATTATAGAATACCTTTTTCTTCAAAGTTCGGATGGTTGCGGTGCTTCAAATTTAGTCGAACTTTTTACCATCAATAATAATAGTTTTTCTTCTGGATGTTTGGCTTAAAAGTTCGTTTTTGTGCGTCGCAATGAAAAAGCTAACGTTGTTTCCGTGTTGCTTTCCTTTTCCTGTTAAATCACATACCGCCATTTTAACTCTCTTTACTTTAATATTTACAATCTGTTCCATTATAACGTATAAAAAGGTCAAGTGGTGTATAATAGATATATGGTTTTTATAATATTTATATCTATAATTTCAATATTGGTAGCAATGATTGTTCATGCGAATTTTTCTCACTGGATTCGTCGCTCATTTATTGGGTGATGAAACAGCAAAAAGGGAGGGAAGATTAACTCTAAATCCAATTAGCATTTAGATCCTTATATTAGTATTATTTTACCAATATTAGTGTGTATTTTCGAATCTTCCGTGATTGGCGGGTGCAAAACCTGTCCCAGTTGATTCTAGGGAGCTTAAATGGGGCAAATGGGGTATGGCTCTCGTTGTCTTGTTGGCCTTTTATCTAATTTTTATAATGGCGCTCATATCCCTTTATAATAATGCACTCTTTAAACTTATCACATGGTGATATTGCTGCTATTTTTGGTAGATTTACGCTAATTAATTTGAGCTTAGCGATTTTCAACTTAATTCCGATTCCGCCGCTAGATGGTTCGAAAATTCTTCAACCATTTGCACCAGAGTTTGTTCTAAGATGACAGGGCTGGAATCTTATGGTTCAATTTTTTATTTTAGCTTTTAATGTTTTTGTTTTCACCGTAATTTCTAATTATATTAACTTCCTCAATGAGTCTCATTCTTGAAGGGTTCTCAGCTTTTTACGGATTTTTGGTTTGTAGAATTTAAAAACACTGGATTTTTATTTTAAAAATTGGTATAATTAAAGTAAGCCCTGCTGGCGAATGATTTTTCCTGAATAATCATTTATAAAGGAACTCCAAACGATGATCTACTATCGTGGTAGTAGGTTGATGGCATGATCCACCGTCATAATTTTATGCGGGGAAAATATCAAAGTTGGCGGGGCTTTTTATATTTGTTAAAATTTCTGGTATAATAGAAGATAGCTTGTTAGATGGTCGCTAATTTTAAAAATTAGATAAAGTCCGGGCAGCATAGAGCAAGGCAGTTGTTAACGACAACCGAGGAAACCTTAGGGAAAAGTGCCACAGAAACGATACCGCCTGAAAAGGTAAGGGTGAAAGGAGTGAGTAGAAGAGCTCACAGTTGCTCGCGGATGACGCGAAGCAAGAGCAGAAACCCTGTCTGCTGCAAGGAGAATTATAAAAATGGTTGCTCGCCATAATTCGTTAACCGCTTGATTTAAGGAGTAATTCTTAAACTAGATAGATGACTATCCACGACAGAACCCGGCTTATAGACAAGCTTTTTAATTTTAAACTAAAAATCACACCTCTTTCGAAAGTGTGATTTTTATTTTTTTATTGAAGAATTATTTTACTGATTCAACAATTTTTGCAAAAGCTTTCGGTTCGCTAACTGCTAATTCTGCAAGAACTTTTCGGTCAAGTTCAATATTTTTAGCTTTCAGCCAGCGATAAGCTTTCCGTAAGTGATTCCGTTTTCGCGCGCTGCAATATTGATTCGAGTAATCCATAGGGCTCGAAGATCTCGTTTGCGATTTCGGCGGTCACGATATGCGTATTGCAATGAGCGGATTACGCCTTGTTTAGCTAATCGATATGAGCGTGTTCGCGCATGTTGCATACCTTTAGCTGCTTTTTAGGATTTTCTATGCTTGCTCGTGTTGTTACACCTAACTGCTTTTACTCGCATATTATTTTACTCCCAATGCTCGTTTAATATTTTTAGCCATTGCTCCTTCTACAGTTGCAGTGGTGTTAATTCGTCGTTTTCGACTTTTGCTTTTCTTGGAAAGCATGTGGTTCTTAAAGGCTCGACGGCGTACTACTTTGCCGCTTCCAGTAAGCTTCATTGCTTTGCTGTGCCCCTATGTGTTTTTAATTTAGGCATTATTATTTACTCCTTACTACCAAACTCAGATTGCGGCCAGTCATCTGAGGCTTTTTGCTCGACTATAGCTTCTTCTTCGAGAAGGGAAACAATTTTATTAGCCATTTCAAATCCAATTTCTTTATGGGCCATTTCTCGACCCTTGAAAACGATTTGAATTTTAACTTTATTTCCTGAAGACAAGAATTTTTTAACTTTTCGAAGTTTTATATCTAGGTCTCCAGAACCAATTTTTAGCCCAAAGCGCATTTGTTTAAGTTCAACTTGTTTAGCTTTTTACGCTTTATTCTTCTGCTGTTCTTTCATTTTTTGATATTGGAATTTACCCCAATCAATAATTTTTAACAACAGGCGGTTCAGCGTTTGGTGAGATTTCTACAAGATCTAGTCCCTGCTTCTTGAGCAAGATTAAAAGCTCTTTCGAACTCTATAATTCCAAGTTGTTCGCCACTTTGACTCGATAACGCGAACTTCGCGAGCGCGAATTTCTTCGTTTATTCGAATTTTTGCTAATAATTTTTCCTTCCTTTCGAATTGCTATTTTTCAGCAATTTACTCGCATATTATTTTATCAAATTTTTTTAAAAATAAATCAAGTATTTTACTTAATTTTCATTTTTATGACGATATTGTAAAGCTTCACTAATGTGATTTGCTTTAATATCTTTTGATGAATCGAGAGTCTGCGATTGTGCGTGAAACTTTAATATCTTTAGAAATGCACGAGCGGATAAGTCAAGCTTTTGATGTTACTAAATTCAATAGATCTTCAGCTTCTTTTCGAAATATTAAATTTATTTTTTACATCATTAGTTTTAATCATACTGTTGTATAAATTACTGCAAGTATAACGCTTATGCTGTAATTCTAACGACATTTCTATCTGTTTTTTAGCATTAGCATGTTCAGAATTTTGGTTGCTATTCTTTGAAAGAAGATTTTTGTTATGTATTCTATCGACATTGACAACCATATCAATTCTATCCATTAATGGTCCAGAAAGCTTTCTTTGGTAACTAAGAATTTGGGTGGATGAACAAGTGCATTCTTTTGTCGCATCTCCATAAAAACCGCAAGGGCAGGGATTCATTGTTGCAATAAGCATAAAATTTGCAGGATAAGAGCTTTTTCGATTTGTGCGAGTTATGGTTATTTTTCTATCTTCTAACGGCTGCCGTAAGCTTTCGAGTACAGATTTGGGGAATTCTGGCATTTCGTCTAAAAATAGAACACCATTGTGTGCTAGACTGATCTCGCCAGGTAAAGCTTTCGAACCACCTCCAATTATGGAAACTTTACTTGCGGTATGATGTGGCGTGCGAAAAGGCCTTTGAAATATTTGAGTTAATTTCATCAACTAAACCGTGAATTTTTAAAACTTCTAATAACTCACTTCTCGAAAGCGGTGGCAATAGATTTAAAGCGGCTTGGGCGAGCATTGTTTTTCCTGTCCTGGAGGGCCAGTTAGTAATATATTGTGTCTTCCAGCTATCGCGATAGTCAGAGCTCTTTTTGCTTGTTCTTGACTGATAATATCATCAAGAATAATACTATCGTTATTATCTTTTAAAGAGTGTTAATATTTTTCTTCATTTTTTTATTATTTTTTTCATTTTTTTAAGATGAAGAAAAAAATCTCTTTAAGACTCCTCGCGCCAATTAATTTTACGCCGTCTATTATTGAGCTCGTTTCTAAATTTTCAATAGGTAAGAAAATTTCTTGAATTCCGTGGCCTCGAAGTTTTTCAACAATATTGATAATACCTTTAATTGGTCTAAGATCTCCATTTAGCGATAACTCACCAACAAAATGCGCGGGATTTTTAATTGTTTTGCTTTAGTTGGTTTGAGAGTGTTAAAATTGAAATTGCAATAGGTAGGTCGAAAAAGTTCCATCTTTTGGGATTTCTGCAGGTGCCAAATTGATGATAATTTTTCTTAGTAGGGAAATCTAACATTGAGTTTTTATTGCACTTCGAACTCGCTCTTTTGCTTCATCGATCGCTTTATTTCCCATTCCGACAATTTGTAGACTTGGCAATCCTTTCGAAGAATCTCCTTCCACCTCAATAATCTCTGCTTCATAGCCAATTGGCGCGGCTGATATAACTTTACTCACCATAATGTAATAATTTTATCATAAGCATTTAAAAATCTCAATTTTATGATATAATGTAAGTATGTTGGGAGCTGAATTAGCTTTTAGACAAGATGAAATTTAACAGTTTGGCTTGCAAGTCGTTTACTGCGTAAAGTATTAAATAAATGCAAAAACTTTGCAGCTAAAGTTGCAGCATTCTTTGCTCCAGCTTCAGCACTAGTTGCTGCTTAATTTTACTTTAGCAACCATTTTTTTCGAAATGGGGCAGTGCGTATTTCGAAAAGTGTCATATTTTTCACTGATAGCTTAAAAATTTTTCGCGATAAATTTTTAAGTGAGATTTTTCGCAACTTTTAATATATTTTTGTTGATTTTTTTGAGTATTAAATTTTTAACCAAAAATTAACTAAACTTGTAGAAGGCTAAAATGTTACCTTTTGGACCCGAGGGCAGTTCTCGGCAGCTCCACCAAAAATATTCTTTAAGAGCATCTTTTATACAAGATGTTTTTATTTTTTTAAAAATAAAAATGAGCGACTGCGAGGAACGCTCATTTTATAAATAGTAATGTGGAGTTTTTGATTTTTAATTTTAGAGTTTTGTGTGAACTGCGGGAAGTCACTTGAAATAATTTTTTTATTTTTGGCTCATGTATAAACTTTTTATTCATAAGCTACCTCTATAATAATCTAAAATAAGCATAAAGTCAATACTTTTTTAGATTTTTGTATAATTTTTGTTCATTAAAAATTAACAGATTTAAACGTGTTAAAAAGTACAACAAAACTTATTTTTATTATGCTTATGGTATTGACTTTTTGAAATTGTTATGATACAATTTAAATAGCTTTGAAAGAAATAAAAAAAGCAAAAAAATAAAAAAATAGTTATTGTACATTCCACCAAGCACATTATAAATTTTAAAATTTGATAATTTTGAGTTGTCCGGTATTCTTTACGGAGTTTGAACGGCGATTTGAAATTAAGGTTTATGAAATCGTCATTGGATTTTTAACTTACTTTCGAAACGCCAAAAAGCTCCGCAAAAAATAGCGTAGAGCGCTGAGGCTAATAAGTACTTATATTTTTCAAAAGAAAATATTCAAGGAACCCTCAATCGAAATATGCTTCTCCTTGCGAGAAGCGGTCAACTAGCTCAAAAGAGTAGGCATCAAAAAGAGTAGGCCGTAGACCACATATTTTAGTAAGGTATTTTGTTATGATGGAAATCTACTTGTTTACTCTTTGTACTTGCTTACTCTTTGGGCTGAATCTAACAAAATGGTATTATATTATGATTTCAAAAATTATTTTTAGTCTGTCTGGGTTGTCGGGTATTGGTATTTTTTTAATACTAACTCAAACTTCTCCTAATAAAGTTGGTCCAGTTGGGATCCCTCGCATTATTTGCAATGATATATTTGGTTTTTCCTTGGTATTATTGCGATATTTTTTTATATTCTTCACATCGGGTTTTTCGCTTGCATATTCTTTTATTTAGAAAGGGTCAGCCTTCACTAAAAAAAGCAAGAAAAAAATCCATCTTTCTTTTGAAATATTCTGCTGCGCTCGCTTTTGCTCCAATTGGAATTATAGCAAAAACAATCCACCGGCGGAGTTGGAATATTTGAAATATTATTATTGATAATTATTGAAACAATCGCAATAATTTACATTTCAAAACGCTAACGTTTGTGATATAATAGTTACATATGGAACCGCAAAAATCTTGAAATTCCACGAGTTTTTTTGAAGCTCAATCGCAACCAATAAATAATCCTCACGAAGTGGGAATTTTTAGCTTTGAGAAAATATAAACAGAATTGATAGCGATAAGGCTAGAGCTGAAGCTATGCAAGCTTTTTCAAATCAAGATTTTCACCAGCCAATTTCACAAGCTATTTTGCCAGCGGTTCAGGAATCGTCAACAAACAAACCCGGTAGCTGTAGTTCCAGCTACCGCAAGAGATATCGACCTCATGGAAGATGAATGGGTGAAAGATTTGAAGAAGATGATAGTTGAAACTAAGGGCGATCCATATGCTCGTGAAGTTCGATTTAAAGAAATGCAGATAGACTATTTGAAAAAAAGATATAACAGAATTATAAATGGTGGGAAGTGATGGAATTTGGATAATATTATTTATTAGCTTTTGTAATTATTTGCGTGGCTTTTATTTTGCTTTTTGATCAATACAAAAGAATGGTTCAAGAGGCGAAAAATTATGAGCGTGGTTTAAAAATGGTGCCAATTCGAATTCACCTTCCACCTCCAAGTGATGATCTTGAGGTTGGCGGTCGTGATGAGCGGGATGTTGTAGACGAAGTTCTTTCTGAGGCTCAAACAATGTATAATATTATTGCAAGCACTGCAACGAAAGGGTTTAAAACTAAACTTTATGGACAAAGACATATTTCTTTCGAAATTATTGCAAGTGATGGTCTTGTTCGTTATTATGCGGTCGTTCCTGCGGTTTTGACCGAAACTATCAAGCAATCTCTGCTGCATACCCAGCAGCTCGTCTTGAAGAAGTTGAAATGGAAAATATTTTTTCTCAACAAGGAAAGATGCAAGGTGTGATTGGCGGTGAATTTGAACTTAAAAAAGACTACTTCTATCCAATTGCAACGTATCAAGAAAGTCGTCGTGATGCTGCCCGTGCATTATTAGATGCCTTGAGCGGTGTTGAACGTGGAGATGGAGCGGCTATTCAAATTATGTTCAGGCCTGCACCTGAGAGTTGGACTCTTAAATCTAATGAAAAGGTTGAGTCAATTCGAAAGGGCAAAGGTAAGAAAAATAATAATGCTACAGCCGTACTTGATATTATGGAAGCTTTATGGAAACCGCCTACATACGGCTTAAACACTTCGAATACCGAATATCCACAGCTTACGGCTTTAGAAAATGAAGAAGTCCAAGCGATTGAAGATAAAACTAAATATCCAGGTTATGAAGTTTTAACTCGGGTGGTAACTTCTTCTTCAACGGCTTCGAAAAGCCAAGCAATTTTACAATCTATCGTCTCGGCATTTTCTTTATTTGATTCACCACGATATAATGGTTTCAAATTTAATATGACTAATAATATTGATGAATTAGTTACTGCTTATATTTTTCGATTTTTCCCTCAAAGTACGAATCAGAATATCCTGAATAGTGTTGAACTTTCAACAATTTTTCACTTGCCAAATCAAAATTCAATTCCAACGGGCAAAATTGAGCGTCAGAGAATTCGACAAGTTGATGGTCCAACTGAGCCAATGAAAGAAGGTCTATTGATTGGAGTAAATGAGTTCCGCGGTGTCGAAAAGCAAATTCGTCTTGGAGTTAACGATCGCCGCCGCCATACATATATCATCGGTCAGACTGGTATGGGTAAATCTAAGCTCCTTGAAAATTTGGCTTATCAAGATATAATGGACGGACGAGGTTTCTGTTTTATTGATCCGCACGGAGACTCTGTTGAAGAATTACTTGGTATGATTCCTCAATCTCGAATGGACGATGTGATTTATTTCGATCCGAGTGATACTGAGAATCCACTTGGTTTTAACATTTTTGAGGCCTCAAGTCCTGAAGAAATGGATTTTGTGATTTCCGAGACTAATTCAATGCTAAAATCCCTCTATGATCCGGGAAATACTGGTGTTGTTGGCCCTCGAATGGAAAATATTGTTCGAAATGCGGCGTTGCTACTAATGAGCGACCCGGATGGGGGAACTTTTATGGATATTCCAAAAGTCCTTGTCGACCCAGAGTTCGCAAAGCAAAAAATTAAGTACCTTCGAAATCAACGCGCAATCGACTTTTGGACTAAAGAGTGGCCAGCTTCGCAAAAATCTAATGATGCAGGAGAACTTGTTTCTTGGGTTGTTTCTAAGTGGGCGCCCTTTGAAAGTGGCTTGGTTAATAATATTATTGGCCAAAAAAAGAGTGCATTTAGTATTCGCGAAGTTATGGATAATAATAAGATTTTGCTCGTAAATCTTTCGAAAGGTAAACTTGGAGAGGCAGCAGCAAAACTCCTTGGTATGGTTTTTGTTATGAAGTTTCAAGCGGCAGCAATGAGTCGTGCAGATATACCTGAGGACCAACGAAAAGATTTTTGTCTATTTGTTGATGAGTTTCAAAACTTTGCAACCGATTCTTTTGAATCTATTTTGTCTGAAGCTCGAAAATATCGCCTGAATTTAATTTTAGCAAACCAGTTTACAACTCAGTTGAAAGATTCGATCAAGGGTGCTATTTTCGGTAACGTTCCTAACAAGATTGTTGGTAGGATTGGTATTGATGATGCGGAAGTTCTTCAAAAGGCCTTTACGCCAACATTTACCGCTGAAGATTTAACCAAAACTCCTAATTACAACTCAATTACAACTGTTTTAGTTAATGGATTTCCGTCAGCTCCATTCACAATGAAACTTTTGCCTCCTTTTGGTAAATCCAATCCAGAGATTCGTGAAGGACTTCGAAAATATTCAGCTTCAAAATATGGTCGTCCTCGAGCTATTGTTGAAGATGAAATTCGAAGGCGTTTAAGTGTTAATCCTGGAGCTAATTTATCTCAGCCGCAGTTACACCAAACTCAGACTCAACAAAAAGATCAAGTTAGTTGGCAGGAAAGGGCGTTCTCGGGCAGCGCTAATAATGCTAGTCTGAATAATTCTGACAATAGTATTAAAAAGATTCATTTTTTGAATGATTGGCTAAAAAAGAGGGATGAAATAAGGAATAATAATTCAAATACTAATACCCAACAAAATCGAACAGATGTTTCTTTAAAGAGTGATTTAGCGAGAACTTTTCAGAAAAACATTATGCAGAACCAAAGTGTAAGTTCTTATAACGCAAATAATTCAAATAATCTAAATAATCCACAAGTTCAGCAAAACATTAAGCCGCAACAAATTCAAAATGATTCTGTAATTCAGGATGTAAGGACATCCAATAATTTGAGCAATAGATCTTCGAATATCGCTAAGAATGACTATAAAAAAAGTTGATGATGGCGAGATTATATTTAAAAATTAGGTAGTTAGTAACTACCTAATTTTTATTTTTGACTAATCTTATAATAGATAAAAAGATAAATAACGTTGATATTAGGTATATCAAAAATCTCTGATCTTACAGAGAATCCGTTAAATATTGAAATATAAAGAACGGAGTAATAAATAATTAATGATAATATTATTGATATAAAAAAAGTACTTTTTGGCTTTTATTATCTTTTCGACAATATTTAGTAAAAAAATCTAAAAATGCTAGAGTGAAAAATACTTGAAAAAAAGATTATTTTTGAAAATTCGAATCTTTATGTATGAAATCTAATATTTTTTTGGTAAGTTTGATTATTTTTGCATTATTTTATTTCTCCTGAGTATTGACTAAAATAGCGTATTTCTTTTGTATAATAAATTTGTACGAAGTGCCATAATTATTGATATGAAAAAAATAGAACAGTTAAAAAAATAGTAAAATTATATATTGCTCAAGAACTGGGACTGAATTTAATAAGTAATCAATATTTTTTTATAAAAAGGACATTTTATTGGGGTTTTTCGAAATTTCACCAAAATTTAATTTAATAAAGCAATCAAAATGATTCTCCCTGTTTTTTTAAAAGTTGGGATTCTATCTTTAATTTTTATTGCAAAAATTTGCTTTTTTTGATTCTCCGGGCTCAATATTAGAATTATTCCAATATATTATGCCATCTTTGATATTATAATCTCTCCATCAAGGAGATCGGCATATTCTAGTATGTCTGATATATTGACTTCGAAATTTGAATCCTGAACTATTTTTTTAAATTATTAGTTACGGTCAGTGTATAAGAAATGATATCTTTAGGCTGGAGTGGGCGTTTTGCTGTTGATTTTACAGTATAAGTTAGGTTAGGATTAAATGATGTTTTTTTACTACATTATTAGATATAGTTTTCGAAGGCAAGATGTTAGTTAAAAATATTGTGAAAAAAATACAAAAAAACAATAGCAAAAATATTAAAAATCCACCATTTTAAATCATTTTTTTAGTTTTTCTTTTATAATCTTGTATTTTCTTGCCCATAGAAGGGCTGCGGTAATAACCTAAAAATAATATCTTTAAACATATCCCACCTTTTAACTTAATGCTTATATTTTTAGCATATTTTTTTATAAAAAAATAAGCTTTATTTGAATTTTTTTATGAAAATAAGGTATAATACAGATATAAATTTTATTTATGGAAGTTCTGAATGAGAGGTAAGAATGTCTAAACAAAAAGAAAAATAATTACGACGGTTCTCAGATCCAAGTTCTTGAGGGTCTTGAACCTGTTCGAAAGCGCCCCGGAATGTATATCGGTTCAACTGGCTATGAAGGTGTTCATCATCTTATTAAAGAAATTGCCGATAACTCTATTGACGAAGCAATTGCTGGCTACGGCACAAAAGTTATTGTGCGAATTTTAGATGATGGTGGAATTAATATTACAGATGATGGACGCGGTATTCCTGTTGATATTCATCCAAAAACTGGAAAAAGTACACTTGAAACTGTTTTAACTGTTCTTCACGCTGGTGGAAAATTCGGCGGTGGTGGATATAAAGTTTCATCTGGTTTGCATGGCGTAGGCTCGAGTGTTGTGAATGCTCTTTCAACAAAAATGATTGCTGAAGTTGTTAAAAAAGGCCAACTTTATCGGATTGAATTTGAGCGAGGTGTTCCAACTACTGAACTTAAGAAACTTGGCAAAACTGACCGCGAAGATGGAACAAGTATTACGTTCTATCCAGATCCAACAATTTTTAAAGAAACGGTTACGTTTGACTATAAATGGGTTGTAAATTATCTTCGACATCAAGCATATCTAACTAAAGGTGTTTACACTCAAGTTGATGATGAGCGAACTGGTGAGCGACAGGCTTTCTATTTTGAAGGTGGAATTCAAAGCTACGTTAAAAGTTTAAATGTCGGTAAAGAAGTTCTTTCCGACCAGCCATTTTATGTTGAGAAACAAGTTGAAGATTCGATGGTTGAAGTGGCGATTCAATATAATGATAGCTATAATGAGAACGTTCGTGCTTTTGCGAACAATGTGATTAATCCAGATGGTGGAACTCATGTTGTTGGTTTTCGAAGTTCTTTGACTCAAACGATTAACGAATACGCTCGCAAGAATAATCTTTTAAAAGAGAAGGAAGAAAATCTTTCTGGTGATGATATTCGTGAAGGCTTAACTGCGATTATTTTGGTGAAATTACCAGACCCGCAATTTGAAGGTCAGACTAAAAATAAGTTAGGAAATCCAGAAGTTCGCCGATATGTTCAACAAGTAATGAATGAATATTTTGGCTATTATCTTGATGAAAATCCAGCAGTTGCAAAAAAGATTGTTAATAAAGCACTTCTTGCGGCTCGAGCACGAAAAGCTGCGCGTGCGGCTCGCGAAAATGTGATTCGAAAAGGTGTTTTGGATGGCTTAAATTTGCCAGGAAAACTTGCCGATTGTTCTTCGAAAAAGCCAGAAGAGTGCGAACTTTATATCGTTGAGGGAGACTCGGCGGGTGGATCTGCTAAGAATGGTCGTGACGCAAAAACCCAAGCAATTTTACCGCTTCGTGGTAAAGTTTTGAACACAGAACGCGCGCGTCTAGATAAAATGCTTGCCAATAACGAAATCGTTTCGCTAATTAAGGGTATGGGTGTTGGAATCGGCGAACAATTTGATATTTCAGGTTTGCGATACCATCGAATTATTATTATGACCGATGCCGACGTCGATGGAAGTCACATTGCGACACTTCTTATGACTTTCTTCTTCCGTTATATGCGAGAAGTTGTTGAAGGTGGTCATATCTATCTTGCAAAACCTCCACTTTTCTTGTTGAAGGGCGCGGGAAACAAACATTATTATGTTTATAGTGATGAAGAACGTGACGCAAAATTAAAGAATTGATCGAAGAGCGAAAAGCTCGCGGAACAAACATTAACCCAGAAGATAACGAAATTAAGCAAGCTGGTCTCACGGGAATTCAGCGCTATAAGGGTCTTGGTGAAATGGATGCAACTCAGCTTTGGGAAACCACAATGAATCCGGAGAACCGTGTGCTTGTTCAGCTTAAGCTCGAAGATGTTGAAAAGGCAGATGCAATCTTCACAAAACTTATGGGAAGTGAAGTCTCGATGCGAAAAAGCTTTATCCAAGCAAATGCAAAATATGTTAACCTTGAGGAATTGGACGTTTAATTATGGAAGATAAGAATAAGAAGCCTCTTGAAGGTGAGATTGTTGAACAACAAAACCATTCGAAAGTTCTAGAATATCGAACAGTTGAAGATGTGATGGAAGATTCATTCCTTCGATATTCGATGTCGGTGATTATCGACCGTGCGCTACCAGATGTTCGCGATGGAATGAAACCAGTTCATCGTCGTGTGCTTTACACGATGGGGGAAATGGGTGTTCGACCGGGATCAGCATTTAAAAAATCTGCGCGTATTGTCGGTGACGTAATGGGTAAATACCACCCGCACGGCGATAGCTCAATTTACGACTCAATGGTTCGTTTAGCACAAGATTGGGTAATGCGATATCCTCTCGTTGAAGGTCAGGGAAACTTCGGCTCAATGGATGGCGATCCTGCAGCCGCTATGCGTTATACTGAAGCAAGGCTTGGCCGAATTGGTGATATTTTACTAAACGATCTTGATAAAGATACGGTTGATTTTCGACCGAACTATGATGGTTCTGAAAGCGAGCCTTCAGTTCTTCCGGCTAAATTACCAAATCTTCTCTTAAATGGTCAAATGGGTATTGCAGTTGGTATGGCAACAAGCATTCCGACTCATAATTTGAGCGAAATTGTTGATGCAACTGTTGAGCTAATTAGTAATCCAGAAGCCAAGCTCGAAGATTTAATGAAATATGTCAAAGGCCCAGACTTCCCAACGGGTGCGGTAGTTTATGGTGGGGCACCAATGATTCAAGCTTATAGAACTGGTCGTGGAAGTGTTACTATGCGTGCAGTTGCTGAAATCGTTGAAACTAAACGCGGTCGCCATCAAATTGTTGTTTCAGAAATTCCATACAATGTTAATAAAGCTTCATTAATTGAGAAGATTGCAGATCTAGTCAAAGAAAAGAAAATCACAACAATTGCCGACCTTCGAGATGAATCTGCGCGCGGAACGGTTAAGATTGTGATCGATCTTAAGAAGGACGCATACCCAAAGAAAGTTTTAAATCAGCTCTACAAATTAACACCACTTCAATCAAACTTCCATTACAATATGCTTGCTTTGGTTGATGGTGTTCAGCCGCGAGTGCTTGGTTTGAAAGAAATGCTTGATGAGTTCGTGAAGCACCGCCGAAACGTTGTGCGTCGCCGAACAGAATTCGAACTTAAAAAAGCAAAAGCTCGTGCACATATTTTAGAAGGTTTGAAGATTGCGCTTGATCATATTGATGAAGTTATTGCAACGATTCGAGCTTCGAAAACTACAGATATTGCCGAAAAAGCTTTGCGTGAAAAGTTTGGATTAACTGAAATTCAAGCAAAAGCGATTCTTGCAATGCAACTCCGCCGATTAACCGGATTAGAGCGTGAAGCGATTGAGGAAGAATTAGCGGCGTTGTTGAAACTTATTGGTGAGCTTGAGGCAATTCTTGCTGATGAGAATGAAATTCTTCGAATTATTAAAGAAGAACTTCTCGAAATGAAAGATAAGTATGGTGATGAGCGAAAGACTAAGATTATTAATCACGAACTTGGTAAATTTTCAGATGAAGAGCTTATCCCTGAAGAAGAAAGTGTAATTCTTTTAACAGGTGAAAATTACATCAAAAGAACTCTTCTTGCAGACTATCGCCGCCAAAATCGTGGTGGAAAAGGTAAGCGTGGAATGACAACAAAAGATCAAGATATTATTAATCAATTAATTCCAGCAAGTACGCATGATTGGTTGTTGTTCTTTACAAATAAAGGTCGAGTATTTAGGCTTAAAGCTTACGAGGTTCCTGCTGCAAGTCTTCAAGCTAAAGGTGTAGCTGCGGTAAATCTACTACAACTTCAACCTGAAGAAAAAATTACATCAATCATCAAGCTTGAACAAAATAGTAGCACAGAAGATTACCTCTTTATGGCTACCGTAAAGGGTACTGTAAAAAAGACAGCACTTAAAGACTTTGCGAATATTCGAACTAATGGCTTAAATGCAATTAATCTTGATGAAGGCGATGAGCTCCGTTGGATTCAGAAAACTGATGGCCAGAGTGATATTATCGTTTCAACATCAGCTGGTCAAGCTGTTCGATTTAATGAGAATGATGTTCGAGTAATGGGTCGTGCGGCTCGTGGTGTTCGTGGTGTTCGACTTCGACCAAATGATAGCGTTGTTGGGATGGATGTTGCAAAAGATGGAACACAAAAACTTCTCGTGATTTCAGCGAATGGTTATGGAAAAGCAACAAAAGTTTCGAACTTTGAAGTTAAACATCGTGGCGGAATTGGTGTTAAAGCTGCAATCGTGACCGCAAAAACTGGTCCAATTGTATCTGTTCAAACTTTACCAGATGCTGTTTCTGATGCGTTAATGATTTCAAGCGGTGGCCAAACAATTCGAGTTGCTGTCAAAGATATTCCAACTTTAGGTCGAACCACGCAGGGTGTTCGAATTATGAAACTTTCTGATAATGATACCGTGGCAAGTGTTGGCTTAATGGAAGAAAGTCGAGAGGAGGAATGATGCCAAGATATTTAGTAATTTTTGTGTTAGCATGGGTAATTGCGCAAGGTGCTAAATATATTCTAGAAATTCGAAAAGATAAAACTGCAAAATTTAAGCGAATCATCACTGAAAGTGGTGGGATGCCAAGTTCTCATAGTTCAGTGGTGATTGCGCTCGCAACGCTTGTTGGTTTGCATGAAGGTGTTTATTCTTCAATTTTTGGTTTAGCTTTTGTATTTGCGATGATAGTGATATATGATTCAATGAAAGTGCGATTTTCGAACGGTATTCAAGCACAAAGAATTAATGAAATCATTGAAAAACAGAATTTAAAAATTAAAAAAGTCAGAGTTGTTAAAGGCCACACTCCGCTAGAAGTTGCTGTTGGCTCAGCTATTGGAATTTTTATTGGATATACGGCATTTTTACTCGGGTTATAGACTAAAATTAGATAGGCTTTCAAGGCCTATTTAATTTTTTTCTAAATTTTCTTTTAAAAAAAGTGTTGACTTTTTAAAAAAATCTATTGAGTATAATGGTTAATAGTTCAGCGCGCGGAGTTAAAAAAGCGAGGTTGAATAAAACTGAACTTTAACAATTTAATTGTGCAAATTTATCGTCAGTCTATTTTATAGATTATCAATTTGATAATTCTTTTTATGGAGAGTTTGATCCTGGCTCAGGATTAACGCTGGCGGCGTGCCTAACACATGCAAGTCGAGCGGCAGCGAGTTTTACACTGAATTCTGGAAGCTTCTGGTTTGAAGAGAAGATTTATTCAAGAATTTTGTGTAAAATGTCGGCGAGCGGCGGACGGCTGAGTAACGCGTGGGAACGTACCCCAAAGTGAGGGATAACGCATCGAAAGGTGTGCTAATACCGCATATGGTCTTCGGATTAAAGCCTTCGGGCGCTTTGGGAACGGCCTGCGTAAGATTAGATAGTTGGTGGGGTAATGGCCTACCAAGTCGACGATCTTTAACTGGTTTGAGAGGATGATCAGTCAGACTGGAACTGAGACACGGTCCAGACTCCTACGGGAGGCAGCAGTGAGGAATCTTCCACAATGGGCGAAAGCCTGATGGAGCAACGCCGCGTGCAGGATGAAGGCCTTCGGGTTGTAAACTGCTTTTATAAGTGAGGATTATGACAGTAACTTATGAATAAGGATCGGCTAACTACGTGCCAGCAGCCGCGGTCATACGTAGGATCCGAGCGTTATCCGGAGTGACTGGGCGTAAAGAGTTGCGTAGGTGGTTCGATAAGCGAATAGTGAAATCTGGTGGCTCAACCATTCAGACTATTATTCGAACTGTTGAACTCGAGAGCAGAAGAGGTAGCTGGAATTTCTAGTGTAGGAGTGAAATCCGTAGATATTAGAAGGAACACCGATGGCGTAGGCAGGCTACTGGGCTGTTTCTGACACTGAGGCACGAAAGCGTGGGGAGCGAACCGGATTAGATACCCGGGTAGTCCACGCCGTAAACGATGGATACTAGCTGTTTGGGGTATCGACCCCCTGAGTAGCGAAGCTAACGCGTTAAGTATCCCGCCTGTGGAGTACGATCGCAAGATTAAAACATAAAGGAATTGACGGGGACCCGCACAAGCGGTGGATCATGTTCTTTAATTCGATGATAACCGATAAACCTTACCAGGTCTTGACATCCTTGGAATCTTTCAGAAATGAGAGAGTGCTTTTTAAGAGCCAAGTGACAGGTGATGCATGGCCGTCGTCAGCTCGTGTCGTGAGATGTTTGGTTAAGTCCATCAACGAGCGCAACCCTTGTCAGTAGTTGTATTTTTCTACTGAGACTGCCCCGGTAACGGGGAGGAAGGAGGGGATGACGTCAGGTCAGTATTTCCCTTACGTCCTGGGCTAGAAACGTGATACAATGGCTAGTACAATGCGCAGCGAAGCCGCGAGGTGAAGCAAATCGCATCAAAGCTAGTCCCAGTTCGGATTGTAGGCTGAAACTCGCCTGCATGAAGTCGGAATCGCTAGTAATCGCAGATCAGCATGCTGCGGTGAATACGTTCCCGGGTCTTGTACACACCGCCCGTCAAACCATGAAAGTCACTAACACCCGAAGTCCGATTCGTCGGCCTAAGGTGGGAGGGATGATTGGGGTTAAGTCGTAACAAGGTATCCGTACCGGAAGGTGCGGATGGATTACTCCTTTCTAGGGAGAGTTATGCCAAAGGTTCGAGAAATCAACCTTTGAAGCTAGGTCGGTCTTTTCGAAAGTTTCTGTAAATTTTACTTTCGAATTTAGCCTTCTAAAGGCAAGACTAAAATTTACCACAGATTGAGATAGATTGCACAATTAAGTTGTTAAGATTAAATAGCCTTTCGAGAGATTGGCTATTTTTTTATTAATAAGAAAAAAACTCTTGCATTTTTATCAATAAATAATATATACTATTATAGTATTCGTTAAAAAAATCTGGGGATATAGCTCAGTTGGTTAGAGCACCTGCTTTGCAAGCAGGGGGTCCAGGGTTCGAGTCCCTGTATCTCCACCAAAGAAAGCTTTTGAATATTTTCGAAAATCTTTCTTTGGCCAATTGGTCGAATATGGGCGATTAGCTCAGCTGGTTAGAGCGCGTCACTGATAATGACGAGGTCGGAGGTTCAAGTCCCTCATCGCCCACCAAGTAATTCCCGAAAAGGGGTTATTTTTATTTATTGACTTTTTAGGTAATATATGTTATAATTATCACATAGTAAATAAAACAAAAATGGAAAAATTATAAGAAAAAAATTTGAAAAAAAGAGCGGATTGAAATTATATCTCAAGAAGTTCCGCAAGAAATTAAGGATTTAAATCCGGTTTATTCGCAGATCGACAAAATGCCAAAAGGGTGCGCTGTTATTGGTGGTGCGGCTCGGAGTTTAGCGTTTATGATGATTAATCCTAAAAATCAAGAGTTAATCCCTGCTCGTGATGTTGATGTTGCTTATTTTGAAGATGAAATTTCTCAGGATGAGACGGATGTCTATGCAGAATATTTTTTTCGCCAGATGATTTTTTTCGCATAACCATGGAGCGCAGGAGGGTTTCGAATATCGAAGAATATATGAACACTCGCGACTTTACGATGAATCAGGTTATATATAAGGATGGTAGATTAATTGCTTCTCGAGCAGCGATACGTGATATTTATAAAGGGTTAATTAATCCATGTGATAATCGCTATGAGGAAGACGACTGGGGTTATTGGGGCGAGAATAATTATATTTCGACAAGATTAGCCTTGAAAGCTGTTCTTCAGCAAACAGTTTTTAAAAGAATATATTGATGATATTAAGATTAATGATAAAATCCGTAACGATCAATTTTTATATTGATAATTTTTTTCTTCGTATAGTGGTTTTGAACTAGCTTTTAGCAATTCAAAAAAATCTTTTGATTGGGGTGATGACTTTCCTAAGGAGTTCTTACAAAATGTAGTTGAATCTCCAATTTTTGAGGGTGACTTAAGTTTTTTTACTAAATGATAATGGTAATATTCGTAATATATATGATATTATGACCGAATTAAATGAAGATATATTAAGACATCCATTTAATTTTCGAAATGCCGCATTAAAAATTTTTATATGTCCGAAACTGATGATCGTGAATATGAGGGCTGAAATGGGAAGATATGAAGAATTTGAAGATAAATTCATGAAAAAAATAAGGGTAAATTTCGAGGAGATGTAATATTGTAGAAAAAAACTCTTGCATTCAAAATGTAAAATAATATATAATAGTATTTACTTAGCGAACGTTCATCCTGAACCTCTGGCGGAGATAATATTGATTAAATCAGTAGAAAATGCATTTTAATAGAAAAATAAATAAAATTGCAAAAAAACTATTGACAAAAAAATATTCAAAAAAATATATAATAGTAAAGCGTTTGAGATCAGGATGATAAGTTCGAATCTTTGAAAGATTGAATTTATAATTTTGCTCTTAAAATGGGAGCGAGAAATTTAACAATTTGGTGATGTAAAAGAAGATAAGAATTTTAAGATTGACGGCAAGTATTGGTCGTTACCAATTACTAGTTAAGTCAATGCATAAAAAGGTACTCAAGGGCACACAATGGATGCCTAGACGTATATTACCGATGAAGGACGTGGAAGACTGCGATAAGCTTCGGGTAGCTGTCAACAAGCTTTGATCCGGAGATTTCCGAATGGGGAAACCCAGCACGAGTCATGTCGTGTTGCTCTCAACTGAATACATAGGTTGTGTAGTGGGAACCACCTGAACTGAAACATCTTAGTAGGGTGAGGAAGAGAAAATAAATAATGATTCTGGGAGTAGTGGCGAGCGAAACTGGAAGAGCCCAAACCTTTTAAGTTTCTACTTTGTAGATAAGCTGATAGGCGAATACTTAATAAGGGGTTGTGAAATTACATAAGACCAAGTCAGAATGCTTAACTTTGTTGAGTAGTCTGACTTGCGATAAAAGGCTATCAACTTTTAGTAAGGTAAGAAATTTGCGTGGTTAGCAGAATAGTTTGAATGACTAGCCAAAGAACGTGAAAGCCGTGTACGCGAAAACGACGCAGACCTTATATATGTTTTTCGAGTAGGACGGGGCACGAGAAACCCTGTTTGAATCCGGCTGGACCACCAGCCAAGGCTAAATATAATATACGATCGATAGTGAACTAGTACAGCGATGGAAAGGTGAAAAGAACCCCGGGAGGGGAGTGAAATAGAACCTGAAATTGTGTGCCTACAAGGAGTCGGAGCCGGCTTATACCGTGACGGCGTGCTTTTTGTAGAACGATCCAGCGAGTTAATTTCATGCGCCAGGTTAAGTCGAGTGACGGAGCCACAGTGAAAGCGAGCCTGAATAGGGCGATAAGTGTATGGGATTAGACCCGAAACCGGGTGACCTAACCATGAGCAGGTTGAAGCTGCGGTAACACGCAGTGAAGGACCGAACCAGTTTGCGCAGTAAAGCATTTGGATGACTTGTGGTTAGCGGTGAAATGCCAATCGAACTCGGAGATAGCTGGTTCTCCTCGAAATAGCTTTTAGGGCTAGCGTCATGTAATATAGCCAACGGGGGTAGAGCTCTGTAAACGACTGGGGCGGGCAACTGTACCCACCGTTAACAAACTACGAATACCGTTGGTGGTACCATGGCAGTTAGAACATCGGGGGCTAAGCTCGGTGCTCAAAAAGGGAAACAGCCCAGACCATCATCTAAGGTCCCTAAATTAACACTAAGTGGGAAACAAGGTGAAATTTCTTAAACAGCGAGGATGTTGGCTTAGAAGCAGCCATTCATTTAAAGAGTGCGTAACAGCTCACTCGTCAAGAGATTTTGCGTGGAAAATGTAACGGGGCTAAAGTGTTATACCGAAGATATGGATTTCGTTATTCCTACGGGTTTAACGGAGTGGTAGAGGAGCGTTCCTATCTGCGGTGAAGCTCAATCGTAAGGTTGGGTGGAGCGTTAGGAAGTGAGAATGCTGGAATGAGTAACCATAAGAAAGGTGAGAATCCTTTTCGGCCGTAAGAGCGAGGTTTCCAGGGCTACTGTAATAATCCCTGGGTTAGTCGGGCCTAAGCCGAGGCGTAGCAGCGTAGGCGATGGACATCAGGTTAATATTCCTGAACCGGTTATAATTTGTATACTGTGTACGGTAAATTAGTCGAAGCGGATTATTGGTATATATCCGTCCAACTTAGCGGGAACGCAAAAGGAGTGAAAGTTAATCTACGGATTAACGATTTTGATGAAAGTACTGGCTAGAAAAGCAGATATACGCGTGGTTATAGCCGCCCGTACCGCAAACCAACACAGGTGCTCGAGTCGAGTAGACTCAGGCTTACGAGAGACCCTTCGCTAAGGAACTCGGCAAAACAGCGACCGTAACTTCGGGATAGAGTCTGCCTCCGCATCATTCGATGCGAGTCGTGTTTCAAGCAATTAGGTTAAGATTAATGGTATATATGAGTATCTTAAACTCTTTACCGAGATAGAACAAGTCAAATGGCTTAGCTTGGAACGTGGCAAACTCTGTATCAAACGATGCGGAGACCGCAGCAAAAGAGCCCACGGAACTGTTTACCAAAAACACAGGTCTCTGCGAACACGAAAGTGGATGTATAGGGGCTGACTCCCTGCCCAGTGCTGGAAGGTTAAGGGGAGTGCTTTACGGTGCGAACTGAAGCCCCCAGTGAACGGCGGCGGTAACTATAACCGTCCTAAGGTAGCGAAATTCCTTGTCAGGTAAGTTCTGACCCGCACGAATGGAGTAATCATGTGGGCACTGTCTCGGCGAAGGACTCGGTGAAAGTGCATTGGCGGTAAAGATGCCGTCTGTCCATGCCAGGACGAGAAGACCCCATGGAGCTTTTACTACAGCTTTACATTGACACGGGTTACATCATGTGTAGCATAGGTGGGAGGCTTTTGAAACAGATACGCCAGTATTTGCGGAGCCACAGGTGAAATACCACCCTTGATGTAGTCTTTGTCTTACCATTGCCGTTATCCGGTAATGGGACCGTGTATGGTGGGTAGTTTAACTGGGGCGGTTGCCTCCTAAAAGAGTAGCGGAGGTGTTCAAAGGTTGGCTAACTTCGGATGGAAATCGAAGTGATAGTGCATGCGCAAAAGCCAGCTTGACTGCGAGAATTACAATTCGACCAGAGTGGAAACACGGAGCAAGTGACCCGCTGTAAGAACATTGTTCATTGAATGTGGGATCGACAGCGCACACGGATAAAAAGTTACCCTGGGGATAACAGGCTTATCGCGCCCAATAGTTCACATAGACGGCGCGGTTTGGCACTCGATGTCGGCTCATCACATCCTGGAGGGGAGCACCTTCCAAGGGTTCGGCTGTTCGCCGATTAAAGTGGTACGCGAGCTGGGTTCAGAACGTCGTGAGACAGTTCGGTTTATATCCGGCATGGACGTAAGGATTCTTGAGGAGATTTGTCTCTAGTACGAGAGGACCGAGATGAACGAACCCTCTGGTGTATCGATTGTGGCCACCTGCCGCAGTGTCGAGTAGCTATGTTCGGTTAAGATAAGCGCTGAAAGCATATTAAGCGCGAAACTGACTCCAAGATTAGGAATCCCATGAGGACACAGAAAGATGATCTGTTTGATAGGCGCAAGGTGTAAACCTGGTAACAGGCTAGCCAAAGCGTACTAATAGTCCAATCGTTTTTTTATGTCCATATTCACTAAAAATAATCTTGTATTATTGGCGTGAATATGGTAGACTTAACTAGTGTTTGGTGATTATCAAAGATAATCGCTAGTCAATCTAAAAATCTTGGCATTACTAAATGATACCAAGGATATCGAAATGAGGCTTTTGGCTCACCGCTTAGGAATTTGTGGCGAGTTGAAGCGCAAAACCTTTTTTCGGTGCCCATGGCGCTGGGGAAACACCTGTTCTCATTCCGAACACAGAAGTTGCCCAGTAGCG
>BNJS01002702.1_pt1 | contig 85481 bp, 130 predicted proteins | sample 8540461 | NCBI WGS metagenome assembly BNJS01 (sample SAMD00202454, study PRJDB9452) | human saliva metagenome | isolation source: human saliva | place: Japan
ATTTATTCCTTTTCTAAAAATTTATTTTTTTATATTATTATACTCCAAAAAAATTTATTTTTTTAAAGTTATATGTGTATATTTTTTTCATTTGAATTAAAATATAAGAATTTTTTAGAAATAAGATTTGAATATTTTTCTTGAATAGCACTTTAAGATTGGGTATAATTTATAGGTAGGGGAATCGAGGAGGTTTTTGGAGTCAAATTTTTTTGCTCTGTCCATAAAAAAATCTTTTAATTGTATTCTAAAAAAATCTTTGATATACTTAATATTGTAGAATATTTTTGCAGGAAAGGGGTAATAAAATGATTGAAATTTTTTTAAAGAATTTTTTTAGATAAGGAACGTCCATTAAATGAAAGTATTTTTGAAAAAAACTTCAAAATTATTTGAAGACAGAATTTATATATAATTCAAATGCTATAGAAGGTAATACTTTAACTTTGCGTGAAACGGATATAATTCTTCAATATGGGGTAACAATAAAGGGAAAAATCGTTAAAAAGAACATAATGAAGTAAAAAGGGCAGGAATATGCACTGGATTTTTTTAAATGATGTTTTTAAAGACAAAAAGAGTCATTGTCGGTTGAGGCTTATACGTGAATTTCATGCTTTAGTGCTGAATGATGACTTTAAAAAAATAGGGGAAAATTTAAGCAGGAAAATAATATAATATTGGGAGCTAAATTTCAGACAACTCCATTTTATCAGGTGGAAGAAAAAAACTGCAAGAACTTATAGATAATTTTTTAAAAAAAGTAAAGAGAATATAATTGAAAAAGTGGCTAAATTTCATGCAGAATTTGAAAAAAATACATCCGTTTAATGATGGGAATGGTCGGACAGGAAGGCTTTTTGATGAATTTGGAGCTGATGAAAAATGGTTATCCGATAACAATAATAAAAAAATGAAAAATAGAAATGACTATTATAATGCTTTTAGAAAAAGCACAAGTAGAGTTTGATTATGAATTGATTATAAAATTTATTAAAAAGTAGTATCGAAAAATACATTTTTGGCTGTACTATAAACATTTTAATGAAGAAATCAAAGAGAAATTTGAAAAATTATTTGGAACAAAAATGGTATTAATATAGAAGATTTTTATTAAATAGTGCAAGAACACTCGCAACTTTAATCGTGAGATGAATTGCACGAAAATTTTAGTAAGCATATAGGGAAACTTGTATGTAGACACAGAAGAAAAACTGTGCAACAAAGAAACTGAACTGCTGGGAACTCTTAAAGCTAGTATAACCACAACATAATACCTAAGTGAATGGTATAAGTGTGAAGGTAGCGAAAGCAGAAAAAATATACTAGATGGTGCAAGGTTAAATCCTAAACATTATGATAATAGACAATCAGCAGCTAATCCTGAAAAGGAAAGTTCAACGACTATCCCTCGTGAGGGGAGTACAATACAAGCAATTGGTATTGGAAGTGGTTTCGCCTAAGTCCTTGAAATAGGATATGGATAAGATATAGTCTGTGCTTGTTAGAGATAACAAGAAGTTCATAGGATAGAAAATCTTTGAGAACTGTATAAGTAGTAGCGAACTTATGTGAACAACACTTCCCACTGTTGTGGGGTTTTTAAAAACTTTTAAAAAAATATTTAAAAATAAATAAATAAAAAAATATTACTTTTTTTGACAGATAAAATATAGAATACATGGTATAGTATCTCTGATGAAAAGGAGGTGATTATATATGTATTTAACATTAAAAACAACAGGTAAAACATCTTAGTAAAAAAAGAGTTTAGGAATTTAAAATATTTATCTCATATAGCCAAGAACTTAACTAATGAAACTATATATAATAGACTTGTTCGGAAACTTCTAAAAATTTAATAAAACGAATATTCTGAAACAAGGGGTCTTGACCCCTTGTGGAAATAAAAAAATTTAGGTTGTCGAACAGGTCTAATGTTAGACAACACTATTTTAAAAAAATAAAAAAAGTATTTAAGCTATAATGAAAACTATAAAATGCTTAAAAAAATAGTGAGAACTATAAAAAAATTAAATTCTAATATGGCTCAATAAATTTTTGAAAGAAGTAGATGAAAGTTTTAAATCGTTCTTTGTACTTTTTAAAACTTGCTAAGAATGGTCAATATAACAGTAAAAATAAAATTACCTAATTATCTTGCTAAAGATGGTTTTTACAACTCTTGTTATAGGTTTTGTTAGATTAAAAGATGATATGCTGATAGTTCCTTATTCAAATTCTTTTAAGAAAACTCATCAGGAAGTTAAAGTTAAGCTACCATCAGTATTAAAAGACAAGAAGATAAAAAGAAATTAGAATAATACCAAAACAACATTCTAGGTACTTTGAAATTCAATATACTTATGAGATAGAAGAAATTCAAAGGAATTAAATAAAGAAAATGTACTAGGAATTGATTTAGGTATAGACAATCTTTGTACTTGTGTTACAAATGCTGGAGCTTCATTCATAATAGATGGTAGAAAAATTAAAATCAATAAATCAATACTATAACAAGACAAATGCAAAATTACAAAGTATAAAAGATAAGCAAAAGATAGAGCATATAACATTAAGGCAAAAGAGAACAGCTAGAAAGAGAAATAATCGCATAAATGATTATCTTTCAAAAAGCGACAAGAATAATAATAAATTATTGTCTTAATAATGATATAGAAAAAAACTGGTTCTAGGATATAACGAGAATTTTTCAAAGAAATTCAAATATAGGAAGTATAAATAATCAAAAACTTTGTAAATATACCATATGGAAAATTAAGAGATAAATTAATATATCTATGTAAACTATATGGAATAGAATTTAAACTGCAAGAAGAGAGTTATACATCAAAAAGCAAGTTTCTTTTGATGGAGATGAAATCCCTGATATATGATAAAGAAAATTCACAAGAATACATATTCAGTGGAAAAAGAATAAAAAGAGGACTATATCAAACAAGTAAAGGCTATCAATTAAATGCAGATTGTAATGGAGCATTAAATATATTAAGAAAAAAAGTAAAGTTGTGGATTTAAGCTATCCTATACAATAGAGGTGAACTGAACACACCTAAAAGAATAAGGGTAGTGTAAAGCTATCAAACTTCTTAGAAAAATTTTTAAATGTTTTTTTAAAGATTTTTAGAACCCTGTGACTTTAGTCGTGGGAGGTTCAGAAGGAATGGATTGGTAAAAAAACCAGAAATATTAATAGATTTACCCAGAAAATGGCATAATAAAATTAATATGGAGTAAAAAAATTTCAAAATTTCCTTGCAAAAATATACTAAAATATGATAAACTATTTTAGTAATTAAATTAGAAGTAGAAACATTGTTTCTCACCTTTCCATCAATTATATTTATATTTTGAATTAATTTCTAAGTAAAATAGAATATTTTAATTCTATTTGTTGAAGATGAGTTAGGTAATTAGTTATTTATTTTTTTACAATAATGTAATTATTTTTATTCATTGTAAAAATTTTTTTATAATAACTATTGAGCAAGGTTTCTTATATCTTGTTTTTTTATTGTAAAAAAATTAGGAGGTGTTTTTTATAAGAGGGAATAACCGATCTGATGAGCCACGAATGAATGAGCGAATTAGAGTGAGAGAAATTAGAGTTGTTGGTGATGATGGGGAGCAGTTTGGAGTAATGTCTACACGAGATGCATTGGCACTTAGGGCAGAAAAAAAGAACTGGATTTAGTTGAAATTTCACCAAATGCAACACCGCCTGTATGTAAGATTATGGACTATGGAAAAATTCAAGTATGAGAAAAACGAAGAAAGACAAGGAAAATAAGAAAAAACAAAAAAATATTGTCGTTAAAGAGATTAGAATTAAACCTCATATTGATGAACATGACAAGGATACAAAGATTTCTCAAATTGAAAAATTTATAGCCAAAGAGCATAAGGTAAAAGTAAGCCTAAGACTTACAGGTAGAGAAAGATTACATGCAGAATCTGCTATTAAAAGTATTGGATGAGTTTGCAAGTCATTTTGAAGAAATTGCGACAGTTGAGAAAAAAATACGGAAAAGAGCAAATTCAAAAAAATTTATTTTATTATCGCCTAAAAATAAAGGCAAAAATTTAAAAAAAGTGAAAAAGTGATTTAGGAGGAAAGAAAATGCCAAAAATGAAAACACATAAAGGAACAAAAAGAGTTAAAGTTACAGGAAGTGGAAAAAAATTTCTTTAAGACACTCTGGAAAGAGCCATATCTTAACTAAAAAGACTCATAAAAGAAAGAAACGTCTAGGACAAGACGCAATCGCTCCAAAAAGGTGCTGAAAGAAAAAAATCAAAAAAAGTATTGGCTGGACAAGAAGGAAGATAATTCCAATAATTGTTTTAAAAATATTTTTTTGAAAAAAAGTGATTTAGCAAAAATTTGCAACTTTTTATTTAAAGATAAAATTAAAAAAAGCAGTTTAAAACAGTAATTAACGGCTTTTTATTTGAAAAATTAAAATTAAAGATTGACAGAAGTTAGTTCTAAAAATAAATAAAGAACAGAAAAGCGGCTAAAATATTAAGGAGGAAAAAAATATGCCAAGAGTAAAAACAGGAATAGTTAGAAGAAAAAAAGACATAAAAAGTTTTTAAAAGAAGCAAAAGGTTATAGAGGAGTATAAAAACAAATTATAAAAAGCTAATGAAGCAGTTAAAAAAAGCTATGGCTTATGCAACTGAACATAGAAAAATTGAAAAAAGAAAAAAATGCGTGAATTGTGGATTATCAGAATTAACGTCTGCAAGATTAAACGGAATTTCTTATTCAAGATTAATGAACGGACTTAAAAAGCTGGAATTGAACTTGATAGAAAAGTTTTTAGCAGACTTAGCATTAAAACAACCCTGCTGAATTTGCAAAAATTAGTAGAAAAAGTTAAATAGTGATTCAAATAGAAATAAATCAATACTCAAATGGTGATTTTTTTAAATTAAAAAGCAGCTGTTTGAGTATTACTTTAAGTTATAAAGTATAGATTTAGAATTATAATTAAAAATTTGTTTTTTTATTTAAATAAGAGATCGAGCAACATCTAATAAAAAAATTTGGAATATCTAAATGAATTAGATTTAATTAAAAAGGACTATACTTATAAATCTTGCAAAATAGATTAACTCTGAGTTATGAGATAGCCCTTTTTATATAGGGAAATTAAATAAATAATGTTTTTTTGGGCTATCTCATAAAATGGTCTTTTATTCAAAAACAAAATTCCCTATACAGCCATGAGATTGTTAAACATCGTTTAACTTTCTCTTGACATTAATATTATAGCACAAAAAAATTAAAAAGTCAATAGTACGAATTAAAAAAATTTTTAAATTTTTTTAGGGTATTATTAAATTTGAGTAGTAATAATATTTATTTAATCATAAAAGATAGCAAGAAGTCTTACGCTTCTAAAAGCGGGAGTAGTCCACTGTATTGACTAAAGGTTATGGAATTTTATAAGTAATTATAAAAATGTAAATTAGGCAATTGTAAAAATGAGAGTGGTAATATTAAACAGCAATAATATTTATTAATCACAAAGAACTAAGATTCTTTGTCAAGGAGCGAAGAGAGATAAGAAAAATCAAGCATAAAACTGTGTTTGTTAGATTTTTTTAGATTTTTACAAATGAATGAAATAAAAAAATAACAGGGAGGAAAAATATGAACAGAGATTTTTGAATTTGGAATAAAAAGACAGTTGATTACGAAGGAAGAACTTCAGAAAAAGGTAAAGGAACTGGGAGTAAAGATTACTGAAGATTTTAAAAATGAAAATGAGCCGTTAATAGTGATAGGGCTATTGAAGGGATCTATTGTGTTTATGGCTGATTTGATTAGGGAAATAAAATTGCCGCTTGAAATTGACTTTATTGAGGCTTCCAGTTATGGGGAAGGGACTCAAAGTTCTAGAGAAGTTAAGATTTTAAAGGATTTGAGAAGTACGATTAGCGGGAAAAATGTTCTGGTAGTTGAAGATATTATTGATTCAGGATTTACGTTAAAAAAAGTATTGCAAATTTTGGGAAGCAGAAACCCTAAGAAAATATCGCTTTGCACACTTTTAGATAAGCCTGAAAGAAGAGAAGTTGAAGTTGATGTGCAATATGTTGGATTTGAAATTCCAAATGAATTTGTTGTTGGATATGGGCTTGATTTTAATGAAAATTATAGAAATTTGGAATATATAGGAGTTGCTGAACCATCAGTATTTGAGTAAGGAGTAAAATTGAAGGGGAAAAATAAAAAAATATAAGAAAAGAGATAAAAAAATTTTGAAAATGAAAGTCATAAGGCTAAAAAAAGAAGTATGGGCAGAATTTTTAAATGACAGCAATTTGTCGGATGAAATTTTAAATGTGGCGAATATTGACAAAGAAACGGAAGTTCTGGAAATTGGGCCAGGATTAGGATTTTTAACAGAAAAAAATTAATTGAAAATTCTAAATTTTTGACTGCTTTTGAAATAGATGATGATTTAATTCCGTTTTTGAGTAAAAATTTGAAAAAAGGAAAATTTTAAGTTGATTCATCAGGATTTTATGGAAGCAGATTTGAAAGATTTTTTTGAAAAATAAAAAAAGATGTGAAAGTTGTAGCAAATATTCCGTATTACATAACTTCGCCAATTATTAACAAATTGCTTGAATATCGTGAAAATATTGATGAAATTTATTTGATGGTACAAAAAGGAAGTGGCAGAACGGATTGCTTCACAGCCTCATAGCAAAAAAATATGAGCCTGCTTACTCATGCTGTTCAATTTTACGCTGAAACAGAATACTTATTTACTGTTCCAAAAAGAAAAAAATTTGATCCTGTTCCAAAAAGTTGATTCAGCATTTTTTTAGGAATAAAAAAATTTTTGAAAAAAATAAAAAAATATGAAAGTCAAATTTCAGAAGAAAAAAATATTTTAAATATTTGAGAGAAGCGTTTTTCAAATAAGAGAAAAAGTATTTCTAATAATTTATCGAATTTAGGATTTTCAAAAGATTTTTGTAAAAAGAATGCTTGAAAAAAAGTTGGCAAAAACAGAATTGGCTAGAGCAGAAGAATTTTTCTGTGCAAGGATTTATTGATTTTATTGGGATTTTTGAAAGGTTAAATTGCCTATATTTTTATTGAATAAAAAAATAAAAAAAGTTCTCTAGATTGTTGAGGACTTTTTTTAGTTACATAATAATTTTTTTAGCAAAAAAATTTTGTAAATCAAATATTTTTTTACTTTACAAATAATAAAATAATGAGTATAATACAGCAAATATAAATTGGGAGGAATTTTTTATGAAAAAAATGGGAATTTTATTGCTTATTGGAGCATTAATGGCGATAAGCTGTGGTAAAGATACTGGAGCAAAGGAAGGTGGAAAGGCTGGTACAACGGCTGGAAAGACAGCTGAACAAGGGAAAACTGATTTAAGCAAGGAAACTTCTGAATATAAAAAGTATGTTGAAGGTCAGATTGATATGCTTTTAAAGGATACAGAAAATTTTGCACAATTATTAAAGACTGGGAAATTAGACGAAGCTAAAAAAGTTTATCCGCTAATCCGTATGGCTTATGAAAGGTCTGAGCCTATCGCTGAAAGTTTTGGAGAATCGGATATTAAGATAGATTACCGTCTTGTAGACTTCAAGGAAGAATTTAAAAATGAGGAAGGCTGGAAAGGTTTTCATAGAATTGAAAAAATATTGTGGGAACAAAACACTACAAAAGGAACTGAAAAATACGCAGAAGATCTTGTAAACGACATTAAGGAACTAAAGGCAAAAATTGCTACAATTGAAGTAACACCTGATTTAATGGTTACAGGAGCGATTGACCTGTTAAATGAAGTTTCGACTCAAAAAATTACTGGAGAAGAAGAAGTGTTCTCACATATTGATTTATATGACTTTAGAGCAAATATCGAAGGGGCTCAGAAAATTTTTGAACTGTTCAGACCTAAATTAGAACAAAAAGATGCAAAGCTCGTAACAACTTTAGATACTGAATTTAAAGCTGTAAATGCACTTCTTGACAAATATATGACAGATGATAAAAAAATTATAAATTGTACACAGAATTGAAGCCAGAAGATACAAAAAGCTCTAGCTGAAGCAGTTACTAAACTTGGAGAACCTTTATCGCAAATGGGAATTGTAATAGACGCAACTCCTAAGAAATAATATACTTATTCGGTAACTAATATGTTTAACTATTATTAAATAGGGAATTAATTTCCCTTTGTTAAAATTAACATTTAGATTATTGAACACATCTAAATAAAACTTACAGTATAAAAAAAGAGGTAAAAATAATGAGTGATGAAAATGATAAAAAAATGGTTTGATAAAAATATCACGTCGTGATTTTTTGAAAAAAGCAGGAATGGTTGGAGCAGGTGCTGCGATTGGAGCGAGCGGAGCGGGTGCAATTTTTGCAAATATGTTTAGCGGCAAGGCAAATCAAGTTGTTGGAAATGAAGAAATTTCATTTTATGGAGAACATCAGTCGGGAATTGCTACTCCTGTTCAAAAAAACGTCTATTTTGCGGTATTAGATTTACATTCTACGGACAAGGAAGAAATAAAGCAGATGTTCAAGGACTGGACAGATTATTCTGAAAAACTTATGAAGGGTGAACTTGTAGCACCAGAACTTGCAAATCATCTAGTTCCTCCGATAGATACAGGAGAAACAGTGGGATTAAATCCGTACCGTTTGACAATAACTTTTGGAATAAGTCCGTCTTTTCTAGATAAATTGAAGTTAGATAATAAGAAAATGGAAGAATTTAAGGATTTGCCACATTTTCCGAGAGATCAAATAAAGGACAAGTATAAAGGCGGTGATATTTGCATTCAGGCTTGTGCGGATGATGCACAGGTAGCATTTCATGCTGTGAGAAATCTTGTTCGTAAAGGACGTGCCTTAATTACTTTAAAATGGACTCAAGCTGGCTTTTTGCCTATTGGAAATGGAAAAGAAACTCCAAGAAATCTTTTTGGATTTAAAGATGGAACCGAAAATCCAAAAAATGATAATGATTTTAAAAATGTTGTCTGGTATGATAAGAATAATTGGCTGAAAAATGGGACTTTTCTTATTGTAAGACGTATTCAAATGCATCTTGAAACGTGGGATAGAACTAATTTGCAGGAGCAGGAAAATACGTTTGGAAGGTATAAGGAAAGCGGGGCTCCCTTTGGAGAAACAGACGAATTTGCAACAATTGACATAAATAAAAAAGGACCAGACGGAAAACCAGTTCTACCAATTGATTCACATGTTTATCTCGCCAAAAAAGCTGACGTTAAAATAGCACGACGTGCCTTTTCTTATTCTAATGGAATAGATGAAGTGAGCGGACAGTTTGATGCGGGACTGCTATTTATATGTTTCCAAAAACATCCTGATCAATTTATAAAGATTCAGAATAGCCTAGGAAACGATGATAAGTTGAATGAATACATTACTCATGTCGGAACAGGAATTTTTGCATGTTTTGGAGGGATAAAGAAGGGAGAGTACATTGGGCAGAAATTATTTGAATAAAAAAATAAGTACAATGCTGTTTTTGTGCTTTTATGCTATTCTTCGTTAATATTATTGCAGAAGAAAGTTATAGCGGACTTTACATAAAAAAATTACAGACACAACAACGGCAATAAAAAATAATAACCAAAATGAAGCAAAAAAACTTTTTTCCGAAGTAAGAGACGAATTTAAAAAGGTTAAAAATGCTGATTCTACGAAAGGGAAAAAGGTACAGGAACTTTTAAATAAAGAAAAAGCTGTATTGTCAGAAGATGACCTGAGAGAAGTTACAACAGCACTGCTAGCTTTTGAAAAGGAGCAGAATCCTGTTGACGATAATGCAGAAAAGAAAAAGTTCCAGTCAAGAATGAATCCTGCTTTAGACGTGCTGGAAAAGGCAATTCAATCTAAAGATGTGGAACTTATGAAAAAAGAATATCTGAAATTTAATGGCGTCTGGACAAGAAATGAAAGTTTTATAAGAAGCAGAAGTATTCCTTACTATGGAAAAGTGGAAACTGCGATGTCGTTTTTGAGAAGTTCGATGGAAGTGGAGCCATTTGATTATGACAGCACAATAAATTCTTTTAATGACTTGAAATCAACAATACAAGACTATTTAGATGGCAAGAAGATAGAAAATAATGTTTCAAGCACAATTACACTAAAAGAAGCTGTAGATATGCTGAAAGATGCTTTGGAAGCCTTTAAAAATGGAAATAAATCTAAAGGTCAGTCAAAAGTGAAAGAGTTTATTCAGGTATGGCCTACGGTTGAAGGCGATGTAAGTACGAGAAATTCAGCTTTATATACAAAAGTGGAAACACAGATTCCAATAATCATGGTAAAAGGTATCGAAAAAGAGTATCAGGAACAATTACAAGGATTAATTACAGAATTATCACAAATTGATACAAAAGCACAATATACGTTTATTGATGCGATGTTTATACTTCTTCGTGAAGGTGTGGAAGCACTTCTTATCGTTCTGGCATTAGTAAGCAGCCTGAAAGCTGCAAATCAGAAAAAGGGATTGCGTTGGGTGTATGCAGGAGCTGCCGCTGGAATTTTGGAAAGTGTGGTAATAGCATTTGCTCTTCAGGCTTTATTTCCTGTTGTATCTTCAGGAACAAATCGTGAAATTCTGGAAGGATTTGTAGGAATTTTTGCGGTTATAATGATGATTGGGATTGGATTTTGGCTGCATAGTAAATCATCCTTGAAATCTTGGCAAGATTATATTGACAGAAAAATGGATATTGTATTAAGTACAGGAAGTTTTGTGTCAATGTTTGTACTTAGTTTTCTTGCGGTATTTAGAGAAGGAGCAGAAACAATATTGTTTTTATGTAGGAATTTTTACCATTAATTTCATTGCAGAATTTGATTATCGGTATTGTAAGTGCGGTATTGATATTAATTGTAATTGCACTTGTTTTAATATACGCTTCTTCAAAAAAATAAAAAAATACATCAAGTGTTTTTTTGTACTTACGTGGACAATTTATTTCCTTGCATTTAAAAATGCTTGGAACAAGTATTCACATGCTGCAAGTTGTGGGGATTTTACCGTTACACGTAGTTCATTTTATACCTACAATGGAAATTTTTGGGAATTTATGCAAATATGGAAGTATTTATTAGTCAATTAATTTTAATTGTGATTATCGTGATTGCTACATTGATAAAAAAGAGAAAAGATAAATAAAAATTTTAAAAGATAAAGTATCGGAAAGGAATAGAATGGCTAAAATTGATGAACAGACGCTTGTAGAACATTTGAGCGAATTTAGGAAAAGACTCATTGTTACAATTATATTTTTTATTGCAGCTTTTTTAGTAAGTTTGCTATTTTGCTCCGATATTTACAAATTACTGACGGCTTCATTCAAGCAGAAGCTCACAGTTCTTGGGCCTAATGATATTTTGAGCATTTATTTAATGCTGGCTGGAATATGTGCTTTTAGTTTGACATTGCCTTTTACAAGTTATCAGATATGGGCTTTTATTCGTCCTGCTCTTAAGGAAAAGGAAGCCAAGGCAATTTTATCTTATGTGCCAGCAACTTTTATATTATTTGTTACAGGACTTTCTTTTGGATTTTTTATCGTAACACCTGCTTTACTAAATGTTTTACTGTCTTTTGGCAATGATTTGTTTAATATTCAGCTTACAGCAAATAATTATTTAACATTTGTATTACATACATCATTACCGCTTGGTGTAATATTTGAATTGCCCGTTATTGTGGCATTTCTAACCTCGCTGCATATCTTGACACCGCAATATTTGATAAAAAACAGGCGATATGGCTACTTTATTTTGCTGGTAGTTGCAGTCGTTCTGACACCAGCTGATTTTTATAAGCGATTTAACAATGGCAGCACCATTAATCTTACTTTATGAAGTGAGTATTTCTGTTTGTAAATATGTCTACAAAAAAAGGAGGGATGATTAAAAATGGGAATTTTTCGAGATATAGGAGCACCAGGATTAATAGTTCTTATACTTGGTGCATTACTTATTTTTGGACCTAAAAGACTGCCTGAACTGGGAGAAGCTATAGGAAAAATGATTCGGGAATTTAAAAAGTCAGTTTCTGGAATTGAATCAGAGGCTGATAATAAAAATGTAGAAGATAAAAAAAGAAAAAAAGAGTGTAAATAAATTAATCTTAGTTTATAAGCTATTTTTTGTTTATTATATTTGAATTATAAAAGGCTTGGAATTATAACACTCCAAGCCATTCTCTTTTTTCTAGTACTTCCATTTCGATATTTTTTTGTTTTTAACGTTTCAATCGCTTTTATCCATATCATCTAAAAAGATATGAATTTGTAAGAATCTTTTATTAAACCGGTCTGGTTATCAAGAGTTCTCACATTTCCTAAAGCCATCGTATGCTTCTATGATTTTATTAATAAAAGTCAATATATTCTTTTTTTGTTTGAATGATGTATTCCCAGCTTTTCATTTCTTTTTCATTATTTTCCATATTTTTCAGCCTTTCTCCTTAAAATTTGTCCAAATACGAATATTTTCCGTTTGAATCTTTCCAGCCTAATATTTTTTCCAAATTCACATTCTGTGTTGATTGAATTATTCGTTTTTTTATGTCTGGATTGTTTTTTACAAGCTGTGCAATTAAATCTTTGGTTTCACGGCGTTTGCTTGAAGTCTTTTCAGCAGCTACTGTACAGCCGCAGTTCATCGGCAAGATTCCATTATTTCGAACCCATTTTATAATTGCTTTTTCTTCGACATAGAATAATGGACGTATCAATTCTATGTTAAAATTATCGGACTTTAATTTTGGAAGCATTGTTTCAAATTTTCCCATATAAAACATACTCATAAGAGTTGTTTCAATAACGTCATCAAAATGGTGTCCAAGCGCGAGTTTATTGCAGCCCAAGTGAAGTTGCTTTTTGTGTAAAGGCTGCCACGTCGCATTTTTGGCACACATATAGCAGGGATAGTCTTTTGCGATTTTTTCGGCAATTTCAAAGATATTGTCATCATAAATTTCACACGGGATATTTAGATGTTTTAGATTTTTTTTCAAATTATTTAAATTAGCAGGGTTAAATCCTGGATTCATTGAAATAAAAATCACTTCAAAGTTAGTTCTGCTGGCTCTTTTCAATTCTTGAAACAATTTTGAAAGCAAGAGGCTGTCTTTTCCGCCAGAAATGGCAACTGCGATTCTGTCTCCATCCTTTACCATCTCAAATTCCTTTAAAGCTCGCACAAATGGTGTCCAAAGTGCTGAACGGTATTTTTTTTGTATGCTTTTTTCAATGGTTTCTAATGGCTGAAGTGGAACTGATGGTAAAACTGTTTCACAAACTGCGCTTCCAAGAGAGGTAGAGGCGATTTTATCAGCATTTGCTTCATTATTTATCGTATTTTTGTCATCGAGATCATTTTCTAAATTCATTATCTGTAACTCCTTTTAAAGTTCATATTAGCCTTGATTTATTTAAGTAATCAAAAAAATATTATAACATAAAAAAATACTCCAATCAACTGTAATAAAATTATATTTTTTTCCCATATTATTTTTGAAAAAAATATTAAATTAATAAATAAATTTTTTTACTACTTAATTTAAAAAAACAAAATTTGATAAGAATATTGAAAATATGGTATAATAACCGTAAGAAAATATAAATTTTGGATAAAAAAATGGAGGAAAAAAATAAATGAGCAAGTATTTTGAAACTGTAGATTTTTGGATTGAGAATTTATTGGATTCGACTGAAAGTTATACGATTGAAAGTAATGAAAAAGGGAAGTTTGTAGATATTACAATTAATGTGACAAAGGAGGATATGGGAAAAGTTATTGGTAAAAATGGAAGAATTATTACGGCACTTAGAGTTCTTATGTCATCAATTGGGAAAAAGGATAAAAAAAGTATAAAAATTGAAGTTAAGGAAATGTAAGTTTGGAAAAATTATTTAGATAAAATAACACTAGATTTTTATAATAATCAAGGAGTGAATTTATGAAAACTTGCAACTTAAGGAAAAAGAGCTTTAAACTCAGAGTTTACTATTATGATACAGATAAAATGGGAGTTGTGTATCATTCAAATTATCTGAAAATGGATGGAAATGGCACGAACTGAATATTTTAGGGATGTTTTTTTCCATATAAAAAAATATGGAGGATATGGGATTTATTTTTGCCAGTAAAGACACTGAACATTGAATATGTTAATTCGGCAAAAGTATGATGAGGAAATTGAGATTTTTGTGAAAAATTGAGGAAATAAATAATATTAAAGATTAGATTTTTCTTATGAAATGTATAATTTAGATGGAATTTTTAAAGGCAAAAGGCTGAAACTGTGAATGTTTTTTTGTGGATGAAAATGGGAAATTAAAGAGAATTTCAAATGAATTGCTGGAGAAAATTATTAAATAATTGAATAAAAATATTTGTATAATTACAAAATTCATTGTTTAAAAAGGGAAATTTAAATATATATTTAAAAATTTGGTAGGACAAATATTTTTAAAAAGATTAAGAAAAATAAAATTTGAAAATTATTATAAAAAAATAAAGAAGAGAGGCTTTTATAAATGAAAATAGTAATTGGAAATGACCATGCGGGTGTAGAATTTAAAAATAAAATTATGAAGGCACTTAGAAGTAAAGGGCATGAAATTATAAATGTGGGAACTGATACATTAGATTCAGTTGATTATCCTGATATTGCGAAGGAAGTTAGTAAAAAAATTATAAATAAAGAGGCGAATTTTTGGGATTTTAATTTGTGGAACTGGAATTGGAATTTCTATTGCTGCAAATAAAATAAATGGAATTCAGTGCTGCTTTTGTCACAATGAATATACGGCAAGACTTTCAAGACTTCATAATGATGCGAATATAATCGCTTTGGGAGCTAGAGTTTTGGGAGAAGACTTGGGATTGGCCTGTGTTGAAACTTTTATAAATACCGAATTTGAAGGTGGCAGACATGCTAGAAGAGTTGGGAAAATTGAACAGTAATTAGTAAATGTTAAAAATAGCAGTAACTTTTTAAAAAAATGGCAAGGGGATTAAGATTCCCTTGCTAAAATTAAAAAAATAATAAGAAAAAAATAAAAAGGGAAGTGATTTTTTTATGTCAACAGTTTTTTAAAAAAAATAATAGATAAGGAAATACCTGCAAATATTGTATATGAAGATGATGAGTTTTTGGCTTTTCATGATATAAATCCAGCGGCGAAAGTTCACGTGCTTGTAATTCCAAAAAAGGAAATCAAAAGTTTGGATGCGGCAACTGAAGAAGATGCTTTGTTACTTGGAAAACTGCAGTTGACTGTGGCAAAAGTGGCAAGAATTTTAGGGATAGATAAAGATGGTTATAGAGTTATAACTAATATTGGAGAAAAATGGCGGACAGGAAGTTTTACATATTCATTATCATATTTTTAGGTGGGGAAAAAAATTGCCAGTTAAATTAAAATAGAAGAAGTAAAATTTTTATTCTGGAGGAAATTTATGGTAAATAAGTTTTCTAAAATTGTTGTGCTTGTCTTTCTTTTGGCAAATTTGGGAATGGCTGAGTATATAAAAAAAGATGATGCTGTTTACTATATGGATAAAAATATCGCAGACTGATGAAAGAAAAGTGGAAGACGCAGATTTTTAAGACATTTGTGAAATTAAATGATATTTATGGGAAAGATAGTAAAAATGTTTTTTTGTATTGACAAGAAGCTAGAAGATGCTGATGCTAAGACTTTTCAGGTAATTGGGGAAGTCAATGGGAAAGATAAAAAAATATTTATAATTATGATGAAAAAAATGGAGATAAATCCGAAGGATTTCAAACTTTACAAAAAAATAAGGATAAACTTTTGTATTTTTAGAAATAATGGTAAACTGTATATTGGAGGAAGTTTTTTGAAGTTGAATATGTTCAGGATTTGGACAGTTTTTGAAGCAATTGATGAAAGTTATTCAAAGGACAAGTATAATATTTATTATGCTGGAACACCGATATACGATGTTGATAAAAAGTACATTTCAGATAATAATGCCTGATTATTACGCAAAAAGACAAGAATAATGTGTACAGTGGCTCTGATAAAATAAAGGATGCGAATCCTGATACGATAAAAAAATATTAAATCAGGTTTATTTAAAGGATGATAAAAATGTATTTTTTTGAATTTTGGACAAAAAGATGGAAAAATGTTGATGTAGCTACTTTTGAAGTCATAGAGGGAAACGTAGCTTATGGAAAAGATAAAAATAATGTTTACTTTCTTGGTGAAAAAAATAAAAAGGAGCTGATGCAAAATCTTTTGAAGTTATTTTTAGAGCCTAGTGATCTTGTTCAGATGTATTCAAAAGATAAAAAAATAGTGTCTTTATTGGAGGACGCAAAATAAAAGAGGCAGATTCAAAAACTTTTGAAAGACTTCCTGAAAACAACGTATTATTCAAAGGATAAAAAAATAATCTTTATTATCAGGGAAGTAAAAATTGATAAAATTGACAATAAAACTCTTAAAAATTTTTATATTCTGATGGAATTGACGTGGTAAAAAAATAGAAATAGAATTTTTGCAGAAGGAAAAAAAATTGAATATAAAAAAAGTCCAGAAACTTTTTGAAATAATTTTGAGTAAATATTATAACTTTCCAAATTTTATTTATGGAAAAGATGATAAAAAAATGTATATGCAATTTCAAAATTTGATGAAACTTATTCAAGCAAAATAATAAAAAAATGCAGATGTAAATTCTTTTTGAAGTAATGAAAAACAGTATGTATACAAAAAGATAAAAACAATATTTATTTTACACATTCTGATGTTGTACAAATGAAAAGATGTAGATAAAGACAGTTTTTACTATTGGAGAAAAATGGCTTTTTCGCATGATAAGAACAGTGTTTATTTTTATGGGAAAAAGTTAGACAGAATAAGTCCACAAGGATTTAAAATTATTGATTTTACTGTTAACTCTGGAGATTCTGAAAAAATTGCTTTTTTTGACAGACAGCAGGAAATTTGTATAAATTTACTTATGGATTTGATGATGAAAGATATAATTTGAAAAATATAAAATTGTCTAATGTAACAAATGTGAAAAGTGGATGCTCCGAGCTTTTGAACTTGTTAAAGGAATATACGGGGAGTTATTACAGAGATAAGAACAACGTTTTTTTATTATGATATGAATAAGAAGGAACTGAAAAAGGTCGAAGGTAGTGATAGGAGCAGACTTTTGTCGAAATGGATAATTTTTGCAAAGGATAATAAAAGAGTCTATTATCTTGGAAAACAAATTGAGAATATTAGTTCAGAAGGATTTAAATTTGTCGAGTTCAGATATTGCAAAAAAATAAAAATGGTGTATATTTTTTTGAAAGATAAAACTGGAGAAGGAGATTATGAGATAGTACCTTTTAAATTTTTGACAGTGCTTCATTTGATATAGCAAATAAAAATACGAGTAATTATTTTTAAAGATAAAAATGGGATTTATTATCTTGATTATGGAAAAATTATACAATTCGGAAGCAAAGGATGTGCAGAAATGCCTTTATTAAAACTAGAAGGGCTGATATTCCAACATTTAAAGCATTTGGATATGGATATTCCAAAAGATAAGAATAGAGCTTATTGTGAATATAAGGAATTTAAAAGGGGTGGATGTGCCAAGTTTTTTACTGTCGTACTGGAAGATGAGGGAGTTGTAGTTAAGGATAAAAATAGAGTTTATGAAAAATGATTGTGAGTGACAAGTAAAAAAATTATTTTATTTATATTTTTAATATTTTAGTAAAACTGCTTTTAAAAAAAGAATTTAGAAAATCATAATTATCCTGCTAAAAATTCTTTTTTTAATTATCTAATTCAATTTTGAAGGGTTTTAAATGTTTTTTTAAGCGTTTATTAGACTTGTTTGTAAACTTAGAATTTAATAAAACAAATGTTCTGAAGCAAGGGTTTTTTGCCCTTTCGTGAAATAAAAAAATTAAGTTATCAAATAGGTCTGTTGAATAAATTATTTAAAAAAAGGATTTGGAGGGATTTTTTTATGAAAAAGTAAATTTTTTAAAATTATTGTTGGAGTATTTATTTTAGCTAATTTAGGAATGGCAGAATATGTGAAAAAAAGGATAATGCAGTTTATTACAAATACAGTGAAGAAGATGATTCAGAATTTAAAGTTGAAAAATGTGGATTTAGGAACGTTTAAAAATACTGAATGATAAATATGCAAAAGGATAGGAAAAATGTTTATTTTTTTCAGGAAATAAATCGTTTGAAGATGTGGACAGTAAAAACTTTTGAAGTGCTGCCAAATTATTATTCAAAAGATAAGAATAATGTTTATAGACCAATTAATGAATGGATTCACAAAATAAATGGAGCAAATCCAAAAACAATAAAAAGTTTTTGAATGAATTTTTATTCAAAGGATGATAAAAATGTATATTATGATTCAGACAAAATTTCAAATGCAGATGTAAATTCATTTGTAGTTCTAGAAGGAGACCATAGTTATGCAAAAAGACAAAAAAATGCGGTCTATTATTCAGGAGAAAAAAATTGAAAGGTGCAAATCCAAAAACATTTAAAATAATATCGGATGGAATGTATTCAAAGGATGATAAAGAAATGTGTATGCTGCAGTAGACATTATAAAAGATGCAGATCCTCAAACTTTTAGAAGAATTTCTGAAACAAATTATGCCAGAGATAAGAATAACCTGTATTATTACTTTGGAGATGTTAAAAATCTTGGGAAAAATAAATGAAAAAGATTTTTAAAGTTTTTGGATAGTAATTTGATTAAAAAAATGGAAATGAAAGTCTATTATTTGGGAGAAAAAAAGTGAAATATAAAAAAATCCTGATAAAATTTGAAATAATAGAAAATTATTTAAGCAGTCCAAGTATGGTTGTTTATGGAAAAAGATGATGAAAAATGTATATGTGATGACATCGTATGAAAGAAGCATGGATATCTTTCAAAATAATAAAAAAATGCTGATAAAGATACTTTTTGAAGTAATGGAAAAGATAGTGATTATTCTAAAAGACAGAAAATAATGTTTATTACGCAGGATACAATGTTGTGCAGTTGCAGGATGTAGATAAAAACAGTTTTGCTATTGGAGAAGAAAATGGCTTTTTCGTATGACAAGAAAAAAATGTTTATTACGCAGGAAGAAAAATTAAATGATATAAGTTCAGCTGGATTTAAAGTTACAAGACTTGTTAACAGACCAAATTTACCAGTCAATTTTTTTAAATGATAATAAAAAAATATATAAACTTATTGCAGTATTTGATGAAGAAACTGGTGAGCTAAAAAGTGTAAAAAAACAGCTGTTGTAAAAAAATCCTAAAGTAGATTCTAAAAACTTTTGAAACGTTTAGTTATTCGGGAAATTATTTTCGTGATAAAAAAATAACGTGTATTATGAAAATGAATTGTATAAAATGGACTTGAAAAAAATAGCAGGTGCAGATAGAAATAGTTTTTGAGGTTTTGAATGATGAATTTTCAAGAGATAAAAACAATGTTTATTACTATGGAAATAAAATGAAAGGTATAAATCCAGATGGATTTGAATTTGTGAGCTGTGACTTTAAAAAAATAATGAAGATATTATTTATTTCTTAAAAACTAAAGATAAAGTTTATGTGTTAAAAAAATAAAGCTGGTAAAAGAAGTATATGAAATAGTTCCTTTAAATTTTGATACAAATTCTTTTTAAATATTCTAATGCTGATAATTCGTATGAATCTGAGTCTGCGGGTTATTTTTCAAGATAAAAAAATGGAGTTTATTATTTTGACGCATTTAGATTAGATGAATTAAATCCAAATAAAGTTTTTTTGCCAAAGTAGAAGGGGCTGATACTTCATCATTTGTACAGTTAATGTTTGGTTATGCAAAAGATAAGAATAAAGTGTATATTGAAGATCGGGAAATTAAAGGTGCAGACCCAGAAAGTTTTTAAGATAATTGAGACAAGTGATGGAGTTACAATAAGAGATAAAAAAATAAAATTTATAAAGAATTTAAAAAAATAATTTTTGAATTATTTAAAATCAAACTAGGATACTAAGTAAACTAAATAGTTATTTTTAGCAAGGGGTCTTGACCCCTTATTATAGTAAAATAGATTTAAAAACCAAACTCAAAAAGTTAGGGCTATTTTTATTTAAGCCCCTAAATTTATATGATTTTTTTAATAGTTCAATTTTGAATATGTTTGAGTATATTAATAAAAAAATATTATTTTTTTAAGTTTAGAAAATAGAAAGTGAAAAAAATAGAAAATGAGAGATGTAATAGCGAGTTCAGATAACAAATTTTATAAATTGCTAAAAAAAGCTGGATAAAAAGAAGTATCGTGATGAAAAACAGCATTTTTTTAAGGCTGAAGGGGAAAAGTTTTTTTAAATGAGAATATTAATTTTAATAAAATTATTGTAAAGGAATCGAAGTTTGAATATTTTTGATGAAAGATATGGGATTTCTGAGCACGATAATTTGACAATTTTAAAGGATAATCTGTTTGATGAGGTTTCAACACATGAAAATAGTCAAGGGATAATGTTTTTTTGTATTCTAAAAAAATTTGAATACGATTGAGGATGTAAAAAGGCGATGTGGTAATTTTTAGATGATGTTCAAGATCCAGGAAATGCTGGAACAATTATTAGAACAATGATTGCTGCGAATTTTCAAAAATTTAATTTTGACAAAAGGATCTGTAGATGTTTACAATCCTAAAAACAGTACGTGCCACAATGAGTGGAATTTTTCAAATTAAATATAATTTACGAAACACCTGAAAATATTGTGAAAATTTTTTTGAAATGATAAAAATTACTTGAAAAATAGCGACAGCTTTACATGAAGATTCGATTTCTTATGAAAAAAATTGAATTACGGGAAAAATAATGCATTTATTTTTTTGGACATGAAGGTGGCGGAGTGTCTGAATATTTGATAGAAAAATTCGGATATAAAGGCAATTATTCCAATTTATGGGAATATTGAGTCACTAAATGTAAGTGTGGCAACAGGGATATTTTTTTGTATAAAATGAGAGAGAAACTGGAAAAATCTGTAGAATGGAGAATTTTTATGTTTGATAATACAAAAAAATTAACAAAAAAATCAAAAAAATATACTCAAGCTGAATTGTTTTAAAATGGTTTTTAGAAAATGAAGATTTGAGAAAAAAACAGAAGCATTGTTTGCATTGGATTTTAAAGAATTGTCATCGGTGAAAGATGAATATCCAGATTATGAATTTAATATTGATGGAAAAGGTTTTTTGCCGAAGATGGTGGAGCTGGGGTTTATGTTTTGCTGGAAGATGGCAGTATTGGATTTGTCTGTTTTTGATTTTCCGCTTGAGTGCGGGAGAATCGCTGAAAATTTGGTAGAATGGTTTGAACTGCTTTTTAAATTGTGCTAATTTTTTTGGTGGAATTATGCGAATAGGGAATATTTGGAAAATTTTGAAATGCTGGAAAAGGAAAGTGGAAAAAAAGCAGAACCAGAAGGGCAAGAAGATTTTGAAGATGCTTATGGGGACGATATGCCGTCTTATCTTGAATTGCAAAAAGGAATTGTCGGAGAAACTGGATATAAAAAAATATACGACAATATTGCAAAAAGATGTTTTACAAAGATTTTTTTAAAACGGCGGAAAGAGAGCCTAAATTTATAACAAAAGTATGTTCCAGATGATGAAATTGCAAAAAGACTTAATAAAGGAATTAGGAAGATAATCTATAAGAATTAAATAGATACAGATTCAGAACTAACTATTGACAGGGCATTGGAAAACATATTTGAAAAAAAGGATATTCAAAAACATAGTTAAAAAAATTCTAAAGATGAAGAAAAAGAAAGGAGTGAATTAAATATGGCTTCAAGTAAAGAATATTTAAATTTTTGTATTGGAACAGTTGTCGGAAGTGGAAAATGTTAGATATAGAGCGATGATGGGGGAATATATTCTTTATTATAGGGAAAAAGTTATTGGTGGGATTTATGATGACAGGTTTCTTGTAAAGGCTGTAAAATCGGCGAAAGAACTTATGCCGAATGCTTTACATGAAATTCCTTATGAAGGGGCAAAGGAAATGTTGCTTGTTGATGACGTTGAAAATAAAGAGTTTTTGAAGAATTTATTTGAAGCGATGTATGATGAACTTCCTGTTTTAAAGAGAAAAAAGAAACAATAGAAATAAAGAAAGGTAAAAAAGAAATGTCAAAAAAAGAAATTTTTAAAATCGGATCACACGTGGGAATGAGTGGGAAAGATATGCTTTTGGGATCGGTTAAGGAAGCAGTTTCTTATGGATCGAATACTTTTATGATTTATACTGGAGCACCTCAGAATACACGGAGAAAGCCGATTGAAGAACTGAATATTGAAGCTGGGCTTAAACTTATGAAGGAGAATAATATTGATATTGATGATATTGTTGTGCATGCTCCTTATATAATTAATCTTGGGAATGCTGTAAAGCCTGAAACTTTTGAGATTGCGGTGCAGTTTTTGAGAACAGAGATTGAAAGAACAGATGCTATTGGGGCAAAAAGGATTGTTCTTCATCCAGGTGCTCATGTTGGAGAAGGTGCAGAAGTTGGAATTAATAAAATTATTGAAGGATTGAATGAAGTTTTGACGAAAGATCAGAAAACAACTGTGGCACTTGAGACAATGGCTGGGAAAGGTACAGAATGTGGAAGAAGCTTTGAGGAAATTGCAAAAATTATTGATGGTGTGAAATTGAAGGATAAGCTTAGTGTTTGTTTTGATACTTGCCATGTTCATGATGCTGGGTATGATATTGTGAATGATTTTGAAGGAGTTATTGAGCAGTTTGACAAAATTGTTGGAATTGACAGAATTTCAGTAATTCACTTGAATGATAGTAAAAATCCTATTGGGGCACATAAAGACAGACATGAAAATATTGGTTTTGGATATATTGGATTTGAAGTGTTGAATAAAATTGCACATTTTGAGAAATTTTCTCATTTGCCTAAGATTTTGGAAACACCTTATGTGGCTTTGAGTAATGATAAGAAGGCTAAAAAAGTTCCGCCGTATAAATTTGAGATTGAAATGCTTAGAGCTGGGAAATTTGATGAAGATGTGATGGAGAAGATAAAAATCAATAAATATATAATTGAGGAAATGCTATTTTCAAAACTTAGGAGTGTGAATTTGATAAATGAAATATGAAATTATGGGAAGTTTTGTAATAGGAACGGTGATTGTTTTAATCATTATAATTTTGAAATTAAAGAAGAAAAAAAGAAAATCAAAAATTGAAGAAAAATCATCTTTTTCTGTAGAACATCCAAATGAATTTATGCTAATTAAACCAGAATTTATTTTTAGAAGATGAAATAAAAGATAAATCAAAAACTTATAGAAATAAAAGATAATAAATTATTAGAACATATTAATCAAGCTATACCAGGATTTGTTCAAATTGGTAATGCTCTAAATAATATAGTTCAAGTGAATGGAATGTATAGGGTAATAATTCCAAAAAGGAGCAAAACTATCAGAATCTTCAAATATGATTGGAGCTTTTAGAGGATCTTTCATGGATCGGATGGAATTAAAGGACATGCCAATCTTATTTCTGATAATAATGGGTTAATAATGGCAAATTCTTTGACTTCTGTTATGGCTATAGCTTCAATGGTTGTTGGTCAATATTATATGGCAAAAATTGATAAAAACTTAGCGATATTAATAGTAAAACTATCTAAAAATTTCTAGTTTTCAGAATAATGAATATAAGGCTAAAAGTTCTTTCATTGGTATCTAGTGTTAAGGTAATTTCTGATTTTAAAACAGAAATATTTGAAAAAGAATTACTAAAAAGTCAAATTATTAAATTGGATAGATTAGAGGAAAAATGTACTGAACTTCTTGGACAAGCAAATCTTACTATTATAAATGATATAAAAAGAATTTTTATAAATACAAAGAATATGAAATGTACTAGAAAGTATTCAAAATTGGTGTAAGTATCAAAAATATTTTAATAAAAACTATGTATGAGATTTCTGAATTAAGGTATACACTAAATTGTGGGGAAACGGAAAAGAATATTATAAAAAGTAATTTATTAAATTATTTGAAATATGTTGATGATACTAATAAAAAAATTAGAAATTTGGCAAGATGAACATATCAAAAGATTTAAAATAGATATTGAAAGAAATCGTCGTGAAGAACATTTTTATACTAAAATTATTATTTGATGATTGGAAATATGAATATATATCAGAAAAACATCTGAAATGATTAGATTTCAGAAATATGAAAATCAAAGGGAAGAAAAAGAATATATAAATAGCATAAATAAGGTTAATTTATACGATAAAGATGTACAGCTTATAAGTGATAATGGAAAAATTTATTACTACTTAAATTAAAAAATATATGCCAAATAAATTGATTTTAAAAAAATAATAGATAATAAATAGAAAGAAGTGGTTGAAATGACAAAAATGAAGAAATATTGGAAGTATTTAATAAAAAGATATGCTTGCAAAAAAATTTAGTACAGAAAAAAAGAGTGTCTGATGAAGATTTGAAGACAATTTTGAAAAGTGCGAGATTGTCACCGAGTTCATTTGGTATGGAGCCTTGGAAATTTTTACTTTTAAGAAATGAAGAAATGAGAAATGATTTTAGACAATTTGCTTGGGGAGCTTTGAATAGCTTGAATGGAGCAACTGAAATTGTGATAATTTTGGCAAGAAAAGATGTTACCGGAGATAGTGAATATTTTAGAGATAATTGGAAAAACTTGAAGAAAGTTTCTGATGAAGCATTTGAAGCAGTGAAAGATAAATTTACGAAATTTCAGAAAGAACATTTAAAATTATTGGAAAATGAAAGAACACTTTTTGACTGGGCTTCAAAACAAACTTATATTGCACTTGGAAATATGATGACAGTTGCGGCTTATTTAGGAATTGACAGTTGTGCGATTGAAGGATTTAATAAAGAGCAATTGGAAAAATATTTATCAGATATGGGCCTTCTTGACTTGAATGTGTATGGAGTTTCTGTGATGGTAAGTTTTGGGTATAGGATGAAGAACAACCTAAAAAGATAAGACGAGAGTTAAAAAGATGTTTTTGGAAATAATTGAATAAAAAAATATTAAAAAAATGAATAAATATAAATAAAGATAAAAAAACACAGTTCTGGTCGGTAGTCCAGACGCAGTAATGTAAGTAACCTGCCTCCTTAGGTTGTCCATTCTTTATTATAAATTTTTTAGGGAGGCTGAAATTATGAAAAAAATTTCAGGAAAGTTGACAGTTTTTTTGAAAAATCCGTTTTTGGGTAGGAATTTTTGAAAATTTTGAAAATGATAATTTGTCAGTTTGTAAAGTAACTTTTTGGTTCAGAGCCCTAAAGAATATGAAATTTATGATTTTATATTGGAAAAAGGTTTTGATACTTTAAAAATTTAGTAATGAGATGAAGTCAAATTTTGATGAAAAAGTAAAGAATCCAAAACGGAGACAACGAGAAATAAAAAAAGAACTTCAAAGTAAAAAAATTTTTGAAAAAAATCGGAAGAAATTTTAAAAACTACAGTATGAAGAAAAATAAAAAGAAAGAAAAAAATCAAAACAAAAAAAGAAAAAGAACTTGAAAAACAAAGAAAATTTTTTTATTGAAACAGGAGAAAAAGAAACAGAAACATAAAGGGAAATAAAAAAATTATTATTTAATTAGTCAAAAAAATATTGAGAATAATAAAAAAATATTGGGAGGAAAAAGTGGATTTAAAAAGAAAATTTAAAAGAATTTATATTGAAATTGAATCAAAAAGATATTAATGAATTAATGTCAAATTCTGAAAAAGAAGAAGATATAATTTTTTTATAATAAATTGTTTAATTTAATTTTTGGAAACAAAGCAAGACGAATTGATAAAAAAAGGTGTTTTTAATGAAAAAAAGTTTTATATTTTTTTGCGGGAGTAAATGGAGCAGGGAAAAATCAACTCTGTATAATTCTGAAAATTTAGACAATAATATAAAATACAGTACAAGAATTAATACAGATGAAATTGTTAGAAAAATCGGAGATTGGAAAAATAATTCTGATCAAATAAAAAGCAAAGAAAAATGGCGATAAATATAAGAAATGACTGCTTAAAAACATGGAAAAATCATTTAATGAGGAAACAACTTTAACTGGGAAAAACTATTTTAAAAAAACTATTGATAAGGCAAAAATTAGGTTATGAGTTACAATTATTCTATGTTGGAGTTAATAGTCCTGAAATAGCAAAAAAAGAATAAAAAAATAGAGTTGAAAAAGGTGGTCATAATATAGCTGATGAAATAGTTGAAAAAAAGATATTATGAGTCTTTAGAAAATTTAAAAACAAGTGATTTTAAAATTTGATGAAATCTATTTTTATGATAATTTGAAAAAGTATAAAAAATATTTTTTTCAGTTATGGATAATAAGATTTTTTTATAAGGATAAAAACTTTAATTGGTCAAAAGAAGCTGTAGAAGTGATTGAAAATAGAGAAAAAAATATGAAAATGCTTTGAGAGAACAAAAAAAGATTAATTGATCAAAGAAAGAAAAATGTAAAGGATATGCTTATGAATGTTCCAAGAGTAAATCCAGATTATGGAAAAAGATATGGATAAGGATTTGTTTAATGCGAGAGATAATGCCTTAACAGAACAGTTGAACAAAGATTTTCCAAGAAATAATCCATATAGGAATATCAATCCTGATGAAGGTTTAAATATGCCAAAACCTCAAATAAATAGAGAAAAAAATCTCAAAATATAAATGAACAGTTAAAAATTGAGAGAAAGAGTAGGTAATTAAGATGAAAAAGTTGAAGTTTATATTATTGATTTTGATAAGTATTTTTCTGTTTAAATTCTTGTTTTACAATAGCTACAATGCAGGGGGAAGGGTTATTGCCTCCTGAATATAAAAGTCCTTATTATTTTGGTAATAATAAGAAATTAAATACTCTTGCTTTACTGAAAAATAAAAAAATATAAAAAAATTGGAAATAGTAATGTACAAATTTCTATACCAAGTGGGTTAAAGTTAAAAGAATCAGATGGGCTTATTAATAATTATTTATATAAAAAAATCGTTCAAATTACACGGATATTATTTAGAAAAGAACTATTTTTACCTATATTTATTTTCAATGAAAAATTTTGAAGAATTTTTTAAAAACAGAAAATTTAGTTAAACTAAAATGAAAATACTTATTTAAATTTTTGAAAAATAGTAAAAATAGAAAATTAGATCAAATTATTAAAAAATTGATGATAATGTCTTTGCTGTTGTTAGTATTGTTGATATGAATGATAATTCTAAAAATTTCTTTTTAGAGTTGATGAAAGATTGGTAAAAAAAGTTTGGAATAAAAAGAAAGGAGGAAAAATATGAAAAATAAACCTTATATTGTTAATATTGATTGCTATATTCAGCATAAATTTATCTGCTGAAAAATTATTAAACTTTAATCAAGCAATGTTATTAGTTCAGAAACGTTAAAAGCAAGTAAACGCTTCTTCAACTTATAAAAATTATTTACAAAAAGGAAAAAGTGGTGAATACAAATATACTTTTAGAAAAAAATTATCAAATTTTGATAACGATAAAAATTTAAAAGTATTTGTAAATGGAACTGAAGATAATTTAGACAGTGCAGTAAAAAAAGCCATAAATCAAAAATATGACATTATCAGACAAGAAAAAAAGTTGATGATGGTGGAACTTTTTGAAACTATTTTAATTTTTCAGAATAGAATAAAAATTAAATTTTAAAATAATCGTTGTTGTAAAAGACATCGGTTATGTACCGCATATAATTTAGATATTTAAAACAATTTTTTTACCCAACAGATTCTATAAAAGTAAAAAGATGAAACAATATTGATAAGGGTGTCCAAAAATTTTGTGTAAACTCAAAAATATAATATATGCCAGAGTGCATAAAAATTTTTTTGTACAAATTCAGAATCGAAGTTGAGACAGTTCCTTTTAGATTTCCATCAATGCTCTCCAGTCCATGTTCCCAAACCGATTCTCAAAATATTTTCAAATCCTCAAATTTAAAAAAAGAAAGCATCACAGAGCGTTCAAAATGACTTTATTTTAAATATCAAGTTGTGGTATAATTAATATATTGAAATTTATAAAAATAAAAAGAGGGAGTGATTTTATGAGAAAAAAAGCTGTTCCTGTGGGAATTGAAGATTTTTAAAGAGTTGATACAAGAAGGATATTATTATATAGATAAAACTTTACTAATAGATGAAATGTTAATGAACAGGTCGAAAGTTACATTATTTACAAGACCTCGACGATTTGGAAAAACATTGAATATGTCAATGTTGAAATATTTTTTTGATGTAAAAAGATAAAGAAGAAAAATAAAAAGCTTTTTGAAAATTTGAAAGTATCTGATAGTGAATATATGAGTGAACAGGGAAAATATCCCTGTAATTTTTATTTCACTGAAGGATTTAAAAGGAGATACTTGGGAAGAAAAATTTTATGTTGATAAAAAAACATATAAAAAAACTTATACATGGAATTTTATGGTTTAAAAAGATAAATTGAATCCTATTTTTTTAAAAAAATGATTTTGAAAAGATAGTTATGGAAAAAGAAGATGCTGACTGGATTTATTCTCTTAAAAACTTATCAAATTATTTGTACGAATATTATAGAAAAAGAGTAATAATTTTTAATTGACGAATACGATGCTCCAATAATAAATGCTTTTTGACAAAGGATATTACAATGAAGCAATAAACTTTTTTTCAAACATTTTTACAGCTCAGCACTAAAGACTAATAATTCATTGAAATATGGTGTTTTTAACAGGGATAACAAGAATCATAAAAAGAAGGAATATTTTCAGGCTTTAAATAATCTTTATGTAAATACAATTTTAAGCAGGGATTACTCAGAATATTTTGGCCTTCTTGAGAGTGAAGTGGTTGAAATGCTTGATTACTTTGATATGAAATACAAAATTGAAGAAGTTAGGAATGGTATAATGGATATATTTTTGGAGAAAGCGAAGTGTATAATCCCTGGTCTATTGTAAATTATGTAAGAGAAAAAAAGAAATTAAAGCATACTGGGCAAATGTTTCAGGAAATACTCTTTTGGAAAATATGCTTAATCATGCTGGAGAAAGTGTTTATGAAGATTTAAAACGGTTTACCGATGGAGAAAGTATTGAAAAATATATTTCAGATGGAACAACAATAAAAAAAGTCTTTTAAATAACGATGATGAAATATGGCAAGTACTTTTTATATAGTGGGATACTTAACAAAAAGAGGAAAAAGCAAAAAGAAATAGATGTAACTTCAGAATATACGGATGTTTATAACTTGAGAATTCCAAATAAAGAAATACGGAAATATTTTTGGTAATATGTTTTTAAACAGATTTTTTTGGAACAGAAGTGAAAACAAATATTTTGATAAAAGCGCTTGAAAATGGAGATATTAAAGAAAATTTGAAAAGACATTGGGAGAAATAATGATAAATATGCTGAGTCATTTTGACTTGGATAAAGAAATGGAGAAGATTTATCAGGTGTTTATGATAGGGCTTGTAGGATTTTTGATGGGGAAATATGAAATTATTTCAAATGATGAAAGTGGATATGGAAGATACAATCTTGCGATGATTCCGATAAAAAGTAATGAGAAGGCGTATCTCATGGAATTTAAAATATCGAAGACGAAAAAGGGATGGAAGAGAGGGCACAGAAGGCGTTGAAGCAGATTGACGAGAAGAAATATGATACGAAGCTTAAGGCAAGAGGGATAAAAAATATCTTGAAGATTGGGGTTGCGTTTTATGGGAAAGAAGTGAAGGTTGTTTTTAAATAGAGGTTTAAGTAAAAGTATAAAAATGGAATAAGAGTATATTCATCAGGAGTTGCAACTAAAGGTGAGTATACAACAGTTTATCAAGGTAAAGAGGTTACGATTTATATGGAAAGTAATGCTAATTTGCGTACTTCGTATGGTTCATAAAAATATCTTATGAAGAATTTCTAAAATTAGTGAAGAAAGCAGGAAAAATAAAAATTATGTTTAAATTTAATTACTTTAATATACGATAGTATGATTAAAAAAATATTTCGATAAAAGAATTTGAAGAAGAATATGGTATGATCTATGGAGCTTTTGAACTTTTTAATTAATGGTAAAATGTATAATTATATTGTAAGGTATGAAGATCAAAAATTTTGTAATGAAAAAGAAAAAAAGAAGAATTTGATGATTTATTTGAACTTCAAGATATTATAAGTTTATGGATAATAATTTTTAGAAATTTGTATCGAATTGAAAAAGAAAAGGATTATGTTGCTGTAATGGATATTGAATCGGAAAAAAATTGGCTTGAATTTAAGAAAATATATAACGAATTATATATAAGTCAAATTGAAGAAGAAAAAGTAAAATCAAAAAAATAAAAAGTTCACATATTGTAAAAAGTATATAATAAATTTTTATGATGAAGATAAGAATATTTTTTTCAAAGAGGAAAAAAATTAATTTTCGAAGAATTTATATCAGGAAATACAAATAACTACTAAAAAGATTTATTAAAGAAATAAAAAGAAATAAATCCAGTTTTATTGAAAAGTAAAGAAGTTAGTAATATAATAAAAAAATATAATATTTTTGACATCTAAAGAGTATTCGGCAGAAGAAAATTAGAATTATAGAGAGTTTCAAATAAAGGGGTAGGTGGAGCTAGACAGATGTCTCCTGACTGAGTAAGAAAATGTATTAAAAAAATTAGAAAAACAATAATCCTGTTAAATATACAATTAAAAATGCTAAGAATAGCGGAAAATTAAACACAGGATTAGTAGGAGTAGATAAAAAAACGGAAAAGTTAATTTTTGTACCCGTAAGAATCACAAAATAAATTATGATAAAAGAGAAAGGATTTAAAATGAGTATAGTAGCAAGTAAAAATAAATATGAAAAAAAGGAATTAATTTAATTTCAAGTTTTTTTAGAAAAGAAGAAAAATTTTGATAAAGATGAATTGAAAGTATATAGAAAATAAGAAAGGAAATCAATTTGCTTGTATGCGAAATTTTATCTAATTATTATAATAAATTTCTCTTCAATAAATTTATTAATAGAAAAAAATATAAAAAAACACAGATTAAATTGCTATATAGGTGGAAAATTATTAATATTGGGTTGTAGTAGAAGTAATAGGCTGTTTACTCAGGCTTCTCAAATGTTTGAAATGTTGATGTCTAACAATCCAGATTTTTATAACATTTTTTTCAAAAATAATATTGATATGATAATGCCTGATGATTATGATAGTGAAAAAAATAAATATGGATATTTAAAAAAATGATTATGGAACATTTTTTTCTTAATACGTGTAATTCTTCATGCAATAAGAGGAGATTTTGAAGAAGTCAAAAAAAGATGTGATGCATATTTGGAAAAAGCCATTGAAAGACAGTTATTATAAATATGGGAGAACTGCACTATGAATTTTTAAGTGCTTTTGGCAGATAAAAGATATTGATGGAATGAAAAAAAGCGATAGATGGAATGATGGAACAGAAAGGTGGCAAGAAAATTTTTCAAATGATAATAATCCAAACTATGAATTTTACTTGCATGTATATGTCATAATATACGCCAAAAATAGCATTATATCACGGAATAGACTTGAAAAATTGACAATGAAGTAGCACCAAGAGAATTAATAGACATAACTCCGCTTGAAAAAAATATGAAGATCCGTATGATTTTATGAAAGATTTTGATTTGGCAACAGTAACACCAAAAGAATGGAAAGAATGGAAAAAAACAGTTGGAATTTAAATTTATAAAAATTTTTCAAATAATCGTTGTTGTGAAAAGACAGTGGTTATTTTTTTGTATTGTATACAATTTGAATATTTAAAACAATTTTTAATCGACAGATTCTTAAAAAAATAAAAATTTGAAAAATCTAGAAAGTTTAAGAACCGGAATGTATGAGTATATAGAAATATGGTATAATAACAGCAAGATACACAGTAAAATAGGATTTACAAGTCCGAATGAATACGAAGAAGGCATAAGGAAAGGAAATGAAGAAATTGCTTAAAAATAGTCTAAATTTTTGAGGACACTCTAGACTTGTTCCAGATAAAAATTGGGAAAAAAATGAAAAAGATTATTAGAAAGATATTAAAAGATGGACAAAAAAAGTGTTTAATTCAAAAAAACAAGTTTTTTTGAAAAAAACTTTAAATATTGATGGACATAAGGTGCAAGTAAGATATAAAAAAATTTCCAGATGGAACAATAAAAAGTTAGCGATAATTAGATAGTAGAATAAGGAGATAAATAGAGAGATGATAAAAAAATATACGATGAGAGTGTGCTAAAAAGAAATTGAAGAAGGAATATTAAATGCTCAGTATGAGAAAGTAGCTAAAAAAATTTAAAAAAATATGAGTGATGAAGAGATACATGATATAATTTATTTTTAATATTGCCGATAGGACAGAAAGTTTGAGTGTTTATGGTTTTACACAATATATGTTTCAGAAAAACAAGCAATACGATTTGGTTAAGTTTATCTGTAAGTATAATGGCTTATGTGTTATGTCGGATGGAAGGTGCATATGCTGTTGGTATTTTTTTCATGCTAGAGAATTAGTATCGTTAGAAAAAAATATTGATAATTTGATATTATTATTAAGTTTTTTTACGGACTTCCAGAACATTTAATGGATGATGATGAGGCAGAGAAGATAGCAAAAAGAGATTTTAGAATTAGATTCAAATAATGAAACAGCAATTTCTGTGTTAAATGAAATTTTAAATTCTAAAAAGAATAAATAAGTATGTAGGTCCAAATGGAGCAAGTAGAACATTGCCAGCAACGGCATATATGTAATGGTATAATGGTGAAGCTACTAAAAAAAGAAATGTCTGCTCCATTATCTTATTTTTGGATTTAAAAAAATTGATACTGCATATCAGGTAAGAGACAGATACCAGATAGCATATGATTATTACAATCTTAATAATCAAAAATTGTACTTAGAGCAATGTTTCTGTAAGAGAAACTTTTGATTTTTAATAGTAAAGGAAATCTAAAAAGTAAGAATTCTTTATGCTTATGGAGATACTGAAAAGGAGTTGAAACCATTTACTATATCGTATTCTGAACATGGTAAAAGCTGGTGCGTTTCAATTGTTTCCTGTTGATAAAATAGATATAAAATATGATAAATTGGATATTTTACTAAATCCAAGAACAGATTTAATATTAAGAGAAAAGAGGGAACATTATGAAAGGTTGGATAGAAGAATATGCAATATTAAGAAAAATTTATAGAAAAATATTGTGAAGAACAAGACAAAAAAATCGTTTGATAGAAATATTAAATATGAAAGATAGATTTTTATTTAAATATTTTGTTAATGAATTTTTCTAAGTTAAAAATACCTGAATAAAATGACGGAAGAAGAATTAAAGGAATATAAAGAAAAAAATTATGATATATATTTAAAAAAATTAGAATTAAGAATACAAATGCAAGGATGTATTAATTATAATCCTACATTAGGATAGCCTATTTATGAATGAGGAAATTAAACTGAAAATAAAATTTTGTTATGAATTAGATCCTGTTGGTAAAATATACATAAATTCAGGTGCTATAGTAGATGCAAAAATATAATATAGGATATTCGATATATTTAGGAAGATTATTGTTTATAATTTCAGATAAAGGTATAAATGAATCACTCAAAAATTATAGACAAAATAAAATGATTTATAGAACATTTAAATGACTTTATTTTTAAATATCGGGTTGTGGTATAATTAAATATATCGAGATTTATAAAAAAATAAAAGAGGGCGTGATTTTATGAGAAAAAAAGCTGTTCCTGTGGGAATTGAAGATTTTGAAAGAATAATAAACGAAGATTATTACTATGTAGATAAAACGATGTTAATAGAAGAATTATTGATAAACAGGGCTCCTGTAACTCTTTTTACAAGACCTCGACGATTTGGAAAAAAACATTGAATATGTCAATGATTAAATACTTTTTGATGTAAAAAAATAAAGAGGAAAAATAAAAAAACTTTTTTTGAAAATTTGAAAAATATATAATAGTGAATATATGAGTGAACAGGGTAAATATCCTGTAATTTTTGCTTTCATTGAAGGATTTAAAAGCAGATACTTGGGAAGAATGTTTAAAAAGATTGAAGTTATTTATTTTTTTGATTTATATGCTGAATTTGAGTATATTAGAGAAAAAAATGAATGAATGGGATAAAAAGAAAATTTGAAAAAGTGCTCTATGAAAAAGAAGATGCAGACTACATAATGTCTTTTAAAAATTTTTGTCAGATAGCCTTTATAAGTATTATGGAGAAAAAAAGTCATAATTTTTAATTGATGAATACGATGCTCCAATAATAAATGCTTTTGATAAAGGATACTACAATGAAGCAGTAAACTTTTTTTCAAACATTTTTACAGTTCAGCATTGAAGACTAATAATTCCTTGAAATATGGTGTTTTAACAGGAATAACTAGAATCATAAAAGAAGGGATATTTTCAGGTTTAAATAATTTAAAAAGTAGATACGATATTGAATAAAAAAATATTCAGAATATTTTGGACTTCTTGAAAGTGAGGTAATTGAAATGCTTGATTACTTTGGAATGAAATACAAAATTGAAGAAGTTAAAGAATGGTATAATGGATATTTATTTGGAGAAAGTGAAGTGTACAATCCATGGTCTATTGTAAATTATATTGACAATGGAGAAATCAAGGCATATTGGGCAAATGTTTCAGGGGAATACGCTTTTAGAGAATATGCTTGATCATGCTGGGGAAAGTGTTTATGATGATTTAAAAACGATTTACTGATGGAGAAAGTATTGAAAAATATATTTCAGATGGAACAACGATAAAAAGTCTTTTAAGTAACGACGATGAGATATGGCAGTTACTTTTGTATAGCGGATATTTGACAAAAGCTAAAAATCAGGAAAAAGAATCCGATTCAAATATTTATAATTTAAAGATACCAAACAAGGAAATACGGAAAATATTTTTGGGAATATGTTCTTGAACAGATTTTTGGAACAGAAGTGAAAAACAAATACTTTGATAAAAGCACTTGAAAATGGAGATATTAAGAAATTTGAGAAGACATTGAGAAAAATAATGATAAATATGCTGAGTCATTTTGACTTGGATAAAGAAATGGAGAAGATTTATCAGGTGTTTATGATAGGGCTTGTAGGATTTTTGATGGGGAAATATGAGATTATTTCAAATGATGAGAGTGGATATGGAAGATACGATCTTGCGATGATACCAATAAAAAAAGTAATGAGAAGGCGTATCTTATGGAATTTAAAAATATCGAAGACGAAAAAAAGGGATGGAAGAGAGGGCACAGAAGGCGTTGAAACAGATTGATGAGAAAAAATATGATACGAGATTGAAGGCAAGAGGGATAAAGAATATTTTGAAGATTGGGGTTGCATTTTATGGGAGAGAAGTGAAGGTTGTTTTTAAATAGAGCTTTTAAGTAAAGGTGGGAAATAAAGTGAGCTTAAAAAAATAAAAGATAATTATTTTTGAGAAATTAAAAATGAATAAATATGATTTGTTAGTAAATGTAATTAATGAAATAGGTAATTTTCCATATATAATGTCAGGTATATATTTGAATAATGAAAAAAATAAGAAGTGGAGAATATCAAGGATTAGGTATAAATATCGGGTGGAATGATGAAGATGAGACAGCATTGTATATTTTTTTGAATATGAAAATGAAATAGAAGATATAGAAAGGGTGTACTATACTTATGAAGAGATGTTATGTTATCTTTTAATGTATCACTTGCAACATATGAATGAATATTCTGATATGATAGCTTTTGTAGAGCAGGAATTTTTTAAATTATGTCAATCATATAGATGAATCAAAAAAATATAAAAATAAATATGGATTTAAATAGTATATTTGAAAGAGACAGATTAAGAAATTTTTTTAATCAATTATGCCAGAAAAGAAAATCAATACAATATCGGAGCTATAAATTTTTCATAAAAAAACATATAGGATATTCAGATATAAATATACTAAAGAGATTTCTATCATATTTATTAGGGAAAGATGTATTAAAAGAGTTTTTTTATCTAATCCACAAAAATTTGGAATAAATCTAAAAAAATTATTTTTATTGATGATGGATATAATGAAATTTATAAGTTAACTATAGATAAATTGAGTATAAATATTGAATATTACTGTAGAGGTATGGGGTCTAATGGAAAATTGTTAGTTGGAGAACGTGGAATATTTTATGGAGATAGAAAAAGTTCTGATAAGTATATCAGTGATTTTATAACAAAAAGAAGCAGAAAGGTTAATTCAAAAAAGATAAAAGAGAAAAAGAAAAATATAGAAATAATTTCTAAAAAAAGATTTTTTTAAAAAGAACTTGAAATTATTGTTAATGCTTATGAAGATATTTATAATGATAATGAAGTTGAAAAAAATGTTTGAAGACTTTAAAAAAAAATTTTTAGAAGAGAGATGTCCAGAATTTTTGTGCAAATTCAAAATCTAAAATGTAAATTAAGATGACACTCCATTATCTTGATTTTTATAAATTTTACAAGAGGAAATAAAGAAATGAAGGAAGTAGAAAGAACAATTCACTTATACAGAAAAGTAGACGTAAATGAATCAATGGAAGAAAGACATGAGAAAGTTATGGAAGGACTGTCAAAACTGGAAGCACCTTTAGGATTGAAATATAGTGAAATTCCAGAAATACCTGACTTTGGGACAGAACTGGTATGTTTTTATGATGCTAAGAATATTAAAACTAAAGGTGTTTCAATAGAAGGTGTATATAGGTGGAGAGGACTTAAATATGTAGTCTGGGATGAGTTACGTTATGAATTTAAGATAACATATAAGCTGATAGACTATAAGAAAATGATATATGAAGACCTTCCAAAAGTGATAAATATTTTTGATCCTTATGTTGCTGATATTTTTGTTTCTTCAAGTTACTCAATTGCTTATAAAGAAAGCTATAAATCAGAAATTTTTAAAAATTAAAGGAAAAAGGGCTAAAAAGAACTTCAAGATGTATTATTTACACTATCTCCAGTGATGTACTTCAATGAAGAAAGTTATGATAAGCTGATAAAAAGTACCAAAGGAAGAGCTTTTTGGAAAGACTCAAAGGGAAAGCGAATGAAGTTCAGTTACTTGAAAAGGGTATATACATTATCTTTAATGACAAGGCAGATATTACTTATGAAGAATTTGTGGAAATGAATAATATATTTAAGCCGTTACTGAGATTAATTTAAAATAGAGTTATAAAAAAATATTTAATAGTCTGAACAGAAGAAGTGGAATCTGTTTATAAATAGAAGTTTAAAAGCAAGGTGTAGAAATATAATGATAAAATTCCTGCACAATCATGTTAACTTTACAGTTAGGATAGTAAAAAAGGGGGCATTCAAAAAGTTTTGTATAAAAGGAATATTTCTGCAACATTTCTCTTAAAAAGGTTCAATTGTTTTTGAGTTTATCGGAAATACATCTTGAGTAAAAATCCATATCGATTTACTATCTTAAAATTTTTTTCATATCTTGACAAACAGAATAATACTTGGTACAATTGTAATATAAATATTACAATTGGAGGGATAAAAAAATGCCTACATTATCATTGAGAATGGAAAAAGAAGATTTAGAACTTTTAAAAGAATATTCAAATATAAATAATCTTAATATGTCATCTTTTGTCCGTAATTTAATTTTAGACAAAATATATGATGAAATAACTGAAGAAGATGAAAAAGAATATTAAGAAGATGGGAAAATTCAAAATCTGAAAAAAATGCTTCTGCTGAAGAAGTTTTTAAAAAGGCTAGGATTATAATGGAAAAAAATTTTTATGAAGTAAAATTTACTGAATCTGCAGAAAAAGATCTAAAAAAATTAATTAAATCAAATAAAGCAATTGCTAAACTTCTTAAAAAATGGATTTCAGAAAAATTTAATCGGTACACAAAAATCCAAAGCAAAGAGGAAAAAGCACTTACAGGAAATTTAAAAAGGATTATGGAGATATCGAGTAGGCTCTTATAGAATCGTAGCTGAAATAAAAAAATGATATTTTATTAATATTAATTATAGAAATTTCAGATAGAAAAAGAAACTTATAAAGATAAAAAGAGAAAAACATACAAAAAAATGGAAAAAAATAAAATAAATGAGAGTGTCCAGAATTTTGTTTAAACCTCTAAATAATATATGATAAAATAACTATATAATATTTGGAGATTTTTTTGTTATGGCTAAAAAAAGAAATCTGTCTGTTAAAATATAGTTATAGAAATATTTAATAATATGAATAGAAAAAAAGTGGAATTTGTTTATAAATAGAGGTTTAAAAATAAGGTGTAGAAATAATTTTAAAATAGAACAAACAAGAAAAAGTATTGAATGGAAAGGGACTTCACCAAGTGGAGTAAAAAAATAAAAGGATTTTTAAATAAGAAGGGAACAAGAGCCTTTCCAATGTATAAAGGAGGAAACTAATGAAAGTGAAATTTTTTTATAAATTAACTAAAACTGGAAAAATTATGGGATCCAGACTGTGAGGTTATAGATGATGAAAAATATGATGTTAATTACTCACGTTATTTAGCTGGAGCTGTATGGGAGATGAGATATGTTTCAGATGTAGATTATGAACTGGATGAAATAGAAAGAGTGGAGAGTGGGGAAATAGAGTGCTTTGAAACAGGAACAGAGATATTTTTTTCACTTCCGTATATAAAGACAGGGTAGAGTTTGAATCGGACTTTTATGATTGGCCAGACTGGAGCTGTACTTTAGAAGAATATAAAAGAGTTCTGTTGGGGAAAAAGCATTTTTAATGTTGCCAAAAAGAATTAGAAAGTTATTTAGAAATAAAAAAATAAATGATTTGTAAAAAGTGTCCATAATTTTGTGTAATCTCAAAATATAATAGTTTATCATGTGTGAAAAAAATTTTTATGTAAACTTCTAAATAATATATGGTAAAAATAACTATATAATATTTGGAGGTTTTTGTTATAGCTAAAAAGAAATCTGTTTGTTAAAAATATAGTTATAGAAATATTTAATAATCTGAACAGAAAAAAAGTGAAAAATGCTTATAAATAGAGGTTTAAAAGCAAGGTGTAGAAAAGAATACAAAAACAGTACCATTATTAAAATATAACCCAGATTATATAAATAATATACAAAAATATAATTCAAAAAAATAACAAAATGAAAATACCTATAAAATAATAGGAAGGGGATATTAAAATGTCAAAAATATAAAACAATATGGGCAAGAGTAAGATTTGGAACATTAAAAGATGTTATAGAAATATTCAAAAAAAGGAGATGAAAAAAATTGGAGATGCATCAGGAGATAGTATCTTATTTGATGCATTAGCAAATACTAATAGCATTGCACGTTATGAAATTACTAATTTTTTTAATAAATAAAGGAGCTGATGTTAAAGCAGTAACAGAAGATGGGATAAGTTTATTTTTTCCCGTTATTCTCATATGGTTGGACAGATATAGTAAAAAAACAACAATATTGTGTAAAAACATTATTGGAAAAAAAGGTGCGGATATAACAACAATATATAAGAAAGAGAAAACGGTTTCATTCAAGGAATTATTTAATATTGGCACTCCTGAAATGGAAATGTTACCACTATATCAGCTAATATTTTTCTCAACCAGGACTTCCTCTTCTAGCAAAGGACAAATGGGGACTAACAGTAATTGAATTTGCGAGAAGATCCAATAGGCCAATAGCAGTGAAAATGATGGAAGATTATGTAAAAATATAATTTGAAAGAAGAAAAATTAAAGTACTTAATAATCATTGCTATAAAAAGTATATATTAGAATGGGTGTGTAAAAACTTTTGTGTAAATCTCTAAATAATATATGGTAAAATAACTATATAATATTTGGAGGTTTTTTTGTTATAGCTAAAAAGAAATTTGTCTGTTAAAAATATAGTTATAGAAATATTTAATAATCTGAACAGAAAAAGTGAAAAAAATGCTTATAAATAGAGGTTTAAAGCAAGATGTGGAAAAGAATACAAAACAGTACCATTATTAGAGTATAAGCCAGATTATATAAATAATATAGAAAAATATAATTCAAAAAAACAACAAATGAAAAATCCTGCAAAATAATAGGAAGGGGATATCAAAATGTCAGAATATACAACAATTTGGGAAGCAGTAAGATTTGGAACATTAAAAGATGTTATAGAAATATTCAAAAAAAGGAGATGAAAAAAACTTGGAGAAGCATCAAGAGATAGCATCTTATTTGATGCATTAGCAAATACTAATAGCATTGCACGTTATGAAATTACTAATTTTTTTAATAAATAAAAGGAGCTGATGTTAAAAATAGTAACAGAAGATGGGATGAGTTTGTTCTTTTCCATTATTTTTATCATGGACGACGAGATATAATAAAAAAATGACAATATTGTGTAAAACATTATTGGAAAAAAAGGTGCAGATATAACAACAATATATAAGAAAGAGAAAACGGTTTCATTCAAAGGATTATTTAATATCGGCACTCCTGAAATGGAAATGTTACCACTATATCAACTGATATTTTTCTCAACCAGGACTTCCTCTTTTAGTAAAAAGATAAATGGGGACTAACAGTAATTGAATTTGCAAGAAGGTTTAATAGACCAATAGCAGTGAAAATAATGGAAGATTATGTAAAAAAATATAATCTAAAAAGAAGACAGTTAGAATTTTTTTAGATAACCGTTGTTGTAAAATTGGAATTTACACAATAGTTGTTGCACAATAATTCATTTTTATTATATAATATAAAAAAAGAATAACAAATAGATAGGAGAAAAAAAGAGAAAAAAATGTCAAATAGTGATAACAAAAAGAGTAAGAGTTAGAATAGCACCGTCTCCAACTGGAGATCCACATGTGGAACTGCCTACATTGGTCTTTTTAATTATGTATTTGCAAAAACATAATGGTGGAGATTTTTTTATTGAGAATTGAAGATACGGATAGAACTAGATTTTTCTGAGGATTCGGAACAACAAATTTTTTTGATGCGATGAAATGGCTTGGACTTAATTATGATGAAGGTCCAGATGTTGGTGGGGATAGAGGCCCTTACAGACAGTCTGAAAGATTTGAAATATATAAAGAATATGCTGAAAAATTGGTGGAAAAAGGTGAGGCATATTACTGTTTTTGTACACCTGAAAGATTGCAAAAATTGAGAGAAAGACAAACTGCGATGAAACAAGCACCTGGATATGACGGTCATTGTAGAAACCTTTCTAAAAGAGGAAGTTGAAGCTAAAATTAGTCGCAGGAGAACCTTATACAATTAGATTGAAAATGCCTTATGAAGGGGAAACGATTGTAAATGATGGTTTAAGAGGAGAAATTAGATTTGAGAATAGTAAAATTGATGATCAAGTATTGTTAAAATCTGATGGATTCCCTACTTATCATTTGGCAAATATCGTGGATGATCATTTGATGGGAATTACACATGTTATTAGAGCTGAAGAATGGATTTCGTCTACGCCTAAACATATTCAATTGTACAAAGCGTTTGGTTGGGATGAGCCAAAATGGTATCACATGCCACTTTTGAGAAATGCAGATAAAACTAAAATTTCTAAGAGAAAAAATCCAGTTTCATTGAACTATTACCAAGAAGAAGGATATTTGAAGGAAGGAATTTTAAATTTCTTGGCTTTAATGGGATGGAGCTTTGGAGAAAATAAAGAAATTTTTACAATTGAAGAAATGATTGAAAACTTTTCGTTTGATAAAATCTCGCTTGGAGGACCTGTATTTGATTTGGTTAAATTAGGTTGGGTAAATAATCATCATATGAGATTGAAAGATTTAGACGAATTGACTAAAATTAGCGATTCCATATTTTGTGAAAGCTGGATATTACGCTGACGAAAAACTTATCTGATGAAGAATTTTCTAAAATTAAGAAGAATTGTAGAAATTTCAAGAGAAGGGAGCTCACACTTTGAAAGAATTGCCTGAAATTTCATCAATTTACTTTGAAGATGAGTTTGAATTGCCAGTTGTTGAAGAAGGAATGAACAAAAAAGCAAGAAAATCTGTTGAAAGATTGAGAAATTCATTGGAAACAGAAGTTGGTAAAAAAATCTATCGAATTATTTGTAGAAAAAAATTAATGCTTTTAAATGAAGAAATCTCTGAAGAAGAAGCAAAAGAAATTTTACACGGATTGCAGGATGAACTAGGTGAAGGACCAGCAGCAGTATTAATGCCACTTAGAGCAGTTGTTACTGGAAAAGCTAGAGGAGCGGACTTGTATACTGTAATTGCGATTATTGGGAAAAGAGAGAACTTTGAAAGAGAGTTCAAAAATACTTTAGAAAAAAATTAGATAGTTTTTTTGGAAAAATTATTAAAATTAGAAAAAAATTTAGAATATTAAAAAAAGGGAATTTGAGATATTGGTCTTGGATTTCTTTTTTTATTTCAGAACAATTGAAAAAAATCATGTTTTATTTGGAATTTTTACTTTTTATGCGGTATACTTATGTTGAATCAATTTTTAAAAATTATTTATGAGGAGTGATAAAATGAAAAAAATTCTTATTATTTATGATGATGTTATTTTTCAGTGACTGTTTTTTTGCAGGAACTGTCAATGCAAAAGTTACGAATAAAATCAATTTTGGGATTTCTCCAAAAGAATTGCAAAATATTATAAAAAGTGAGCCACTATCAAATTCGCATGATAATGGAAATTATGCTGTTTATTATTTTGTAAATGTGGAAGATCCGTTGGGTGTAAAAAAAGAGTTAAATAGTTTTGCTTTTTTTCTGATAATCAGTTGTTCTCGGCAGTTTTTTTGATTCGGCTACGACAGATGAAGAACATGCAAAAAAATAATTGAGGATTACAAGAAAAAAATGCGAGTAAAGTTTTTGAAGGAAAAAAATTGAATGTAAAAAGAGTATAAAGGAGCATTAATATTGTATAATTCAAAAAAATTGATAAAAAAATATAGAATGATGGATGATCATACTTTTTATTACGTCTGCTCTTTATGATTCTGAAAAAAATTAGATGAGATTTTGAGTAATTATGAATAGATTTTTATTTTTTTAGGATTTAATAAAAAAATAAAAAAATAGGAAAAGATAGAAAAAAACTGTATTTGAATTGGATTTCATTTACAGTTTTTTTATCTAAAATTAAATTTCTAAAAAAATTCCTTTTCAAATTCATCTTCTGTAAGAATTCTAACTCCCTAGTTTTTTTCAGCTTTTTTTCCAGTTTGCTTCCAGCCTTTTCCCCAGCAATTAGAAAATCCAGATTTTTTTGAAACTGCTGACAGATAATTTCCGCCTTTAGAAAGGATGATGTCTTTTATGTCGTTTCGTTTGTATTTTTTTGGAGTTTTTCCAGTTGCAAGGAAATTTTTGCCTTTTATTGGGTTGTCGGCTATTTCTTTTTAAATCGGATTCGTTAATGGCGAATTGTAAGCCGACGTTTTGCAAATTTGTGATGATTTTTCCAGTTGTTTTCATTGTTTAAAAAAAGGTATTTACAGCGATTGCTACTTTATCGCCGATTCCTTTTACAGCCAGTAAATTTTCAATTGACTGATTTTTTTAGATTTTCAATATTTTTTTGAAATTTTTTTGTCAAAAAGGTTTGCATTAAATTTTTCCAACAAAAAGGAATTCCGAGTGCATAAAGGACTTTTGAAAAATCACGATTTTTTTGCTGGCTTCAATATTATTTATTAAGTTATCTACACTTTTTTTGACCCATTTTTTTCAAGATTTTTCTAATTCTTCACGGTATTCCTTTAACGAATAAATATCAACTATTGTTTTTTTATTTTTTTCCTAATTCAATAAATTTCTCAACAATTTTATCGCCAAGTCCAGAAATATTCATTGCATCACGAGAAACAAAGTAGGCAATTTGGCGTTTGACTTTTTCTGGGCAAAGTGGATTATGGCATTTTAAGGCGACAAGTCCCTCCTCATGTGCAAGTTCGCTGTTGCAGACAGGACAGTTTGCTGGTTCCTGGATTTCAATTTCTTCTCCAGTTCTGTCATTGAATACAACATTTACCACTTGCGGAATAATTTCAGCCGCTTTTTTTCTACAATAACATTATCACCAATTTTTTTATATCTTTTCTGCGAATTTCATCAAAATTATGTAAACTAGCCCTTTTTACAACAGAACCTGACAAGTTTACAGCCTCCAGTTCAGCAACAGGGGTAATTACACCTGTCCGCCCAACTTGAAAAGTTACATCTATTAATTTTGTTTTTACTTGTTCAGCAGGAAATTTGTAGGCGATTGCCCATCGTGGACTTTTAGTTGTATAGCCAAGTATTTCATATAGTGAAAAAAATTATTTACTTTTTATAACAAGTCCATCTGTTTCATAATCAAGTTTTTTCCGATCATCATGCCATTTGTCAATAGCCTTTTCCAATTTTTTAAAATCAGTGTATTTTTCAAATATTTTTGTTGTCTTAAATCCAAGTTTTTCAATGTATTCAATACTTTCCAGATGTGTTTTAATCCCATAATTTTCAGCATTTACCAAATAATAAAGGTAGCAGTCAAGCCCACGTTCTGCAACTATAGTCTTATCCAGCTGTCTTATCGTTCCTGAAGCTGCATTTCTTGGATTTGCAAAAACATCTTCCCCTTCATCTTCACGTTCCTGATTTATTCGATTAAAACTGGAAATTGGCAAAATAATTTCTCCACGTACTTCAAGTGAGATATTTTCTTTCAATTTTTTCGGAATAGTTGGAATTTCCCTGATATTTTCAGTAACATCTTCCCCGACTTGTCCATCTCCCCGAGTCACAGCTTGAACAAGCATCCCATTTTCATAAATCAAGCTTATGCTAAGCCCATCTAATTTTAGTTCTAAGATATATTCTAATTCTTTAGAATTATTTTCAATATTTTCAGCCAAAATAATCTTTTTAACCCTTTTATTAAAATCCTCAATTTCAGAAATATTATAAGTGTTCGATAAACTAAGCATAGGCACTCTATGCCGCACTTTTTGAAAAATTTCTCGCTCGCAGTTCCTCCAATCTTTTCAGTAGGCGAATTTTTCCCCATTTTTTTATTATATTCCAGCAATTCTGGATATTTTTTTGCTCAAGTTCCTTTTAATTCACGTATTAAAAAAATCATATTCCATATCGGAAATAATGGGATTGTCTTCATTGTAATAAAGATTGTTGTGGTATTCGATTTCATTTCTTAATTTTTGTATATTTTTTTCTTGAATTTCAGAAAAAAATTATTATTTTTTTATTTTCTATATTTTGATTTTCATTGTTTTCTTCTTGATTAAATAAATTCACGACTGCTCCTTTTTGTTTAAAATTGTTTTTGTAAATTATATCATTTTTTTATGATAATAAAAGTTTTTTTGGGAGTAAATAAAAAGTATTTCCGATTAAATAAAAAAAGTATAGTATAATGATTCTGTAGAGAGGAGGAAAAAGATAATATGATCGTTTTCTTAGAGAGAATAGTGCTTATTTACACGCTAATTTTTAATGATATTAGATATTATTAAATTAGTTAAATACATTATTGGGAGGTTAAAAAGGGTAGAAATGCCCCCTCCTCTCTCATAAAAAAATAAAAGGAGAAAAAAAATATGAAATGGCTAGTACTTTTTGGCATGTGCTTATATAATAACAAGACATTATTTATTAAAAAAATAATAAAAATAAAGACTTATAATTATAACATAAATTATAAGCCTTTTAAACTGATCATTTTTCTTAGTTGCTTATATTATAGCATATTTAAAAATCAAGGATAAATATAGAAATAAATTAAAAGTTTAAATTTATATTAACAAATATAGAGCGTATTACAGGGCTTAAAATTTTAGCCTTGTAATATTTTTTTAGGAGGGTATCTTTTATTTTTAAAAATTATCTTTTTTTATACTGTTATATTTTTCTCAAAATGTGGTATGATATAAAACAATTAAAACTGAAAAAAATAAAAAGGAGGAAATTGAAAAGAATATAAAATATGGAGAGAAGTAATAGTGAAATGATAGATGAAAAATGTGAAAAAAATATAGATACAATTGAAAAAAATTGATATTTTAGGGATGGATTTGGAAAGTTTGCAGGAAAAAAATTTATTGGGATTGGGCTGAAGAAGTTTAATGCCAGTCAGGTATTTGATTGGTCGCATAATAAATTGGTGTTTGATTTTGATGAATTTTCTAATATTTCAAAGAAAGACAGGGAGATTCTTAAAGAGAAATTTTATGTGGCAAAACTTGAGTTTAAGACACATCAGGTTTCAGAAGATGGGGATACTGAGAAATTTTTGTTTGAGCTGAAGGATAAAAGGCTGATTGAAAGTGTGCTTATTTCCCATAAAAATCGGCATACGCTTTGTGTTTCATCGCAGATTGGGTGTCTTATTGGGTGCGACTTTTGTGCGACAGCGACAATGACTTATGAAAGAAATTTGTCAATTTCAGAGATTTTGCTGCAGTATTATTATGTTCAGAAGCATCTTATGAAACGTGGAGAAAAATTGGGAAATGTGGTTTATATGGGAATGGGAGAGCCATTTTTAAATTATGATGCGGTTCTTGGATCTATTAATATGTTAAATTCTCCAAAAGGGCAAAATTTTTCAAAGAGGAATTTTACAATTTCTACAAGTGGAATTGTAAACGGGATAAAAAGATTTACGGAAAGTGAAAATCAGATAAATCTGGCGATTTCGTTACATTCGGTAAGGGATGATGTGAGAAGTGAAATTATGCCGATTAATAAAAAGATGGGGAGTGAAGCAGTTAAAGGAGGCGCTTTTAGATTATCAAAAGAAAACTAAGAATCGGATTACGTTTGAGTATATCTTGATTGATGACTTGAACTGTGAGCCTGAGGATGCGAGAGAATTGGCTGGATTTTTAAATTCGTTCTCGTGCCTTGTTAATTTGATTCCGTATAATCCTGTTGGAGGAAAGCTGTATAAAACTCCTTCAAAAACAAAAAAACAAAGGGAATTTTTATAAATTATTGAAAAGATAAAAATGTTAATGTAACATTGCGTGAAACTAAAGGGCAAGATATTGCGATGGCTTGTGGACAGCTGAAAGCAAAAAAACAGATGGATTCTTCTCGAAAATGTTTAGGTAAATTGAGAAAAGGATGTTAGAGCAATTTAGTTGAAGATTTTTTTGAAAAAAATAAAAAAATTTAAATAAATATTGTAGCAGTTACGAAAAAGAGGTAGTAATGAAAAAGAATAATAAAAAAGTAAAAGTGGAAAAACCTAAGAAAAAAATTCAGTTTACTCTCGTTTTTTTCAAAGTTTTTTTATTTCTGTTTGTGATTGGAATTGGAGCTGGAGCATATTTGGTGTATACAGTGAGCAAGGAAACGCCTGTTGATTTGATAGATGGTTATGCTCCTGTGTCGCCTTCGGTAATTTATGATATAAATGGAAATCAAATTGATACAATAATGGTTCAAAATCGTGCGCCGATAGGGATAGGAGAGATTCCTCCCCATGTTCAAAAATGCATTTTTTTGGCGATAGAAGATAGAAAGTTTAGAACACATCATGGATTTGATTTTATCAGAACAGCAAAAGCGGCTTTTTTTAACACTTACAGGAAGACGGATTGAAGGTGGAAGTACAATTACGCAGCAGCTTGCGAAAAATGCCTTTTTATCGCCTGAACAAACGATAACAAGAAAAATTAAGGAAGCAATTTTGGCGGTGGAAATTGAAAGAAAATATACGAAAGATGAAATTCTGGAAAAATTATTTGAATACGATTTATTTTTGGGCAGGGAGCTTATGGGATAAAAAAATGCGCAATAAAAATATTTTTAATAAGCAGCCAAAACAGTTGACTATTGCACAAGCAGCTATTTTAGCCAGTCTTCCAAAGTCGCCGACAAAATATTCAAAGATAGAAAATGCGTTGGGAAGAGAAAGACTTGTTCTTAGTCAAATGAAAAATTATGGATTTATAACAGATGAAGAGTATAATGAAGCGATTAATGAAAAAAATTAAATTTGTAAACGGAAATATAAAAAAAGCCGTAATGAAGAAGAACAAATTTCAACTTCAAATGTTGCGCCTGAATTTACGACAGTTGTTTTAAGTGAAGTAAGAAAAAAATATTGAAAATACCTGAAGAAGATCAAAAATTCTTATTTGATGGTTACAAAATTTATGCAACAGTTGATTTGGATTTACAAAGAGCAGCTTTATACGGCATTTAATAATAACTATAACTTAAAAAAAGCCGTGCAGATTTAAATGGCGCTTTATTTTCAATTGATCCAAGCAATGGATTTGTAAAAGCGATGGTTGGGGGGAAAAATTATAAAAAAGGGAACTTTAACCGTGCAATAAGTTCGTTAAGACAGCCTGGATCGTCATTTAAGCCAGTAGTTTATCTTGCTGCATTGCAAAAGAAAATGGCGATGAATAGTGTTATGGAAGATTCTCCAGTAAAAATTGGAAACTGGAGTCCGAAAAACTATGATGGAGTCTACAGGGACAGCATGACACTTGCTAAAGCTCTGGAAATTTCAAATAATGTAATACCAGTAAAATTATTGCAATATGTGGGAATTGATGCTGCTGAAAAGGTTTGGCGCAATGCTGGAATTGTCGGTGGAGATTTTCCTAAAAACTACACATTGGCACTTGGTTCGATTTCCACAAGACCAGTGGATATGGCAATGTTTTATGCGGCGCTTGCAAATGGAGGATATCAGGTACAGCCTCAATATATTTATAAAATTGAAAATAAATATGGTGAAGTTATTTATGAAGCTAAACCTAAAATGAAGAAAGTATATGATTCAAAAGATGTGGCAATATTAACTTATATGCTTGAAAATGCCGTAAATTATGGAACTGGTCAGCCAGCTAAAGTATTTAAAGATGGTAAATTGATTCCAATGGCTGGAAAAACAGGAACAACTTCAGATTATGTTTCAGCTTGGTTTACAGGATATACGCCAACTCTTGCGACAGTAGTTTATGTTGGAAATGATGACAATAAGTCAATGGGGCCTGGAATGACAGGAGGAGCTGCAGCTGCGCCAATCTGGAAGAATTATATGCAGGCGGTAGTTGATTTACCAAATTACAATGTTGGAGTTTTTGAGTTTATAGATGATTATATTATGAGAAAAGATTTGACAACAAGAGATATTGACTTACAAATTGGACTTCTTGACAGAGATGGTGTAAATAAACGAACAGCATTGTTTAAGGCGGGAACAGAGCCAATTGAATATGAAGGAAAAATTTAGAAGAGGAGTTACTTTTTAAAAAATAAATTTTTCTTTAAAGTTATTATGAATTTAAATATAATAAAAAAATATGATTTCAGATACAAATTAATGTACGAGAAATCATATTTTTTTAAATAAATTTAGCTTACGACATAAATAGTAATTTAACTATAAATAGTGCTCCTAAAATGATCATTACCCAAGAAACAGGTCTTCTGTCTTCTTTTTTTGAAAAATAAATTGTAAAATAAATTTATTAATACGTAGGATAAAAATTCCTAATGTTAATCCGTCTCCGATGCTATAAGTTAAAGCCATTGTAGTGATTGTGATAAATGATGGAACACCTTCCAAGACATCATGCAAATCTATGTTTTTAACTGAACTTAGCATTAAATAACCAACGTAAATTAAGGCTGGAGCTGTAGCACATCCTGGTATTGAAATAAATATTGGTGAGAAAAACATTGATATTAGGAATAAAACTCCTGTTGTGATGGCTGTCCATCCTGTTCTTCCACCTGCGATAACTCCTGTTGAACTTTCCACATAAGTTGTAACTGTTGAAACTCCAAGTGCTGCGCCAGCTGTAGTTGCTATTGCATCTGCCATTAGGGCACGTCCTACATTTGGTACATTTCCGTTTTCATCTAGCATATCTGCCTTTGAGCATACTCCTACTAATGTTCCAACAGTATCAAAAAAAGTCTACAAATAGGAATGTACAAATTATGACAAATAAATTTCCAAACATTTTAAAAATCTGTAAATAATGAAAAGTCCAATTTTTCCCATAACAGGCATCATTGACTCATATTTAAAAAAATACCGGATGGTAAATAAATTCCCAATTCCTTTGCATGTGCAGGATTTAAAAGAGCATATCCCCAAGCTAGCAAAGAACTTAAAACAATTCCATAAAGAATTGAACCACGTACATTTTTTTATCTAAAATAGATATTAAAATTAGTCCGATGAATGAAATTATAACGGCTGGAGAAAAAGTGTCCCATGCTTACTTTTTGTAGATTCATTCAAAACAACAAGTCCGCTTCCTGAAAATCCTACAAATGCGATAAATACTCCAATTCCACCAGTAACAGCATGCTTCATATTTTTCTGGAATAGAATTTACCACAGCTTCACGTATTTTAAAAAGTGTCAAAACAATAAATATAATACCTTCACAAAATACGGCAGTTAAGGCAGTTTGCCAGCTAATTCCGCCCTTTAATACAACTGTAAATGCAAAGAATGCATTTAATCCCATACCAGAAGCAAGAGCAAAAGGCAAGTTTGCAATAAGTCCCATAAGAAAACATCCTAGTGCGGCTGAAAAGCAAGTTGCTGTAACTAATGCGCCTGCATTCATTCCAGTTTTTGATAAAATATTTGGATTTACGGCGATTATGTATGCCATTGTAAGAAATGTTGTAATTCCTGCCATAATTTCCTTTTTCATATTGACATTTTCATTTGTTAAAAGCGGGAAAAGTCGTTTAAGTCCGCTTGTTTCATGAATATTAGATGTACTCATCTTGATTAATCAACTCCATTTCTATTTTTTTATTTATTTTTTTATTTTTAATAAGGGGTTTTGCCCCCTTTTTACAATGTTTATTTTGTTTTAGTTTAATCGTTTAATCTTCTTCGTTTTCTTTGTTTTTTTCATTTTTTTCTTCTTCTAATTTTTTTCTTTGTCAAATGTCATAACAACTTTCTCGATTTTTTTATTTCTTACTCTTTGAGGCTTGAATATAACGCCATTAATTGTAATTGGTTCGATATTTTTCATTATCTTCTGGAATATATCCCAGATTTTCAATCAAAATACCGCTTAAGGTATCATAATATTTAGATTCAAGTTCAAAGTGAAAGTTGTCATTTAAGTCATATAATGAAACATCACCATTGACTCAGATATTTATTTTTTTGAAATTTGATGAATTGACAAGTCTTCGTCATCAAATTCATCATCAATATTTCCCATAACTTCCTCAATTAAGTCTTCAAGTGTTACAATTCCTGAGAAATCCTCCATATTCATCAATTAATATTGTAATATGTTTTTTCAAGCTGCATTTCATTAAAAAGTTCATTTACATTTTTTTGTTTCAGGAACAAAAGTATGCCTCTTGAACCAAGTCAGATATTTTTTTATATTGTCGAATCCTTTTTTTATAGGCTTCTATCATCAAATCTTTAGCCATCAGAATTCCAATAATATTATCTGCTTCATTTTCATAAACTGGAATACGTGAATATTTTTTTCAATTTCCTTATTTTCAAAAAGTTCATGAATTGAAATATTTTTTTGTCAATTAAAAAAATACTTTTTGTTCTTGGAATCATTATTTCCCGTGCAATCTTTTTCATCAAATTCAATGATATTTTTCAATCATTTCCTGTTCAGTTTCATTAATAACTCCATGTTCCTTCCCAACTTCCACAAGTGAACGCAGTTCCTCCTTTGAAACTTTCTCTTCAATATTATCTTCTCTCATTCTCAAAATTGTAAGTACCAAATTTGTAGAAAATGTCAAAAATTTTACAAAAGGAGAGAATATTGTTGAAATAAAGACAATAACTCCAACTGATGATAAAGCTATATTTTCTGAATTTCTAAGTGCAATTCTTTTTTGGAATCAATTCTCCAAAGACAAGTGTAACATAAGATAATATAAAAGTTATCAAAATCATTGAAATCTGGTCGCTATATGGAATTTTCAAAGGTTTTAGAGCCTCTGAAAGAAATTGTGAAAGTCCAGTTGCCGCTGATGCTGATGCAAAGAAACTAGCCAGAGTAATTCCAACTTGAATAGTAGATAAAAAAATTTACTTGGCTCTTTTAGTAGATTATCAAAGCAAAAATTGCCTTTTTTTATTTCCATCTTCAATTAATATTTTTTTAATTTATTTTTTTATTTAACGAAACAATCGCCATTTCCGCACTGGAAAAGAAAGCGTTAATTCCCGTTAAAATTATTATTATTACAATTTGTAATAATAAACTGCCCTCAGACATTTATTTTTTTCCTCCTAATTTTTTTAAACTTATGAATATTATAACATATTTTTTTAAAAAAATTTAAAAATTGATTTTAGAATTAAAATAAATAAAAAAACCTATTTTAAATTTAAAAAAACTCAAAATAGGTCGATCAATTTATTAATTTCTATAAACTATTTTTTTGTCTGCCTTTTGTTCCAGTCTTTTATAAACCTCAATAAATTCCTTTGCCAATTCCTTAAATAAAATCGCTGTCATCAAATGATCTTGAGAATGAACCATAATTAAGCCAACATCAAGTTTTTTTCTCCCCGGCTTCCCTAACAATAAGATCTGTCTGTAATTCGTGAGCCTTTTAGCATTTCCTCAGTTGACTGTCTCATAAGTTCCTGTGCTTCATCAAATTTTTCCTTCTTTTGCAGCATTCATAGCATGATAAGCTAGACTTTTAGTTTCCCCAGCATGTCCAATCAGTGTCATAGCAATCATCTCAGTATCCAAAAACTTCTTCAGCCATAGTAATTCCTCCCATTTTTTTATTTTTTTGTATTTATCAAAAATTCTATATTAGAAATCTCTTTTTAATATTGTTATAACACGTTTTTCACTATGTCAATTTTTAACAATGAAAAAAATTATAAAGATATTATTTTTGCAAAAAAATAAAAATAATAGTAATAATTTTTCTTGATAAAAGTTGACTTCTTAAGTTTTAATGGTATACTATAAATGTAAAAGTTAAGTTTACTGATTAGCAAAAGTAATAAATTATAAATAATAAAAAAATTCGGGAGAAAAGAAGGATGATTAAAATGAAAAAAATCTTATTATGTTGTGCAGCAGGGATGTCTACGAGTCTATTAATAAACAAAATGAAGTCAGAAGCTGAAAAAAAGAGGAATTGAAGTTAAAATTTGGGCAGAGCCGCTTGATAGAGCAAAAAGAAGAATTTGCAAAAAGCTGATGTAGTTTTATTAGGACCGCAAGTTAAATATGCTTTGCCGGAAGCTAAAAAAATTGCTGAAGAAAATAATATTAATATTGATGTAATTAATATGGTTGACTATGGAATGATGAATGGGGCAAAAGTATTAGATCAAGCATTAAAAATTACTTTTAGTATAATTTTTTTCTTTTTAGATTAATTTAAAGTTTGCAACAAATCATGTCATATTTATATTTTTTTATTGATTTAATAAATACTGATGAATGATTAATCAAATTTATGATTAAATTAATAAAATATATTTTACAAAAATAAATTTTTTTATAGTATAATAACTATAAATTAAGATACTAGACAAATTTTTAAGGAGTGATTACAATGATTAGACAAAGTTGGATATGGTGGAAAAGATTAAATACAATTTAATATTTTTTTGCCAGCTGTGTTGAGATTTATTGTAATTACGATTATAAATATTATGAGAAAAGCATTGGTGAAGTATAATCAATGCTTTTTATTTTTATTCAATTCTCTTAGTCGGTAAAACGATTTGAGAGAATTTTTTTATAAATTTCAACAAATTTTTGGGAAAAAGCGAAAAAAAGAAAAAAATAAAGAAAGTGAGATATTTTATGTTGATAAACAAACCTACTTATTATTATTCAATTATCAGACAAAAGTTTAATAATTCTTACTTTGCTGAAGATGAACGGCAAGTTATTATTGGAATTGATTGTGAATATTTCGATTCTAATGAATATAGCTATGATTCCTTAAAGAAAATTTATAATTCTTTTTGTGAAGCAAAAAAAGGTTGCTCCGTTTGCAGGGCTATTTGGGACATTTGCCTATGAGTCGATACATTTTTTTGAGAAGATTGAGAAAATTGAAAAGGAGCAGTTTAAGTTTCCGCAGTTTATTTTTGTCAATGCGAAGGCTTATTTGCATTATTCAAAGACTAGCAAGGAATATTCATTTTATGGGGATGAAAAAAAGTATTTTTTTATTTTTTTGAATGATGAAATTGAGAAAAAGAACTGAAAATAGTGAATTGCTTTTATGATATAAAAAAACAGATTTTGATGAGGAAAGATCACATTTTTTTACGGCATTCTTGAAAAAGCGAAGGAATATATCAAGGCTGGGGATATTTTTCAGGTTGTGTTAAGCGAACAGTTGAAACTTGCGACAAATATGGATTCTCTTGATTTTTATGAAAAATTGTCAAAGGCTAATCCTAGTCCATATATGTATCATTTTCCTACAAAATATGGAGATATTGTTGGTTCAAGCCCTGAAATATTAGTTGATATTTCATCAGATAATATTTATATCGCTCCTATTGCTGGAACTCGCCCAAGAGGAAAAGACGCCAATGAAGACGCATTTTTAGCAAATGACTTATTAAATGATGAAAAGGAATGTGCTGAACATAGAATGCTTGTTGATTTGGCTCGAAATGATATTGGAAAATTTGCTGAAAGTGGCTCAGTTGTTGTGAAAAATATTATGCATATTAAGAATTATGAGCATGTAATGCACATTGTGACTGATGTTTATGGGAAAAAGCGAAAGGATGTGTCGATATTTGAAGTTATTGCTCAAGCTCTTCCAGCGGGAACACTTTCTGGATCGCCCAAGATTCGTGCTATGCAGATTATTTCAGAATTAGAAGTATTTAAGAGAAATGTTTATGCGGGAGGAATCGGATTTTTGAGATTTAATGGGGATGTTCAGCTTGCGATTATTATTAGAACTGCATTTTTTGAAAATAAGAATTATGACTTGAATGAGGTTGACAAGGTTAGGAATGTATTTATTCAGGCTGGGGCTGGAATTGTGTTTGATTCGGTAAAGGAAAAGGAATATGATGAAATTTGCCATAAAAGAGCATCTGTACTGAATATTTTTTTAAGAAATTTCTGCAAAGAAGAAAAAGAAATTGAAAAGGTTAAAAATAAGGAAAATAAAAAAATGAAAAAGGGAAGGATGTGAAATAAATGATTTTAATGATTGACAATTACGACTCGTTTGTTTTTAATGTTGAGCAGTATTTGAAGGAAATGACTGATGATGAAGTAATTACTGTGAGAAATGATGCAATTACGGTTGATGATATAAAAAAAATGAATCCTGATAAAATAATCTTTTCTCCAGGTCCAAAGCATCCAAAGGATAGTGGAATTTGCCTTGAAATTTTAAATAATATTGATGAGCTGGGAAATATTCCAATTTTGGGGATTTGCCTTGGGCATCAGGCAATTGGGATGAATTTTGGCGGAGAAATAAAAAGGCTTGAAAATCCGTTGCATGGTAAGACTTCAGAAATTACAGTTTTATCGGAAAATTCTGTATTATTTAAAAACTTGCCAAAAAAATTTAAAGTCATGAGGTATCATTCGCTTTATGTTGACAATATTCCAGAAGAGCTTGAAGTTACAGCAAGGTCTGAAGATGGGGTTGCAATGGCTGTGGAACACAAAAAGTAAAAAAATATTTTTTTGGGATACAGTTTCATCCAGAATCGTTTTTTTACTGAATATGGAAAAAAATATGATACGAAACTTTTTGAATATTGAAGTTTCAGAAAATTTTGCAAAAACAATAAAAATTTTGAAAAATAGTAAAAAGAAAGGAAACTTTGAAAACATGGATAAATATTTGAAAAAAATTACAAGAAAAACATTGCATTGACAGATACTGATTTTAGAGAAATCTGTAAAATTATTGATGATAAAAAGTTATGATATTGTACAGCTTGGAGCATTGCTTGTGCTAATTTCAGAAAAAAGTCTTTATCCAGAATCATTAACTGCTTTTGTAAATAATATTTTAGAATACAGCACAACTTTTGAAGATGAAACTCCAATGATTGATGTCTGCGGAACTGGTGGCGATGGATTCAAGACAATAAATATTTCAACAGCCGTTGCATTTATTCTGGGAGCAATGGGAGTAACTGTTGCAAAACATGGAAACCGTGCAATTTCCAGCAAAAGTGGAAGCAGCGATGTACTTGATAAATTAGGAGTGCCGCTTGAAAAATCATTGGCAACTCAAATTGAAAAACTGCACAAAAAAAATCTTGCCTTTTTCCATGCACCATTTTTCCATAAATTAGTCGGAGAAGTTCGAGAAGTTAGAAGCCGTCTTGGAATAAGAACTGTCTTTAATATTTTAGGTCCACTTCTTCATCCAAATACAAAGTTGAAATATCAGTTAGTTGGACTTTACCATGAACCTGTTCACAGATTATATGCTGAAACATTGCAATTATTGGGAAGAGAGCATGCGTTGGTTGTGCGTGGAAATGATGGACTTGATGAAATTACAATTTGCGACGATACAAAAAAATTATCGAAGTAAAAGGAGATCAAATTCTTGAATATACAATTTCTCCTGAAAGTTTTGGATTTAAAAGAGCTTTTCACTCTGAAATTGAAGGTGGAACTGCAGAAGAAAATGCTGAAATTTTAAAGAGAATATTAAAAGGTGAAGAAAAATCTGCAAAATTCGATATAGTTGTGTTAAATGCGATGTTTGGACTTTATACTGCGAATGTAGTGGATCATCCTGCGAAGGCGAAAGAAATGATTTTGGAAGCAATTGAAAGTGGGAAGGTTTATGAGTTTTATGAAAAATTATGTTAGATAATTTTTTTGGGAAGTGAGATTTAGAGGATGATAAAAAAATTTTATATAAAGAAAAAAATGTTTGAGATATTTTTATAGTACCTGACATAATATCTATAATTATCTTTTTATTTTTATGTTCCAGTAGATCCTTTATGGATTTTGCCTGATCTCCTTAATAATACGATTAAAAATAGATTTTTGGAATCTTCCTATAAGTTGGATTTTATTTAAAAATAATAATTATATACTTCAGTTTTAAAAAGCTTGAAAAAAATAAATAGAATTAAAGATAAAGAAAAAAAGAAAAAAAATATAAAATTAAATTAAAAAAATAATAATTTTTTTACGCATGTAATTGTGTTGGGAATTTTTTTATTAAGTTTATTGATAAAAAATTATATTTTTTTATTGAAAGGAAAAAAATATGGATATTTTTAGAAAAAAATAAAAAAATTAAAAAGAGATATACAGCTTGAAGACGAATTAAAAATCTTTTAAACAGCCATCTTTAAAAAAAAGGCACTCAATCAAAAAGGAATTCAAATTATTGGAGAAATTAAGAGAGCTTCTCCATCGAAGGGAAAAAAATTGCGAAATGATGATTTTGATTTGTTAAAACAGGCACAAAGTTATGTGGATAAAGGGGTTTGCAGCTTTTTTTCGATATTGACGGAAAAAGGAATATTTTTAAAGGGGAGAATGATTTTATAAAAAAATTGTAAGAGAGAAAATTTCCAGAAATGCCGATTTTGAGAAAGGATTTTATTTATACTCCGTTTCAGGTAGCGCATGCTAAATTTTTAGGGGCTTCGGCGATACTTCTTATTGTGAGAATGTTGGATGACAAGACTTTGTGTGAGTTGCATAAATTGGCACAGGATTTGGAAATGGATGTTTTGGTAGAAACTCATGATGAAGAGGAAATAAGAAGGGCTTTTAAAGATTCCAAATTTGGAGATTTTTGGGGATAAATAACCGAAATTTGAATACTTTTGAAGTCGATATTAGAACTACAGAAAAATTGATAAATGAAATTCCAAGAGATGTTTTGAAAAATTTGACTATTGTAAGTGAAAGTGGGTTTTTGTCAAAAGAGGATGTGGAATATGCAGAAAAAAATTGAATGTGGATGGATTGCTGATTGGAGAGGCACTTATGAAAGGGCTTCTTTAGAAAGAAAAAAATAAATTTATGGAAGGAAAAAAATTGGAGAAAAAAAGAAAATGATGTGATAACTGATAATTTTACAGAAAATGCTACTAAATTAAAGATTTGCGGGATTAGGAGCATTACTGAAATTAATGAATTGAAAACTTTGGATATTGATTATTTTGGATGTATTTTTGCGAAGAGTGCAAGGCAGGTAGATACGGAGCTTGCGGCTAAGATTGCTAGGACTGCGCATAGGCACGGGAAGAAAACTGTTGGAGTGTTTGTGAATGCGATGATTGAGAATGTTGTGAAAATTGTGGAGGAAACTGGAATTGATGTTGTGCAGCTGCATGGGGATGAATCGGTGGAATATTGTGTGGAACTTACGAAAAAATTGGAAAAACTTTATGAGAAAAGCTGCTTTAGAAAGCGTAAAAATTTTCCGCCTAAAACTAAACTTTGGAAGGTTTTTGGAGTAACTGATGAACTTCCAGATATTGCAGATTATAAGCAGTATATTGAATATCCGTTGTTTGATGCGAAGGGAGAAAAATCGTGGGGAAATGGGATTGTTTTTTTGACTGGGATATTTTTGAAGGATTTGGAGGAATATTCATTTGTGCTGGCTGGAGGGCTTTCAGCTGAAAAATATTTGTGAGGCGCTTGAATGTAAGCCTGCAATTTTTGGATGTAAACAGTAAAGTTGAGGTCAATAATAAAAAAATAAAAAAAATTAGTTGAGGAAGTTGTAAATTTAGTAAAAAAAGGAAAAATAATAATTTAAAAAAATAAATGTGAAAGGAAAGAAATATGGGAAAATAAATATTTTTAATGAAAAAGGCATATTTTTGGGCAATTTGGTGGGCAATTTGTGCCAGAAACTGCTATGTTTGCTTTGGCGGAACTGGAAGCAGAGTATGAAAAATTGAAGAATGATAAGGAATTTTTTGAGGAATTTGATGATTTGTTAAAAAATTATGTTGGGCGTGAAACTCCACTTTATTATGCAAAAAATTTAAGTGAATATTATAATCACGATATTTACTTGAAAAGAGAGGACTTGAACCATACTGGAGCTCATAAAATTAATAATGCGCTTGGGCAGGTTTTGCTTGCTAAGAAAATGGGGAAGAAAAAAGTAATTGCTGAAACTGGGGCTGGACAGCATGGAGTTGCGACTGCGACTGCCGCTGCTTTGTTAGGCTTGGAATGTGATGTTTATATGGGAGCTGTTGACATTGAGCGACAAAAACTGAATGTGTTCAGAATGGAACTTTTAGGTGCAAGAGTTATTTCAATTGAAGATGGGCTGAAAACATTAAAAGAAGCGACAACAGCGGCTATTCAGTCTTGGGTTGCTGAAATAGAAACTGTATTTTATGTAATCGGTTCAGTTGTAGGGCCTCATCCATATCCAACAATTGTACGTGATTTTCAGTCAATTATCGGATATGAAACAAAAGCACAACTTGATGAGCTTGGAAAACATGCTGATCATGTGATTGCCTGTGTTGGTGGCGGAAGTAATGCAATTGGGATTTTTAGTGCATTTATAAATGACAATTCAACTAAACTTTATGGAGTGGAAGCTGGAGGTTATGGAATTGACACAGATATGCATGCTGCCACATTGACGCTTGGAAAACCTGGAATTATTCACGGAATGAAAACTTATGTGCTGCAAAATAAATATGGGCAAATAAGTCCAGTTCATTCAATTTCCGCTGGACTTGACTATCCAGGAGTAGGTCCTGAACATTCGCATCTGTTTGACACGAAAAGGGCAACTTATGCACCAGTTACCGATGATGAGGCGATGAAGGCACTAATGCTCGTTACAAGAAAAGAAGGAATTATTCCAGCGATTGAAAGTTCACATGCTTTTAGCATATCTTGAAAAAAATTATGTCCTGCACTTTCTAAAGACAAGAGGGAAACTATCGTTGTAAACGTGTCTGGACGTGGAGATAAGGATATGCATACTGTTTTTTTCTGTATTAAAAAGATAAGGAAAGTGGCGGAGAAAATGGAATTTATGAGTTAAATGGAGGTTTTGAAAATGAGTAAAAAAATTATTGATGTTTTTAAGGAAAAAGAAAAAGTAAATATTGGCTATATTGTTGCAGGTTTTCCAAGTGTTGATTTTACAAAGCAATTTTTACAAAAATTTAGATAACACGGCCCTTGATATGCTAGAAGTTGGTATTCCATATTCAGATCCGTTAGCTGATGGAAAATTAATTTCGCATGCATCATTTCTAGCTTCAGAAGCTGGAGTTACTACTGATACCGTATTTGATTTGCTAACTGAAATAAAAGACGATATTTCAAAACCTTTGATCTTTCTGATTTATTACAATCTAATATTTGCCTATGGAATTGATGAATTTATTAAAAAGTGTAAAAAAGCCAATATTAAAGGGTTAATCATCCCAGATCTGCCTTATGAGGAAGCCTTTGAAATGTCAGAAAAATTACGGGAAAATGAAATTGCTCTTATTCCGCTTGTAAGCGTTACTTCTGGAAATAGAATAAAAAAAATCGTTTCCCAAGGAGATGGCTTCATTTATGCAATCGGTTCGTTAGGAGTAACAGGTTCAAAACAGGTTGATTTACCACGTTTGGAATCATTTATCAAGGAAATAAGAAAAGTTTCAAATTTACCAGTTTCTTTGGGATTTGGAATAAAAAATAACGACAATGTCAATACAATGAGAAAATATGCGGATGGAGTAATTGTAGGGACAAGTATTGTTGATTTTACTTTTTAAAAATGATGTAAATTATACGATTCAGAAAAATTAATGAATTATTTAAATAGATAATGGTATATTTGCTGTTTAAAAAAACCACTTAATTAGAATTTCACTAAAAATTTTAGAGCAGTAGGGAAAATAACTTTACTGTTCTTTTTTTATTTTTTTAAAGTAAAATTTAACTGACAAGGAGTCAAAATTTCTTATTAAATAGAATTTATAATAAATTAGTTATTTAATATACTTTTTGCTATTCTTAATTATCATATTATATTCTGTTAACTTAATGGAATTTAATATTATACAATCACTCATCTTATTTTTACATTACAAATCTTTTAAAATCAAACATATATTTAATTTTTTTATAAAATTTTTACATAATCGAAATCAAAAAAATCATTAACAAATATCTCCTTTTTAAATAAAAAAATAGTGTCATGAATCATCTCAAATTAACTTATAATTTTACTAATAAAGCAAAAGTAGATTAAAATTATAATCTATAAGATATAAGGTATAATTTTTTTAGTGAATAAAATAACATAAAGGAGTTGAAAATCTATGAAAAATAGTATTTAAAAATTTTTGGCTTTAATTTTTATTAAGTATGGCAATAGTAAGCTGTGAGTTACTTGATCCAAAAAGAATGGGCAGAGCTTAAAAGAGAAAAAGACATGTTAGGTAGTGAATATAATGGTAATATAACTGAAAATTTCAAGACCACATTGTCTTGTTGACAGAAATGGACGTAAGAAAGAGTGTAGAACAGTGCCTTATAAAGATAGAAGGCTTATAAATTGTTCCTCAAAAATATAGTACAAGAGGAAAAAAATTTGTGAATATGCAGATTATTAAGAAAAATACAAAAAAATTAGGAGTGGTTACTATGAATAGAATATTTAAAATTTTTGGCTTTAATTTTTATTAAGTATGACAATAGTAAGCTGTGAGTTACTTGATCCAAAAATTGTGGGCAGAGGTTAAAAGAGAAGAAGACATGTTAGGTAGTGAATATAATGGTAATAGAACTGAAAATTTAAGACCACATTGTCTTGTTGACAGAAATGGACGTATGAAAGAGTGTAGAACAGTACCTTATAAAGATAGAAGGCTTATAAATTGTTCCTCAAAAATATAGTACAAGAGGAAAAAAATTTGTGAATATGCAGATTATTAAGAAAAATACAAAAAAACAAAAAAATTAGGAGTGGTTACTATGAATAGAATATTTAAAATATTTCTTTTAGCATTGGTTGGAGCTAGTTTATCTAGTTGTTTCCTTTTCCCTAGTACAGTTGGATATACTGAAGATTGTAGTGGGGATGATTGTGAATACCATTACTATTCTCATTAAGAAATAGACACAAATTATTAACTTAACTGTACCCTAAAAATTACATTATAGTATGAAGGTGCAGTTTTTTGTTAAGAAAAATTTAGTTCTCCATTGACTTTTTACCATAAATTATTTTTATAACATATAAAACTTTTATAGCTTTTTCTTATCAATAACCCCTTATTTTTATCGTATCCTTATCACTTTTAATATAAATTTTTTTGAAAAAAATAAAAAATTTTTTTAAAAAAAAGTGTTGACATTTTTTTCATAATATGATATAACATATTTGTTAGCAACCAAAGAGATAGAGTGCTAATAAAAAAGTAAGATAAATTTATTAATAAAAAAAGGTGATATATATGGAACAAAACTTTACGCAAAAAAGTATGAGTGCTATCTCGGAAGCTCATAACTTTGCGATTAGATATAAACATTCCGAGATAAAAACGGAGCATTTACTTCTTGCTTTGATTAATCAAATGGATGGACTTATTCCTAACATTCTACAAAAGATGGGAATTAATCCTACCGAATTGACTAAAAAGCTTGAGGCAAAATTGAATAGTATGCCGAAAATTGAAGGTGGAGTTGGTGAAGTAAGACCGAACGCTGAAGTTAATAGAATAATTGTCGGTGCTGAAGACTATGCTAAAAAGATGGGTGACAGCTACATTAGTACAGAGCACTTGTTTCTTGCGGCATTTGATAACAACTCTTTCTTGAAGGAAAATGGCGTTAATAAAAAACAATTTGAAAATGTTTTAAATGAGGTTAGAGGAGGAAGAAAAATTATGACAGACAACCCTGAAAGTACTTACGAAGCATTAGATAAGTTTGGTAAGGATTTGGTTGAGTTGGCGAGAAAAGGTAAATTGGACCCAATAATTGGTCGTGACCAGGAAATTCGTCGTGCAATCCAAATTTTATCAAGAAGAAATAAAAATAATCCGATTTTAATTGGGGAACCTGGTGTTGGTAAAACTGCTATCGCTGAAGGAATTGCTCAGAGAATCTTGAAAGGAGATGTACCTGAAAACTTGAAGGATAAAACAATCTTTTCATTAGATTTAGGAGCGTTGGTAGCTGGTGCTAAATATCGTGGGGAATTTGAAGAAAGATTAAAAGCGGTTCTTGAAGAAATTGAAAATAGTGAAGGTAGAATAATTTTATTCATTGATGAAGTTCATAACATCGTTGGAGCTGGAAAAACTGAAGGTTCAATGGATGCTGGAAACCTTTTAAAACCAATGCTTGCTCGTGGTGAAGTAAAAGTAATCGGTGCGACAACAATTGATGAATATAGAAAATATATTGAAAAAAAGATGCGGCTCTTGAAAGAAGATTCCAACCAGTAATGGTTAATGAGCCAACAATTGAAGATACAATTTCAATTCTTCGTGGATTGAAGGAAAAATTTGAAATCTTCCATGGAATTAGAATAACTGACAATGCGATAGTTACTGCTGCAACAATGAGTGACAGATATATTAATGACAGATTCTTTGCCAGATAAAGCGATTGACTTGATTGATGAAGTCTGCGCGAAAGGTAAAAAACTGAAATTAATTCGATGCCAGTTGAATTGGATGAAATTACAAGAAGATTAATGCAATTGGAAATTGAAAAAAAGTTGCATTGAGTAAAGAAACTGACAAGGCTTCTAAAGAAAGATTGACTACTCTTGAAAAGGAAATTGCTGATTTGAAGGATGAAGAAAAAAAGAATTGAAATCACAATGGGAAAGAGAAAAACAAGAAGCTGGAAAAAGTTGCTAAAATTAATGAAGAAATTGAAAAAAATTAAATTACAAATTGAAGAAGCTCAAAGAAAAAAATGACTATAACAAATTGGCTGAACTTCAATATGGTAAATTGCCAGAATTAGAAAAACAAAAAGAAGCTGAAGAAGAAAAAGCAAAAGATAATTCTTCTGTTGCAAATAAATTATTGAAACAAGAAATTGACAGTGAAGAAATTGCTGAAGTTGTAGGAAAATGGACAGGAATTCCAGTTGCGAAATTGTTGCAAGGGGAAAGAGAAAAAATCTTGCACTTGGCTGAACATATGAAAAAACGGGTAATTGGACAAGATGAAGCAATCGAAACTATTAGCGATACAATCATCCGTTCTCGTGCTGGATTAAAAGATCCAAACAGACCAATCGGTTCGTTCATATTCTTAGGACCCACTGGTGTTGGTAAAACTTATTTGACTAAGACATTAGCATTTAACTTGTTTGATGATGAAGACAATATTGTAAGAATTGATATGTCGGAATATATGGATAAATTCAGCGTCACTAGATTAATAGGAGCGCCTCCAGGATATGTTGGATACGAAGAAGGTGGACAATTAACAGAAGCTGTTAGAAGAAAACCTTATTCTGTAATCCTATTTGACGAAATTGAAAAAGCACATCCTGATGTATTCAATGTATTGTTACAATTATTAGACGACGGTAGACTTACTGACGGTAAAGGTAAAATCGTTGACTTCAAAAACACAATTGTAATTATGACATCAAACATTGGTAGTGAAATCATCTTGAATGACCCAATGGTAAGCGAACCTACAAAAGAAGCCGTTTTAGATGAAATGAAACATAGATTTAAACCAGAATTCTTAAACAGAATTGACGATATCATTGTGTTTAAAGCATTAGGAAAAGAAAGTGTTAAAAACATTGTTAATCTTATCCTTGAAGGTATTAACGAAAGATTGAAAGAACAATACATCAAAGTTGAATTTACTGACAAAGCGTTGGATTACATCGTAGACGAAGCATACGACCCAGCTTACGGTGCAAGACCATTGAAACGATTTGTGCAAAAGGATATTGAAACTAATTTATCTAAAATGATTTTAGGTGGAGAAGTTCCTGAAAATAGTGTTGTTAAAGTTGATAGCGATGGTAAAGATTTGATTTATAAAGTGGAAAAATAAAATAAGAAAATAATTTTAGATTAGTCTTTTGAAATTAATTCTTAAAAAAATTAATTTTTCTAAAAAAACAGAAAAGGAAGTATCAGAAATGGTACTTCTTTTTTGTATTTATACTTGAATCTATTTAAAATCAAATTACTAAAATTATATAAATTTAGATTTTTGAGTAAGGAGACATAACTTTTGAGTTTAATCTTAAAAGTAGTTTTACTCTAATATAAATAAAAAAATAACATTTTTTTCTAAATTTTTATCAAAATTATATTACTCTACAATTTAACAAAAAAAATTAAACTACCACAGTTGAATTTTTGTAAAATAATAAGATAAAATACAAATAAAGATTATTTGAAGTATATTTTTCAAGAAGGAGAATTAACTATGAAAAAAAGATTTAAAATGGGCAGTTTTAGGAACAGGAATAATTGCTAATGAAATGGCACAAGCTCTTGAAAAAAATGGGTAAAAAAAGCTTTTATGCAGTTGCTAACAGAACTCATGAAAAAGCTGTGGATTTTTGCGAAAAAAATATGGGGTTGAAAAAAAGTTTATGATAAAATAGAAGATATGTTTTTATGACGATGAAACTGATATAATCTATATCACTACACCTCATAATACACACATAAAATTTATGATTGAAGCATTGAAAAATAGGAAACATGTGTTATGTGAAAAATCAATTACATTAAATAGCGAAGAATTGGAAGAAGCTGTAAAATTAGCAAAAGAAAAAAATCTTATCTTAGGTGAAGCAATGACAATTTTTAATATGCCACTTTACGGTGAACTTTTGGAAATTGTAAATTCTGGAAAACTTGGCGATGTGAAAATGATACAAGTTAATTTTGGAAGTTACAAGGAATATGATATGACAAACAGATTTTTCAATAGAAATCTTGCAGGAGGAGCATTGCTTGATATAGGTGTTTATGCAATTTCAATTACAAGATTATTTATGGCTTCAAAACCTAATAATGTGCTTTCTCAAGTGAAATATGCACCAACAGGAGTGGACGAACAAGTAGGTATTATTATGATGAATAAAGAACAGCAAATGTCTACAATCTCTCTTACACTTCATTCAAAACAGCCAAAAAGAGTTGTAATCGCTTGTGAAAAAGCATACATTGAAATCACAGAATATCCAAGAGCTGACAAAGCTAAAATCGTTTATACCGAAACAGGTGAAGTTCAAGAAGTATTATCAGGAGTAACAGCGAATGCACTTCAATATGAACTTCAAAATATGGAAGAATCTGTGAAAACTGGAATTAATAAAATGAAACTTGATTAAAAATGCGGTTGTACACTCGTGACGTAAAAAGTGAGTTAAACCGAAAAGTATAGTCAGCATGTATAGAAATATGTATGTAGAGGTAGCAACTTAAAAGAAGTTATCCAATACTGCTCGAATTGCTGGAAATCCCTAAAACTAGTATAACTACAACATAACATCTAAAAATAAGATGTAAGTGTGAATGTGGCGAAAGCAGAAAAAATATACTAGATGACATAAGGTTAAACCCTAAGTGTTGTAATAATGGGCAATCAGCAGCCAAGACCGGAAGGTAAGGTTCAACGACTATTCCTCCTGAGGGAAGTACACCAGAGCTGGTGGAAGTGGGCAGACCCAAACAGTCAGAGCTGTGGGATAAGATATAGTCTGTGCTTAATAGAAATATTAAGAAGTTCATAAGAGAACTGCATAGGTGGTAGCGTACTTATGTGAACGACAACCTCTAAAACGACTGAGTCGGTTTTAAGGTTCATATATTTAGAAAAAAATTTTACTTTTTTTCATTTTACTTATAGTATAAAAAAATAGTATACTATATATAAGTAAATGGAGGTGAAATCACATGGAAAAAGCATATAAGTTCAGATTTTTATCCAACTAAAAACTCAAATAGAAAAAGTTAAACTGTACTTTTTGGCTGTGTAAGATATGTCTATAACCATTTTTTTAAGTTTAAAACAGGAATTATATAACAAAGAGAAAAAAATCTATGTCATATAATCAATGTAGTAAAAGCACTGACAGTTTTAAAGCAAGAGAAAGAATGGTTAAAAGATGTAGATAAATATTCTTTACAAAATTCTTTAAAAGGATTTAGATAAAGGCGTATAAAAACTTCTTTAGTGGAAATGGCTATCCAAAGTTTAAATCTAAGAAAGATAATAGAAAATCATATAGAACCAGTTATACAAATAATAATATAGAGTTTTTTTAGATAAATGGATAAAAAGTACCTAAGTTAGGAAAAACTAAAAAAATAAGAGATAAGATGAAGCCACAAGGAAGAATAATAAATGCAACAATAACACAAGCACCTAGTGGAAAATATTATATATCTCTATGCTGTACAGATATGGAAGTAAAAAAGTTGGAACGTACAAATAAAAATGTTGGAATAGATTTAGGTGTAAAGAACTTTGCGATTACCAGTGATGAAACCTTAATAGAAAATCCAAAATATTTACAGAAATCTTTGGAAAAAAACTGGCTTTATGCCAAAGAAAACTGTCACGAAAACCAAAGGGCAGTTCAAATAGAAATAAGGCTAGAATAAAAGTAGCGAAATGTTATGAAAAAGTAGCGAATCAAAGAAAAGATTTTTTGCAAAAATTATCGGCAAGGGTAATAAGAAAATATGATATTATCTGCATGGAAGACTTACAAATAAAAAATATGGTAAAAAATCATAGATTAGCAAGAAGTATCTCAGATGTATCATGGAGCGAATTTACTAGAATGCTAGAATATAAAGCAAAGTGGCATGGAAGAACAATAGTAAGAGTGGATAAATTTTTTGCAAGCAGTCAAATATGTAATTGTTGTGGACATAAGAATGAAGAAGTAAAAGATTTAAGCATAAGAGAATGGACTTGTCCAGTATGTGGAACTGTGCATAATAGAGATACAAATGCAGCAAGGAACATACTGAAAGAAGGATTAAGAACATCGAAAGAAAGTGTTTGAATAAATATATGAACCGTAGGAACTACGGGGATAGCTTGGTAAATATATGTGGCTAGTAAAAGCACATACTTCCCAAGAATCCTGCGACGCAAGAAGTAGGAGGTTCAGTATACCGTGGATGTTATGGATATTATGACAAAATTGCGTAAAGATTGGGGAATGACTTATCCTGAAGAAGAAATGTAGAAAAATTTTATTGAGTGCTGTGATGGTGCTCAATTTTTACTTTCTTAAAAAAAGTTTTTTATAAAATAGTATTAAATTTATTTTTCAAATTAAAGTATTTTTTTGAGTACATTAAAAAGCAGGTTATTTTTATAATTTTTTGTATCATAAAAGTTAATAATTTGATAAAATTACAGAATTAAATGGGGCAAAAAAATTTGGAAAAAAAGCAATAAAATGTGGTAAAATATAATGAATTTGCTATAAAAAAATTGTAAAAATGAAAGTTATAAAAACTAAATAAAAATGGTATTTATGACAAATCTGATAAATTTTAAGTTTTATTAAGAAATAGTTAATCTATATTAAATAAATATTGCAAATATGAAAGGTGGAGAAAAACATGGATTTTCAAAGATGTTAAAAAAAATGAAGAAAATATCGGTTTTGGAAAAAAAGAGATTGTGGAAAAGGATTTTTGGCGACAAAAAAATATCATATTCAAGGAATTGTAGGACTTATTAATGATCCAAATGGATTTTCACAGTTTAAAGGGAAATATCATATGTTTTATCAATGGAATCCACTAGGGACAGTTCATAAAAATAAAACTTGGGCTCATAGTATAAGTGAAGATTTACTGCATTGGGAAAGACTGGAAACAGCTTTACGGCCTGATACTTGGTACTCTAAGGATGGAGTTTATTCTGGAAGCGCAATTGCGGATGATGGAAAACTTTATTTATTTTATACTGGAAATGTGAAGGATGCTGAAGGGAATAGAGAATCTTACCAATGTTTAGCAGTTTCTAGCGATGGAGAGCATTTTGAAAGATGGGAACCTAGTATTGTAAATCAGCCGGATGGATATACTCGGCATATAAGAGATCCTAAAATTTGGAAAAAAGATGGGAAATTTTATGCAGTAGTTGGAGTACAAAGTGAAAATTTAGAGGGAAAAGTAATTTTGTACAGTTCAGAAAATATAAAGGATTGGAAGTTTGAAGGAGAAATTGCAGGAGCGAATCACGGAAAACTTAAAGATTTTGGATTTATGTGGGAATGTCCAGATTATTTTCAGTTAAAGGATGAAAAAACTGGAGAAATTAAGGATTTGTTAGTATTTTCGCCACAAGGACTGGAGCCTGAAGGAGATTTGTACAATAATAAATATCAGACAGGATATTTATTTGGAAAACTGGATTATGAAAAACCTGAATTTGAAATTTCATCAGATTTTGTGGAAATTGACAGAGGGCATGACTTTTATGCGCCACAGTCAATGGAGGATGACAAAGGAAGAAGAATTATTGTAGGATGGATGGGAGTTCCTGAAGAAGAAGACTTTCCAACTGTAAAAAATGAATGGATTCATTGCTTGATATTGCCAAGAGAATTAAAAGTAATTGATGGAAGGCTTTATCAATTGCCGATAAAAGAAATGGAAAGTATACGTGGAGAAAAAATTGAATTTAATGAAAAAGTGGCTGGAGAAGTAAAGGTTGGAACTGGGACAACTTATGAATTAAAAGCTAAATTTGCTGATTTTAATTCTGATTTTGGATTGAAATTGAGAACTGGCAAAAATAGTGAAACTGTTTTGAAATTTGATTACAATGATAAGAAATTTGTATTGGATAGAACAAAGGGTGAACAGCCTGATAAGAGATTAAGAAAAGTTTATTTGGGAGATATTTCAGAACTGGAACTTACAGTATTTGTAGATAATTCTTCTGTGGAAGTGTTTATTAACGGTGGACAGGAAGTGTTTTCATCGAGAATATTCCCTGAAAAAGGTGCAGATGGGATAAGTGTGTTTGCAGATAGAAATGCAAGTGTGAAAAATTGAAAAAAATGGGAATGGAAATAAAAAATTAATTAGAAAAATCTAGAAGGGAAAAAAATTGGTAAAGAATAAAAAAATTAACAGAAAATAAAATGGCAGGAAATATAAAACTGGATATTATAAATATTATTGACGATATTTTTGTATGAGAAAAAAATATAGTAATATTCAGTTAAATTATTATTTTTCTAAAAAAATTATACTCAAAAAGGAAAAAAACTTTTATTACAAGTGTTGTGAATACTGTAATAAAAAAACCTGATTTATATTGATTATTTAATTGAAAAAAAGGGACACGAAATGTAAAAACGGAAAAATAAAAGCAACTTTTTGAGAGTTTCTGCTTTGCACAGCTATTTTTTTATGGACTCGGATAATGCAGGAGTGATATTTGAGGCTGGAGAAGTTGCAAAAATTATAAATGAACATCAAGCTGGATTTGTAAATGCGACTTTTACAGGCAATTTTGAAAAAAATAAAGAAAAAGTTTGATAATGAGATTCCGATGGATAAAAAGGGAAGGTATTGCTTTATCGTATCCTCAATGGTTTGTAAATAAACTTAAAATTGATTATCCAGATAATTATTTGGAAATAATGGAGTCATATAAAAAAAGAGAAGTTATCTGTCGGTTAGATTTGATAAGAATAAAATGACTAAAGAAAAATTTGAGAAATTGTTAAAGGAAATTAATACGGAAGTTTTATTTTCAGTTGATGAAGTCTATTATTTGTCAAATGCGAATATTTTTTTGATACGGAAATTTATAGAAATGGAGAAGCTGTAATTCAAGATGCTTCATCTTATTTGGCTGTGAAAAATTTGGCTGTGAAGGATGGGGATACTGTGCTTGATGCTTGTGCTGCTCCAGGTGGAAAAATCTCTTGCGATTTTTGCAATTATTTAATCCAGAAAAAAATTGATTTCTACGGATATTCATGAACATAAGGTGAAATTGTTAAATGAACTTAAAAAAATAAGTATGGTTACGTTAATTTTTCAAGTAAAGGTTAAATGATGCTACGCAAATTGAAAATTTAGAAGTCAAATTTGATAAAATATTGCTGGATATGCCGTGCAGCGGACTTGGAGTGCTTAGGAAAAAAAGCCAGAGAAAAATATACGAATTAACTTCAAATGATATAAAAAAACTTTGAAAAAAACTTCAGAAAAAAATATTTGAAAGCGCATATAAATGCTTGAAAAAAATGGAGGAGAAATAGTTTATAGCACTTGTACTTTTTCTAAAAAAATGAAAATACAAATAATATTCGATATTTTTTTGGAAAAATATGAAGATTTGGAAATTTTGGATTTGGAAATTCCAGAAAATGTGGAAATTATAAAAGATGAACTTGGCGGAGCTTATATTTCGTATAAAAAAATAAATATATGGATGGGTTTTATATTGCAAAAATTGAGAAAAAAATTAAAATTATATCAAGTAACTATCAGGGGTTAGTCAAAAAAAATAACTGAAAGGACGTATTTGGAATGCGATTTGATCTGGATGATGATGTGAAAATTCATATTGGAACAATTAAATAAAAATGGAAAAGGATTTATTGTTGGAGGAGCAATTAGAGATAAAATTCTAAATAGGGATCCAGGAGATTATGATTTTGCGACTGATATAGAGTATTCAGAATTAAAAAGAATTTTTGCAGATTACAATCCAAAAGGAAATGGGAGCGCATTTTTGGGATTCTTATGATAAAAGGTCAACGGGAAAAAAATTATGAGATAGCAAAATTTCGTAAAGAAACAGGAATTTATAATAGCAGATATCCAAAAGGAAATTAAATTTGTAAAAACAATTGAAGAAGATCTGGCAAGACGGGATTTTTACAATAAATTCACTAGCTTACAGCAAGAAGACCGGGATAATTGATTTGTATGGGGGAAGGCAGGATATTAGGCGAAAAGTGATAAGATTTGTTGGAAAGCCTAAATTGAGGATAGAAGAGGATGCGCTTAGAATTTTACGGGCTTTTTAGATTTCGTTTCTAAAATTAGGATTTAGTTTGGATAAGCAAACTGCGGAGGCTATTTATAAAAAGAAAAATTTTTTTACTGAAAAATATCAAAGGAAAGAGTTTTTGATGAGTTAAGTAAAAATTTTAATGGGAAATTTTGTAAAAAAAGGCATTTATTGAAATGAAAAAGTTAAAAGTCCTGGAAATGTTAATTCCAGAATTTCGTTATGCATATAATTTTGATCAGAATAATCCGAAATAATCCAGATGATTTATTTCATCATATAATAAAAAGTTATTCATCTTTGTGATTATGATCTTATTACCAGATTCGCTGCACTTTTTCATGATCTGGGGAAAAATTAATGTAAAAAAATTATTGATGCAAAAGGGAGTTTTCCACTTTTATGGGCATGAAAAGGAAAGCGCATTGATTGCTGAAGAAGAATTGAGGCAGCTTAGGACTTCAAATGAATTTACGAATTCTGTAAAAATTGTTAAAAATCATATGCTGATTTATCAGGATGTTTCAGATAAGACATTAAAAAAAGCTGATTATTGAGATGGATGAAAGGAATTTAAAAAAAGGCTGTTCAATTTATTTTCTGCTGACTTAAATTCAAAAGGGTATAAGAACTTGTGCGGAAAATAATGAAATTTTACAAAATTTTAGAAATAAAATTGAAAATATAAAAGAACAGGGAGAAGTTCCGCAGTTTAATGATTTGGATATAACGGGGATTGATTTGATAAATCTTAAATTTAGCAATCGTGAGATCGGGGAAGTGAAAAACAGGCTGTATGAACTCGTTCTTGGGGATGAAATTGAGAATGAGAAGGAAGAGCTGGTAAAATATATTGTGAGACATTACAATTTGAAGGGTGATTTTGAATATGAAAATTCTTGCGGGGCGATTGTTTTTAATGAAAATACAGGGAAAATTCTGCTTGTGAAAATGCACAATGGGAACTGGGGATTTCCAAAAGGGCATATTGAAAATAATGAAACTAAGGAAGAAACGGCAATTCGTGAAGTTTTTGAAGAAACAAATGTAAATATAAGAATTATTCCAGGTTTTGAACGTTTGATAAAAATATATTCCAAATGAAAAAAACTATAAAAAAAGTTACGATCTTTGTGGGAATTACTCAAGATGAGGATGTTAAAATTGATACTTCTGAAATTGAAGCTTTTCAATGGTGCACCTATGAAGAAGCTTTTAAAATTGACAACTTATAAGTTGCAAAAAGGATGTGCTTGAAAATGCGAGGAAGGTATTTGTCAGTTCAAAAAAATGATAAAAGAAAAAAATTTAGAATAAAAAAATTAGGGAATAAATTAGGTAGAAAATGAATAAAGAAAAAAATTTAGAATAAAAAAATTAGGGAATAAATTAGGTAGAAAATGAATAAAGAAAAAAATTTTAGGATATGAAGTTCATCGGAAAAAAAGTAAAAAAACATAAATTTGCGGATAAAACCTAATATGGAGATTTATATTTCTGTACCAATGAATTTGCATCGTGATTATATTGAAAAATTTTATTCGTTCCAAAGAAGAGTGGATAAAAAAAGTGTTTTGAAAAAGGTTGAGGATGTAAAGGAAAAAGCAAAAGGGATTTGAATATAAAAATGGAGAAATTTATAAGTTTTTGGGAAAAGAATATAACTTAATTGTAAGAACAGGGAATTTTAATGGTGTAAGTTTAAAAAAATGATGCCAAATCAAATGTAATGATTTTTAACTGTAAATGAAAAATATTTTTGAAAATATTGATGAAAAGAAAAAAAGTTATGGAAAAATGGTATTTTGAGAATGCCAAAAATTGTTTCTGAAATTTGTGGAAAAATGGCTGGAAATATTGGATGAACATGTGGAAAAAGGTGGCAATAAAAGCCGATGAAAAACAAGATGGGGTTCATGCAATTATGTAAAAAAATATATAAATCTCAATACAGAACTTATAAAAAGGACACCTTTTGAAATAGAGTATGTCATTTTGCATGAATTGACACATTTGAAATATCCAAATCATGGAAAAGGTTTTTATAATTATATAGAGCGGTATATGCCAAATTATAAAGTGGCTGAAAAAAAATGTTAAATGCTAAACATTATTATTAATTTAAAAAAATAAAAAAAGGAACTGTCCATTAATTGAAAAAAAGTTCCTCTTTTTTATTATACTATTTCTTGTCTAAAGAACGAAAAATTATTCTTTAATTATTTAAAATCCATGTCATAATCAACTAGAACTTCAATTTCTCCATTTTCATAAACAAAGAGTCCTGTAACAGCTTCGTGAGGCAAATCAGTGTGCATCTTTTTCAGCGACTAGCAAATATACTTCTTTTGAGTTTCATCGCTAGTTTGACATCCTGCACAGTCACTATGCCCTGCTACAAAAAAATATGATCAGATTTATGCTTATTTACTGAAATTAAGACAACCTTATCTTCAATGCTTCTTAAAAAAAATTTTCATCACTAACAATTTTATTTACAGTTCCGGCATCGGTAATAGTATCCACAAAAAGTATATCTATAATTACTTCTAATATATTCATTTAAGATATGGATAAATCTTCCATCCATACAGCAAACTAAAGTACAAAACATAACTTCCTCCTTGATTCAAATAATTCCTTCAAATAATATATTTTTAATTATTATAATTTTGAAATTATTTGAAAATATTCTAAAGATGTTGAAATTATAGCATATTTTTTTGAATAAAAAAATCAAAAATTTTTTTACTTTAAATTGAAAAAAATAATTTCTGTTACGGTATTGATAAAACTTCAAAAAAATATAGTATAATTATGAGATTAGAGATATTAGTATAACTTTTTGAACTTTATTTTTGAAAAGATTTTTACTGTATCGCAAATCAGACATATTAATGACAATTAAACAAATTAAAAGACAAATAATATTAAATCATTTAAAAATTTAGGGAGGTAGTATTTATGTACGCATTGGATAAACAGCTTGTCTTGGAAGACGGCAGCGTGTATAAGGGATATGGATTTGGAGCAGATGTGGAGATGGCAGGAGAAGTTGTTTTTAATACTGCGATGACCGGATATCAGGAAACTATTTCAGATCCATCATATAATGGGCAAATTATTACATTTACTTATCCGTTAATTGGAAATTATGGGATAAATAGGATGATTATGAAACTATTAATCCTAGTATTAAAGGGATCATAACTCGTGAAATATGTAGAAAGCCTTCTAATTTTAGAAATGAATTTACATTGGATGAAGTTTTGAAAGACTTGAATATTCCAGGAATTTCAGGGATTGATACACGTAGCTTGACAAAGAAAATTAGAGAGCATGGGACAATCAAGGGAATTATTGTAAGTGCAGATAAAGATCCGCAAGAAGTTGTGGAAAATTTGAGAAGCAATTCACTTCCGACTAATCAAATTGAACAAGTATCGACAAAAAAGGCATTTCTTTCATCTGGAAGAGGTATGAGAGTTGTATTGATTGATTTGGGAATGAAATCAGGAATTATGAGGGACCTTAATTCAAGGGATTGTGATATTGTTGTAATGCCTCATAATGCAACTGCTAAAGAAATTTTAAGACAAAAGCCTGATGGAATAATGTTGAGTAATGGGCCTGGAGATCCGACAGATGTTCCAGAAACAATTGCTGCACTTAAGGAATTGATAGGTAAAGTTCCAATTTTTGGAATTTGTATGGGGCATCAGCTAATTTCACTTGCTTGTGGAGCAAAAACATATAAATTATTATTCGGACATCGTGGAGCAAATCAGCCAGTATTGAACTTGCAAACTGGAAAAGTTGACATTACGGCACAAAATCACGGATTTGCAGTGGATATTGATTCATTGGAGGGTACAGATCTTGAATTGACACATATTGCGGTAAATGACAGAACTTGTGAAGGTGTAAGACATAAGAAATATCCAGTATTTTCAGTGCAATATCACCCGGAAGCTTCGCCAGGGCCGCACGATCCAAACTATTTATTCGACATATTTATTGAAAATATGAAAAAAATCGAAGTTAGCAGTTTTGAAAAACATTTTTAACATTAATTAAAAACAAACAAAAAGAATAAAAATAACTGAAGGAGATGTAGAAAAATGCCTAAACGAAAAAGATATAGAGACGATTTTAGTAATAGGATCAGGTCCAATAATTATAGGACAGGCTGCTGAATTTGACTATGCGGGGACACAGGCTTGTCTTTCATTGCGTGAAGAAGGATATAAGGTTATCCTTGTAAATTCCAATCCTGCAACTATTATGACAGATAAGGAAATTGCAGATAAAGTTTATATTGAGCCATTGACTGTTGAATTTGTATCAAAAATTATAAGAAAAGAGCGTCCAGATGCGTTGCTTCCGACTCTTGGAGGGCAAGTTGGGCTAAATTTGGCTGTGGAATTGCATGAATCTGGTGTTTTAAGAGAATGTGGAGTGGAACTTCTGGGAACTAAGCTTGAATCTATAAAGCAAGCTGAAGACAGGGAATTATTTAGAGATTTGATGAATGAGCTGGGAGAACCTGTGCCTGAATCGGATATTATTCATAATTTGGAAGAAGCACGTAGATTTGTGGAAAAAATTGGGTATCCAGTGATTGTAAGACCTGCATTTACAATGGGTGGAACTGGTGGTGGAATTTGCCATAATGATGAAGAATTGGAAGATATTGTTACAAATGGACTTAGATATTCGCCAGTAACTCAATGTTTATTGGAAAAATCAATTGCAGGGTATAAGGAAATTGAATATGAAGTAATGCGTGACAGCAATGATACGGCAATTGTTGTTTGTAATATGGAAAATATTGATCCAGTTGGAATTCATACTGGAGATTCGATTGTAGTCGCACCCTCGCAAACATTGACAGATAGGGAATATCACATGTTAAGGGATGTTTCATTAAAAATAATAAGAGCATTGAAAATTGAAGGTGGATGTAACGTTCAATTGGCATTAGATCCACATTCATTTAATTATTATATTATTGAAGTAAATCCGAGAGTATCACGTTCATCGGCACTTGCTTCAAAGGCGACAGGTTATCCAATTGCAAAAATCGCCGCAAAAATTGCAGTTGGATTGACGCTTGATGAAATTATAAATCCTGTTACGAAAAACTCTTATGCCTGCTTTGAGCCTGCGCTTGATTATGTTGTAAGTAAAATACCAAGATTCCCATTTGATAAATTTGAAAAGGCGGATAGACATTTGGGAACACAGATGAAGGCTACTGGGAGAAGTAATGGCTATTGGTAGAACCTATGAAGAAAGTTTGTTAAAGGCTATTCGTTCACTTGAATACGGAGTTCATCATTTAGGGCTTCCAAATGGGGATGAATTTAATTTGGAATATATTTTAAAGAGAATCCATAAGGCTGGAGATGAAAGACTGTTCTTTATTGGAGAAGCGTTAAGACGTGGAGTTACTCCGCAGCAGATACATGAAATGACAAAAATTGATATGTTTTTCCTTGATAAAATGAAAAATATTATTGATATTGAAGTGGAATTAAAGGCAAATGTAAATAATCCAGACGTACTTCTTTTTGCTAAGAGATATGGATTTTCAGATAAAGTTATTGCACATCGTTGGAATACGACAGAAGATGAAGTTTATAAACTTCGTGAAAAATACAATATTAAGCCTGTGTTTAAGATGGTTGATACCTGTGCAGCTGAATTTAAGTCGGAAACGCCTTATTTCTACTCGACTTATGAGCAGGAAAATGAAAGTGTTATAGGAGATAAGAAAAAAATTGTTGTGCTTGGTTCAGGGCCTATTAGAATTGGGCAAGGGGTTGAATTTGACTATGCGACAGTTCATGCAGTAAAGGCTATAAAAGAGTCTGGTTACGAGGCAATTATTATAAATAACAATCCAGAAACTGTTTCTACAGATTTTTCAATTTCAGATAAACTTTACTTTGAACCGCTTACAGAAGAAGATGTTATGGCAATAATTGAACTTGAACATCCAGAAGGAGTTGTCGTTCAATTTGGTGGACAAACTGCAATTAATTTAGCTGAAAAATTGACAAAACATGGTGTAAAAATATTGGGAACATCACTTGAGGAAATTGATAATGCTGAAAACCGTGATAAATTTGAAGCATTATTACATAAGTTAAATATTCCTCAGCCATTAGGAAAAACTGCGTTTGATACAGAAACAGCTGTAAAAAATGCTGCAGAAATTGGCTATCCAGTTTTAGTCCGTCCATCTTATGTATTAGGTGGAAGAGCAATGGAAATCGTATATCGTGAAGAAGAACTTAGACAATATATGGAAAATGCAGTAAAAGTATCACCTGATCATCCAGTATTGACTGACAGATATTTAGTCGGAAAGGAAATCGAAGTGGATGCGATTTGCGATGGGGAAACAGTTGTAATTCCAGGGATTATGGAGCATATTGAAAGAGCAGGAGTCCATTCTGGAGATTCAATTGCCGTTTATCCTCCGCAAAATGTTTCTGAAGCACATAAGCGTACATTGATTGACTACACAGTTAGACTTGCAAAAGGGCTTAATATTATTGGTCTTTTAAATATTCAATATGTAATTAGCGATGGAGAAGTTTATGTACTGGAAGTAAATCCTAGAAGTTCGAGAACAGTTCCATTCTTGAGTAAAATCACAGGAGTTCCAATGGCAAATCTTGCAATGAAGGGAATTCTTGGAGAGTCATTGAAGAGCAAAGGATATGAAACTGGATTAATTGAAGAAAGTAAAAATGTATATACAAAAGTTCCTGTATTCAGTTTCCAAAAATTAAAAGATGTTGATACGACATTAGGGCCTGAAATGAAATCGACTGGAGAAGTTATGGGAAGTGATGAAAACCTTGAAAAATCACTTTACAAAGGACTTGTTTCAGCTGGAATAAAAGTTAAGGATCAAGGAAGCGTTTTATTTACAATTAGCGGAACTGCTAAAGAGGAGGCTTATGGATTAGCCAAGAGATTTTCTGATTTAGGATATCATATAATGGCTACTAAAGGAACTGCTAAATATTTTGAAGATAAAGGTCTGCATGTGGAAACTGTTGGAAAAAAATTGATGAAGAAGGAAAATATGAGCATGATGTGCTAGGACTGATTTATAAAGGACTTGTTGATATGGTAATAAATACAGCGGCTAAAAAGAAAACTGCCAGAAATGATGGATTTAAAATTAGACGTGCTGCAAGTGAGCAGGAAATTGCTTGTCTTACTTCACTTGATACAACAGATGCCTTTACTAAAAAGTTTTGGAATCTATTTCATTTAACGTAAGTTCAATATAGATTTAGTTTTAATAAAAATTATTAATTTTCTTAGATTTGTTTTTAAATTATTATTTAGCAAGGGTTTTAACCCCTTGTTATTTTTTGTTTATGAAATTTATTATAAATTCAAGATGTTTTTGATATTGAATAAATAAAAATTATAAAAATCTCTTCAAAAAAACGTATTTTTGAACTTTCATTCCCAATCTTTTCATAAAATCTAACAGCCCTAGCATTATCAGCCCAAGCATCCAATGTTAAATTATAACATCCTTCCCTTTTTGCAAAGTTCAATGCAAAATCATAAAGTTTTTTCCCGATATTTTGACCACGTGCACTCTTATCAACACAAAGGTCATCTATAAATAATGTTTTTTACATCAGTTAATACACTATGATTTATTTTTCTGTTTAAAAAAATACAGAAAAACATAGCCGATTACATTATCATTTTCATCTGTTGCTACAAATATTGGTTTGCCAGGATCATTTAACATTTCTGTAAGTTCCTGAGCATTATATTTTTTTGCCAGTTGCCTTGAAAATATCTGGACGGTCTTTTGTGATGGACTAATAAGATTTGTTCTAGCAGGTTTTCAATTTTTAGGAATGTCTTTTTCTTGTGCTGGCCTAATTTCCTTCATTGTAATAAAATTTCCCTTCTATGTGTTTTTTTAAATTTAAAGAGCTTGTAGAAATTTTTTTCCCATTTTCAATTTGCATTTCAACATTTTTTTATTGAAGTTCCACCGAAAGAATTTCTTTTGTTTACACAATTTTTCGATTGTGATTTCAGAAAGGATGTCATCTTTGAAAAACATCTGAAAAATTTATGAAATTCTTCAAGTTTCATATCATCAATCGCAATTTTTCTTATCTTCGCAGTAGGATACAATTTCTCCAACAATTTTATGAGCCTGTCTAAATGGGAACATCGTGTTTTGCCAAATAATCGGCTACATCTGTTGCATTTAGAAAACCAGATTTCATAGAAGTGTAAATTTTCTCGTCATTTACTGTAACAGTATTAAGCATTAAGTAAAAAATTTCAATTGATAATTTAATATTGTCAATAGAATCAAAAATTCCTTCCTTGTCTTCTTGCATATCTTTATTGTAGGCTAGCGGAAGTGCCTTCATTGTAGTTAAAATTCCCATAAGGTTTCCATAAATTCTGCCTGTTTTTCCTCTTACAAGTTCAGCAATGTCAGGATTCTTTTTCTGTGGCATAATCGAAGATCCAGTTGCAAAGGCATCATCAAGATTTATAAATGAAAATTCAGAAGTGCACCAAATAATAATTTCTTCTGAAAATCTTGATAAATGCATTGAAATCACAGAAATAATCATCGCAAGTTCAATTATAAAATCCCTGTCGCTTACAGAATCTAAGCTGTTTTCAGTTGGCTTTGAAAATCCAAGTTCCTTTGCAACAAAATGTCTGTCCAAGTCAAAAGTTGTTCCAGCCAGAGCTCCTGCTCCAAGAGGCATTTCATCACTTCTTTCTAAAAAGTCTTCAATTCGTGAAATATCCCTTTTAAACATTTGAAAATAAGCCATCAAGTGATGAGAGAACAAAATAGGCTGAGCCCTTTGTAAATGCGTATATCCTGGAATAATAACAGTTTTATATTTTTCAGCAAGTTCCAATAGCACATTTTCCATTTTCACAAGCAATTTTGAAATTTCTCGTGCTTCTTTTCGCACATACATACGTACATCAAGAGCCACTTGGTCATTACGGCTTCTGGCAGTATGCAGTTTTTCCAGCCACAGCCCCAATAATTTGAGTCAATCTCTTTTCAATTGACATGTGAATATCTTCATCTTCAATCTTAAATTCAAATTTTCCATTTTTTTAATTTCATCCTTTATTTGAAGCAGCCCATTTTCAATTTCCTTTTGCTCACCTTCTGCAATAATCCCTTGCTTAGCAAGCATTCTGCTATGTGCAATGCTCCCAGTAATATCCTCTTCATACATTCTTTTGTCAAAAGTAATAGATGCATTAAATTTTTTTCTAATAATTTATTAGTTTCCTTTATGAAACCGTCCTTCCCACATTTTTTTCATATTTTATTTTTTTCCTTTTCCAAAGTGTTATTTTTTTGCTAATATTATAACAAAAAAAGAAGAATATTTAAAAGCCTAAAAAAATAAATTTAAATAATTAAAAAAATATAAGTTTTTGTTTTATTATACAGATATGATATAATTGTATAAAGAAAAAAAGGGAGGAAATCAAATATGAGAAGTAATAAGAAAGTAAAAATTACCAGTTGGAATATCTGATTTCAAGGATGTCATTGAAAATAATTACTATTATTTTTGATAAGACAAAAATTTATAGAAAAATATTTTGGAAGATGGTTCTAAAGTTAAATTATTTACTCGCCCAAGAAGATTCGGAAAGACATTAAATATTTCAATGTTAAAAATATTTTTTTAATGTTAAAAAAATAAATATGAAAATAAAAAAACTATTTGAAAATTTAGAAATTTCTAAAAGTGAATATTTTTGAAAAAAACAAGGAATTATCCAGTAATTTCTATTTCATTTAGAAATTATGAAGAAGAAAACTGGGAAAATGGATTCAAGGCTATCAAAGGAATTGTAAAAAGATTATATTCAGATTATAAATTTTTTTAACTGAAAAAAATGGATGAGATTGAAATTGAAGAATTTAATTCTGTGCGAAGGGGATTAGATTCAGTAGAATGGGAGGCATCGCTTATCAATTTGTCAAAAATATTTATATGAATATTATGGGAAAAAAAGTTGTGGTGTTAATAGATGAATATGATCAGCCAATAATAGATTCTTATGTAAAAGGTTATTATGACAAGGCTATCAGTTTTTTTAAAAAGTTTTTTATGGGATTAGTTTTTAAAAGATAATGAATACTTAGAGATGGGAGTTATGACGGGGATATTAAGAGTTGCAAAAGAGAATATTTTTTTCGGGATTGAATAATATAAAAGTTCATAGTATTTTTAAACAAGCGAGTTTACAGAATATTTTGGTGTTTTAGAAAATGAAGTTGAAAAAAAGCTTTTGAAGGACTTTTGGATTAGAGTATAATTTGAAAGATGTTCAGAAATGGTATAACGGGTACTTGTTTGGTAATACACAAGTGTATAATCCATGGTCTATTATTAATTTTTGGATGAGAAAAAGGCTTGGATCCTATTGGGTGAATACGAGTGGGAATAGTTTGATACAGTTGTATTTACAAAAAAATTGAAAGAAGATATATTTGATGAGTTTTTCAAAAACTTTTGAATAAAGAAAAGATTTTTGAGGTAATTAATGAGAGTATGACTTTTGGGAATTTGGAAGTTGATTTTGAAAAAAAAATATCTGGAATTTATTTTTTTCATAGCGGTTACTTTAACACTAGCTGAAGAATACGATGAAAATGAAGAGGAAACTTATTTAAAAATTCCAAATGAAGAAATTTTAAGAATGTTTTCAAAAATGTTTATTGAAGTATATTTTTGGAAAATTCTAATAATTTTTTTCAAAGTTGACTAATGCATTAAAAAAACGGAAATATTGAAAAACTTTAAAGCAGAGTTGAATAAAAATTTTGTTGGAAAATGTAGGAATTTTTTTGATATTAGTGGAATCTATAAAGAACAATTTTATCATGGTTTGATGTTAGGACTGATTTTTAAAATTAAGGAATGAATATGAAGTTTCATCAAATGGTTTTGCAGGAAAAAGGTAGATACGATTTATTGCTGAAGCCTAAGAATATTTTTAAAAGCAAAAAGAAGGAATTATTATTGAGTTGAAGGCTGTAAATATTGATAGTGTAAAATTGAGTTTGGAAAAAAATTCATGAAAAGTTAGAAAATGAATGTGAAATCGCATTAAAACAAATTGATGAAAAAAAGAGTATATTTCAGTTTTAAGAAATGCTGGAATTGATGAAGTTTTTAAAAATTGGGATTGCATTTTTTTGGGAAAAGAGTTTGAGATAAAATTTAAAAAGAGAATAAATTTGGGAAAATATCTTTTAAAAATTTTTTTGGAAAAAGGTATACTATGTTTGTATTAATTTTTTTGAAAGGAAGAATGAAATGGAAAAAAAATAAGATGGAAAAAGGAAAGAATTGAAAAAGAGATAATATAGGGCAAGAATATAAATGGAATTTATCGGATATTTATGAAAATTACTCGATTTGGGAAAAGGATTTTGAGAAAGTTGGAGAATTGAAAAGGGAATTGGCTAAATTTAAAGGGCAATTTGGGAATGAAGGTAAATTGCTGGAATTTTTTTCAAAAAAACAGGAGGAGATGGATAAAATTTCGTATAAATTGTATAGATATCCACAGCTTGCAAGAGATTTAAATTCATCAGACAAGGAAGCTGTAGAGCATTTGCAAAAAGTGCAGTTTTTGTTTGCAGAGATTTCTACTGAATTGTCCTGGGTAAATTCGGAACTGGTTGATAATCGTGAGAATATTGAAAAAAATGGATTGAAAAAAAGGAATTTGATGATTATAAATTTGGACTGAAAAATTTATTTAGATTGCAAAAGCATATTCTGGAGGAAAAGGAAAGCAAATTACTGTCGTACTACAGCTCATTCTTTTCAGCACCGAGAAGTATTTATTCGGAAGTTACAGTTACGGATGTGGAATGGCCTCAAGTTACGCTTAGTTCTGGAGAAAAGGTGGATGTAACGCCTGCCAATTATTCTAAAATTTTATCTACAAATAGAAATCAGGAAGACAGAAAACTGATGTTTCAGACATTTTTATACAATTTATGAAAAGAAAAAAATACGATTGCTGCAATTTATAACTCAATTTTGCAAAAAGGAATTGCTTCAAAGAAAGCCTACAATTACGATTCATTTTTATTAAGCCATCTGGAAAGTGACAATATTCCAGAAGAAATTTACTTAAATCTTGTCAATACGGCGAAAAATAATACAAAAACCATTGCAAAAGATATTTAAAAATTGAGAAAGAAAAATTTTGGGACTTGAAAAAAATATTATAATTTTGACGGCTCAATTAACCTAATAGAATTTGATAAGGAATATGAGTATGATGATGCGAAGGAAATAGTGTTAAATTCAGTTGCTCCGCTTGGAAAAGATTATGTAGAAAAAATGAAAAAAGCGATTTCAGAAGGCTGGCTGGATGTATTTGAGGCAAAAGGGAAAAGAACAGGAGCATATTCTGCAGGAGTTTACGGAGTTCACCCATATATGCTTCTGAATTACAACAAGACTTTAGACAGCGTATTTACATTGGCACACGAACTGGGACATACCTTGCACACTCTTTATTCAGATGAAAATCAGCCTTTCTCGATGGCAGACTACACAATTTTCGTAGCGGAAGTGGCTTCTACATTTAATGAAAGACTACTGCTTGACTATATGCTGGAAAATACCAATGATCCAAAAGAAAGAATTGCACTGCTGGAGCAGGAAATTGGAAATATTGTTGGAACCTTCTATTTTCAGGCATTGCTGGCAGATTATGAATATCAGGCACACAAGCTGGCAGAAGCTGGAGAGCCAATTACAGCGGAAGTTTTGAGCAAAATTATGGAAGACTTGTTTGACAAATATTACAGCGACATAATTGAAAAAGATGATTTAATCTATATTTTCTGGGCAAGAGTTCCACACTTTTTCAACTCGCCATTTTACGTGTATCAATACGCAACTTGCTTTGCCTCATCAGCGATTTTATATGAAAAAATAATAAATTCAAGCGATGAAAGCGAAAGAATACAAACACTTGACAAGTATATTAAATTATTAAGTTCAGGAGGAAATGACTTTCCAATGGAACAGCTTAAAA
>BNJS01002615.1_pt1 | contig 85453 bp, 119 predicted proteins | sample 8540461 | NCBI WGS metagenome assembly BNJS01 (sample SAMD00202454, study PRJDB9452) | human saliva metagenome | isolation source: human saliva | place: Japan
TCCGAAAATCGTTTGCTGAAAAAACCTCATCTTTTGTGAATCAGATCTTACAAGAGTTCCCGAAGAACAAAGCCGACAGACTCTAAACATCGCTCTCAAAGCACTGTTAGCCTCTTTCGCTTATATCGGTAGGTAAAGGATCGAGGTGTGGAGATCAAACACTTGAGTATCAAGAAGCTTTTCATATATTCTGAGGCGATACAGCTAGCTCAGATGATCCTCCGTCACTTCTGATTACAGTCTCTCTAATATACAGAGACAAGACGAAGACCTGTCAGTCTTTTGGTTAGATATGTCTCTGCTCTATGAGCACTATGTGTGGGATTGCTTCGGGAGGCGTATGGAGATCAAGGTCTTATATCAGCAGCAGGGCAATGGGATATCGGACTTTGTCTATCAAGATCCCCTTCTGGTAATGGATGCGATATATTCCTCCTTGAGGGAAGAAGACTAAGATCGACTCGAAGGCCTCATTAGGCAGCTCTCTGGATTTATATGCTTTCGTGATCCAGAAATCTTTAGTGTCCTGAAAAGCCTGTTCGTTGCCTTGTGATTTATCTGAGGAGGGGCAAGTGGAGAATCCTTTTCCTTGGGAGGGCAATCAGTGAGCTACTGCAGATTGGAGGAGAGCGGAGTTTGAGACTTTATCGCTTAGCTGTCCCTCTACCTCTTCTAGAATGAATAGCTATAGACTGCTTCTTCCGTCTAGTTGTTGTGGTGGGTAATAGATCTGGGAGGTAGATTGATTCCTAGTAAACACGATGTAAGCAACGTTGCAATCTGTCAATAACCCAGCGTTGCTTTCTTTCCTTCTATCTAACGTTGCAATGGAGATCCTAACGTTGCCTCTGTAAGTGCATATATATGGACTGGTCGGAAGAAGCCTATTAGGGTGATCTTTACTAGTAAGCTGGAGCAAGAGTGACCCTTATCTGTGTCAGCGGTGATAGGATAGGATGTTCCCATGAATGCTGCCCAAACAGAGCTTACCTTTCTAATTAACAGCTCTGGGACGGGCAGTGGGTTCCCCCTTTCAGCTTGGACGATGGGAGTCGATGGGAGAGAGCTAGTGAGGGTGATAGGGTGAGGTGGAAACATTGGTCAACAGGTTAATCCCTGTCCATAGATGGGGAGAGATGACGGGATAGGCTCTTCAGGGTGACTGATCAAAGATCGTGTGGCTGACTAGAGTGAGGCATTGGATAGAGGGACGAAAGCGTTTGGTATTCGTCAGAGTGTTTGTGTATCTTTGTCCTCAAAGACTGAAAGTAAACACTGTTCAATCCTATAGGTAATAAACAACAATGGCAGTATTAGAGAAGATACGTAGTCGCTCCGTACTCCTGGTGGTGATCCGCAGGATCGCCCTCGCCCGCTTTGGTGGAGTGCCTCTTCACCCAGCGGGCAGGCTGCAGAACAAGAGCGCTCATGCCGCCCTCTCGATCGACGGAAGGACATCACCATCGAAATTATAATGCGACTAGAGGAATCTCGAAGCCCAAAGTCAGGCTCAGGACAGCAACTCTCCGATGAGCAGCGTAGCGGCTCAATAACCAACTCGCACAGAGTACATCGCAGACTATGCATTGACGAAGATCGCTGATAAAGGTCGGTCTGAACGTCTCCGATGATGAGCTCTATGCCCTCCTCGTATAGGTAAGGGATCGCTCCTTCGCCACTAACGTCTCAGTTCTTTGGTACAACGGACGAGAAGCAGATCAATGAATTAAATCAAGCAACTCTCTGATAAGCAGATCCAAAGCAGCTCCTGCTGAAGCAGCGTGGTCGGCTCATGCAGGTGCAGGGTCAGTTTGGAAACAGCTTCCAGAAACGAATCCGCTCTCAGCGTCCAGCAGAAGCTGACGACCCTCTAGCTCATTACCTATAAGATCAATGATGTCGACCGAGAGCTCATTGCGGGTAGTGAAGAGCGTACTGTGGCTCTCGTGCAGCGCGGCCTCTGCTGCGATGATCACGGATGCTTCGGCTACGCCTGGCGATGCCGAGGTGAAGAAATTCTGGCGAACGCAAGGATACCTACAAGATGCAGTATCCATGACGGAAGTTGGCTACATCAGCCTGCAGGTGAGTCCCCTCGCAGGCTGACTATAAGGCTAACTGAAGAAGAAAAGGCCAGGCTGTCCCGCTGAGCTGGCTACGGCAGCTAATGTCGAGTCCATCACGGCTACTCTTCTTCCTCAAGTTCTTCTCCAGAGCTACCTCACCGGTGCTGAACTCGATGAGCTGGGTCTTGGCGCGTGGACAATCGCTTTCGTCAAGGTGCAGAGGCTGGTGCAGTGGATGATCCCTCAGCTCGTCAGTGATCGCTACGACATCGTGAAGGTCACGGGCAGAAGATGTTCCTCTGGTCTCTCCGTCCGTATGATCGTCATAACGATGGCATCAAGGGACGCACCGATAGTCTCTATCATCTCCTACAGAATTGGAGCTAACTTCGCTGAAGTGGCGAAGGCTAACAGCATCGATCCTCAGACTGCTGCTCAGAATTGATCATTCAGCTCCCAATCCAGTATGGCTCAGTAGATAGCACCTTCTCTGAAGCTCTGCCTTGCTCCAGGTCGCTGCAAGGTGCAGGACTTGCTCTTGATACCCTCTGGGTCCTATCGGTACGGTCGTTCGTCTTGGACAAGCGCCTATCGCTATCCTGCTCAAGGCAGAGAATCCTCAGCCTGCTGTCGAAGTCTATCAGCTAGCTTATCTCTCGATCCCTGTAGCTTCTCTCCTACGACATATAATGCCAAGTAATGACTATGAACCAACATCCTCAGTGCTGGTGGAGTTTTGATGCCATGGCTAAGCTCGCAGAAGGAAAGGTTTCAGTATCGCTCATGGCCTCCTGTCACTACACACAGTCTGTTGCTCTCAGGCAGATCCCAAGCTCCCGACAGATCGTTAATGGAGCGCTCAATGCTACAGGACAATGAGGGGTGACCCTAAGCTCTACTTGTGGTACGGACTATATCGTAGTCCCTGCAGTAGGCAAGCATACACACCCCAGCAGGTATCGCACCACTCTCTACCGTGAAAGATGGAATCATCGCTTACCTCGGTGCTCAGAAGAAGGCCAAGAACCTCGACGTCTCGAGGGTAAGGAAGCTAGCTTCGCTCGATGCCTATACAGCGAGCCAGACGAGGTCAATACGCTAGTCGATGTAGATACCTCGTTCGTGGCAGTGAGAGCCTGCTGGGATTCAATGGTTATGCGATGATACGCCTATCCAGTAAGCTCTCCAAGCGTTTCATGTGCTTAATGCACAAGTGATGGTTGTCCAGCCTCTCTAAGACTCCTGTCGATAAGCAGGCCTTCAGGCACAGATACGCCAGCAGGAGATGAGTCTAGCATAAGTATAGCTTCGTGCTTTCTCTGGATTCCTGCAGAGCCTAAGATCGAGGACAATAGAGCCCGCTTCTTCTGGTCTCACATTTATCTTACCGTTAGATCACATAGCGTAAACCCTTAGCTGGTCTGACGAGTTATAAGGAAGGCTGTCCGTAGGGTCTCCCCTCGGACAGCCTTCCTCTTTCACTCGATTTATCCCAGACTATCTCCCCATGTGCCTGGGCAAACAGCAGATGCTCTAAATTTGACCCTAGACAGACTAACTACAGAGTGACTACTCTCAGGTATGCCTCGCCTTCACCGGTAACCAGATCGCTCAATGGCTCTACGATAAGCGTGTCACGCTGATCGACGGGATATTAACCTCTCTAAGGCCAATCGTGCACTTCTCTCAGAGCACTTCGAGGGTAGGACGTTCTGCTCCCGTATTGATGGAGTCAGCTCTCGAAGGATGGTACACGTAAGTATCTCTTTCAGGTCAAGGCTGGTGGTCTCGTGGAAGCCGTCTTCATCCTGAGGAAGGATCGAGCCACCCTGTGTATCTCTTCCCAGTAGGCTGTAAGGTGGACTTGCCTCTCTTCTGCATGACTGGTAAGCAGGGCTCGGGGAATCTCTCTGCAGGAGATTATCCAATCAAGTGCTCTCTGTCGAGATCCTTCAACTGACTAATATCGTCTATATGGGAGTGGGCGGGCCTCTGGATAATGCGACCAGCGTGATGAAAGAGTATCGAGGTCATGACGAGTGCCTGGGGCTTGGCTTGGTCGCCTAAGCGCATTACATCTCTCTACGGTCAGTGTGCACTTAGTGGTCTCGAGCCTTCCTCAAGGAGACTACTTGTCACCTCGCTGTCAGTCTTCATAATCCTTTCCACGAGGCGCCTAGGCTGATGCCTGCAGAGGGAGGACTACCTTTGGTCGATACCCTACAGATGATCCGTGAGGCAGACTTTGGGACAGCGTCATGTATCCTTTGGTACATCGTCTTCGATGGGTCAATGATAGTCCGAGCATGCTCGGGGTTGGCTCGTCTCCTCGGTATTCCCTGCCGTCTTAATCTGAGTCCCTGTGGATCCCCGATGTCCCTCTCGGCCCCTTAGCTCGTGAGAAGATGGGAGGCCTTCAAAGCCAGCAAGCCCTAGGCATGTCACGACTATCCGTACCTCACGGGGAAGATATCTCAGCAGCCCTGTGGTATGCTGCTCTCCACTAAGGAGCAGATGGCTCGACAGCAAGAAACCCAGACCTTCAATCCTAGCCGTGATCCTTCAGCGTCTTCATCTTCTCAACTTCAAGAGTATAGCCTCTGCGACCTGTGACTTTTCGCCTAAGGTGAACTACTTCATTAGTCTGAATGGTATGGGAAGACCAATATGCTCGATGCTCTCCACGATACCTGGCATACGAGTCACCTGGCGATTACAGATGCGCTAGCTGTACGGCGAGGACAGGATGCTGCCTTGCTTGAGGTGTCTGCAGAGTGATCAGAGAGATGAGCGCCAGCTCTCCTTCCAGATCCGACCAGGACATCACGCAAGATCCTTAAGCGAAATAAGAAGGAGTGGCAAGCTAGCGAGCATATCAGTGCGTTCCCATGGTGTCGTTTCCCAGGACTATCAGCTCATCCTCGGGGGTGACGGGCGTGAGCAGCATGCATCCCGATCGTCAGCTAAGCCAGCAGGATAATTCTGTCTATATATGGCAGCTCTTGCCCAGTATCATGTACTGGAGCAGCGTAATAACGCAGGGCAGCGGGCCTCTGATTCTATCCTTGATGTCTTAGATCTCCAGCTGGAGCAGGTGAGCCCAATTCTCCTGGGCGTCGTGTGGCTTTCAGCAAAGAGCCTTCAAATTTCCCCTCTTCCAGCAGTATTATACAGCGATCAGTGGAGGCAGGATCAAGTTTCCCTTGGCTACGAATCCACTCTCAAAAGGAGCACCAGGGCACATCTTAAAGCTACAAAGTGAGACACACAGCGTGACCAGCGATCATCTATACGACGATCCGGCCTGCATAAGGACGACCTCCCTATGCTCCTCGATGGGGAGCTGATACGCAAGGTCGGTGAGCGAAGGACAGAATAGAGACCTTCTTGATCTCTCTCTCAAAGAGTTCGCATCAGTATTCACTCCTCTCTCTGAGACCAATCCCGGGCGTCCGATCCTACTCCTCGATGATGTCTGACAAGCTCGATGCCGGCGTGTGGAGCGACATCATTCGTTTGGTCGGAAGCGATTTCAGTCAGATCTTCATTACTGCATTACGAGATCACCAAGTACCTCGATAGAGATCGTCCGGTCGTGGGAGAAGACTTCCGATCTCTTCGCCGTGCATGAGAGGGAGATCCCAAACCTCGACGCCCTGGCAGATACTGTCATGAAGCGTGAGCGAGACACTTACTCTGACTGAGGCCATTGGGGCTCTTTGGGACGAAGGTCGGAGCTGCACGAGCAACGACTGATCCATCGCCTTAAGGAGCTTTACCCGAGATCGTGGTCCTGCCTACCGCTGGGTACTCTCTTCGAGATGTCCAGGATGAGGACGCTCTGCCTGCGTACCTCCTCCTCGACCATGTGTGCTCCAGGATCTACGCGCCTTCGAAATGCTCCAGCTTTGTTGCGTTCGTTGAATGATCGACTTGGTGCGGAGCTTCTCCGTTCCCTCCATCGTTTACTAGCGATAGTCGATGCTCATAAGCCTCACGGCTAAAGAATGCTGGTGAGCTTTGCTGATGAGATAGATGCGTTTATTCTGTATGGGATATCCATCGGATGGATCTTGAGACTGAGTTCGTCCGCTAGATATTTTGATCCTCTCTCGACTTCAATGGTAAGAAGGTACTAACGGGTGCCTTCGGATGTATGCCATAGAAGCAACGTTGTTCTTGCGGAGAAGCAACGCTGGAATGGGTAGAAAAGCAGCGTTGCTTTCATGCTGAATCAGCGTTTGCTTTAGTGACGTTGATTTAAAGTCATTTTATTGAGAGGCTGGTATCTCAGATGTCAGCTTACTAAATATTCTGCACACTGGTTGGGATGCTTGTAGACTCTATACACAAATCCCCGCCTTCTTTAGAAGGGCGAAGTTCATGACTGGTGTCCTGAAAGAGCCGACTTAGAGCTGGCGAACGAGGTTCACTGAAGATGCGACCCCGCTACGTTCCGGAGGCAGCGTTGGCAGCACGAGATCACGTCATCACCATCATTGACAGAGTCGTCGTCGAAGTGCCATCCTTCGTCGTGATCACGGACGTACCGAGGAACGCACGGATCCCAGCGTGACGAGCTAGCGATCACCTCGGGTACGGTACTCATACCGATAGCATCTCCACCGAGGCGTGCCCAGTGGTTGTAACCTCCGCTGACTGTCATACGAAGGACCCGTTAGACGACGCCAGACCCCTTCGTAGTCGTGATGCCGGAGCTCCTGAGCGTGTATGCGCTGGCTGCGTGATCAAACTCACGGTCGTGAGGGCGAGGTCATGTCTGAGGCGAGGCGAAACATCTCCATGTTAGGAGCGATGAGGCGGGTTGGGGAGGGAGTTGTTGATATGGTCACGGATGATCATGGGGTCGCTCGACTTACGGAAGGTCTGGTTAGAAGTCCTCCAGCGGCGTTGGACACGAGGAGGTTCTCGATGCCCGAGGAGCTTCATGACACGCAGGAAGGTCACCTGCCACTCCATGGGGTGGCTTCGTAGTGAGTGGAAGCGTCACCACTTGCAGAGCTTGCAGGTACGCTGAAGACGTCCCTGCGATGAGGTTGCCCTTATGACCGATAGCGGTCGTGTGAAGTGTGGGATCTGGGTGTAGAAGGGGATGACGGTAGATGCTGGAAGCATGTCCCGAGCTTGCCGAGCCGCTACCGAGGATGATAGCGGTCTTCGAATGTCGCTAGGGAGGCGGGAGGCGAGGGTAGTGGCCGCCTCTCGTGATAATGTTGGTCAACGTAGCTGATTGGATATATCTTTTCAGATATTGCTAATACTTCGTACCTCAAGGGTATAGCAAATATAGCAATAATCGAGGAGGAGACGCTATCTACTCCTTCTCTCTTACACGATTGGAGTTGCCAGGGGACCAGCTTCAGCTCGCCGCTTTCATATTCAACCAAGGAATATACTGCAGCAGACTCATATCCCATCTTTGCAGCTCCTCAGCGAGCCACTCTTCCAGTGCAGTCTACGTCATCCACACGCTTCATTCTGCACGATGCCATCTGTGATGACAGAATTGCCCAGGGTCTCCTCGCCTCAGGACGATGATGAGCTCCCATCTGCTCGAAGACAGCTCCTTCACGTCACGCATGTAGTAGACCCCCTCACGGCGTCGCTGGACCACTTCGCGCATTCATGCAGCCTGCAGCAAGCCTCTACACGACGTCGGCGATGAGACAACAGAGCACCATCGATGAATCTCTTGATGCCATGGTTCTTCGCCAGCCGTCGCAGAGACGATGACCAATGGCGAGACGGCAGCAAACTGGAAGATCAGAGACTGGGCTATAATAATCCCCGAGATGATACCCCCAAAGTTCACACCTTGTCTATCTAAGATGCTGGTGCCAATTGCCCGGACTTATTGATGACGAGGACAATAACAAGTAAGCCACGAGTAACTGGGAAGACGTTCAGATAAAGATGTCACCACACTTTAGGTAAGAAGTGCTGTCATAATATATAAATAGGTGGATTGATTAGACTGCGTAGAATGAGGATCTCGAAACCAGCATCACTACATTATAGCCACTTACGTACTACGATGGGGTCTATATCATAGATCACAGTAGGCGCCTCGTATCTGACAAGGCGTGATGCAGATTCAACAGCACCTCCAGAAGCAGACCTTCCTAAATTAAGTGTCAAAGCAATTGATGGATAGCGTCGTCGAACTCCAAGTCCCCCATCTTATTCCGCATACTGGGCGAGATGGCTCTTGATGCAGTGGCTATAGGCATACGAGGCCATCCAGCTGGCATCAGACTCCCACTCTTCATATTCTTAGAATAAGCCCAGTGTAGCAAACAAGTGCTGTTGAGAACCACCAGACGATAGCGCGACTGAACCCCGAAGAGAACTTAAAGGCCATCCCTCTCGCAGCCGCAGAGACTCCGCGTAAGGAACAGACCTCGAGCTCCGGTCAGCAGGTAGCGATGATACTCGGCGTATATATATCCCCCACTGAGAGTCACCTTCTTTTGCCGAAGGAGAACTCAAACTTATTCATCAGGTTGACCGCTCGGCTACCTTGATGAGCAGGTTGATATTGGCACTATTGCGGAAAGTGAATACGTCCTCCTTCTCGGTCTGGAAGTTGGTGAAGGGCTGGGTCAATCCCCTATGAGTGTCTTCATTACTTTATCTATGTGCATCGTTAAGTTCTCCGAGCATCTGTGCATATCCCTGAACTGGAGCCATGAGGACTACGAGCAAATGGGTAAGCCTTCCTTATACATGGTTAATCGATTGTTAATTGATCTATTTCGGTGCAAAGATATATATAAAATGAATCTGATCTATCAGTCAAATATATACTGGTGGTACAGCAACTTACGACTAGATTCTGCGAATAGAATGGTGCTTGATAGAGAATATATCAAGCACTAAGTATGTATTCTGAGAGAGGAGGTTACCTGTACGGGAACTAGCGGTGTAGATCTATCGATCAGTTCACTTGCCTTGCGATAGGTCTAATTTCGATGCTGTCTTGGCCGATCTTGGGAAGAAGATCAGGCCATCTAGTCAGCGTAGATCAAAGGGATATACTTACCTCACCATCTTTTTGCCATTCGAAGTGGGAGCTACGACGATGCGCTGTCGACGATCGTCGTAGGTGGGTGAGAAGAAGTTGAAGCGAGGCTGGGTATGTTCGGTGTGGATGCCTAATAGATCAATCAGGGCATGGGTGAGGAGGTCGGATAAGATCCGCTTGTCTCGCTGATGAAACCCAGCTGTCGCCAGAGATCAGGGCGCTCGCGCGTAGCTGTGGAAGAAGTAGACGAAAGTGGGATCTCCACCGCCTTACAGAGCGTGCCCCATGAGCTCTGGTAATCTTCATCAAGGGGTGCATCTCCATGATCGGAGATAGATCACTAGGGCATTCTCTTACGATGATCTTGGATGATCTCATGGATGATGTAGTCGGTATAGAGAGCTATTCGCATAGCTAGCGATGATTTCATCCTTACGTTCATCCTTTCGCTCGGGAGGCTATCGGGAGTGAAGCGAGCAGAAGGCTTCGAGGATAGCGGCGCTCACTATAGGTCATGTGTGGTCCATCAAGTGTACTACTTGGAAGAGTCCAAGCGGTGAGCTTATGCGGAGACTATCCATTGGGTTATCATATGGTAGAGTAGCGGTGATATAGCCTCGTCGTAGAGGTCTGAACGTTGAAACACCTTCACCACCTAGTCGCTACGAAGAATGAAGGGTTGCCTGTGGATATCCGCTTGACGACCGAGGAGGTTGGAGATGATGGAGTATTCGCCTGTGATCTCTTGGTTGGCGTCCATGCTGTGGCATAGCCTGCTTGGCGGAGAACTTGGATGAGAGGGAAACTGGTACCAAGGTCTTAGTCACTTCTTCGTAGGTGAAGAAGGTCAGCGAACCTTGGTATTCGATGGGATGAATTAACCGTAGCAGGTGATAGAAACATCGGTAAGGCAAAGCTCCTTTGACTGCGAAGACTATCGGTATGCTAGAGGTATTCTCAGTGATAGCCATAGCAGTGCATGCTACTTCGACGAGCTGATTCGGCCGAGGATAAGGACGACACGGAGAGGCTTCTTGAGATGGGCGTCGGATGGTGGAAGCCTGACTGACTCGCCCGAGTTCGACGTATCTTGGTTGCTCCCTCCTGCGCACACAAGCTTCACGGTATCGTGTGCCGAGAGTATTATAGATGAGACAGTGATCAAAGTCTGCAGTATAAAAGGTCCCGTGAAGCTGATGTGTTTCTTGTACATGGGATGGGTCACTGGGCAGATGCGCTACATGGGCCAAGGGAGGATGAGCGCGTCCGTGAAGTGTAACCCGAAGAGACTAAAGATAGGACAGGGTGTTTCTTGGCGCAAAGGCTGGTGACTCAAGGCAGGCAGCATGTAGCAGGGAGTTTCGAGATGAGGACATGGCTGTGAAGCGGCTCGCTGTGATGCTGTCGGAGGATCCGCTCCCCCTCACGCCAGTTGGTCCGAGAGCAGGATCTGCGCCAAGTCCATATTGCAGGTGACACGTAGGCCCGATGCGAGGTGCAGGAGCCTCGTAGGCAGGGGAGGGAGAAGCGTCGTAGCTAGCAAGAGACAGCCCAAGGGGCGTGCTAGCCACCTCTGTGAGGGAAGAGCAACATGGGAGGGTGAGAAGACGACCTGCAGCCACCGATGCAGAGGGAGTTGGTCAGAGCACCAGAGGCAGTGACTTCTCGCCTTGAGGGCACTCTCGGTCTCGTAGGGAGAATATAAGCAGCAGCACGGCATGTGGGCTGGAGGAACGAGGAGCAGAGAGCCAAAGGCGCCCGCCCAATCTTCGCCCGAAGACTACGTGTGCTACTGGTTTAGAAAGGAAAGATCCCCGCATCTAGGCGTGCTTGAAGAGACGACGCGAAGCCTCCTCGAGCTTCGGCGATGATCGCTTCTTGCCCTGGGACGTGCTTGTCTCGCGTGCATGAGGATGCGCCCGTCGATGATGACTGTGTCTACACGGCTACTACCTGAGGTCACGCTAGACGAGGTTGGAGGTGAGGTTATTCAGCGGGTACGAGCTCGGGGGTATTGAGGATCCACGAGGGCAGACATCCGCCAGCGCAACCTTCTCTCGACTCGTCTGCGGTGGAATATCGTAGAATATCCGCACTGACACGGCAGCGTGGAAGCGAAGATATCATCCGCCTTGCATGCCGTACTATCCGATCTCCATCCCTTACCGAGGAAGGAGTGACTAGCTTCATCGCCACGACCATATCGAGGTTATCTCGACGAAGAGCAACCATCCGTCCTGATGCCGATGCGTACGCCACGGCGCTTCATCTCCTCGTAATCTTGCAGGCACATGCCACTAAAGCGAGCTTGAGGTTCGAGGCGGGATTGTGCACCACGCGACGTTGTGCTTTCGCCAGCGAGATCCAGCTCTTCGTCATCGATCCAGACTGACGTGGGCTAGGGACGAGGTGCTCATAAGGATGCCGAGCCATTCTCGTACGCGGACGGGCGTAAGGCCGCTGGATCGGACGCACTCATCGATCTCGGCTTCGTCTCGGAGAGATGCAGGTGGATCTCTTTCACGTTATGCTCCTTGGGCAAACTGGTGGCAGAGACTGGCAGCTGTCTCCGCGCACCGTACAGATCGCATGTGGTCCGAGGTGAAGGGGTGATGCCGACTCACGCTAAAACTCCCTTGAGCGCCTCGAAGTACCTGCAGCTGCAGCTTCGCGATCCAGCCTGCAGCCCGCTCGGCATTGCCCTGGATCGAAGAGCGTGCGGAGAGGTGGTAAGCATCGCAGTCCCATCTCTCTGACCGCCCTCTGCCGTCGCAGGCGGGTGCATGGCACATCGAGGCAGCAGGTCGTCGGAGGCGAAGCGCTCCCAAGACAAGCGAGGCGTGCGCCCGATGCAGACATCATGGGCCCGTCATCTGAGGCCTCGACGGGCCAGATATAAATCTTGGCCAAGTCACTCGTGCGGTAGGTCATCGCCGTAGCCTCTGAAGAGCGTCATCGAGAGCATGTCATGCGTGTTGACGAAGCCGAGGATGTGATCGCCTTGTCCGTGCGTTCGAGCACCTCTGCTCCAGCTGGCAGCGAGATACCTTCGGCGATACGGGCTGTGCGGTTGCCCTCGATGGGGACGTCGCGAGCTTGTCCTGATGAAGGACGATGCTTCAATAAGGATGTAGACTATTCAGTGTAATTGCGCTTAGTGCTTGGGGTAGACCTTTGTGAATTCGGCTACGGCCTCGATACCCTTGTAGAAGATGTCGAGGGAAGGTTCTCGTTGGGTGAGTGCGGACTCGCATCGCTTTTCCAGCCCGAAAGCCCATGAGGATGGTCTTGATCGAAGCACGTTCGAAGGCTGCGATGATGGGGATACTCACCGCCACTGCGCAGACCAAGAGGACGCTTGCCGAAGGCTACGCCGACAGCTTCTTCGGCTGCACGGTAAGCGGGCAGGTCGATGGGGAGAGATAAGCCTCGCCACCGTGCATCTTCGTGACCTTCACTCGGACGTACTTGGGAGCGATACCTTCGATGTAGTCTACGAGCTTGGCTGATCTCCTTGTGATCCTGATTAGCTACGAAGACGGCAAGGAGACCTTAGCATAAGCCTTGAGAGGAAGGACTGCCCTCGGAGCCTTCGCCCTGATAACCACCCCAGATACCGCACACGTCGAAGGAAGGACGGCAACTGTACGCTCCGGTGTGTGGTAGCCCTTCTCACCGAAGAGGTCATCCACATCGAGGAACTTTGGTACGCTTCTTCATCGAAGGGGATCTGACGGATCATCTCACGCTCTTCGGGCGTTAGTTCGACGACCTGTCATAGGCCGGGGATGGTGATGCGTCCGTCCTGTCCTGAACTTGGGCGATGAGCTTACAGAGCTCGTTGATAGGATTAGCGACAGCACCGCCGAAGTGACCCGAATGAAGGTCGAGGTCGGCACCCCGTCACTTCGATCTGCCAGTAAGCTAAGCCAGGCCCACGTCGTGATCGAAGGAGTCTCGGCGCTGAGCATGCTGGTATCGGAGACGATGATGTTGTCGGCCTTAAGCATCTCAAGGTGTTCGCGACAGAAGGGCTCCAGGTTCGTCGAACCAATTTCTTCTTCCTTCGAGGAGGAACTTCACGTTGCAGTTTCACGAGTCCGAGGGCAGCGCCGTCGAAGCCCTTGATCTGATCATTGACTGACCCTTGTCGTCGTCCGCACCACGTGCCCAGATGTGGCCGTCACGCACTTCGGGTTCGAAGGGTTCGCTCTTCCAGAGATCAAGTGGTTCGGGGGGCATTACGTCATAGTGACCGTAGACGAGAAGCGTAGGGAGGGAAGGATCCTTCTGGTAGTGACCGAAGACGATAGGGTTGCTCGGCGTCTGGAAGATCTCTGCGTGCTGGACGCCGATCTTCTTTAGGTGGCTCTGCTAATACTCGGCAGCACGCTGCATGTCGGGCTGTGCTCGCTCTGGCGCTGACCGAAGGGATACGGATTAGTTCAAAGAGATCCTCGAGGAAGCGTTCTTCGTGCTCGTGGATATAGTCCTTGATTTGGCTCATAATGGGTCTAGTTCTTAGGATGAATGTATTGTTTGAGGGGCGAAGGGCTCTAGAGTCCTCAGCTTTTGCCCAACTAAAGGTAGGAAAAACTCTGTCTTTTCTGCGCTAGCCTTGGCTTTCCTCGTCTTTCGCAGGGCCTGTCGGAAGTGAATACCCTCGAGGGTGAAGTAGCGCTTGGATGGTCGAAGGTGTACTTTGACCTCCTTGACGTGGAGCGTGGGGTTGAACTTCTCGCCCTGCTCGATGACTTGCTCTTGAAGGTGGGCATCAGGTGGCGAGGCGTCCGTAATGACGATGGCGCCCTCTGCGACGAGGTTGCGGGCAGTGTCTGCGGCGAGGTTGAGGACGCTCTGCACTTCCATGTAGTTGAGCGTGGTGTTATGGGCGACCAGTTCGCAGAAGCGCTCGAAGTCGACGTGATAGCGTCCCGTGAGCCGAGCGATCTGCATGGTCTTCCCACGGTGCTTGCCGAAGGTAACCTTCCGAGGAAAGAGGACGTACTGAAGTGTTTTGCTTGCCAGGTAGCATGTGGTGTCGTTACGCGTAGCTGAAGGGGAGGAAGAAGGTCAGCTACTGTGCGGTTTATAGCTGGGGTAAAGGTAGTTAGTTTCGTTGGAATGCAGAAATCTCTTTCGGTTAAGTTCGAGGGCGCTTCAGCTAGATTTGCTAGATTCTACGGTCAAGCATACTAACTTCTGCTTTAGCAGTATATGAATTCAATTGAATAAACTTCTAAGTTGGTACGTATAAATACTCCATTTCATACGTATAGTCTTGAATGCCGTTTATACGTATGAAATATCAAGTTTATACGTATGAATGAAAAGCATTCATACTGATCCACTGAATAGAAGTTTATACGTATAAATGATATAGTTCATTCGAAGGATCTATCAGGAACAAGCATAGGAATCAGCATAATACACCCGAGGTCTTGGGGTAAAGCGCATGCCTGGCTCGACGTCAAGTTGCATCTTTTGCTCGCCTATAAACCTCACTTGGCTCTGGTAGTCCAAAGACACTTGACTTTCCTCGATAAAGAGCTCTGCTTTTTGTGCTCAAGCTCCTTGACCACTTTGCCCCTAAGTCCATAATACTTCGCTCTTCACTTCTCGCTAGCTTCTCCTCAGAAAGCAAGACATAATCGCGGGAAGCTTTGTGCCAATCACCACAACGTCTAAACACAATGAGACAGAAGTTCACCTTGATTACCTTTGCGTACATGAGACTTTACAGAAGTCGTTGGCTTTCTCTACGAAGGTTTGGGCTGGAAGCAGTCAGAAGTTCAGCCAAGAGGAATATGCGCTCTTTCCCTGCGAGGTATCGTCTGGGGGCTATATCCTCTGAAGAGCTTGGAGCCAAGATACGACGCTTCGCTATCAAGCCAGCTCCTTTGCAGGAATGACCATCAGCTACATGCCTGCTCGGAGGAGGCAGGAGGTCGATGCCGTCTTGGAGTGAGTTGCCAAGCGGCTCGGCGCAACGATCGTCAAGCCCGCCCAAAAGGTCTTCTGGGGCGGGTACAGCGGTGCCAAGGACTTAGACGGCTACCTTCTTTGAGGTCGCCTTCCAATCACTTTCTGGCCAATGGATAGCGAGGGCAACCTCGTCCCATAGAAGTAGCCGAACATCAATAATCACATCCGTAGCAGACGATGGAACCACAGATCGAACGACTATTATTAAGACCTTGGCGGAAAGCGATGCTCCTGCCCTCTTCAAAGTATGCAGCAGAACCCGACTGTCGGGCCTATTGCAGGCTGGCCACCACACACGAGCGAGGAGGTCAGCTGTAGATCATCCGGCCGTCCTCTCGAGTCGGGAACTTCGCCGTGGTGCTCAAGGCGACGAGTGGAAGCCATCGGAAGCATCGGGATCATGACCACCCAGAGCACGATACATACCGCTTCGATGGCGAAGGATGATGCGAGATAGGCTTCTGGATCGGTGAACCCGCTTCTGGGGCAAAGGCTTGATCCCCGAAGCAGTCAATGAGTTGCTTCGCTAGCCTTCGAAGACTTAGCGATGCGTGCGTATCGATGTGGCTACTACGATGGCAATGTGAAGTCCCAACGGGCGCAGGGAGAAATGTGGCTCGTCTTCAGCCACACCAGTGAGAATAGACCGGTGCCCTTACTCGGCGAAGTACGTACCGAGCACTTCACGAAGCTCACCCGGAAGCGTGGCTACAGCGAAGGAATCAGCAAGGTAGCTAGCTCCTTCGACAGCGAAAACGACGACACCCCGCAAGGTGACTGCCTATCGTAGGCGAGTCCCTTGCGGGGTGTCATCGTGCTAGTTCAAAGCAGCCCAGGTGCACTAAATAGGATTCTTTCACTCCGTTCTGTAGATGACGATAGCACCTTCAATTGTGTGAGTGGCTTCCTCTGGGTTTTGGTTTGTTCTCGTAGTTTCCGCTTCTTTTGAGTATGCCACATCAGCCGATGTAAAGAAGTAGCTTCTGTCGGGAAAGTAGGGAGTCTGGTCAAGTCGGCTGTCATTGCTATACTCTTTCGGCTATCTGGTCCTTCTTGCGAAGTTCGGTGACATAATTCGGGTCTACACGTAGCAGGAATTGCCCTTTATACTCCCTCGCTCGGATATTTGCTACTATCCCAGTTCTCTTTGTATGACCGTAGGGTACTAAGGTGAGTAGATCTCCTTCCTCTGTAACAAGCTGGCCTTTGTAATAGCCAACGACATTGACTCGGACGAGTATACTCTGACCACCTGTTAAATCGGGCTCCCAGGATTCCTCCGATCTGTAATTCTTCGTATGATATAGTTCACTATCAGAGGGAACTCTTGCCGACGAATCTTTTTCAGAGAACAAGCCAAATGAGGTAGAGTATTCAGAAAATGGGTTTACCTAGACTAAGTACAGCTGTCTCTATTTCCCTCTCTACTAGCTACCTTTAGTTGGGCTGGAATCTTGATAAAGCTTCGTTCGGAATTGTTTCTATAGGCCATCCATAGGTAATAGGCCACGTGGAATTATGGATGAGCGAACCTTCTCCTAGTTGCTTTCCTGTGATGTCGTAGCAGATGGGCTGTGCATAGCTATTGCTATCGGCCAGCTGGATATCTTCCTTGATGAGAGTATAGATTGATCGATCTTTATGGACAAGTAGATTACTATGGCCTCGGGATTCGTGAATAAACTCTTTAGTAGGGACAGCGCCATCTAAGCGAAGAAAGCAAGGGTCTGCAGATAATCTACCACTAGCGGTAGATGGAGCGAGAGTCTATATGCGCAGGTATAACCATCTCCTGCATCTTCCTCAGGGACATCTGCTAGTGGGCAAAGATGCGATTTAGTTACCTCTAGGGCTTGAAGCTTCATAATCCCTACGTGAGTGTAATACAACAGCTTCGACGTATGCTTGTGAGCTAGGTCTATACTATAGAAAGCTGCGATAGAGGTGTCGGTAAAACTGCTTTCTGAGAATGGTTTGTAGTTTTGACGCAGCTTTTATTCCCCTTTCATATCTCCTCAGAGATTATCGCTCAGATGGATTGGATAAGCTGTTAAAGTATCATCCGTAAAGAAAGACTCAGAATAGACTGGATCTTTTTGAGGGATATCGCAGGCCGGATCTATTGTCAGCGGATATTTCACCTCTGGAGCTTTCTCATCACCTAGTTGGGTATGCGTGTAGAAGCTAGCTACAAATGCATAGCGTCCATCCCAAGTACGGTGAGGACACGGCTATTTCCTTGTTGGGCTTTTTACATAGGGATTGGTAGTTGTCTAGCCAAGCTTTAGGAACGAGGACAGCACCTAGGACTTTTGTTGCGGATCATTGGGCTTAGCTTGTTCTAGACTATCACGAAGCTTGAGGATGGCATCACGGCGGTGGAGCATCAAGATTCGGATAGAACCCTTCTCCCATTGAGCAAGAGCTTCTCCCATGGGGAAGAATAGTAGGAAGGCTAAAAGTGAACCTAAAGTATACACTTAACCATAGTCAAATATGGATGGGGGCCCATAGTCTCCGCCTGGGCTAATGGTGTAGAGAATAAGTTAGTAAGGAGAGACCTCGTGATAAGTACACGACCTTACTAATCTCTCAGTAGACATCTTCTTTGAGAACAAGGCAAAGGTATACGTATGTAGACGAGAATCCAAAATAGTTAGATAACATACGCTGCGTTCGAAAGAAAGAGACCCCGCAAGGTGACAGCCTATTGTAGGCGAGTCCCTTGCGGGGTGATAGATGATGAGCTGTATAGCTCGTTATTATGTTAGTCCTCTAAATCTTTCTTGTTGATATTGATGATTATGTTAGTTGGTGTTCGTATTGTTATTCACATTGCTGTTATTTCTATCCTTATTGAAGTATCCTTAGGTGTAGAGGAACAGAGTAGCTGTCTCCGGAGAACTGCCACATTGCCCCTGTCATAGGATCTACAAGGAATAGTCCCAAGGCACTCCAAGAGAAAAGATTCCAGAAGTAGTTTGGGTCGATAGATGTAGTGAGAGAATATTGTACCTCTTCATAGCCGTCTTTATAGAAGCGTAGGCTATAGCTCGCTCGCTTGAAAACCATCTCCAGCCTTGAGTCGTACAGTCATAGGTGTGATACCAGAGGTAACGATATTTCCTCGCTTGTCGAAGACATGTACAGTCGCATTTTGAGGTTCGGTGTTGATACTGATGTCATACTTGCTACGGCTCATGATGGTTGCGCAGCTTGTTAAGAGAGGGCTTATCATACAGAAGAGCAATGATAAAGCACGGAGTAAATGGCTTTTCTCATATGGTAGGAGTTATGTGTCCATGGCCTCTATTGGTTGATATGAAAAGCGTGAGGCCATCTGACATCACACTTCTTAGTGAGGCTCGTGAGAATTGCCTTGCCTGAATAAGTGATGATGGTGACGACGTCCACGCTTTTATGACGTGGGAAGTCGCTACTACCATTCTCCTATTCCATTGAAATTTTCTCACGATTTCTACTAAAGAAGAATGAAGCAACGCTTCCTGTTTATTGTTACAGTTCACTATTTGGGTGAACTGCAAGCAAAATACGTAATTACCTGGAAGAGGCAAAATTGCTATTTTACGTTTTCATAAGAAGAGCTGAGGCTAACAGTGAGAATCCCCACAAGCTAGAGAGTAGCCTGTGGGGATTGGTTTCGAGTGAAGAAACTATGCCTTGAGACGACGTGCACCGTCGGAGATGACGACGTCGTAGAACTTGGGCTGGATGCCGTACTTGCTTTCGTAGCGCTTCTTGACTTCGGCGATGAAGCTGTCGTGAAGTTCTTCCCTGAGGAGGTTGATCGTGCAGCCACCGAAGCCACCGCCCATGACGCGCGAGCCAGTGACACCGAATTCACGAGCGAGGTCATTGAGGAAGTCCAGCTCTTGCAGCTCACTTCGTAGAGCTTGCTCATGCCGTGGTGCGTCTCGTACATCTTCTCACCGACGGTCTGGTAGTCACCCTTGTCGAGAGCTTCGCAGACAGCGAGGACGCGCCTCGACTTCGCCGATGACGTAAGCTGCACGCTTGTAGTCCTCTTCGCTGACTTCATTCTTCACCTCTTCGAGCTGAGCGAAGGAAGCATCACGGAGGAACTTGATCTCAGGGATAGCGCTTAGCGAGGACGGCTACGACATTCTCCGCAGCCTCACGACGCTTGTTGTAGGCAGAGCTAGCCAGCCTCATGCTTGACGCAGCTGTCGACGAGCAGCAGACAATAGCCCTTAGGATCGAAGGGTGCTCTTCGTACTCGAAGCTCTTGCAGTCGAGGCGAAGGAGCTTGCCAGCCTTACCGAAGACCGAAGCGAACTGGTCCATGATACCGCACTTTCACACCGCAGTAGTTAGTGCTCGGTAGCCCTGACCGATCTTCGCCATATCCCACTTAGAGAGGCCGAGAGAGAGAGATCATCGAGAGCGAAGGCGAAGGTGCTCTCCAGTGCAGCTGATGAAGACATCCTGCGCCCAGAGGTAGCATCACCAGCAAAGACCGTGTCGAAGCGCAGCGATCTTGCCGCCACGCTTCTGGATCTCACGGCATACACCGAAGATGTAGCGTGCCCAGGACTGGCTAGGGTGCATCCTCTTCCTTGAGGCCGAACTCTGCAGATTCATTGAGGTCGAGTGCGAAAGCACGGACGCGGTCCGTACCGTTGGGACGGATCTCAGCGACCATAGCCCTTGTCGATAGCGCCGGGGAAGACGAAGGCGCCGTTGTAGTCGGTGTGCTCACCGATGAGGTTGATACGGCCGGGAGACGTGTAGAGGGTACCGGCTTCGCCGTAGAGAGATGCGAACTTGTCGCGGATAGCTTGTGTATTCATCTGAGTGATGGGCTTGATAGGAGTAGTAAACGTGTAGTGATAAAGCAGTCCCCTGACGCACCAGCAGGGTGCGGGAGGGGGACTGATGGGGATCTGATCCTAGAGGACTAAGGGAGCTGGCGAACCTTGTGACCTACGAGTGCGTAGTAGAGGAGGTAAGCTTCACCAATGAGGACGATGATCCAGGTGAACTGCCAACCGCCGAGGCTGTCAGCGAGGATACCCTGAGCGAAAGGCAGGATAGCACCACCGACGATACCCATCATCAGGGCACCCGAGCCAGCGGACGTGTACTTGCCGAGCTTATCGATAGCCAGTGAGAAGATAGCACCCCACATGACGAGGTGGAAGAGACCAGCACCGAGCGAGGAGGTAAGGATTGTTCAGGACCATACCCCCGAGGACGAGGATACCTGCGCCCAGAGAGGTGATGAGGAGCTGCTTGCTGGCGCTGATGCTGCTGAGGAAGCTACCACAGAGACGCCTGACGAGCATCAGACCCCAGTAGATGGTAGCCATCAGTGCAGCCTGTGAAGGCTCGAAGCCGAGGCTCTGACCATAGAGGTTGATATTATTCCCCGATACAGACTTCGACACCGACATACATGAAGATAGCAACGACACCGAGAGCCAGAGGTGCGAGAAGCTCCATACGCTCTTTTCGAGGACTTCGCCTTCCTTCTTCTCTGCGCTTGCGATCGCGGGAGGTGGAGCTTAGCAGAGCTGCACGATGAGACCACCGACGAGGACGATGAGTACGAGGAAGGGGATGTAGAGCGAGCTCAGTGCGATGTCCAGACCGCTCTTACCTGCGAAGATGACCGAAGCCACGAGGATAGGGAGCGATGGTAGCCATCGTAGAGTTGGCCGTACCAGCGATAGACTGACGCGTGACACCTGTCGTGCCCTTCACGTCACAAGCGACGATGTAGGGGGTTCAGCACTGCCTGAAGGAAGGTCATAGCAGAGCCTGCGACGAAGCCAGCCAGAAGGAAGATGTAGTAGGCTACAGGGGATGATGACGACATTAGGATCGTGCCGCAGCAGCCTGGAACTTCGCGAGGTCTACTGACTTCGAAGATGTAGGGCTGAGAGCTCATACAGTCCGAAAGGCAGCGATCAGCCCAAAGAGACCCCGTGATGAGTGTGTTCTTATAGCCCTTCTTCTCGATGCACTTGGCGCTAGGGGATACCCATAGCGAGGTAGCCGAGGAAGAAAGCGAAGGTGATCAGCGTGGTGAGCGCATTGGTGAGCGAACCTGATTTCTGCAGGAAAGCGGCCTGCATAGGTGCTTGGAACTGCCCGTTCAGGTTCGTGATCAGTACCTACGAGGCCATGAGCACGACCATGATGATGAACGGCACCAGATGAGCTCTGCGTCTGTTTCTGTTGTGTCATTACTTCTTTGGTTATTGAATAGAGAGTTGTTGGTTTACGTCATTTATCCTTCTACAGTGAAGCGGAAGGCAGTCACCGAGCGGAAGACTTCGCCAGGGTTAAGGCGTGTCGTCGGATACTCGGGTTTGTTGGGGCTGTCGGGATAGTGCTGGGTCTCGAGACAGAGGGCCGCACGCGCAGGATAGCGGTGATCGTGCTGCCACGGAGATTGCCACTCATCCAGTTGCCCGTGTGAGCTGTACGCCTGGCTGATCAGTGTGAGACCTCCAGCGACGATGCCGCGTCTTAGGCGAAGAGCAGCGGGCTGCACGGCCGAGCTTACCCAACGCCTTGTCTAATATAGTAGTGGTCATAGCCTCGTGCCCAGCGGAGCTGGTCGAAGTCGGCATCCACCCGCTCCCCGATGGTATGAGTGTAGTGAAGTCCATAGGTGTCCCTCGACAGGAGCAGGATGCTCCGTAGGGGATCGCTGTCTCATCGGTGGGGAGATATTCCCTTGGCGTCGATCACGAGGGTATGGTCATGTACCGAGGGGTCACCTTCGCCGGAGAGATTGAAGTAGGCGTGGTTGGTCAGGTTGGAGCACCGTAGGCTTCGTCGTCGAAGCTGTGTGCTCGATCGTCGCTCATTTCTCTTCGGTGAGCGTGTAGATGACCCCTACAGAGAGCTCACCAGGGTAGCCTTCCTTCTCCGTCGGGGAGCATATGGCGGAAGGAGACTTGGTTAGCCTTCGTTTGCTCACCTTTCCATATCACGGCATTGAAGCCTCGTGAGCGCATGTAGGCTGTTGGGACCATTGTTAATAGGGAGCTCAGTGGTTTATCCCATCGAGGGGCAAACTTCCCGAGGGCAATACGATTCGCATAGCGTCCACAGGTTGCTCAGAAGCTACTCCTTCGCTGTCGATATACTCCTGTAGACCGTCATGCCCAAGGACGACATCGACGAAAGCCGCCTGTGCGAGGGGGACGAGGAGATACGAGTTTAGCCCTTGGTTGATGAAGTGTGTCGGCACCTGACGATTGGTTAAGGTATAGAGTTTGGAGGTACCTTCGCAAGGTAGCCTCAAAAGCCTCCAGTAGAGAGACCCGCCTTATTAGGCGCCTGTGGGGTTTGTTCCATTGTTGTACGTTCCTATTTTGGGAGCGATTTTGAGTATTTGCTTTCAAATATACGAATATATCGACATACAGACAGTATTATACTTGAGGTGAGTAAGAGCCTCGCCGAGGGAGGATTTCATGTCTAGATCTCTGTATTTCAATGGAATGAGTTGGTAAGGTTGGCTTTCGTGAGTTTACTCCTACTACTTCTTTAAGGCTTGAGGAATGCTCCTGAAGTGTTTCCAGTTCTTTTCTAAGAATATTAAGAAAGGTGATTTCTAGCCCCTGTGTTTACCTCTGAGTGCTTGTACAGATAGGAGAGGTCTAGGGTCTCTAGAGGGAGCTCGTGCATTGAGGAGTGTATATACGCTGTGTCTTCCTAGGGTGCTGGAGGTTGGTGTGATGGGTGAAGAGGTGCTAGCTATGTGATGTTCGTACCGCTGGAATTAGATTAAAGGTGAGAAGCCCCGACCAAGAGTCTCATGAGGAGAGCCTTAGTCGGGCTGATGATTAGCGCCTAGTTCGTGCTAGGGCTAAGGGGCATGTGACCTACTTGGCGACGGGGATGTCCTTGAGCACCTGCAGTGGGTGTTGCCACCAGAGGTCGACCGTCTTGATCTCGATACGCTCTAGCTGGGGAGAGTGTACGTCACGAAGCGTAGGACCGAAGGATACCATATCTAGGTCTGGGACAGACGTCCAGGATAAGTCCACATTCGAGACCTGCATGGATAGCCTTGACGGCGGGCTCCTTGTGGAAGAGCTTACGATAAGCTTCTGCCGAGGCCTTCAGGATAGCGGAGTTCTGGGTTAGGCTTCCAGCCTGGATAAGAATCGTTGATGACGACTTCTGCTCAGCAAGCTCAAAGACAGAAGAGACCATCTCACCAGGCACTGTCACGTAGGCTCGTCGTGGAGCTACGCTGGCTCGTCTCGACGATCTGACCATTGATCTGCTTGACAGAAGCCAGATTGTTGTGGAAGTCTCTACAAGGTCTTCGATCTCGTGGCTCATGCCGAGGACACCGTGAGGACAAGCATAGAGTGCACGGATGAGGGCGTGCTTCGTCTTGCAGTCCATGATCTGAGCAGGTGTCGAGGCAGCTTCGAGGTCGAGACGTACCTTAGGATCTGAGCCTTGAGTCTCATTCTGTGCGTGCTCGCCTGTAGGTGACGCAGGAGTCTTCAGCCTTGGCCTTGTCTGCGGACTTTTACTCCGATGATAGCATGAGCTTCACGTGGGATAGCATTATGTAGGTTCCCACCGATGATTTCTGCTAAAGTGACCAGTCGAGGTTCTTCTCGAGTGCGTAGAGGTAGCGAGTGAGGATCTTGTTCGCATTACCTCAGCCCAAGTGGATCTCACCGCCGGAGTGGCCGCCCTTGAGGCCAGAGACTCGAGGCTCGGAGCCAGACGAGATCGGCAGGAGCTGGCTTCCATTCAGGAGAGAAGGTAGCTGTCTGACCCTCTTGCCACCGGCATATCCGATGAAGAGCTCGCCTTCGTCTTCGCTGTCGAGGTTGATGAGGATCTTTCCTTCGAGGAAGCCTGGCTTGAGCTCGAAGGCACCTGTCATGCGGTTTCCTCGTCGACGGTGAAGAGGCTTCGAGGGACCATGCTCGATGTCATCAGATGAGGACGGCTAGCTGTGCTGCACAGCCGATACCATTGTCGGCACCGAGGGTCGTGCCATCAGCATGGAGCCATTCGCCATCGATGATCGTGCGGATAGGGTCGTTGTCAAAGTCGTGCTGGGTACCTGCGTTCTTTCTCACAGACCATGTCGACGTGGCTCTGGAGGATGAGCTTAACGCGATTTTCATAGCCTAGGGTAGCGGGCTTAAGCATGACGATGTTCCCGACGTGGTCTTTCTTATATGCGATGCCATGCTCCTGTGCGAACTTCTCAAGGTAGGCGATGATCTTCTCTTCCTTCTTGGAGGGACGAGGTACCTGTGTGATTTCGTGGAAGTACTTCCAAACGATCTTGGGGTTCAGCTCGAGTTGTTCCATTGTTCTGCTACTGGTTATAAGGTATGAATGATATGTATTATGGCATCGATAGGCTTCATCGGGAGTCGTTAGCCTTAGTGCTAGAACTCATAGAAAACTACTACCTTTGCTTCGAACAAATATAACGATAAATATCCAGGATGTCCCTATTTGTCATAACTCTCTCATCGTAGGGCTCGCCGTAGTCCCTGCTCTCGGTACGCATCCTTCTATCGAAGAAGGGACGTTTCCCTAACACGCACGTCGGTGGAAACAAAGCCCTGCGTCGACAGGGCATATCCTGCCATACCTCACAGCATCGGGAAGCACAGCACCATCGTACGCTGGCCGATCGTGTCGAGAGCTCAACACCCAGCTTAGCTAATAACAAACAATCGATAACTTCATACGTATGAAAATGAAAGCCCTGACTGCTGGCTTCTGCCAGCGCTCGCCTTCACTGCTAGCCTTGCTCTTCCCTGCTTGCTCAGGTAAGACTGAGACGAAGTCTGCTCCTACCACGGTCGCCGAAGTGCAGGCCACTGGTCTCCCTATCGCTGTCGTCAAATATGGATAGCATCTCCTCTCAGTACAAGTTTGCTCAAGAGATCAAAGAAGCACTCGAGAAGGATGCCTCCGCACCAGACACGTCTTCAGGGAAGGGAGCTGCCTTACAGAAGGCTGCGGTGGCTGACTCCCGACGCCGTATGCGCATCAATGCCTTCGTCTCCGCAGGCTCGCGCAAGCCGAGCAGCAGAAGTTAATCCGCATGCAGCAGGAGGCTGAGGGGCTCAATGCTCAGCTGACGCAGCAGCTAGCGCTGAAGCAACAGTCGCTCATGGAGGACTTAATGAACGAAATCCGCACCCAGCTGAAGGAGTACAATAAGGATGGGCGCTACTAGCTCATACCGACCAAGGTCAGGGATAATATCCTCTATCAGGAAGAGGCACTCGATATCACTGAGGACTTCATCAAGTATCTCAACGAGCACTATACTGCCGGCAAGACGGCCTCTGCTGATAGTACGGCGAAGAAGTAAGTTCTTCGTAGCACAGTTACCTCAAAAGCTCTCGAGGGAGCTAACTCATCACGATGAGTTAGCTCCCTCGGAGCTTTCTCTTGGTTCATCCTATGTGATGAGCCTGATAGAGGAAGGCAAGACTAGAGGGTTGAAGTCGTCCTCTCAAGGCCTTAATCCAGCTGTGGTGAAAAGGTAGATCTCTCGCTGAAAGGTCTAGCTTTTCGACAGGAAAGGCTATCCTCCGTGCGAAGGTCTAGGCTGGCTTCGGGTTAGCCTCGGTTACGTACGGACCGAGTCGCAGAGCTGGTGGATTTGGGGCTAGTGGTCGTAGCAGGGCGGATACGCTTGTCTCTCCCCTTAGGTCTGCTTGAGGAGGCTTTGGGTGCGACCTGCTTGGCTTTACCCTTGGAGCTCTTCAGGAGGAGAGCGGGTGCAGGGACTGTCAGGGACGAAGAGATTGGCCCGGAACTGCTGTAGCCTCGCCCTCTTGCTGGCTTCTGCCCTGCTGTCGCTCTAGGCTGGTGGTCTTATCGTCTAAGTTCTGATCTAAGGAAGAGCTGGTCGGTAGGGATCGAGCCACGATAGACCCTGGAGGGCGAAGAAGTCCGCCAGGGTCGAGCGACGTGCACTATTGGCCGTACTTAGGGGCAATGCGCTCCTGACTAAGATAGGGGCGAAGCTCATCGAAGCTAACCCAGAAGAGAGGGCATACGTAGCTGTCCATAGTCTCCGACGCCTGTGAGCAGGGGCATAGCGCTCGCGTGTGGGTGCTGAAGGTACTCGTTCGCTCATCGAAGCGACTTTCTTCCTCGAGGTAATAGCCCCTCGATGAGGGCAGAGGGATATCTGCTAGTGCCACTCGGGGCGCCCCTGCTGATCCTTTGCATAGGCGATGTGGAAGCGATCGAGGAAGTCGGTGAAAGCTAAGGCTTCGCGCCCTCTCCAAGAGCTTAGCCCATCCTGATAGCTGTGTACACGTATTTTCCCCTCAGCATAGAGTCGGAAGATCAGGAGAAGAGATTTCCTCTCGGTCGTGACTTCGGGATAGAAGAGTGGGGCATTGGCCTTCTCTCGGCGCTCCAAAAAGCCGGAAGTAGGTACGGCTCCCAAGCGGTAGTCTCCTCGTCCTCCAGATCGCTATGGTCGGCGAAGGCCTTAGCTCGCTGACTGATCTTAGGGCGTGCTCTGTGAGCTCCCTGCGGGGAGCACTACCCTTGGTGGACGACAGGGGTGGTCGGAGTCGTGACTTGGGCATAGAGGCTAGTCGAGCAAGTAAGCCCTGCTAGCAGGAAGAGGCGAAGGGTGATAGACATAGCGAAGGAGGTAGGAGAGAGGATCAATAGAGGAGTAGCTCCAGGAGGGTGATCGGCGTCGATGCCATCTGGACCCTGGGCATAGATCTCCGTGATGAAAAGACGACGACCCAGCGTTGTCGTGCGGATCAGACGTAGCTGTCGCTCGGAGAAGAGACGCCATTGGGTTCTCAGGCAAGGCGTTGCCGAGAGCATCGAAGGCAAGTAGCTGGAAGCGAAGCACGGTGTAGTGGATGTCAAGGAAGGCGTCATCGAGGGCAGCCTTGACCTCTCCAGCCGAGAGCAAGGCACTTCGAGAGATCTTCCCTCCCTTGAAGCGCTGGGCACCACCATGCCCTGCCAAGCTAAGGTAGGGCAGTGGGTCGGGGAGACTACGCACTCGGAAGGTTTGCTGAGCTATGCTGACGGCTCGTGCCGTCTGGTCGATGAGCCGAGACAGAGATCGTGATCTCGCCCCCAGCCTTAGCCGTTCGGAGGATCCAGAGCCCCTCTTTCTGCGTTAGCGTCCCAGCAGAAGCGCTGACACGTAGAGCTTCGGGGGAGATCCCTGGGACGGCGATGAGAAGCGGGTTATCGATCCCCTGCATAGAGGACATTCAGTAGCGTGGGAGAGATGCTGCCGTCGGGCGACGACGGTATACTCGGAGCTGGAAGGGCAGGGCGTAGCGCTGTCCCATCAGGGAGCTCTGTCTCGATGTGCCCAGAGATAGGGTGCGTACCCGTTCGTGTGCTCGAGAGCGTCACGAGGCTAGAGGAGAGTGGCGTGCTACTCGTACCGAGGAAGACCCGAGGATGACGGGTCGTATCGACACTGCTTAGTACTACCTCCGCGCGGTAGGGCTCTCCCTGCAGGATGACACGGCTCTCGAGGATGACTTGGGCTGTGAGTTGGTTCGAGCGATAGTCGTGTTCATCGATCCGACGAAGGAGCTCAGTGAGCATTTTCGCCTTCGATATAGCGCAGGCTGTTCTGTAGCTGGTGAGTAGCGTGATAGCTACGATGGCGGGGTTGGCCTTCGAAGTAGGCTTCTTCCCAGCTCTTTCCCTCGAGGTGGGGCTAGTCGTCGATAGACGCTTCAGCTGAGGTAGCTGATCTTCGCCTCAGGCCCTAGAGCTCGCTAACGTACTTTCTGTACGCCGTGATCTCTCTCTCAGCTGACGGCCCTTCGGTGGAAGGGATCAAGAAGCACCTCGGAGGAAGCCGAGAGATCGTCCCTTTCGCTCGAGAGCCTCCGGGTGGCTGGCGATGGAGCTTGATCGATCAGCTGCAGCTGCTACTCTCCCTTGAGGTGCTGGAGTAGCGAGTCGAGGGCTTGGGTCTTGGTCCGTAGCTTCTCAGCCTCGCTCGATCCATAGAGCGACCTTGGTCGGATTGGATCGGTAGGCTGACGTGAGTAGGTCGGTACGCAGGCGATTTTGCTCCTCTAGGCTTTTTTCGTCGTCTCCGAAGCTCTCGCTCCACGAGCGAGAAGCCCTCCAGCACTCGGGGAGATGTTGAGCGCCATCATCGCGATGAAGACGATGTACATCAGATTGATCATCCGTTGCCGGTTGGGATTACCTCCCGTGCCGATAGCCATACGTGCATTCTTGTGGAGAGGAGGGAGGGACTAGCGCACTGGGGAGACTCAGCCTGTGGCGAGCTAATCTGTACGTTTAGGGCATGGAGCATACGTGTGTAGGCTTGGTTCAGCTTTTGTAGCTGGCGGAGGAGCTGCTCGTTCTCCTGACGGAAGGAGGGGCGGTCAGCCCTCCGCCGTCATAGAGCTCCGCCTGCTGACGTAGACCTGTTGATCCGATCGATCGTGTCGATCTGGCTACTGATACTCTTTAGCTGGAGTTCGTGAGGCGCGTTGAGCCCAGTGACATTACGTGCCAGGGCTCCCGAGCTGCTCGACGTAGTCGGAGGTATGCTTAGCCATCGCATTAGGATCGAGGGCCAACTGCTGGTAGGTACTGCTAGCTTCGCTGGAGAGAGAGCCTATACGTGTGAGCTGAAGGATCGCTTTCCTGCAGACGATCGATCGCTTCGCTGAAGCGGCTTAGTTCACCTTCTTCCCTTATGTAGGTAGGTCGAGGGAGAGGGGAGGCTTCACCTTCCCTCGAGATGAGCTAGTCGTTCGCGCAGGTGGGCACGCTGGGCTTCAGCTTCTTCGGCAGAGATAGCTGGGGCAGAGGCTAGCTCAGGAAAGACCTTCTCCCAAGCATAGGTGCTGGTAGGCCTCTCAAATCCGGAGATGAAGAAGACGACAAACTCCGTAAGCATACTTACGAGCAGGATCTCATCCCCCGTAGCGGATGTGGAGGAGCTTGAAGAGCGCACCGAGGATCACGAAGGCTGCTCCCCAGGAATAGAAGCGATTGAGGATGCGCTGACCTCAGGGGGCTCCCGAGGAAGGTCTCTAGGCGATGTGTCAGACGAGGCATGGGAGAAGCTAATTACTTAGAGAACTCCACTGCAGAGCGTACACAGCGGAAGCCGATATAGGAGTGTGCTGCATTTTGCGGAGCTTGTGCTCGATTGTTAGCATCGGGCACGTAGCGCAGCGATATCCTTCCATGATCCCCTCTGATCACCTTACGGTCAGATCCGGAGTCATGTATGTCAGCACGATAGTTAAGCTCGGATTGACATCGTTGATGTGTCAGCCCAGAGGTAGACCAAGCGGTGCTCGTCCACTCAGCTACTGTTGCCGGCCATGTCAAAGAGTCCGAAAGTCATTGGGCGGGTAAGATGAGACGGGGCAGTGATTAGGTGCTTGTCGCAGTATAGTCTCCGTCGCCGGGCTTAAAGTTTCCTGTAGAAGCACCCCTCACATGAGCGGATCTCTTCTCGTACCCCAGGGGTAGACGATACGGCTATTCCCCCATGCGAGCGGCATACCCCACCCGCCTCGGTCGGTAGTCTGTAGGGCTCGACGATCTGCCCCTGCTGGGAGACGGAGCCCTCGTTTGTAGTGCTCAGTCCGCGGTAGGCGCAGTAGGCTTCAGCTTGTTCCCAGGTCACACCGACTACGGGATAGTTATCGTAGCCCTGGGTGATTGAAGTACTTAGCTGTATAGACTGCGTTAGTGGAGTTAGGGAAATCGTTTACCCAGCATGTCTCATCGGGAAGGACAGGGACGATGTAGGGTGTTGAGGAAGTCATATTCACTCGTCAGCGGACGTGTGATCGTCTCTCGGATAACCCTGCCTGAGGCGTCGATATAGGCTGTGTCCTTCGTGATTAGGCGGGTCTCTGGGAGCTTTTTCTCCCAGTTTGGATTGCCTTGGGCAGAGCGTAGCTGGTTACGCCATAGAGCTGCTGCTCGGTGATCGTAGCGCTCGTAGCGATATTGAGCTGTGCTGGGTCGAGCTTACGCTCTCCTGTCACGGGGTTGGTGTAGTAGAGACTCTGGATAGCTCGTAGCTCTTCCTCTGTCGCACGCTTCTCTGTCGGGGAGAGGACGGCTCCAGTCTAGCTGAGCAGGGATAGGGTCGCCGTACTTATCCTCTGTGATCTTGTAGCTCTCATCGCCTCCGTAAGCAGGATCAGCCAAGCGCTCTCGGAGGATCGAGTCCCTTACATAGTAGACAAACTGTCGGTACTGTGCATTCGTTACCTCCGTACGATCCATCCAGAAGGCTTCGACGGAGACACCACGACTCTGTGCAGGATCTCCCCAGAGGCTATCGGGTCGGGACCCTCCCATCATGATGTGCCCACGAGGGATGTGCACCATACCGTGGGGAGCGGGCTCATTCCATGAGGCTAGACGGTGCGGGAGTGACTTCGCCACCGATCGAACGTGTGGGTCCTGAGCAAAGCACTTGCTCAGGAGGGACAAGCGTAGCCAACCCTAGAGGCAGGTGATGAAAAGGAGCGGGTGGAGGACATAGTGGAGAGGTAACAGAGATTAGAGCAAACGGATGCTCGTATACTTAGTGGGGCGACTGGAGCGAGCGAGCTGGGGGAGGCGATAGCTAGGAGCATCTCATGACGAGTAGGCTGATCGTGGAGGCTATGCTCCCAGCGATAGCCGAGGGTGAAAGTGCCCTAGTCCGATAGCTCCAGAGAGACTCCAGCTGTGAGCATACTCCCAGCCTGCACGTAGCTGGTAACGGTCTCTGGTAGTGAATGCCGAGTCCGGACCTCCTGATGGTCTCCTTGCTGGCGAGACCAGCTAAGGTAAGCCGATGGACGGAGAGATTCAAGCGGATCGCTGTCCCATAATGTAGGTAGCGAAAGCATGGAAGGTACGAGGCGAAGTTATCGAGAATCGCTCGCCCAGACTTAGCTCCGAAGCGAGGATATGCTGAGCACTTAGCCCAAGCTCGAGATGCCTTCCCTCGAGGTAGAGCCCGAGTCCCAAGTCAAAAGCCTTGCCCTCCACTCGGATCGTCGGTAGCTGGCTGTCGGTGATCCCCTCGCTCAAGGCCCGGAGCTCCGTCAAAGGTACGTCGAAGGAGACTAAGCTGAAGCCCCGAGCGAAGGTGCCAGTTAGCACTCTTCCAGAGGTCGAGACCATTCGGACCCTGTTAGGTCTCCTGCTTGCCAAAAGTGCCCCTTGCCGTGCTCTAGGGTAGCCCCCAGGCGCAAGGGATGATTACCTAAGCTCCAGAGGATGCTCCCTTGGAGGAGGTAATGTCGTAGGTCGGAGCCTGCTGTGCCATAGAGTGCCGTGTAGGTCGGCTGATCTCCCAGGGCTGCAGGGTTAGCATACTCGGGTAGGGAGGCACCACGAGCGCACCTGAGGGAGCTCCTGCTGTGCCCGTAGAGGCGATGCTAGCAGGGGAAAAAGCAAATGAGCCGCCCATCCACCAGCCTATCTTTCTGCCTGCGGTATGGGCGCTCTTGCTCATAAGGGGTAGCTGGTACCCGGATGGTTCAGTACCTCTTCGTCGAAGAAGAAGTCCTCTTTACTCTGGATAGTCAGGCCAAATATCCTCGATAGACTCATGAGCTCACCTTCATCCTCCACCCCTTGAGGTTCTCGATGACCTCTATGGGAGCGCCAGAGCGCTGTGCATAGTCGATAAGTTCGTCGCGGCTAGCGCCAGAGCATCTTCGAGTTTGGATGCAAGTTCTAATGTCCAGTACATAATAGCTATCTATTAGCTTGTAAGCGTGTTAGTAGGGCCCAAGATGGGCTATCGGCGACGATAGTTTCCCTTTCCACCACAGGGTATTCCTTTCGCGTGCCGCAGGTCGAGCATGAGCCTAGTCAGGTTATTCCCAGCTTTCAGTGACGGACTGACGAGGTCTACCTTCCTAGGATGAGGTCTAGCTCTTTTCGATGAAGACCTGGCATGAGCGAAGGTTGCTCTTCGAGGGGTAAGGGAAGTCCTCGAGCCTACCTTAGGCGTCTATCCAGAAGAGCGTGTATGCAAGACCCTAGACAGGGCATTCACCGACAAGTATTACCTTTGTAACCAAAATCCTTGATGTCCCTAACCCTAGGGAGTGAAGGTAGATGAATCAAGCAAATGAAGATTTTTCCTACAATATATAAGACTAGTAGAGCTGCGCTACGTGCGATGACGATCGACCCTCTTCGGTGCGCCCTGCTCTACGAGGCAGGCGGACCATGGAGGGCGCCTGCATGTCACTGGCGACTCATCGCTCCAGCGACCGATCTTATCCGTCGTCCGCGATACGCTCGTCCATGCCACGACGCTCCCTACCTCAAGGAATAGCCCAGAGAGCTATGAGCCGACGCCACAGACTATCCAGAGCGCTAGCGACGAGCCGTGCCTATTATTATATGGTGACCTTGGCTTCGAGAGAAGCTGGGTCGAGCGTATCCAGAGCTTGCACCCCGAGCTCGGTTGGTGCGTCTAGACGCGGGATTAGATACGCTGAGATCCTCCGGAGCATCAAGGTGATCACCCGCATGACCCGCACTATTGGACGAGTATGCGAGGTCTTCGCATCGATGAGTCGTACGATCTACCGATCGCTTTGTCAGATCGATAGCGTGAATAGCCCCCGCCCATACCGCCAGCTACGAAGCGCTTAGCGATACCTTGGTCCAGCTAGAGCAGACCCTGCGTGCTACGCCAAGCGAACTGCCCTCACGAGCCTTCCTCGATCTATCACCCTTCGCTGAGTGACTTCGCTCAGAGTGGGGGCTAGAGCAGCTCGTCGTCGAGGAGGATAGTAGATCCTACCCTCCAGCATCTCGGAGCGTCTCGCTCAGCGAGCCAAAGGCGTTGAGGCGTGCGTGTGGTATTTATTCAGAAGGAGTTTGACACGAAGCTCACCGGAGAGTCTAGCTAACGAGCTGGGGGCGCAGACGGTGGAGATCAACCGTTGGACGGAGATTGAAGGGCAACTCCTTCGTATCGCCAGAGCTCTTAGTGCTTCACGTTAGCTTCCCCTGCTTATGACGAAGAAGATCCTTACTCTCGAAGACGCCAGCATCGGGTATCCAGACACGCTAGTCCTAGACGGCTTAACTGGACGGTCTGGCCGTGGTGAGCGCTGGGCCAATCACGGGAGCCCGAATGGTTGTGGTAAGACTACGCTCATGCGGACACTCCTTGGTCTGCTCCCCCACGAGCTGGCCGCTCTCATCACGCTATGACCGTGAGGAAGCTCCGACTCAGGGTCTGGTGATGAGCTACCCTACCAGATCAATCAAATAGACCGCCATTTCCCCCATTCACTGTCGAGGAGATCATCGCCTCTGGGACTACCTCAAGGGGCTGGAGAAGCACGCGGCTTTGCTGAAGTGGAGCGTCCGGCTGAAGTCTTCGGTATCACGACGCTCCTCCGACAGCCCTTTAGGTCGTCTGAGTGGAGGACAGCTTCAGCGATCGCGCTTGCTCGTTCGCTAGCTTCAGATCCCGAGCTTCTGATCTAGACGAACCACTGAGCTTCCTAGACCGAGTGTATAAGTGAGCAGTTCGAAGTTGACTCCTTCAAGCGAGCACCCGCCCGAAACTACGGCTTTTTGATGGTAACCTCGCGACTCTGCTAGGAGAGGCGGATGCTAGCTGGCAGGTACTTTCTTGGCCGTTTCTGACGTACGATGCTTCCCTACGATCTATCTTTATCACTCTCGTGAGCTGTATGAGCTGGGGCTCTCCTCTCAGGGAATAGCTCGCCAGTCAGACTCCTGTACAGCTTACTCGCACAGGATAGCCCGAACGATAAGAGCTATACCAACCGCTTACTCCTAGAGGGAGCGATCACGTCGGCTCCTCTTGTCGGTATCGGACTTCTGCAGAATCTGCAGAATAGACACGTCCGAGAGCTGCGATTCGGGTACTATCCGAACTTCCGACATCACTTTGATGACTACCTGCAGTTTGCCCCAGCTGGTCGCGCAGGTAGGACTTCGCTTAGGTGGACTTCAGGACAAGCCTCATATCTGGCAGACCTTCGCCGCAGATGCTCTTTGCCTCGATCTCCATGCTCGATGATCGTCAGCGATCAAGATACTGCCGTCGGTCGAGCGCCCTGACGGCTCCACGCGCAACCTCCTTCCCCTCGGGCATACGGCGATGGCCTTTACCGCTGCGACGCTACTCTCTGAGGAGTATGGACAGCGCCATCCCTTGCTCTGGCTGCAATAGGCTATGCTGTGGCATCGGCAGTCGGTGTGGGGCGCTTGCTGAATAATCGCCACTGATCGGGGATGTCGTCACGGGGGCAGGACTAGGTATTCTCTCGGGACATCTAGGCTATTGGATGGCTGATCGACTGCTGGGAGGCAGTCGAAGGAGACCCCCATAGCCTGCTCAACTTCCCGGCCTCCCAGCTACAGCTCTATCTCCCGATCACGATCAGTGACACGTGCTGTCGGCGAAGGAGGATGGTCTATTCAGGGGAGGTGTTGGTGAGGGCTTGCACTATACGCCTAAGCGCTTGCCAGTCTACCTCATGGGACAGGTCAAGATGGGTATTTCACCATGCCCTCTCCTAAGGTGGCAGGAGTCATCCCTGGTACGCCTGAGTACCGAACGATAGCTCTGTCTCCTCGGTGTGGGTAGGACTCAGTGCCTGTGGGGACAGTTCATCCTCCAGGGGTCGATCTATGGCACGCTGTCACGAAAGGTGGGTCACAAGAAGGAAGAGCAGCTCTCTCCCAGTGTGTACCTTTCGAGGAGTCGCTGCCTTTGGGCTTGAGCGCCACTTTAGCTCCCTCTGGCGACTGACTAGTCGTGTCGGTCTGCGTCTACCGCTCTCCGTCAGCCATACCCGAGCTATCATTATCTCGAGGGTGTAGCTACGGAGCCACTACGTCTTCCTAATCTTCATTACTCTGTAGGTACGGCGCTGACCGTTTACCTCCAGGCTTTTACGATTTATTTCATCTAATCGATCTAACCCATGACTTGGTATTATCTCATGCCGGTGATCTTGATCTGGGGATCTTGGCTATTGCCTTCGAGGAGCAGAGATCAAGATCAATAAGATCTATGACGGCACTACTGACCCGTGTCTTGCTCTTTGGTCGATCTTGCTCATCAATACTGACATTGCCTCCGTGACCGAGGGCTATCAGACTTGGCTGAAGGCAGCTTCACAGGCTACAGCCTGATGAGTTAGCTGTCTCGGACTATCTTTTCTTCAAGCTCAATCATCACCTCGGGATGTCTCTAGCACACTCTTCTTCAGTCCCATGCTCGATGGCACCGTCAATCCATCGATAGTTACTGGGGGATTTAAGTCTGTGGCTGAGATCGTCGTCACGGAGAATAAAGCGTAGACTTGCTCTGGCGTGTAGCTCGGCATCGTTCTTTTCTCGGCCTTTCTAGATAACTCTGGCCGCAGCTATCGTGATCATAGCGGTACTCGCCGACTTGTCCCCTGACCAGAAAGACCGAATGAAGTATCGCCTGTCTCAAGTATCATCGCATGTAATGCGGGGGCTCTTGGTCACCCATCGGAGACGTTACGACGCTTCTCTCTGGAATAGTGGTCGTATTACCCGCCCATACTATCAGATCTTCCACCTGATACTACCTGCCTCTTTCAATATGTTCGTGCCGACGCTGCTGGCGCACTCTTCCTCTTTAAGAAAGGAGCTAAGCTTCGTAAGCCTTCGGACGTGGCGACAGACGAACTAGTGGATATTCTCCTCGGCGAGCCTGCTTATCGTCCTCTAGTCTAGGTATTGCTTCACTCGATGCTCGTGCCTATCTGGCAGACCTTCTTTGATGTCCCGCCTTCATGGGGTGACTTCGGCAGTGCTGGTGTGGATCTATACCGAGCTGATGTTCTCAGCGACAAGAAGCGTCTGCGTGAAGCCCGAGCCTACGTATGGCGACGGCTCCCCAATCACTCTGACCTAACGACGATCTTCTACTTCCTCGCATCCCGATAGTCGGTGGCAGCACTGTATCGAGGGCGGTCAGCTCCTCATAGCTGCTGGTCATGTCCTGAAGCTATCCCTAATACGGGCATTCTAGCTAGTCCTCATCGAGTCCTCTCGGCTGTGCTGGATAACGTAGCTCTCGTAGCGGCTGTCCTAGGGATGTATCCTGTGGATGTGAGAGCGGTGACGCCTTCGTCGTCACTGGATCCTTCTGGGTCTTCTCTGGCCTACTGTGCTGTCACGGGTGGTAGTCTCCGATTATCGGTTCGGCTACTGGGGTGACCGTGATGGGCTTAGAAAGATTGCTTTTGGCTATTACCTCAAGCGCTTTAGTCTACTTGCTCTAGCAGGCTATATCGCTGGGTCTATCGGTCTATCAGCTCATCGCTTTGATCTAGACGTAGCTGTCTAAGATAGGCATCCCTGACTGCTCCTATGGCAGTCAGGGCGCTTTGTTTAAGTCTTAAGAGGATGGAGCTAAAGGCTTTGCGCTCGGAGGTGTGTTTTGCTTGGACTGAAGAGGTGCTTTTACTTGATCGGTAGGTGAAGCACCTTTCTCTCCGATGAAGCCCCTCGAGGGTTTGTCCGATCTCGACAGGGCCGACACTCAGCAGGTGTGCCGTGAAGATCAGGTCTCCCATACGCAGTGTCTGGAAGCGACGATATGTGCGATGAGCGCATCGAAAGCTATGGATCATCTCGGAGCTATCTGCTCGCTGTACCGTCTGGTCCATCGACATCGAGGTGGAAAGGGACAGGATGCTCGGGAAAGCCTAGCTCGGTCTTATCAATCCATTCTACCTACGACAGCAGAGCATCGAAGACCTTCGCTGCTAGCCAAGGCTTCGCCTCGTCGTATCGCTTCGCGCTGCAGATCTCGAGCTGTGAAGTCAATGCCCACAGTCACTCGCTCATAATAGCGGTGAGCAAAGCGCTCAGCGATACACTTACCTCACACGGCTGATCTGGATGACGAGCCTCTTCATACTGATCACCGATCCCATATCGGGAAGGAAAGAAGGGACTGCGAGGGTTTGAGCAGAGCGTCCCCTTTCATGAAACAGTAGGGGAGCGGACGGTGTATCCGAGGAGATGGCTACCCAGCTGGCTCTGTCTCGTCAAGGTGTGTGCGGTAGTTGAAGCCGACACCGAGGATCTTCATAGGAGAGGAGCGTAGGTTAGCTAGATCCTTCACCCTTAATCGGCAGCGACCTTCATGCGCGTGAACATTAAGGCTAGGTGCGCGATCATCGACGTGTTCTGGTCACGACGACATGCTCGGGAGTCTGGATGCGAACGGGGTAAAGTTCCACAGCGCTCGAATGCCAGCACGTACCAAGCGATCGGTCCTGCGCTGGGCTTGCAAGATAGGTACGGTGAGGATGGCGATGTGTACATCTTCCTGACGAATACGTGTAGCAAGCTCATCGATATGATAGACAGGGACCGCGACCTCGGTGCCGATGATCTCCGTAGCTACATCAAAGCCTGCGATGACATCCAGCCCAAACTGACGGAGTCCCTTTGTCTGCAAGGGAGTCCTGACCCGAGACTACCGGACACCGATGAGGAAGGCCTTATGCTGCTGACGGAAGCCGAGGAACTCCTCCAGATAGTCGATGATCGCCTCCGTCTCATAGCCGACACGGGTGCGTCCCCGTAGGTCGACATAGAGAGGTCCTTCGCCACCAGAGCTGCATCCACGCCACACCCGCAGCGACACGAGGGAAGAGACGTACTTATGACCCCTCGGTCTGTGGTAGCCTCTACGAAGGAGAGATACCAAGGCAGCGTGTCGCAGCGTGGGCTCAGGATCAGCCCACTGTGTTTCTTTTCTCTTTAGGTTTAGCCATAGTGTTGTTGAGAGTCGAATGAGAGGTGAGGTTGAGACTCGCTCTTTCGAGCATCGTTAGTTTCTGTGCGTGATCATGCCGCTACCGAAGCATACTTGCCTCTGAGTCATAGAGTACTGCACACTGACCTGGTGCGATCCCCTCGAATAGGAGTGTCACTGACGAGGTGATAGCCCTCTCTGGACGTAAGAGAGTGTGCCGAGTGTAAAGTCTGGGTGTATGACGTACCTTGAAGGCAACTCGCAGCGGATGATCCTTGGGATCAAGTGGAGTAGTGATTCCTTGCTTGTCGGCCTCGTATTCCCAGGTGTAGCGCTGATGAAGTCAGCTAAGTGGTCATCTCGATCTCTGTGCCGTATTGGTCGGCAGGGTCAGCCTTGGGAGACAAGGATGATATCTCGTCGGATGTTCTTTTTGACGACAAACCATGGTGCGCCACTAGCCCCAGACCTTTGCGCTGACCGATCGTGTGGAACCATAGCCTTGATGCTTACCGAGGACTTTACCCGTTTCCTCGATGATGAGTCCTCCTTCTTCCCTAGCGCTCGCTCGATGAATTCATTATAGTTCACCTTGCTGAGAAGCGGATCCCTTGGCTGTCTTTTGCGCTTAGCACTGAGGAGATGTGCTTCTTCGGCGATCTGAGCGCACCTCGCTTTTGAGGAGGTGACCTGTCGGGAAGAGTAGCTCGTCACTTGTCGGAAGTTGATCTGAGCGAGTGAAGTCGGTCTGGTCCTTACGATCGGGGGCTGTACCCTAGAGCTTGCCAAAGGCGAGGCGTGGTCAGTCACAGTGTCCCGTGTGCGATGAAGTCAAAGTCCTTTCCCGACTTCTCCTCGATGCATCCGAACTTGATGAGCTTATTACACATCATATCGGGATTGGGCGTAGACCCTACACGTACCGTATCGATGGTGTATTGACGACATTCTGCCAGTACTTCCTCGTGGAGGAGACTACCTGGAGCGGACAATCATAGCGAGTAGCGAGATGACGTACGATCTCCAAATCATCCTCCCAAGAGCAGTCAGCAAAGCCTTTTTCTTCCATCCCGATCTGATGTAGAAGAGCGTGACGCAGCTGCTTTACATAGGTGTGACGACGACAGAGCCATCTACGCCACCTGATACGAGGACAAAGGGATGGTGGATTAGCGATCCCACTCTGTGCGATGCGCTCCTTCAAAGGAGAGGTAAGGGCTTGTACATCCATACGTGATAAATAGCTATTGGCTTGACAAAGATACGGTAAAAAGGAGGGCATTTGCTTTGAATTTCATGAAAAGACAAAAGTAAGGAATAGCTGGATGGATCTAAGGCTATATGGGCGGTCAGTAGGTGTAAAAACCTTGGAGGAGTGTCAAGAGAAGTCGATATGGATGAGGAATGAATGGATCCATTCGTTAGGAATGAACTTTAGTTTTAGGTACCTTTTCAAATCTGATTTCGTTAGTAGAACTGAGACTAGCTTCATTACTAATCGAAATCAATCGAATTGTCCTAATAAATTGATCAATGTCCCTTTGAATCTACTCTCGTCCTTATAAGCTTAGATGGATGAAGCCCTGAGGGTAGATATACGCATCCCCAAGAGAACAGCGTTCTCCTGGGGACATATTAGAGAGGAGGGAGCTTAGTCTTCGTGGACGGTTCAGACTTTAGTGGTGAAGGAGGCCATCTCTCGAGCATACGCACAGCAGAGTCTAGAATAGGGAAGGCACATATAGCTCCTGTCCCTTCCGCCTAAGCGTAGGCCTAGATGTAGAATAGGATCAGCCCCTAGGATACGTAGAAGCTGAGCGTGCCCAGCTTCATCACCGACATGTCCATAGAAAGCATAGTCTGTGACCGCTGGGTAGAGTGCTCGAGCCATCAGGATACAGGCTGTCGCTGATGAAGCCATCCACGAGGAAGGCGCATCCACGTTCTGCGGAGCGAAGCTACGCCCGACATGCAGCTACGAGCCCACTATCCACCGAAGTAGCGCATGACGTCCAGCGGAGATCTATCTCCCGTGTAGTGCTGGGTCGCTGTGTGTAGGAGCTCTAGTTTACGTCTGACGCCCTAGCTTCGTCGAGCCCGCTACCACGACTACACATTCTCAAGAGGGAGATCGGCGAGGTAGTACATCCAGAGAGCGGAGGCGGATGTATTGCTGATACCCATCTCCGAAGGAAGGAGTCGCTCCTCGTTCGAGAGCTTGATCGACACAAGTGATCCCTACGGCTAGGGCTTTGCTCCATCTCGTCCTCGGTCATCGCAGCTTCGTGAAGGAAGGAGCGAGTGCCCTCGATTGATCTTGTGACTGATGAGCCCTAGTCCTTCTTCGAAGTCATAGTCGACGCCAACATCGACGATGTGTAGACGAAAAGCCATGCTGGCGACAGAGGAAGCAAAATCCCAGCGCCACCACAGCATACTGCGGACGACTTGGTGTGTGACCTCCGTGGACTCCACTCACAGGCTCCGCACCGATGCCATGGTCGGCATGCGAAGACTAGCGTGCCTCGGAGAGAGCCGGGGCGTAGTGTCTTGGATCGAGGCAAGGCGAGGCAGCGATGTAGCTCCAGCCCCCTAATGAGCCGAGAGGCTTAGCGATGTGATCAATGTAATCTTGTGCTCGGAAGATTTCGTCTTCCGAGATCGGGCGGATAGTCTGTCAAGCATGAGGAGGAGAGAAAGGCTACGTAGAGGCGTGGTGCTGTCTGTGCCCTTAATGGTGACGGGGATACCACTGACCATCAGGGTCACTCGGTCAGCCTCGTGAGGCGACATATTGGTTCATCCATCCCTTGGAGCTGAGTGAAGAGACGCTGGGTACGAGAAGTAGAGACACCTCCCATCCCGAGTTCATTCGTACGATGAGGAAGGTGGCATCTTGGCTGATAAGACGATCGAACTCTTCCTTGAGAGCCGTCAGTGCGGTATCAATATCCTCCTTCAGATCAAAGAAAGCAATCGCAGCCCAAAGTGTGAGACAGTCAACGAGCACTGACTTGACCGGAGAAGTCATGCCTTGAGGGATAGAGCTCCTTCGATATTGATCCACCCGGCACCCCTTCGCTCTTGATGCTCGTAGGATGCGCTGACGGAACTCCTCATCCCAGATCCTAGCTGTAGGCAGATGGGGGTGGATGATAGCCGGAGAGCTTCTGCCCAGCAAAGGAGCTTTTTACCAGAGCGCTCTCCGCCTGTGATGAGATGGATGTAAGTCATAGGGGCTAATGGCTGGTGGCTGGAGAGACAGGCATCTCGAGGATGTAGCGTAGGATCTTGATCGCCTCTTCGACATTCGCGGTACGTGGTGAATGCGAACGATGTGGCGTCCCGTACGCTGGACGAACTCATAGCGACGTTGACTGGTGGGCAACGTAGCTCAGTAGCTTTCGAAGATCTCCGAGCTATAATAAGTTAACTCTTCGTATCAGCGATGAGATGGAGACTCATTGATCCACCTTGAGTACGACCTTTTCGATACCGAGATGATGACCTATACGTCTGAGTCGAGGATGCGGATGAGCTCTTCGGTCTCTTGAGTGTAGACCCCAAAGCGGTCTCTGAGACGAGACGTGAATTCACTCCAGTTCACGATCTTCGCTTAGCCCATCTAGCTCACGGTAGAGCAGTATGCGCTCTGAGTCCGAAGGGACATAGTCATCGGGTAGAGCTAGCTCTAGGTCACCTCGAGCTGTGTCTCCACGACAAAGCGATCGGCAAGCTCACCATGCTCTGATTGGTCTTGGTCTGTATCAAACATGGGCGAACCTCGTCCGCTTTTAGTTCTGTATAGCTTCAGTGAAGACCTTTTGAGTCTCATGCCCATATCCTGTGATGAACCACGTTTGCTCGGCTCGAGTGACATTTCCTGCACCACGCCGATCGAGATCTTGAGTGCTAGGCGGATGCCACTGCCGAGATCGCTGAAGCTCTCAATGGCCTCGTAGGCGTCGTTTGGCATCTTCGCTGAGTCCCTCGAAGGGTGGGTGAGGAGGTAGCAGAAGGCTTTGCGGATCACTACGTCCCACACGACCCTCGGAGCTGGTGTAGCTCACTTAGTCCGTAGTGGTGCAGCATCGGATCGCGATCGTATTAGCATTCGGTACGTCGATCCCATTTTTCGATGATTTTCGTCGCTACGAGTACGTCGCATTCGTGGTTGCCGAAGTCGATGAGGATCTGCTCCATCTCTTTCGGCGCAAGCTGCCCATGAGCGACGGCAATACGTGCATCAGGGACTTCTCGCTGGACAAGAGCTGCGAGATTCTCTATGTTATTGATACGGCTATTGACGAAGTAGACCTGTCCATTTCGACTCATCTCAAAGCCAACCGCCTCTCGGACAATCTGTGGGACATCTGTGTGAGGATGGTCTCGACGGGTCGACGATTAGCTGGCGGGGTGTTGAGGTTGGATAGATCCCTTGCTCCCATAAGAGAGAACTGGAGGGTGCGAGGGATAGGAGTAGCACTCATCGTGAGGGTGTCGACATTGACCTCGAAGCTGGCAAGCTTCTCTTAACAGCTACGCCCGAACTTTTGCCCTCGTCGATGATGAGAAGTCCCAGATCATGGAAGGCAACATCTTTTGCTAGTCAAGCGATGGGTCCGATGATGATGTCGATCTTTCCCTCCTTGAGATCACGTAGGATTTCCTTAGCTCCTTAGCTGTACGAGCTCGGGAGATATAGTCTACTCGGATGGGAAAATCTTGGAGTCGCTTGCTGAACGTCCGGTAGTGCTGATAGGCAAGCTACGGTAGTTGGGACGAGTACGGCGACCTGCTTGCCATCGGTAGCTGCTTTGAATGCAGCTCGGATAGCGACCTCCGTCTTGCCGAGCCCCATCATCGCCACAGAGGAGACGATCCATTGGGAAAGGATCGCTCCATATCTGCCTTTGACAGCCTCTACGGCATCTAGCCATGGTCAGGCGTATCCTCGAAGGAGAAGGAGGCCTGAGTTCCTGCTGAAGATAGGTGTCAGGACTGAGCAAAGCCCTCGGTCTCTTTTTCGCTGTGCATAGAGACAGCATGAGATCACGGGCAATATCCTTGATGCGCTTCTTGGTCTTATCCTGATCTTTCGCTCAAGCTCCTGATCCGACAGCACTCAAGCGTACCTCACTACCTTCTGCTTCCTGAGCTGTGAGTGGAGAGCTTGTAGGCTGTGCAGGTTGACGAAGATGGTGTCGTTGATTCCGGTAGATGAGCTTGACGAACTCCCGCATATGATCTCCCTGTGGCATACCACGTAGACCATCAAAGCGACCTATCCTGTGATCTGCATGTACGACGGGTCTCCTCGAGTAAAAGCTGTGTAGTTCCTTGAGAAAGGGGTGACTTCACCTGAAGTAGCTTTACTCACTTCGTAGGCTGTACTCATGGTATCGATCGAAGAGCTCATGCTCTGTGGTAGCACCCAGCGGTGAGTATGATCAACGAATCCCTCATGCAAGACGATCGAAGCATGTCGGGGAAGTTCTTCTGGCGCCAAGCGCGTGCTGAGTAGCTCCTCGACACGCTGATAGGCTGCATCACTCCCACAGAGAGCCAGAGACCATAGCCGCTTTTATGCCATGAATGGATTTGCTGAGCTAGCCCGTCATAATCTTTGTGAAAGAGAGGCTGGCGTTCTGTGGAATACGAGGGTCTGGTGCCATCACCATCTGCAGAGTATTCGTAGCCAGAGAAGTGCTCAGTTCCTGAAGTAGCTCTTGTGGAGAGTAAGATGCCGACGTAGCTCCTCTAGATTAGCAGAAGCTTCTCCATCTTGTACGAGTGGAGCTCCTCCCAAGTCATCGCTAGGCGAGTGGCTAGGGAGGCATAGTAAACGATTAAAAACGAGAGTCTCGAGGTACAGAGGGCAAAGGAGGGAGGTGAGATCGCTGAGCGCTGATAGGTCTGGACTAAGCGTGACCCCTGTTAGCTGTCCCGTAGATAACTGACTATCGACTGAGAACACCTGATGCTTTCGATCCTCGTCACCGAAGAAGTCAAGACGTAGAGGTAGCTCTGATGCAAAGGAGTAGATGTCGAAGATACTTCCACGCAGAGCGAACTGCCCAGGCTCATAGACATAGTCGACACGCTCAAATCCCCAGGCTAGAGTTGATCCACAGTCGTCTCGACTCGACTTCTTCCCCGATGGATGGTTAAGGTATAGGTGTGTGCTCTCTCGTGTTTAGGTACCTTCCTGCTGAGAGCCTCTGATGGGTGACTAGGATGGTAAAGGTTGACCACGATATAGAGCTAAGCACCATGAGAGCGTAGAGGCCGTGTCTCATCTCGGTGACCATAGAGGAATAGCTCGACGATAAGCTGAAGAAGAGTACCTGCTCTTCTCTCGAGATATTGTGCTAGATCGTGAGCATAGCCAGCCTCCTCTTCATCTCGGAGGAGGATACAGAGTGAGCTTGTGCATGTAGAGGAATAGCTATTAAGCTACGGGCAGAGCCTGCAAGTCCTGTAGCTTTTCGCCATTGTCCTGGCTTAAGAGAAAGCTGAGCAGTGAACTCGTCTTCGTCCGATCTAACAGAGGGAGGGGAAGGATGCTTGCTGAAGGATCGATCGAGCCCTTTTTCACATCGCGAAGAATACGGCTTATCAAGGAAATGGTAGGTGAGAGAGCTAAAACGACCTCACCAAATGAGCGGTGAGGTCGTTTATAATCTGCTCTTCCTCTTGGCTTGAAACCAAGGACCTCTGATTAACAGTCAGATGCTCTAACCAACTGAGCTAAGGAAGAAGGTTTAGTAAAGGTTAAAGGATAAGTTATGGAGCAGCTCTCTTCCTCTTGGCTTGAACCAAGGACCCTCTGATTAACAGTCAGATGCTCAACCAACTGAGCTGAGGAAGAGTGTCTTTTGACCTTTGCGATTACAAAAGTACAATAAGTTCTTCATATCTGCAAATGCTAGCTAGCTAACTTGTTGCTTGAGAGAGACAAGGATTGTCGAGAAATGAGTAGGATAGTTACTAGATCATTACCTCCCCCGAGGAAGAGGCGTGAAGTCCAGCGATTTCGCCCAAGCAGCGAGAGCCATTCTTGACAGATGGCTAAGCTACTAGCGCTAGTAGTATGCGCCAAAGATCAGCTAAAGGGGACCATCTAGCTTTTAGCGGTAGGACACGTCACAGAAGTATTCGATCAGGTAGATCTGGAGCATGTAGATCCCCTAAACGTATTGCGCCCCGATGTGTAGCAGAGGTTCAGTCCAAGCATGATGCTGTAGGTAGTGCTCCGCATGCTGAAATAGGGTTAGAAGAAGATGCTCCCACTCGTACCTACAGCTAACCTAACGAGTACGGCATACAGGTGCTCTTGATGAAAGGAAGATCGTAGGCTTAGCGTAGAGGAAGCGAAGAGGGCTCATAATCCCCTTTGACAGCAGAGGTAGGCGAAGAGCATGAAAAGCAGCCCCACTAATTAGAAGTATGGGTTCCTGATACTGCTGGATCTTGCCTTGTGCTTGATGCATCATATAGCCCAGCCAAAGGTAGGCATGAAAGATCCGTGCGAGTTACGCTGAAGAGGATTAGGATAGCCACTAAGACCAGCGTTCTCGTCGTAAGCCTTTTCTTTAGTGTGTAGCAGATCAGACTCATGACGAAGAGATACTTGAGAAACCACATGTCTCTGCCGAGTATGGTCTGCAAAATAGGAGCTGCCTCGATACCTACTATCGGAGCAAGCACTCCATTGTAGATGATGAAGAGAGTGAGTGAAGAAGCTGAAGGCCGGTAAGAAGTTGCTGCGCTCGTGTCTTGAGAAAGTGAAGGAGTCTGTTCCAAGACTTTTTCCCAAAGAATCCACTTAGCGTCACTGAAGAGTGGCATGTGGAAGGAGTAAATGAAGATAAACAGCTCGCTCCGTGGTAGGGCATTCCAGCCAGTGTCCAAGCAATGGTATGTCCTAGGATAACGCAGAAGATGGCGAAGGCCTCAGTAGGTCAATGCATAGGATACGTGTCATCTGATGTGGGAGTCGCTCTAGCGGAGTAGTAGCATGAGCCCCACTAGAGAGAGCGAGGAGAGACATTGCTGGCTGTGTGCCCTAAGACCTGATTGAGCTCTGCGCCCTCTGCTCTGTAGCTCTCGTGGGTAGTCGAGGAGGAAAGAAACATAGGGAAGTTAGCAGAGTCATACCCCAGCAAAGGAATAGATCGGGCAGAGTGGCCCGAGAGAGGCAAAGCTACAAGTCAGATAGAGCGAGGAGCAAAAGGTCTCGCATACAGATACGATGAGGGTACGCTTGCCTGCTCGATGATCCTCCTCCGCATCCCGATAGTTATTGACCACAAGGATATCTCACGCTGAAAGCTAGTCCAATGGCTGTCGCTAGATGCCAGATCGTCCTATCAAAAGGGAGCCCCCTAGGATGTAATAGCTCGACGACGAATATCCAGCCGAAGAATATGGTACAGCCAGATCTCCCAGTCCATGATATGACAGAGGATAAGGTCCTCGAGTGTTAAAAGAGCCCGGAGGACCACAGCCACCTATCCCTAATAGCCACCATGAGGAGAGAGCCAGGTAGCACTCCCAGAGATGAGCAGGACAGCTAGGGTCAGGTAGAGCACTCGACGGACTTTCGGCCTCGTGAGTAGACCTCGCGAGAGGGACGGAGAGGTCCTTGGCGCTCAGAGGTATCAGCTCCCTTCTTGAGTCAAGGGATCATTGACCACATTACTTGCTGCCTGGGCACTACGGCTATGAGAGAAGGAGGAGTACCTTCAGTAGGCTTACCTTGGGTAGGGTCGCCCAAGCACAGAAGATCGCCACCAAGACCGTGAGCTAGCCCCTGAAAGTAGTGTGAGGACGGAGAAGCCCCCAGACAGGGGCGTCTCTTCGATGGCGTAGGAGGAGAAGTCGCGTATGAGCTCGGCCCTTAGATCTGCTTGAAGAGGTGATCGCTTAGGGCAAGTAGAGTGCGACGCTTGTCGGAGGAAGAGACAAGGACGGTGAGGTTATAGTCGCTACCGCCATAGGAGATCATGCGCACGGGTATTTCGCTCAGTGCATTGAGGATCTGAGACTCGAAGCCGACATTCTCCCACTCCATATCTCCGACGACGCAGACGATGGTCATCCTCACCGACCTCGGACGCTCCGGAGAGGCGTAGGCCCGAGCGATCTCTTCTGCAGGTCGCTCGATCGTCAATGGATCGAAGCCCGTGGAGGAGATCAGTGTCGATGGGGATGCAGTGGTGCTCGAAGAGAGAGAAGACCTTCCCCATGAAGCTCCACTGCGATAGCTGATGATTGCTACGGATGCGCACCATGGTGATGTTATCCTTGGCGGCGACAGCCTTGATGATATCCTTGTCAGTGTCTAGGAGATCAGGGTGTGCCGTGCCTCTGGAGCCATCGTATTTAGAGGCGGACGGGGATATGCTTCTGCTCGCGGGCTGAATACAGGTGGGATGCAGGATTAGCTCCGAACAGGCAAAGCCTCGGAGGCTTTCCCGATGTGGAGACGACGTACGGGCGAGGTCGCATCGACGATCACGAGTGGTCGTTGTTATGCATTCCGTCGATGTCCGTCCAGATCTGGATCTCTTGGGCTTCGATAGCTGCTCCGATGAGGGTCGCCGTGCGTCGCCTCCACGCGCCAGGTTATTGTCGATGCCGGCTGAAGGCATTTCGGCAGACAGCAGCCTGGTGACGAAAGAGCTTGGTCTCTTTAGGTGCACGCCTCGAGGAGCCTCCTGTAAGGGACTGCATGGTCGCATCGGGCCCAGCCCCGCTTTGTCGGTGCGCGTACTCTGTGAGCTGGTAGGCCACCAGTCCGCACAATCGGTCGGCGAGGTGACGGCCATCTGCTGTGCTTTGTGAGCTCTGCCACGGCAGGGCAAGGATCTCTTCGTCAAAGAGGGTGAAGGTCTCGTGCAGCAGATTCTGCTCTTAGAAGCAATGAAGGTCTCATTGACCAGCGTCCAAGCTTTCATCATGGCGCAAGCGTATCCGAAGAGGGCACGTGTCGCGTACTTTCTTCTTGGAGCTGGCAGGAGAATGAGGATGCGCTCATACGACGATGGTGCGCCATGAGCTGCGTCCGGATCCCGACGAGGGCATTGGGTCAGCCGCATGCCATGAGAGGACGACGATCTTCGGTCTCATCGGTGGCGGTGATAAGGTCCGCGATGCGCTGGATCTGGCTAAGGAGGCCACGGAGGTACCTCCAAAACTTCATGATCTGATCACCATCGGGGATGCTAGATCGTGAGGGAAAGACGTGTGAGAGCTAAGCTCAATACGGCGAGTCAGGAAACGCTCTAGTACAAGTTGATTGTGGGTCGCATGATCACGGCTATCCCACGCCCTGAGCCAGACGGTGTAGCAGTTCTAGCGACGCCAGGCCATTCTCCACGATCGAGGTTGCCTCGTCGGCTCATCAGCCAGATGAGCTGCTGGGGGATCACCACGAGGGCTTTCGGGCTGATGGCGACACGCCGCTGTCTGCCTCCCTGATAGCTCATGCACTTTTAGGCCTGGTCGCAGCCTGACCTCAGCGCTACGTGCGGATACGCCCGCCTCGCCTCGAGCTACGACCGACCCGAAGGCGCGAGGACGATGTCTAGGTCATCCTGCACTGTCAGATCGGGGAGCAACCGAAGTTTTTGGAAGACGATGCCTGGGCTGGCGTCGTGGAGATAAGGGAGCTTTCCCTAGCTCGATCTTCATGAGATCATGCAGCCCAGGACTTCAGCTGTGCCTTGCTTGGCAGAGAGAGGCACCTGCCGCGACGTCTCAAGTAAGGTGTCTCACCCGAGCCGACGCCGACTCATGCAGATCGAATTCCCCTCGCTAAGACTTGCAAAGTCGAAAGTGCTCGAAGAGGATAAGTGTTCGTGACTGAGCTATGTGTACGTCTTTGAAGAGTGACGAGTCCCTTCTGCATCAGCTCATAGTGATCTCTTTATATAAGGTGTAGAATTGTGATTACCGTCAGGTACAAAGGATAATGACATCCTCTAGCTGATAGCTCTAGGCGGAAGACTTGCTCGGAGTGGTGACTCACAAGTCTCATCGCTTGAGTTTTTCTTGTTGGTTTGGCGAAACCGGATACTTGTCGGGAGGAAGCTCTCACCTGGGTCGGATGAAGCCATAGCTTTGGTCTCGCGCAAGGTAGAGTCTCGCAGTGGGAGCGTAGGTGCAGAGCTCTGTGTGAGAGCCCTGCTTGTAGCCCCAGCATGCTAAGCCAAGGAGGGCTTCGCCGAATCTTTCCTTGCACTGGAGGGAGGAGCTGGGCGCAACTCAGGCTTCATGGCCCAGAGGTGCGCCCTGACGCAAGTTTTCCTCGTCGTCGCTAGAAGACGAACCGTAGACCTCCGGAAGAGGTGACTCAGCGGAGCTTGCCGTAGCTCGAACCAGTGGGTGGGTGAGCTTTGGAGCGGTGCATCGTAGCTCGGCAGTCGATGGAGCTTCTGCCGAGGCGATAGACTGCGCATCGGCATGGAGGCGGTAGGCTATGCAGACGCTGCACGTTCAAGCTCAGATCACACGCTGCACGATGGCGGCGAAGTCAGTATCCGCACGCAGGGTTAGCTCGGGGAGGGGCTAGCTCGACGCAGACCCCTCCAGAGTGCAGGCTGCCCGGTAGAGGCTTCGAGCGATGTTCGTCTGATACTGGAGAATACCCCACGGAGCGTAGCTGGTTGAATCATCCCCGGTGGCGAGCAGATGATAGCCTGTGACGCCTCAAGACAGCTGCGTGCCTTGCAGATCGCAGCAGTAGTGACAGCCCGCGACCACAGGTAGGCGCTTTGAGTCAGAGCATCGCTAGGAGCGCTTCGACCCGAGTGACGACAAGGCCGTAGCGACGATGATCTTCATAGCCTCAGGAAGGCTGCGATAGCAGGCGCTTGGCGACGCTGTCTCGATCATAAGCTTTCCTCGTAAATGCGGTCGTAGCGACCACTAAAGGCATCGAGCGACAGTGGCATAAGCATCTACGAGCGAGGAGAAGCGTGGTATTGCGCTCGAGACGAAGCGTCCGTCTCGAGCCCGATGTAGAAGCTCGTCCCAGCGAAGACGTGCATCGATGCGAGGGAAGAGCACGAGGGTGCGACCTCGTGATCATCTCCCGAGCAGGAGACGAAGTCCACCCCCTGGCAAGCACGCCAAGCGAGATCCTCGTACATCATCGAGGAAAGGAGATAGGGCGAAGGCCGATAGGAGCATGCGTAAAGCCTCGAGGTGCGATCCTGTGGGGAATCTGCAGTGGATCTGCTGAGGCAGCGTGGCAAGGCTACCAAGCGCATCAAACTCCCTGCAGCCCTCAAGCGTTAACTCCAGAGCTTAGGCGATGAGAGAGATCGGCTGTTAGCTCGGAAGCGAACTCGAGACCCTCTGACGAGTATCCCTGGGACGGGTGAAGTAGCGGGACTGCGTAGTCTACCTTTGGTTCCGAACTGGTAGTGGTCAAGTCTCGAGGAAATCTTCCGGCTTGGTAATTCCCTCGAGATCAGGAAGCGTGAGGCACGTCGACGTAGTTTCTGGAGCCAGTCTCGATAGACGTAGCTGCACCGCCAGCTAGCAGGCAGGAGCGAACGTCCGTAAGAAGTTCTATCGTCTCGCCCTCCGAGACGGAGGTTCATGTCAGCTGCATCGAAGCGATGACGATAGGGTCGACTCGAAAGCAGCCAGCTGGTCGGTCTTAAGTCTATTCTCTGAACTGGAGAGGCCGCTTTTCGATCGAGCATCTGGCTAAAGCGCCCGGAAGATATCCCAGTGATCACTGCTCTGTCGATAAGACCTTGAGCCCAGCACCGGCCTTTCCTCCGGAAGGCAGCCTCTGCGATGAAAGCGCAACCTTGCTGCTCGGGACGCAGCCCAGCCAGACCTGAGGTCACTACTGAGGGCACTGAGTGGAGCTGAGCGAAGGACGCAGAGCGAAGGGAATAGGCGCATCGAGGTAAGTGTAGCGGTGGCGTACGGAGGGCGCCTGCACGTGGAAAGCTCAGATCACGAGTGAGCACGTGTGCCCAGCTTCGGAGCGCGCTCCGTCATGACCGTTAGCTCACGGCGGAGCGTATCAGCATGATGGGGCTCATTCCTCCTGGGCCAGGAGGGGGATTTCTAGGCTGGCCACGAGAGAGCCAGGAGGAGCTGCAGATAGACGGATCGTCGTTCGTTTCTTCTTCTGACAGGCGTTCCAGGCGGTCGCCGATCATCTGTGCGATGTCAGCTTCCGTTCCTCATAGTTCTGGCACGTAGGCGGCGACATGTGTCAGCCACGCAGGTCCTTCACCGAGCTGATGGTAGCAGTCGGCCAGGAGGCAGGAAGGTCGAAGTAGCTGTACCGCTGGGGTGTCCCCTTAGCTATAGAAGGCACTGTCAGTAGCTCGCTTTAGCTTCCGACCCGTCGGCACGGAAGAGAAGAGAGGCGTGCGGTATAGGCCCGGCCCTGCAGCGGGTGTCCCACCCTTGAGTAGGGGTCATAGGTCTTGATATTTAACAGCCCAGGCCTCTTCTCACCCTGAAGTAGGACTGCTCGGAACGAGTAAGCTGAGGGAAGATCGCGCCGTTTGAGGAGCTGCTCGGAGACGGAGAGCGTCCGCTTGTGTCCCAGCGTGCAAAGGAAGCCTCTCAGCTAGAGCTACGGGAAGCGTTCGGTGCCAGGGAGCCTCTAGACCCTCGATAGCATAGAGTTGCGACCATGTGTCGAGAGCCTTCTTCTACGTCCCGTCGCCGTGGCGATCTCCCACGAGTGCCTCGACGCAGGGATGACGCAGTTCTAGCGCACGAGCAGGTGCTGCGAGCTTACGACAGAGGGGGAGGGCACGCCCCTCATCCCTGACCGAGCGTACCGCCAGCCAAGAGGAGCTCTGCACGGCTCTAGCCTACGACTTGCGAGGGATAGGTGCGAGCGTGCGAGCCCGGGAGGGTACGCCTCAGACTCTTTATATGACCTCTAGGCTAGGTACTGGCGTGGTGTGCCTTCGCCTCTATTCGGAGAGAGTTGCTTACCGCGAGCAGAGGCATAGGCGTGTGTCCTCACATGATCTTTGAGTCAGATGTAGAGGATCGCAGGTCAGAGTAGCGCACGCCGTTTCGTCACTCGTAGCGAGCGATCAGTGACCCCAGGCTCTGGATCGCTTCCTCGGTCATGTCCGAGTCTAGGCCAGCATAGCCTTCCATAGCTCCAAGACGCGCCTGAGGACGATGAGGTGGCTTGAGTGCCAGCTCATCGAACACAGGCGGAGCAGCACCGGCTTGACTCTTCCCGAGTACCAGCGCTCTCACCCTTACTCGCAGAGAGCAACTGCGTAGGTAGACCGTGTGCAGCTTCTGAGACGATCGACGTTGCTCGACCTGCTTGGAGTATTGTCCCCAGCGACCACAGATGCTAGCGATACGACAGAGTGCCTCGTCGCTTCCAGAGGAGAGATCGTCGGCCCTCACGATAGAGGGACGGGGCTTCACCAGACTTCTCTAGCGATAAGCTGGCAGTCTCCCATACGCATCCAGGCCCAGATGGCGAAGAGACTCCGTCGCTGAGTTGCTTCGTGGTATGCAGGGAAGAAGAATAGCCCTCGGGATACTTCTTCTGCTGTATCTACTGGGCCTTGGAAGTAGTAGGCCTGTGGGAAGAATATGCCCAGAGGCAAGAGCTTCGACCAGCTTCGCTCAGCAGTGGTATAGTTCCCGAGCTCAGAGCAGCGTGGCACGTGGTGAGGTGGGCTCGCCGTGTAGTCCTGATGGCTACCGAGGCAGAGTGAGCGAGTGAGGTATTCTCGTGCTCAGCATGATCAGACCACGACTAGGGCCCTTCGCCCAAGCTGTCAGAGGACGTACTGCTTAGCTTCCGTCGCTCGGGGCTCTTTGATATTAAGAGCGCTCCAGGGTGGCTAGAGTTCTGCATAGTCCTTATTCGTTAGGAAGATGCTCTGGAGTAGCTGTAGGATTTGTGTACGATGAGCTGATCTAGGAAGCGTGTCAGGAAGGTCTCAGATCGCACCGTTTGACCAAAGTTGCACCTTGGGTCTGATCTTGGAGGAGGATACCATCATATAGAGCAGACTCCTTGACTCGATCCGTAGCTCGGGGTGCTCTGCACGGCTGAAGGCCAGTGCAGCCTCAGAGCTACGCCCTAGTTTAAGACGAGAGCATTCCCGAGAGGAAGGAGCTTGTGCACCCAGCTCGGTCTTGTCCCTCTGCGCTAGCACTTAGAGGACGGAGTGCCTCACTAGCGTCCCGTGGCATATAGAGAGCCGTCCCCAGCTAGCTTTCCGCCGAAGTAGGGTGATAGTCCGAGAGCTCCTGCAGAGGCTGTAGCATTGCAAATAGCCTGGGCATAATTTCCTGGATAACAGATTGACCCATGAGCACTACGTAGAGAAGCCTGCCTTCCCTAGCTCGGGATAGCGACGCTGGAAGGCTAGAGATGGCCTTGTCTGTCAGGATCTTCTGTGACTGAAGCTGAGCAAAGGTGGCTTGATAGGCTGCTTCAGGGGCTAGTGTCTCGGAGTAGTCAGGGCGAGAGAAGATAGCGTTGAGCCTCTTGATGGTCACCTCTTGCCCAAGCTACGGAGCCTAGGTAGAGGAGAGCCTCGCTCGCCGATGAGTGAGTCATCTTCACCGAAAGCTGAGAAGGAGACGGGTGGGCTTCTTCGAGGTCAACCGAAGACTTTTCATTACGTAGCAGGGTATAGCTAAGAGCAAGATTGCGCTGTGCAGCCTCCCTTGAGCAGAGGAGATCTGGCAGACCTGCTGGAAGCTGGGTTTGAGCTAAGGGGAAGGCCTTGGTCGATGTAGACTAGTCCAGTAGTAGCTCCATGTCGGTCGATCAAGACTTCCTGGATAGCGCTTGAGAAAAGTCGTAAGGACCTCCTCAGGCGCTTGCTTACGGATCAAGACTAGCTGGAGCTGTGCGGAGGGGAGATGCTCCAGCCTGTGGGGAGTACTTCAGCTGAGGAGGTTGTGGAGGTATCCTAAAGTACTGGTGCTAACAAAAGTCTTGTTGTAGCTGGATGAGGCTGGAGCGCTCGTTGCCCTGATCATAGTGAAGATAACCCATCGTCTGACCTGATAGAGAGGCCAGAGAGGGAAGCACAACCGATCGAAAGGACAAGTCGCTTGAGGGTCTTCGTAGAGGTCATAACATCGTAGAGATAGTTGGCTGAAAAAGACTAGTCTGTGAAGCGAACTAGCTAAAATCAGAGATCGAGGAAATCATCCCTTCATTCGCAGCAAGCGTATCAGGGGAAGACTTCTTGAGCTTCTCGAAGTGAGAGAGTAGCACTCTGTATAGCGGGCGGAATAGTGCCCAATGAGTAGCCGCCGCACCTTGGCTTGCCTAGCTATAAGTCCGACCTCTTCGGCTGTGCTATGAGCTGTTTGTTTAGCTCGAGCTTGACGTTCTTTTGGGAAGGTCGCCTCATGATAGAGGAGGCTAATATCCTTCAGGAGCGGGACAAGCTGTAGCATAAGCTGTGTCAGAGCAGTAGGCGTAGCTTCTGGGAGGACGCCCTGGTCGGGTGAGAGACGATCAGCAGAGATGATCATCGCCTTCGCTGGTCGTGAAGGCTGTCCTTCACGTAGAGCAGGGTATGGTTCGGGGTACTCATAGAAATCACACGAAGCTCGGTCAATGTGTCGCTCTGTGCGCTTTCTCACGGAAGAGATAGCCTACACAGGGCGTACGATGCTCTAGCGGGAGGGTCGTAATCGTGAGTGAACGGTCTTCGTAGAAGCAAGCACTACCTCTGCCATCGAGAATGTGTACCTCTATCTCATAACCGAGGTAGCTTTGACTCTCCTTGATGAAAGGAGCTAGGAATGTGTCGATGCCCTTCGGTCCATAAACCGGTAGAGCACGACGACGACCTAGCATACCCAAGGTGGAGAGGCCAGGAGACCATAGCAGTGATCACCGTGCAGGTGCGAGATGAGTATCCCTACGATTCGTCCAAAGTCTAGACGCTGGAAACGAAACTGGCGCTGAGCTCCCTCCCCACAGTCCACAAGGAAGAGCTTCTCCCGGAACTCTACTACTTGGGAGGTGGGGTAGTGTACAGTCGTCGGTAAAGCCGACCCACAGCCTAATATATGTACACGAAAGTCACTCATCGCTTACCTAGGTTGGATAATCTCTTTACTGCCGAAGATCGCTCGGAGAGGTCATTCCCGTTAGCGTAGATCATGCAGTAGCCAGGAAGATCAGCCCTGCTGTCTGGATACGCATCTGTGCCTTGAGACTTAGTGGCTTTCTTCTGATCATCTCGATGATGATAAAGAGGATATGACCACCATCAAGGGCTGGTATAGGGAGGATGTTCATCACGGCTAAGATCACCGAGGAAAGCAGTAATATCTCCAGAGCTCTGCCAGTCAAAGTGACGTTGGGAAGAGCTTCCCCATCGTGCAAGACCTCCCATCTGCTTGGCTCCTCCTTGGTGAGATGTACTAGGTTGGTGATATGGCCGAGATGGTCGTTAGCGCTCCGATCAATCCCTGCGGGGATGGCTTCGAGAATACCATAGTTGACTTGTCTCGATAGGATAGATGTCTTCAACCCACGCAGAGCGACGTCAAGATGTCGAGGGCTGTCCGTGGACCTGCTCCTCGACGAGTTGGCCAGAGCGGATTAGGGCAAGTGTGATCGCTTGACCCTTCTTCGCCTGAAGGGCTTGGGGTTACCTCCCGGTTATGTCAGAGGTGGGAGGCTATCGACAGCGATAATGCTATCCCCTTAGGAGCTGTCCTGCGAGGGTAGATGTAGGGAGCACAGGAGTCGATGACAAATGGCAAAGCGAAGGAGCCAAGGCCTTCTTCAGCTGCTAAGTCGCTGCATCATATCCGCAGGCATAGCGATGCTCTTCACCTCTTGTCCCACGACGCACCTTGACTGCTAGCTTCGATCAAGCTCGCCATGAAGCGACTATCTAGTACGTTGGGCGACTCATTGCCATCAATGCTAAGTATGACATCCCCATCTTGAAAGCCAACGGATTGAATGCCGTCTTGGAAGGTCATTCCGAGGTTACCTAGATCACTATGGAGCATCTTGGTTCCCCAAGTATAAGTGATACCGCTGTAGATGAGGAAAGCGAGAGGACAGTGAAAGATCCTCCGCCTGCCATGATCATCAGGCGAGCGAAAACACTCTTGATCGGAACTCATCGGGCTTTTGGTTCGCTCTTTAGGCATCGGTATCCATAGACTCATCGACCATCCCAGCGATCTGGCAATAACCACCGAGGGGATCAACCAAATCCATAGATGGTACCACTCGCTTGCTCTTCCATAAAGAGGAGAACCAAGGGTTGAAGAAGAGGTAGAACTTCTCCACGCGTGCCCCGAAGAAACGAGCCATGAGTAGTGCCCAAGCTCGTGAATGAACACGAGATCAGAGAGCGATAGGAGAAGCCATGACACGCATTGCTTTACATCCATATTCTAATTTCTCTTGAGTTAAAAGGTGAGCGATCTGCTCTCGGTCTGCTGACGTACCTCAGCATCTACCGCTTCGAGGAGGGATAGATCATAATCGGACTGAGGGTCGGTGACCCTCTAGTGCTGTGGCGATGAGGTCACTCATAGCACGGAAGCTAAGACGCTCGTCGAGGAAGGCTTCGACGGCGATCTCATTAGCTGCATTGAGCACAGGGCAGTCCTCCTGGGGCGAGAGCACGATAGGCTAGGAGCTAGGTATGAGAGCGCTCCATATCTGGATGCTCAAAAGGTCAGGGTCTGCTGGTGAAGTCTAGCCGTGGGTAGGCATTAGCTACTCGTTCTGAGAGTCCTAGGTATCCGATAGGGAGACGCATCGGCTGTCCTAGCTAGCGCCTTCTACAGATCCATCTGCAAACTGCACATGGGTGAATGATGCTCTGAGGGTGTACAGAGTACCTCGATCTGCTCTGCTGGTAGATCAAAGAGCCAGCGAGCCTCGATCATCTCAGCCCCTTGTTCATTAGTGAAGCCGGTCTATCGTCACCTTAGCACCCATGACCCAGTTGAGTGACGGAGGTGTGAGCGACTGTTACCTGCTCGGAGTGCCTCAAGGGAGTGTTGCGGAAAGGCCCTCCCGAGGCGGTCAGCAGTATTTTCTCTGCAGGGCGTTGTCTCCCCGATCAGGCACTGGTAGATGGCAGAGTGCTCTGAGTCTACAGGTGGGATCTCTACTCCTGCTTGCTGGCTTCGTGACGTATCAGTGATCCTGCTACGACGGAGTTTCCTTGTGGCTAGGGCAATGGTCTTCTTGGCGCCTATGGCTGCAAGTGTGGGGCGAAGGCCGGAGGCCTACCATAGCCGTTAGGACGATGTCTACCTCGGTGGGCAGACTGCTTCTTCGATAGCCGTGCTTCCTGTGGCTAGAGAGATTCTAATGGGCTGAGCGCTTCCTGTGCAGCGGTGTGCATGTCTCTGACTGGATGACGACCAGCTGAGGACGAAACTCACGAGCCTGAGCAATGAGCAGGTCTGTGCTCTAGCGAGCGACCAAGACAATGACTGAAGCGATCGGGATTCTCACGGATGACTTCCAGGGCTTGTGTGCCTATGGAGCCCGTGGAGCCTAGGAGGGCAATACCTTGCTTTACTTTCATCGGTACACGTTAAGCCTCCAGAGCTTCTTCGGTGAGTGGATGTGCGAGGTGTAGCTACCGAGCGACACATCGTATCGAGGAGAGCATATCGTACTCCTGGAAGTTAGCTCCCCCAGTGAAGAGGATAGGGCAGAGGCAGTCCCATATGGGATAGACGGGCACCGTCGTCCCTCCTCGGATGGGAGGTGCGTGGCGTAACCCTGCCTGTAGCATAGCTCGTTTAGCTCGCTCGAGGGATTCCTCGTGAGGAGCTACCTGCTCGTACATATTGTGGTAGCTGTCCTTAAGCTCTAGGGTGATCACCGTGCGTCGGTAGGCATCACGATCTCTGCGACGTTCTGCTCTAGGGCGCTTTCTTCTCCTCAGAATCGAGGCACGATCGTGGTCGCGAGATGATATAGTCTGCTTCGGCATACTCTACGCTACCATTGAAGTTCATCAGGTGGTAGAAGCCCTCGTATCCCTCGGTAAACTCTGGACGAGGCATAGTGTGGAGAGAAGCATGCAGGAGGTAGATGACTTCGATCATTGACCATCTTCCCTTAGCAGAGCCTGGGTGGATGCTACGTCCTATAGCTGTGACGTGGGCGAGGCTGCGTTGGAAGTTCTCGTACTCTAGCTCGCCTTCCTTGCTCCCATCGACGGTGAAAGCAAAGTCAGCTCCGAAGGCTCTACGTCAAGTAGTCCACACCTGCTCCGATCCTCTTCGTCGGGGGTAAAACCCGATGCAGACCTTACCGCGGGTGGCAGGATGTGCTAGGAGGTAGCGCACGGCTTCCATGATCTCAGCTACACCTGCCTTATCCATCCGCCCGAGGAGGGTCTCGATCCATCCGTGGTGGTGAGGGTATGACCTAAGAGCTCCGCATGAGGTCGAGGAACGCTCCCGAGCTGTGAGCACAGCGGTCTCGCCGGGAGCTATCGGGCTACCCTCGTGAGTCCTCGATGGAGCTGAGGGCGGACATCTCTGCCTGTGAAGTCCCGCTGGTATCTACGCTTGAGGCGATGAAGGACGAGGCCGGACGATCTTCATGCCTGGAGTGGCAGGGATCTGTGCCATGACGCAGCCCTACTCATGGGTGTGACCTGACAGGGTGCACCGAGCTCACGTAGCTCATCGGCTGGGAGTCGTAGTAGGTCAAACTGCTTTGGCTGTCGAGGGTGAGGTGTCGCTCTTCGGATCACTCGGTGTCTGTGGCGACACCATGCGGAGGGAAAGCGCTCTAGTAGTGAAGTGCGCACTTCTCGCAGGCGATGAGGATGCTCATTGCTTGGTGTCTTGTTCTTGCTGGAGTTCAGCGTATTTCTTTTCGAGTCCGAGACGGTAGTAGACGATTGGCTGGAGCTCACGTGCCTGGTCGGAGTCTTCCGTAAGGCTGCCTCGAGATGGGGGAGGGACTGTCTTGGGTAGTCCTTGGCCTGCTTCTCCGTCGAGCTTAGTGCTTAGTGGGTCGGATGCGCGGAGTACAGCCTTGTTATAGTACACTTGACCGAGGTTGAAGAGCGCATCATGGTTATCCCCACTCTTCTTGAGGGATCTGCGATAGATCTCCTCGGCCTTGTCCCACTGCTGCGCGAAGTAGATGTTGCCTCGGAGGTTACAAGAAGGTTGGTGTTGTCTGGGGGTTGCCTTGAGGGCTCTGTGGGCAGGTGCTACGGCCTCCCGATGACGTCCCTGTGCCTGATAGCAGACGGCGATCATCGAGTCGAAGTGGGAACGTCGTCTCCGAAAGAGGCGTGCACCTTCCTCAGGGAGGGCATCGCTCCCGAGTGTCTCGGCTCAGCGGGGTGGGCACGAGCGATCATTTGATGAACTTCGTTCTTATTCGTCGCTGGATCTCGATGGCGCTTGCCTAGCTCGATGACTTGTGGGTGGGAGAGCTTGCGGTGTGAGGCTGCTACGAGGGCGTGGTAGGCTGGATTGGCGGTCGTGGTGTCGGTACTCAAGCTGAGTCTTCCGATGGGGAGCAAGATCCTGGCGAGCTGCTTAGGGGCTACAGAAGAAGGCTTGTGAGCCTCGGTGTGCTGCTTTCCTATCGAGCCAAAAGAGCCCTGCTTCGTACATCTTCGGGCGTCATCCTTGAGAGCCTCCCTGGATCTTGCGTAGGTGCCCAGAGTGCGGCACGCCCGAGGAGCGTCAGGCTGGCGACTCTAGGGTGTTGGCTTGCTGCCCAGGGAGAGCTCAGCGACAGGAGCGTAGAAACATCTTCGTCGTGTCTCTGCCGTCGGTGCCGGGGTGATGACCTTTGCGATATTCGTTGTGATGGAGGCTGATGCTCTACCGGCCCTGTATGCTAGTGAGGTATGGGGATCCTGCTTGGTCTCTTACGTGCTCGGTGGCTAGCTGGCAGGGTCTTCGGATCTCGGTATGGTGAGGCTTCTCGCTCTGTAATAGGCGATCAGCAGCACGGACATTCGTACGTTGTGCTACGACGCTCAGCGGAGTAGGGAAGCAGCGCCGAGGGGTAGCCCCAAAGTTTCTCTTCATTATTGATCGTCGTATACTTTTACTTGTTCCGGAGGGACGGGTCGGTACCTGCTACCTCTCGGAGAAGAAGGCGAGGCGGGAGCTGACATCCCACTATCTTGACAAAGATACAATTATTACAGTATAGCTGAAACAGCCTGCCCTCCCTCCTAGATTGAGTGAGATCGATCTCCCGAGAGCGTAGGGTGAGTGTTTCACGAGGCATCGATCTGAATAAGTAACATGGAAGGTGCCCTTTTAGCCTTTCTCCAGCGATCAACTTTTAGGCTGCGCTCGTGACCAACTGGTGAGGCACTGAGGCCCCTCAGGGCTGACTACTGTTGCCTCTTGGGAGGCACTACTGACGCCTCTTGGGAGCTACTGTTACCTCTTGGGAGCCTGCTATTTGTTGCCCTTTGAGGGTAACAGTGGTTATACCTAACTCTTGGTGTCGGGTGGGTGGAGGAGCTTGCCTTTCTGAGTATCTTTGTAACTGAGTCCAAACGAAAGCCTGCCGATGGGCAAGAAGTACTTGACTTTCCTACTTGAACGAACTGAATGGGAGCGCAGCGTGCCGCCGTGAACTTATAACGATGGTCCTGCCCTCGTGATCGCTGGAGCTGGCTCGAGGGAAGACCCGTGCGCTGGTCTATAAGCTCCTCTATCTCCCTGAGTAGTGGCTATCCCGCCTCGGGACTGATGGCGCTGACCTTTCACGAGACAAGGCCGCACGAGAGAGATGCGCTCACGTATCATGCCACCGTCAGCTAGCGAGGTATATATACAATGTGGGCGCTTTCCTCGGTCTTCCTCACATGTCCTCCGGAGCCATGCCACCCACACTGGGTAAACCACCCATGACTTCACGATCTATAATACCAGCGACAGCCGATCGCCGTATCAAGATGATCGTCAAGGAGCTGGGACTAGATGATAAGGTCTATAAAGCGAGATGTCACTGCATAATAGGATCTCTTCGGCGAAGAATCGCCTGATCTGAGCGCAGGGCCTATGCTGGCTATCGGGACTTTCCTCGAGTATGATGCTAAAGGTGGCCTCCCTCCGGATAGCGGAGATCTACCAGCGCTACAAGGAGGATGAGAAGCAGAGCAATGCGATGGACTTTCGATGACCTGCTGCTGATGACGAATATCCTCTTCGGAGGTACCCGATGTGTGCTCGCCCTCCTGGCGAGTCTCGTGTAGACTATCTCCTGATCGATGAGTATCAGGATACCAGCTTCGCTCAGTATATGATCGCTCGTCAGCTGATTGCAGGAGAGGAAGATCTTCGTCGTAGGAGACGATGCTCAAAGTATCTACTCCTTCCGTGGAATAGCCTAGATAATATCTCTCTCTTTCGCCAAGACCTTCCCCAGCGCTCCGCACCTTCAAGCTGGAGCGAAACTACCGCTCGGCCAGACTATCGTCGCGCTGCCGCTGATCATAGCGAACAATGAGTATCAAATCCCGAGGATGTCTTCTCCAAGGAAGAAGTCGGTGAGCCCATCGGGTGCACGAGGCTCTGTCTGGAGATCTCGAGGGGCTCTCTGGGTAGCAGGAGGTACAACGGCTCACCGGCAGGGGCTAGCTATCGAGATGGCTGTGCTCTCCGAACGAATGCTGAGCCATGCACGCTCGAGCAGGTCTTCCGTAGGATCAATCTTCCTTCCTGATCTAGCGGGACGTTCGTTCTTTGATCATAAAGGAGATCATGGATGCTGTCGCCTACTTCCGTCTGCTGGTGAACTAGAGACCGATGAGGAGGCACTCCTGCGAGTCATCAATTATCCCAAAGAGGGTATCGGAGACACGACCGTCCAGCGTATGCTCTTCGCCTCTCAAGAGGTCAGCTGTATCGATGATGATATACTGCAGAGACCCGTTAGGGCTATGGAGTCAATGTCAATAAACCGACAGCGGGACGCTTGCAGGCTTTTGCAGGTATGCTTGATGAACTACGCCAGTTCGCTCCGGGAGGGAGTCAGACGTCTATGCTGTAGCAGATCGCGTGATCCGAGACTCAGGTATACTTGCCGACCTCCAGCAGGACACCACACCAGAAGGAAAAGCAAGAGTAGAGAATATCAAGGAGCTACTCGGTGGAATCGATGAGTATGTGCGATCAGCAGAGGAAGCCGATCAGACGCCGAGCTAGCTAGCTATATCATTGGATCTCCTGTGACCGAGCCAAGATCAAGCGGATGATGATGAGGCGGTAACCTGATGACGATCCATGCTTCGAAGGGGCTAGGGGTTCATCAGCGTCTTTATCGTAGCCCGGAAGATCTCTTTCCCCTCGATGAGCAATATGGGGAAGGAGCTGGAGGAGGAGCGTCGTCTCTTCTATGTCGCCTTGACTCGTGCTGGGAAGACCTGTCATATCGGCTATGCTCGAGAGCGCTTCCGCAATGGGCGTCTAGAGTTCACCCGCCCTAGTCGCTTCGTGCGTGAGCTACCCAAGCAGCTCGTGAACTTCACCTCGGCTCATGAAAGCGCATGCCGGTACTTCGCCATGGGGCGTCCCCAGCCCTTTGAGCCGAGCACGTGGGGGGTGACCTTCCCACAGACTTTTCTCGTCTATACCGGTATTTGGCGAGGTCTCCCCAGCCAGGCGTCGATGTCTTCATCGAGCGCAGAGGTAGGGAGGAGCTCCCGAAGTCAACATCAGCGTATCAGGCTCTCGAGGTCAGTGCACGTGTCCTGCATAAGCGATTCGGTGCAGGTGAGGTCTTGGAGCTCGAGGGGTAGGAGATAATGCAAGGGCGACCGTCCCGCTTTGATGCTGGGGATACGAAGAAGCTCCTCCTACGCTTCGCACAGCTAGAGGTGCTCCTGGATCTTCCGTGAGACCTTCTATCTAGAAAGCAACAAGGTACACCTTCTCACCGAGAAGGTGTGCCCTTGATTATAAAGGTCGAGGGTTTTGTGTCCCTCGATATGTGGGGTGGTGTCTAGTAGAGAGGCTACTTTCGACGACGAACCCTTGCTTGGCGATGATGAGATAGTAGCTCTTCTTACCACGCTGAACTGCAGTAGGTAACGCCCTGCGATCAGTTGCTCAGCAGAAGATATCTTCGGGAGAAACAACCTTCTCCTTGTTTACGCTAAGTCCGCCAGCCGTGATGAGGTTTGCGAAGCTCTCATGGATGGGAAGACGGCTGCCTCTTCTGTCAATAGGTCGATCTATGTGATACCCGAAAGCCAGCTTGTCTTGTGAGATCTCAAACTGAGGGAACCCCCTCGAAGACGGCTATGAGGTCCTTCATCAGTGTCTGTAGCTGCTCCTTTGTGCCTTGAGCCCAAAGAGAATGCCCGAGGCTGCGACAGCAGCATCATATTCTCCCGACCATGTACTAGTATCGTGATCTCTTCAGCTGAGACGCTTCTGAAGAGGACGGAGGTTGAGGAGCTTCGGCCTGCTGTGCTTCAAGTACTGCGATTTCCTCCTTAGTGAGGGTCGTGAAGATCTTGATGTAGCGTGCTGCATCGGTATCATTGACGTTGAGCCAGAACTGGTAGAAGGCGTAAGGGCTCGTACGTGCTGGGTCAAGCCATACATTGCCCTCTCAGTCTTGCCGAACTTTCCACCATCAGCCTTAATAATGAGCAGGCAGACGAGGCAAAGGCTTCCCCCTCCCTCAGTACGACAGATGAGCTCAGTACCCGTGAGTGATGTTTCCCCCATTGGTCAGTCACCCATCTGTAGTCGCACACCATGGTTGCGGTGGGGCTAGAGATGTCGTGCCTTGGAGGGGCTGGTGGCTGAACTCTGTGAAGGACATCCGGCAGAATTCTCACCATTGAGACGCTTCTTGACAGAGTCCTTAGCCATCATGTAGTTTACGGTGATGAAGCTTACCTATGTCTGGATGAAGCCAAGGAAGTATAGTCCTTCATCCAGTCACAGTTATTCACGAGGACAGCAGCATTGGGAGCATCGCTGTCGAAGTCGAGGAGCAAATGGCTGCTTCTTGATACACTCCTGATTATGACGGTTTCTTCATCGAGGAGGTTACGTTCAGCAGACTTGGTGATGGGTCACCGATCATCCTGTAGCTCCGCCGATGAGAGCGATGGGACGGTGACCAGCGAGCTGTGGTGACGGAGCATCATGACCCCGACGAGGGTGACCGATGTGCAGAGAGAGTCCGCCGTAGGGTCGATACCCGAGATAAGCGAAAGTCTGCTCCTTGAGTAGCTGTTCTTCGGTGCCTGGGATCCTATCGTGGATCATTCCACGCCAGCGGATTCTTCAATAAAGTTGATCATTTTGAGTCCGTACTAAAATAGGGTTGCTTAAAATAAGATGGGGCAAGGTGGTCAAAGTAAAGGGAATGGGCATTTTACCGTAGGCTATACCCTCACTGAGTCTTTGGCGAGAGATGTCGAGAGCACTTGCTGTCTTCTCATAGACTTCAGATATGTTGGGCTGGGGCGGTTATCTGTCTCTAGGAGAAGTCGTCCTGCTCTCCACGCGGATGATAAGGCGTCGATGTTGGCTTGGTGCGCAAAGCTCAAGTAGAAGCCTTGCCGTAGAGAGTGCTCTGCCTGTGATCCTTTACCTCGGAACCCACATGGATAATCCAAGGTTGATGAGGGTGTAGCTCTTTCTTCAGACAGAGAAGTTCATCTTGGGCGAACAAGGTGAATGAAGACGGGAAGTTCTCGTTCTTCAGCAGAGATACTTGTTCATGAAAAATGTATCTGTTGGGCTGAAGGGTGTCCTGAACTTTGTCTAAGCCAGCTTCTCCTAAGGCGATGACCTGTAGTTGCCGTAGAGCTATGTCGAGCGATGTTAGACTTCTTTCCGTTAGGTCTTCTTGATACCAAGGATGTAGGCCAACGCTTCGATAGACGTGTGGTGAAGTAGGAGCTATAGCTAGGGCTTCTTCGGGGCATGAACTTTGTATCTGCCGAAGGTTGGGTTTATCCTCCGTAGAGGTGATGTGTATGGGCATCCCAGAGAATTGCCTCCATCATGAGTACAGGGTCATAACCAGATGTCCTCCCCACGGATGACAGCGGAGGATACGTCGTAGGGCTAAAGGTAGAGGCCCTTTAAGCGGTCATGCTTCTTGGTGCCTCGATGGCATGGGTCGAGCACGAGTGGGTGAAAGCTGACAGGAAGGCGGGTGAGGAGGTGAGATAGCTCCTTTGCGAAGTAGATAGGAAGGAGGAGAGCTGGGTGAAATACCTTCCGGAGCTGCTTGAGTAAAGGCTAGAGCGAGGTCATGAGATATAGATTGAGATGGACTCAGCTCTTTTGATGAGACAAGGAGAGCTTTCTCCATCCCTCTGTTGACTTCCTCTTGAGTTGGGAGTTCTTTAGCTACGAAGCACCAAGATGAATGTGTGAGTTTTGCTCCTTGGCTCAGCTCACTAGGCTGTGCTTACGTAGTCAGTAGCTCTCACGAATGAGGCGCTTGATACGATTGCGTTTGTTGGCTCGTGGAGTATTTTCTTCGCCGCCACCAAGATGGCACTGAGTGAGCTCCTCGCTCTTCGTTAGCAGGCTCAGTACGCCAGACGACGCGCAGTGGGTGAGCGATGAAGGCATCCCAAGCAAAGGGGGCGTCTACATCTCGCGAGATGCAGACGCTCTTCTTTAGTGTGGCGTATAACGTATGGGGAGGTGGAGGCTTCCACCTGGATGAGCCTGTCGGCTGTTGTTGTTTTCCTTGAGAACTACTGCTCTAGAGGGCCATCGCCGCCATGGGAGGAGCGCCAGCGGTAGGTGCTGATAGGTCGAGGGCGAAGCCTGCCTGCTCGATGAAAAGCGGCGGGTAGCGGGACCGAAGCCGCCGATGAGTGTCTTGCCCTGCTTGTACCCTTCGTGATTGGCAAGGGAGGGTGACACCCTGCAGGACTAAAGAAGATGATCATGTCGTACTTCTCCTTCTTCTCTTCTGGTGAACTTCTTGCTCACCGTACGATACATGATCATGTATTAAATAGGGAGCTTCTTGGCCGTTAAAGAGATCCAATAGGTCATTCTTATGATCCTCAGCCATGGGGAGGAAGTAGGTCTCCTTGTTGTGCTTCTGCATAATTGCCACGAGCTCACCTGTCCTCCCTTCGGGATAGAAGACCTTGCGCTTGCGATAGACGACGAACTTCTGAAGATAGTTCGCCACCTGCTCGTTGATGCAGAGGTACTTCATATCGTCAGGTATCGCTACTCAGGAGCTCTTCGCTGAGCTTACGAAAGAAGTGCTCCATAGCAGATGCGAGAGTGAAGATAATGAGCTGAGTGATCGAGGATGTTTACCTTCTGGTTGCGGAACTCACGAGCGGTCACCGACTCTACCTCGATGAAAGCTCTGAGGTAGCTTCAGCACCATAGCGATGCAGCGATATCATAGTAGATGATTTACCCGATTCAGGTTGGGGCTGAGAGATTAGGATCTTCTTAATGCTCATTGCTATAAATTCAGGGAGGCAGAGCTCCTCGTCAGTGTGAGTGCCAGCTACGATGATGTGAAGGTATGGCACGACTTCGTGGGCACAAAGGTACGAGATAGGGGAAGCCAGTCGGTACCCTTCGTCCTGCGTATAAGTTGCCCAGCCTAGGAGCTGGATGGCGACCAAGAGTCCTAGCGATAGCCAAGCTGAAAGGCTGGCGGGAGAGTCAGCAAAGGGAGGGCGATAGCCCTGCCAATGCTAGTGCACGAAAGCCAATCTTGGAAGAAGTAATCCTGGGTGAGTAGGGCTCCCGACTGTGGCTCAGAGTACATAGCGCCATAGCAAACATCACCGAGCATGGGTAGAGAAAGGGGTGAACCCCTACGCTCCACTCCTAGTAGATATAGGAGGGCGTCCTAATTATCCGTGGGAAGGAGGTCAAATCCTGCACCTAATCTGAGTGAAGAACTCCTCCATGAGGACTTCCCAGTGGGTAGATTAGGAAGCGAAAATAGGTTAGCAGGGACAAAAGCGCGTAATGCTACACGACGACTCTGCGCGCTATGCTGGCGCCAGCTCTCAGTGCCACAGCCCAGAGGTGTGGCGGATGAACCAGACCACCAGGGTGAGATCCAGATAATTAGCTCGGCCAGATAACTGACATTCGCTAAAGGCTCATGAGCGGTAAGGACATAGAGGGCTATCTTACTTCGCTTGCTATGGAGGTATGGGGTCTTCCCCGGAGTAGGTATACGCTTTTCACGAAAGAAAGGTACACCTTCTCGGAAGGTAGAGCGATCTTTTGAACCTACTTCCTACGAGAAGAGTCAAGATGCCAGTGAGTCCTCTGACGGAGTCTCATGCGGCATCTTGAAGAGGTGAACTAGAGAGGCTGAGGATAAACTCCTCTTCCAGCAAGAGCAGCGAGCTTGGCTACAACGCCTGGGCGGTCTGAGCATAGGTGACACCGAACCATTCATCCCAGGGGTATCAGGGACTTCGACCGTAGAGTTACTCCATTGGCGACGAGATGGTTGACGACTAGCGGATGTAGTACTCAAACTTGGGTTCGTCTCTAGCTGGCCCTAGGAAGTGGCGGAAGAGCTCTGTCGAGGTGCTGGAAGTAGTCTGCGTGAAGCCCCACATGTTCATCGACACAGGGGTATTTCTCGTCAGGTAGACAGTCTTACCATCTTCGTCGGTGAAAGCGATCTTACCGGTCTCGTCACGAGCGATGGAGTACGCTCGACGACACCCGTTGGAGACCCTCTGCATTGACTTCACAGACCCCACAGGCTGCAGTACCGCTTTCGCTGAGGTGTTGCCACACGATAGCCTACCATACAATACTTGTTCGTCTCATCAGAGACGCTACGGAGCTTATCGGCGATGATTGCAAAGCCGTGACGGCCATAGAAGTCGTCAGCGTTGATCACGGCGAAAGGCTCAGTAATTACTTCCTCAGCCATCATCACGGCGTGGTTCGTACCCCAAGGCTTTTTCTCTTCCTTCAGGGACGGAGAAGCCCTCGGGGGACTGTCAAGATCCTGGAAGACGATTTCCACGGGGATCTTATGCTCATACTTCGAGATGATCTTCTCACGGAATTCTTGCTCGAAAGTACGACGGATGACGAAGACGACCTTGCCAAATCCAGCACGGATGGCATCGTAGATCGAGTAGTCCATGATGGTTTCGCCCGAGGACCGACACACCATCCAGCTGCTTAAGACCGCCGTAGCGACTGCCCATGCTGCTGGGACAACTAATGTAGGCTGCTTCATAGGGATTCGTAGTTGTTTGAATGATATGATGTTTACTTCTTCTTTTCTTTTCTTATGACTCTTCTGTATCTTGATCTGCTGCCAATGCTGAGTCTGTCTGAACTTGGGTTGTTCACTCGCTTTAGCTCTTGGACGGTCATGCCGTGTCGATGAGCTATGGAGGAGTCTCTCTGAGCGAACAGCATGCGTGAAGAGCTAGACTGTACAGAGCTTCCTTCGGACTTCTTTGTTCGTCCTTTCTTCGTATTATGACGAGTGGCTTACTGCAGGGCGTTTCACTTCCTCCGAGCTGGATGGCTACTTATCTGAGCTAGAGCGAGAGGGCGTGGAGACTGCTGTCGCTGGCGCTAGCTGGAGCGGAGCTCGGGAGAGCTTACCGTCCGGAGAGCACTATCTAGCAGAGTATAACACAAAAGGAAGACGTACAGGATAGAGGCATACTATTTCCTGGGATGATGCCTCTCTGCGGAACTGCGGATTGAAGGTCAAGTCAGATCCGTACTTAGACCCGTGATCTCAGAAATGCACTCGAAGGACACACGATGGTTGGCGATGCTGATTAGTCCGTAGCTGGGGCGTCCCATCTGACGAGGGAGGATGCCGTACTCCTTGTGGTAGTGCATGGCGAAGTAGGCTCCGATGAGGAGGGATATAGCGACGTGTCTCACCTGGTGGTGGCGGTAGATATCCAGAAGTTAGCCTTGTTATCCCCGAGACGTTTGAGGTGCTGATTGACATTGCCCGGCCCACAGTTGTGAGCAGCTAGGACAAAGCCACCAGTCACCATAAGATGCGATACAGATCTTTGAGGAAGCGACAGGCAGCTTGGTACTCTTGACTGGATCACTGCTCATCGACGAGGCTATTCACGTCAGCCCATAGATCTTCCCCGTAGGAGCATCAGTTACCATGGGCCAGCAGCCCCAGCTGAGAGACGCGTAGGGTTCAGAGCCGATTCGACGATGACGAGGTGACGTAGCTCCATCAGGTAGACCGTGCTTATCGAGGTGCCATTTCGATCTCAGGGTAGTAGAGATCGGCCAAGGAGAAACGATGAGCTAAGGAGACTACGGCGCGAAGAGGTGAGAGCTCGATGGCTTCACGAACCAAAGGATTGTAGCTGAAGCGCATGGCTGATGGGCATGCGGTTGAGCATGCTGATATATATACGCTGTCAGGAGCGTGGGGGATGGGTACGCTGGAGTTGGAGCGCAGGGTCGTGGAGCTTCGCTGGCTATTCCATGTCGAGAGTACCACTGCTCAAGCATCTTCTCACATCTCGGTCAAGAGATGGAGGTAGTGTGATGGGATCTGGAAGGGGCGGCTCCTAGGCGAGTGGCGAGGATGGACGGCTAGCTCGACCGATGCTGTCACGCTGGGCATGAAGCACCGGAACCAAGTACCATAAATAAGAGGAGGAAAGGGCTGAAATAGCTTCTTCATTGGATAAATCTTTAAGTGAGGCTACAATTCACCCCGAGCTGATGGGAGGGATAGCTAGTCCTAGAGTCCTACCTCAGGGGTAACCCCGTAGGAGCTAGGTCCGGGAAATGTCAAAGGTGTAGAGCTCGGCATCCCACATGAGGCATCTAGTGAGGTGTGAGGCATAAACGAGCACAGTAGCGAGGATGCTCAAGTCACGGTAACGACGATAGAAGTCGTTCCCTCGCTTGAGTGTAGGTCGTAGCGAGAGGTACTGCTGATGGTCAGGCCTTTGCCCTGAGTGGCGCAAAAGCTAACCAAGATGTGATTGGTCGACGGATCTTCACTAGAGATCTCGATAAAACAGCATGATGAGTCCTGATACTGCCGATTATTCCAGAGATAGCATAGTAGCAGGCCGTAAAAGCACCCCAGACAATGGGCAATTTCCAATACTTGCGATTATAGATCGTCCACCACCAGGAGAAGTCCCCAGAGGGAGTGCCTTAGTAGAGTTGGGCTGCCAAAGCGCTTGCTGTGCCACTTTTGGGGCTCGCTCTGTCAAGTCTACCCCTGGAGTAAACAGCTGTATCGAGGTCTGAAGAGGCTAGGGTTCGATCGAAATCCTAGGCTGGTATGCTCGTAGGCATACTCGTCAGGCTATGGGAGATAGGGAGGTCTCTGGCTCTTGAGCAAGGCTCTTTGAGCCAGAGAAGAAGTAGAGCCGATGGAGCGAGGAGCTTACGCGACCAAGGATAGCTACGAGAGTTTAGTGCTGAAGGCACTCTAGGGAGAAGAAGGATGCTCCAGCTCCTTATCGTTGGCAGGGGATGGTTAGCCTACCCTTTCCGCTGGCAGAGCTTCTCGGTGGAGCCTTGGGAAGCAAGAGATGCGTCAGTTGCTCCTCTAGCAGAGCGAACTCGAGCTCGCTCTATTCGCTTCGAGTTGGGTGCAGGTGACATCTGTGTTATCTTCAGTCTGCAGGGGTCTCGGCGATGGCTCGCAAGCTCTTCTGACGGCACGTACGGAGAGATGCTCTGTACGTATGAGCTGATGGGGCTCCATTTGACGCTCAGGATCCTCTACCTGAAGGAGGGCACGAGGCATGTCCCCATATCGATGAGACGCTGAGTCAATCCTAGCTGGATCTCAACGGGTAGACGAAGAAGGAGGCGAAGGTAGTTCGCTATGGAGGAACGCTTCTTCCGATACGTCTTGCTAGTTCTTCCTGAGTAGCTGTTGGCTCTCCAAGATCTCTTGGTGAGCTGGGGCGACTTCGATGGCGATTGAGGTCTTGGCGCTGGATATTCTCCAATAAAGGGTCAGCTCTCGACGCTCAGGGCATTGGTCGTCACGGATGTGAGCAGGGATCTCTCGCAGTCCTGCACGCTGGGCAGCTCGCCAGCGACGCTCGCCCAGCGATGATCTGGTAGGTACCATCCCCAGAGGGTTCGACAGTGATCGGCTGAACGAGACCGGCGTGCGGATCGACTCAGCGAGCTCCTCTAGGGCGCTCTTCGTCAAAGTCCTTACGAGGCTGATCTTTGTTGGGGCGTATCTGGAGCTGAGGTGGCGTGCCGATGGCAGGGAGCACCGAGGACGCTATCTAGGAGGCTATCTGTCGTGAGCGTGTCTGTCGATGAGCCGAGGCGTATTGAGTCCTCGGCCGAGAGTTTACTCTTGGTCTTTGTCATCGGGAGGTATGCTTAGAGATGAGCTCGGAGGCTAACTGAAAGGTGATTGATACGCACCTCGGCTATCGGCATCATAGAGTAGGGCCGGGAGGCCACATGGCTGAGATGCTCCCGCCGAGCTTAATGTTTCGCTGGATGACGGTCTCGAAGACGAGACTCTTGAAGTGCTCCTTGACCTCTTCGTGAGATCTGATTATTCAAGCGGGTACGGCTATCAGCACATGGTCATGAGGAAGCCCTCGATCTCCAGCTGAGATTGAGACGGCTACAGACGATGCGGATCGTATTGAGCTTCGAGATCCTTCGAGGGCAAAATACTCGCTTTGTGCAGGGATGAGTACCAGTGCGAAGCCACGAGGGCATTCTGTGATGAGCCGAGGGAGGTGAGCAATCAATTGAGGATATAGTCGTGGCGATCAAGGATGGGTGTCAGGACCGAGCGAAGTGGGTATTCTCGGCGCTCTTGCTCTGGGAGCTCGGGTCAGCGCCTGCCAAATCGATGTGTGGGAGGGCAGGAGATCTGGCCCTTCGACCATCGTGGGACATTGAAAGCCTCACTGGCGGGGAGATTGGCGCAGAGACATTCGTAGATGGTCTTCCCGATCTCCAGGGTGTCAATGCCTGGACCCGGTCGCATTGGCCTGAGGGCCGGTATCTAGGAGTACTTTCTTCTCTAGAGGCCAATGGGGCTGCTGGGTTGATGGCAGTGGTGGTCTTACCGACGCCACCTTCTGATTCGCTAAGGCGATGACTTTACCCATGGGGACTTGATCCAGATACGCTATCTAATGACGATATAATGCAGGTAGAGCATGCTTCGCTGGAGCACCCGAAGATCCTCTCTCTTTGAGCAGAGCATAACCTACCTAAATAACTCCCAAAACTGCGATTTATTACCGATATAGCCTACGAAGAAGGAGCTGTTGTCGGTAAATAAAGCGAAACTATGATCGTCCCGAAGCATTTTTCCTTCGGATCTTGAAGGATGGACGTCCCGAATGGCGGAGATCTACCCTCGGGCAAGGATGGGTGCCGTGTCGCTCTCTTGAGCAATGAGGATAAACTGATCGGTATCGCCTGACCCAGAGATATGCAGGTCTTGGACGAGAGGGCAGGGTATGCTTCGCTCAGGTAAAGCTCTCCTCAAGAAAGGTTAACCTTTGGTAGAGAGAGGTTTATCTTTCCTTAACCTATGGCGGAGCTTCACTGCATAAAAGCCGGGCTACTGCCGCATCTGTCGGTGGTAGCCTCGGGAAACTAATAAAGGTGAGGACGAAGGTTATGGTATCTTCGAGCTTGGGCTGAACGAGACGCGGTCAATCCCCGTGAAAGGTGCCCTGGTGACACGACTTGAGCTCGAGGTGACGAAAGCCGTATAAGCTAACGCTGCTCGGGCAGTTCGCTCGACCTCTTCGAAGACAGAGCGAACCATCATGGAGTCACTCGGATACCCACTGACTCCTTGGGTGCCAGGATATGGTTCTTATGCTCGTTGGTGAAGTCATCAGCTACGAGGACGGAGACGTAGTAGACGGTACTCCGACACATCGGTGACGGTCTTGCCTACTTACCGTTCGGTGGGATCCCTTCTGCCGGAGAAACTCGCTTGTGCGGTGTACGTATTGTCGATGATCAGTCGAGCCTCTGAGATCGACACTCGCTGGATCTCAAATGTCGAGTTCGTGCTTACCATCTCTCAGCGATAAGCTCTAGAGCCGTCTGCTGGTGATACCGGTGATGTCCTGGAGACTGACTTGGGTAATCTGGGCAGTCTTTCCTTCCTGCCCCCTCGGCGATGATCCAGCCGTGCAGAGGCTTGCCCGTCGTGTTCTTGGAGACGGTCACTTGGAGGGCTGGTACCGACTTGGAGTGATCCAGTCCGCCGAAGTGGTGTGAGTGACAGGAATGTTGAGGTGACCTTAATGCTGATTGATCGCTTGATCATCGCCGATCATCGCTTGCTCCTTGGGTGGCCAGAAGATAATACCCTCTTGCATGAAGTTAATGCTGAGGGGTCTCCTTAGCTGTCCTTGGTATAAGTAGGGCATTGCGTGACTGTAGATCTCGGTTCGCATCAGCCTGTGAGGCGGATCGTCGTGCCGTTCGTCGTGACATGGAGCCAGCTTTCGGTGCTATGGACCTGAGCTGGGGCTTTGTCAGTACGTAGGATCGACTCTCCTCCGCGTCACGGGAGGAAGGTCTTCGCCTCGAGGACTTGAAATCAACCTGCGGGAGTTGGGGCACTTCCTGCTGACGCTTACAGGAAGCAGTCAGTAGGCCAAAGCCCAGAAGAAGCAGGCCGAAGGACAGTATTCTATTCATAGGAATGTTTGTCTAATAGGTTGAGTTACGCTTCTGATCGACTGGATGTTGGGCAGAGAGATAGGAAGATCAGTTGCCATTAGCGCGCAGTAGAGGCTGAAGGTCGGCTCCGTAGGCGGCACCGAGAAGGAGTCTACGCCACCATCAGCTTCTTCTGATCCATCAGCCAGAGCTTGCTGTTGGTCTTCGTCCCAGGTGAAGGTGATCAGTGCTCGATATTCGGAGCTTGTGCCGTCAGCATGGGAGACGGGGAGAGGATGATACCGCCAGCATGGGTGTGCGTGGGGTCTGTGATAGGCTGTCCGATCAGACGGATTGTACCTGAGCAGGATCATGGGGATGATCCGGATCGTATAGGTCTTGCCGATGAAGGTGAGCTTACCCTCGAGGGAGTTCGGACGGCTACCGGAGCGAGCTCTAATAGGGGTAGGTCGACGGCCTTGACCTGGGACAGGATCGTGGCGTAGCGTCACGTACCGTACCAGAAGTCGATCGGCTTATGGGTAGCTGGTACATAGAGCCTGATCAGAGAGGTCTCCCTCGGTGAACTCCTTCTTCTCTTCATTCCACTTGAAGGGTCGTATAGTTTTTCCCCGAGATGGAGAGAGGCTTCTGGAGGATAAGCCCTGTTGGGCTGATCGTTGATAGAGTATCGTGGCTGACATCTCGATCGTCACCGTGAGATGGCGACTGTCACATTGACTTCTCCTTGGGCGAGCGTATCGGTACCGAGGAGGAAGTGGTAGGTGTTGGACGTCATCCCTCACGGATGTTAAAGCATGGCTAGCCATGGTTCCTCGAGGAGGATCCTTCAGGGAGACGAGTCAGCGTCATCTCATTCTTCCATTTCTTGCCACGAAGACGGATGCGATCTTGGCTTGTCTCGAGGATGACGAACTCGTAGTCCCCTGGATCCTTCAGGGTGTCCAGAGCAGAAGCAGAGGCAAGCGGATGGATCACCGTATTGAACGTCGGGAAGGTGAGTACGGGGCCTTGGTCATGACGATATCATGGTCCGAGGTAGCGATGAGCTCAGGATCACCATTGTCACCCATGATGGACGCCTTTCCGTTCTCAAACTTCATCCAGGGCGTGTAGCCAGCTCCTGTGTAGTCCTTGCCCGCATAGTACTGGAGCATCCAGCCCTGCGATGAAGACTCGAGTTGCTTCTCTTGAGCGATGATAGCATCTAGACGTGTGGCAGGAGAGGCTATCAAGCTGCTTATCATCCGTAGACAGGAGGAGAACCTAGCGTGAATAGGCTAAGGAGAGTATAGGCAAATAGCTTCTTCATGAGATGCGGCTAGTTGAAGTGTTCAAGATCAAGAGTAGAGACCTGAGAGCCACGGCGGAGGACGACGTCACGCAGAGCATCTAGGTCAAGCCCCCACTGGCTAGAGGTATATTCCTTCACGAGCTGGAGCTTCTGTGTGATGTTGCTGCTCCATTCTTCCCTGCGGTGTCGAGGATCTTCTGCCATTGCTGAGGTGTATGGGTCACGTAGAGAGGATGAGGGTCTCGGCGAGAGTCTTCGCCCCCATTCATCATCGCATAGGGAGAGACGCCAGCTCGGTTCGCATCACGTAGCGAGATGTTGAACCAGTTCCCTGACGTAGCCCTCCTTGGTGACTGATCGAGCCGTATTATGGGGCTTCTTCTGGTTAAGGATATGCGTGAACTCGTGGTGCATTGTGTGGAAGTAGTAAGTCGTCATGACATTGTAGTCACGGAGCGTCTCTTCGGTCAGTTCATTGACCTTGCTGAGAGTGACCTTATACCCTCCCTCGGCACTACCGATCGTCTCACCATTACGGCTGTATCCAGGAGATCCTACTGCCTGGATGACTCGGGGGCTATTAGCAGCGAGAACTCATCACCGAGGACTTCTGCGTAGGCATCAAACCAGAGGAACTTGGTGATGATCGCCAGCTTGGCTGTCTTAGCTGAGTCTGCAGGGACGAGGTTGTATGTTAGGTTCGTCTCTCCATCCTCAAGTTTGTACTTGAAGTCAATGTTGTAGGGATTACGATAGTTCTTGTCAGCCACTGCTCAGAATGCATTACGCTTGACGGGCGTCGTGGGGAAGATCGTTGGCTCATTAGGGCGTCTTCAGAGCAGGCAAAGAAACCTGCCTGAGAGGAGAAACCCTAAGAGCCCTACTAGATGAAATTTCTTCATTGTCTTTGATTACGTCTAGAGGGTACTACTTCGTACGAGGATTAGGCGTGAGTCCAGCGGTGATGACATCCTGTGGTAGCTGGATAGCTAGACGAGGATCACGAGCTAGGGAGCGTATCGGTAACTGCTTCGACAGCATTGCTGACATTGACCCGACGACGATAGATCGTGATGCCGTAGCGCTTGACATCCTGTAGGCGGAGGCCTTCATGGATCGTCACGATACGACGTAGCTGAAGATCGCCTGAAGAAGAGGGCTCCGTGTCGTGCTCTCTAGAGCAGGAGTCGTATGTAGCTCCTTCTTGGGCGATAGCTTCGTCGGGATAGTGCTTGATACCTCGATAGAATTCACGGATCTGCTGTGGCGTGAGTGTACTCCCTTCTTTGTGAAAACAGAGGCTCGGTGTTGATGTCAGCTAGAGCTTCATCATGGCGCTTTAAGGTGCCTTTAGCTTCAGCGCGTACTAGTGAGGTCTCATCAGTCGTGAAGACGGTGTGACTCAGAGTAGGGGATCCCAATTCCTGCGACACGGTCGACATACGAGAGCGTATATGGGAGCTTGTGTAGAGCATACTTGGAATCCATTATTGTTCACTACGGTATAGCTCATGACCTCTCCACTCTTTCCCCAGGGACCTCCGTCTGTAGCGTCTCTGTTGTAGAGATGGAGTTCGCCATGAGCATATTTGCTTCCGAGACGATAGGGATGCTGATGCATTCACTGGCGACGACTTGGAGGAGGAGATTTGCCTTCAGTACTCTTCACGCAGTCGTTAGGCTGTACATTGCCTGATGGTCAAGCTTGCTCCAGCTAAGCGAGTCTCGTAGACTGCCAGCAGGAGAAGAGCCAGGACAGCATCTGCATGCTGGATCGCCTTCTCCGCACTGCTGAGCATGAGAGATGGAAGCGAGCAGCGAGGCATGTGCAGCCTCCGGAGTGAGTGGAACTTCGGGAGGAGTGAGGTCGTCGGTAGGTCGTTGATCCCTTCGGTAATATCCTTTTCGATCTGGGCATACAGTTCGGCTAGTGTGCCTCGATTGTAGGTGCGTCCAGGACGATCCTCTGGCTCCTTAGGATAGGGTAGACCGGATCGGTGCTTGCTGTCGCTGGAGCATAGGCCTGACAGAAGACTGTCGAGAGCTGAAACATGGAGTAGGCGCGACAGAGCTTAGCCTCGGCTAACTGAGCCGTATAGTCAAGCTTTGTTGGTGGCCTTCTCTATATGACGGATTACCTCGTTAGCTGTAGTGATAGCGGTGTAGTGTGCATCCCATAGCTGTTGAGGGTCTCTTGGTCTCGGATCTCTGTGATGTCCTGCCATGGGTAGGCTTGCTCTTGGAATCTGCCTGCTGCAGTCCACGTAGCATAGTCTTGCTCATCAGTAGTGTCCGAATACATCTCTAGCAAGTGAGGCAGGATGTGCCTCTGGGTGAGGCCGGGACAGGAGGCTTGCTGGCATCTGCGGGGTCTGTAACTCCATGCGATTGTCAGAGGTGCTTATCGAGTACTCGCCACAGCTAGTCAGGATAAAGTCCTGAAGCCAGGAGGGAGGGTATCGTTCTGTTTCATTGTTCTTATCCGTGTCATTAGGGTCAACCTTGAGGTGAGGGGTAAACTGGCGAGGCACTGGTGATGCGACTCCCCGTATTTGAAGAACTCTGGATCCTGTCCATTGAGCTTCTTGTCTGCATAGAGTAGGAGGAGGTTTGTCATGAAGCTTTACCGAGCGGTGCGGATGGGAGTCTTCTTAAGCAGGCGACTCGGGAGGTCTGTAGATGAGAGATCTCCTTAAGTCGGATAAAGTCTCCCTTAGCGATGCGTGCCGAGGAGAAGTTATAGCCGTTGTGGCGAAGCGTAGGTTGGTATTCTTCGTGTACTGACGGTTGCTTAGGATCATGGGATGTCTGTGCAGCTCTAGTCACCTGATGCTTGCCATCGGTTCGTGAAGTCGTGGGTTAGAAGAAGACATGTTATATCGCTTCAGACTTAGGGTCAAGACGAACGACATTACCAAGGCATAGGGTGAGGGGAAGATGTTCAGGTGGAAGCCCTTGTGGGATAAGGGTATTCCCGAACGAACCTGTATGCTTGGGATCTGTTGGTCCTTCGTATTTCAGGAAGTCGAGTTTGCGTACGCTCTTGGAGTTGATGTTATCCGAGGTGATCTGCCTTTTCATGAATGAGGGATACGCTTCATCACTTAGCCCAACGATGGGATGGAGAAGAGGCCCGTGAAGGATAGCCTTCCTTAGCCAGATCCATTCCCGCTGACGAGCTCAATGGCCCGTCCTTGGTTATGGGCTTTGTGATCTCACGTGGTGTAAGCGTAGATAAAACTTGTCATCAACTGAAGTCCTTCGTCTTGATATTGGTGGATGTCAGACTAAGTTCCGCACCATTGGAGTGCATCTGAGCGACGTTTGCTGGGCGTATGAGCTGTACCACCGATACCCTGGGTAACCATAGGTCCCATTTCATCGAGAGATTATTTCGGTATAAGCATCGAAGGATAGACTGATACGATCATCGAAAGCCCGGCATCGAAACCGACTGTTGAACTCATTCTTCTTCTCATACGTCAAATCATAGTTCCCGAGCTGTTCGATACCGATCCCTGGTTCTGATCTTCAGCAAAAGCTTGAAGGGAGTATAGGACTTGAAGATTGTCGATCGAACTACTGAAACTAGGATCAGGAGGAGTACCCGTGAGGCTATAAGATACGAGCTGTCAGATGGGAGAGTGGATGGGTTGCTTGAAAAATGCTCTTCGTGTACATTCAAGCTCCAGGAAACGTTCCATGTGAACATCCAGCGGGCATTACTGTTTCGTCCAAGCTGGTTTGACCCTTCGTAACGATAGGTACCATTGAATGCATAGCGTCCCTTATAGGAGTAGGTTGCGTTGGAGTGAAAGCGCTACCGGTGCGGTGGTTGGTGTTATTGAGGTTGTAGTAGGCATTGCCCTCTTCGATCTTCTTTTTGGAAGAGTTGATAGGGATAGAATGGAGTCTCCTCCGAGATACTGCAAGCCCCAGCCCTCAAAGGCAGGTGCGATTGCGCTGAATATCTGTGAGTCTAGACCACCGAGAGGGGTTTAGCGTGTGCGAGCCAAAAGGGAGTACGCTATAGTTTGCCGTGGCACGGAAGTCATAGTTACTCATACGGTTCTCTGCCTTATGCATGATCCACCATAGGAGCCAGGACTGACATAGGCAGATCGTGAGGGACGGTCTGGATCGCGATGAGATACTTATTTCGACTCACGGATGATTCCATTGGGCATAGCTCAGTAGCTAGTGCTTGGTTGAATTATCTCTGATGTTGATGCTGTTGAGAAAGCAGCTGTATGCTGAGATACCCCAAGAGACTTAGCTCAAGACCTCGGATGGGCTTGTGGCAGAGCTCTGCTTGGAACTTAGCATCTAGCACATTCAAGTCAATGAAGTTATTCTCCAGCTCGTTGAAAATGTTGAATGGCGCATAGTTCGCGACATAGTAGGTCCTTGGATCAAGGACTCGTGAGGTATTCGTCGCATAGGGAGTAGGGGTTGATGTCAGTCTCGCTTCACTTCTCCACCGACTTCATCGACATCCTGCCCTAGGGTACCTGGAGCACGCTGGTTGCAGTATGAAGCACCAGCGATAAGGTTCAGCGAAAAGACCATGATGAGCTGCTGAGGTCATGTTGGGGTTCGCCGTATAGCGCTTGACTTGACTTTGCTTATACCATCCCGGATCGAGAGAGAGCAGAGCAGAGAGGCATAATAGTTAGACTTTTGCTGTACCACCACTCATGCTGACTGAAATGGGTCTGCATGATCGCAGGGGAAAGAAGAGCTCCTGAAACCAGTTCGTGTACTGCTTCTCGGCAGTCTGTGGGTAGGCATTCTGTGCTTCGATCGAGGTTGGTTAGAGCAAAGGTCTTGCTCTTCCGGATCGTAAGTGTTGATGAGTTCGTGCAGCATCTTCCATGAGCTCCATAGTCACTGCCATTGAGTACTTCAGAGAGGTTTAGCCATCCCTTTTTCCTTTCGAGCTCACGGTAAATACCCATCTGCTGCTGGGGTTAAGGATGTCAGAGAGTTGCAGTACAGAAGGGATCATGGGTAGTGAACTCACCAGTGTAGTTGAAGTGTGCTTGTCCTTGCTTCCCCTTCTTGAGTGAGCGACGATGACACCTGCCATCGCTCTTGCTCCATAGATGAGGTAGCTGAACCATCCTGGGACTTGGGAAGCTCTCGATGTCATCAGCATTGAGGACCTGCGATAGCTGAGCTGATCAGTGTCTCTGGATTACCTGATGCGAGATCATCGGCTCCCGACATTCGATACGTCCTCCATGATCACACCATCGACGACCCATAGAGGGCTTCGAGTACCATAGATGGATGTAGCACCACGTACACAGATCTTTGGTGCGGTACCAAAGGTCCCCAGACATTCTGAACCGATACCCTGCCGCTCTCCCTTCGAGAGCTCGTGCAGCATCTGGTACACCATCGAGCTTGGTCTTATCTCCTCCTAGCTTAGCGGATGCTCCCGGTAAAGAGACGTTTGTCGATCTTGGTTAGCCCTGCTGACTCGACCGTTTCGAGTTTGTCTGAGGCTCAGGACGATCTTCATGTTGTCGCTTGATGGGTACTTCGACAGTCAAGTAACCGACGTAAGAGACACACGGGTGTTTGGCATTAGCGGGACAGTTAGCTTGAATGTCATCGACACCGACCATAGCGCCTGTGCGTGAATGCTCCTTGACTTGGACTGATGCCCGATAGCCAGCTCGTTGTCTGGCGCAGTGACTCGGTCCCTGTCACTGTGCGTATTGCCCCCAAGAGGGACTAGACGACAGGAGGTAAGTCAACAAGTAAACTAAGTTTCCTCATGCGTTTTGTTGATTATTAGTTAGGAAATCTTACTAGAGGGTGCTGAAAGAGGAGACGTTGAGCGACCGCTCTTGGAGAGAGTGATCGAAACTCGTCACCTATCAAACATCTGCTGTTTATTTAGCAAGTCTATGCTGTATGCGTGAGTCTAGCTAGGACAAATAGAGCACAGCGAGTAAGCGGAAGAGAGCCATCACCCTCGATGAGAGCGTTGCATAGATCGTACTACATGAAGTCGTGCAGAATCCATCAGATGGGGCGCTGTGCTTGATGATAATAACCGAAGGTCGATTCCCCCACTCCAATAGACCAAAGATAGTAAAATCTAGAAAAAGCAACCTTCGTATCTCTGCGCTTTCCCTAGAGAAAGTGAGTCCGAACTATTGTAGCTCCCGCTGGTCGTAGGGAACACATGAGTATGAGAGCTCTGATTAACAGAGGCCTATCTGCTGCGTCGGCATCTGTGTGCCTAACTCTTTTCTCCCCTCCAGGCTGTATCTCCAATCTTCGTGATCATAGCATGGGCATACTACATCATCCTATAGTCTGACGGATGGACATAGTCTACCCAGGAATCTATGGCTAGGTTAAAGTTCTTCCTTGGAGAGATGGGGCAGGTTCTTAATTCCCTCTCTTTGGAGCTACGAGTGGCTTCCTGTTGGGCTTGATTGCATCGCGCACTATTGTTCTCTTGCTCTTGGTAGGTCTTTGCATTGCTGTTCCCTGCATGCTCTACGAGAGGATGGATGCGTTGGGTGGACACTGATGCGATGGACTGACTTCTTTTCATCCGCTTGATGATCTCACCACTTTCGATAGCACCCATATTAGGGAGACTATTGCGGAGAGTCCTGCTCTCTATTTATTGTGCTAAGGCATAGCACACCTAGCTCCTCGATATGCCTCTCCGAAGAGATCAGGCAAGCCCTTCGTCTTATCGCAGTATTCCTCTTATCCAGCGGATGGAAAAGCATCGTTCTCGTGAAGAAAAGCGCCTTCCGTAGTGGTTTTCCGCATTTATGTACGTAGTCTTGGGCAGGCACGTAAATCAAATATCCACGTACGTAGATATTAGAGCCACGTGCGTAGTCAAACTTACCTGCTACTCGTCCACAACATACATGCGGAGCAACAACCCAATATAACTCCTTCATAAAGCTATAGGAATCAGTCAAAAGCTATATAGTTTTCTTCGCCATCCTATAGCTCTACCCACTTCCCCATACCATATATGAAATCATTACCAAGCTGTGAAAAGATGGCCTTGTGCAATGGTCTCGTGAGTGCCGTGCAATAGTCTCTATTATTAGTGCTTCATGCGGGTGGGAGGGTGCTCGGCAAAGCCCCCTTCCTCGAAAAGAAGATCACTTGAGACGCTCGAGATGCCGTAGTCAGGTGGGATCTTGTCGAAGTGATGTGCCAGAGGCGTGGCCCTCCCTAAGTCGGGATCGCTTTGGCTGGTTGCCGTTAGCCTCGACTTTGTAAAGTTCGCTTGATGATGATTGTGAAGGATCCGAGGGTGAGTGTTACCTGCCTCCTTCTCGTAGGTCTTGAGGTGCTTGTTCCCTCTATACGCTTCACGCTCGTCTTTACACCTTGATGGATGCAGGGGCATTATTATCGGGTGCTGCGTGCGACAGTGCGACATATAGCCCCGAACCCTTTGTGGGTGAAGGTCGTGCGATGGGACTTTGCGATGGGCTCTCTCCACTCTGACCATTGTGGCGATCTGACCGACGAGCTTGCCGTCACGGTGAGTCGTCAGATCCGCCTTGGGTGTTGGCGTTGAAGTGGACGGCACTGATCGGAGCGGATGCACTGATGCGAGACCTCTTGCTTCGGGTCTGCGCTGCCGGCCCGCTGATTCTCTCCGCCTGGCGGGTCCTCTTGCCGCCGCAGAGGCTGAGCACTAAGGCAAAGGAGGAGGAGAGAGAGATAGGATGCCGAGTCGGCGGAAAGTATTGATCGTTTGTGGCCATTTCTGCTTGTAGTTGATGATGAGGCCGGAGGGGAGGGTAGACGGGAGCTATCCTGTCACGCTCATGGTTCCGTTAAATGAATTGTACTTGGGGAAGGAGTGTAAGACGACTTCCTCTCCTACACTTGACTATCAAACGAGATGTGTATGGATATGTTGTCCTATCGCATGATAATATATCGTGTGTAATAGGATGTAGTAGTAAAAGTAAATGGATTGCAGTATATACGATACTTCAAGGCGGCTAGAAACCTCCTCAGGATAGCTCGCTCTGTGTGTCGAGGGAAGGTGGGATTGTATGGTGAGCTCTCCTGCGAGGTGTAAAGTCGCTCATGGATGCGGTGTTTGGCTTGCTCGGCAGCGGGGGAGGTTGCTTGTTGGAACCATTGCACAGTATTTCAAGGTGTACAGGGTTGTGGTTACTTTCATATGCCACTGATATTTAGTATCTTCACAACCAAAAACAGTCGTATAGCTATGCCTACCAAACAAACCGAGATCCGCTCCGAGCTTCCTGCAAGTTTATACGCAGGTGCGTCGCGACCGTATGAAGCACTCGTTCCTTCGACAGATCAGCGCTTGCGTTGACTGGCGAGGATATTCACACACTACTCAACAAGAAGTATACAAGACCCAGAACGCCACAGGCAATCCAGCCTATGATGCCTTGATGATGTTCAAGATCCTACTGCTTCAGACCTGGTACGGCCTGAGTGATTACGAAGTCGAAGAACGGATCAACGACTCCCTCCTCTTCAGCGAATTCCTCCTCTTGGATATGGGCCTTCCAGCTCCAGACCACAGCACCATCTGTCGCTTTCCGCGCTGAACTGACCCGCTTGGGGATTATGGACAAGCTCCTTCGCGAGCTGAATAAGCAGTTCAAGAAGCACGGGATTAGCCGTATTGACCAAGGGGCTATCGTGGATGCGAGCATTGTGGATAGCCCGCACGCTCCCCGATGGAAGTATCCTCATCGAAGTGGCGGACGACCGAGAGGACTTGCGCACCGAAGAAGAGCAAGCCCAAGAGCAGGCTTATCAGTATGAGTTGAAAAGTCGCAAACCAGGGGTCGATACGGAAGCTCGTTGGGTGCGCAAAGGCGAGGCACTATCGCTACGGGTGCAAAAAGCACGTGCTGACCGATGGGCGAAAGGTTTGAGTGGAGAGCGTAATTACCACGCCAGCAATTGTGCCGATACAGGTGGTATTGCCCCGAGCTGATGGAAGGCTGAGCTTACGCAGGGGCATTAGTGTCCTTGCCGATAAAGGTTATTGTAGCAGAAAGAGAACTCGGCTTGTCTCCTTGAGCGCGGCTTGATTGATGGGATTATGCTCAAGAGCGCAGAAGGGATGAAGCTCACAGAGCGACAACGTGAACTGAATAACGCCATCAGCAAAGATGCGCTGTTTGATAGGGCGCACCTTCAGGGAGTATCGAGGTGGTTTTCAGGAGGGCGATGTCGCTACCGAGGGCTTGAGCGAACATACACAGAATATCTTGGAAGCTGGCATACAATCTGAAGCATGCCCTGGGCTATCTGTGCTCCAGAGACGCAATAGCCCAGAAAAGCCCCCTCTCGGGAGGATGATCCTCCCGAGAGGGGGCAAAGAACAGGCATCTCAGCTTCTCAGCCTAAAATGCCCCGATTTTTCGAGGCAAGAAGCGCAAAGCTATGAAATGAAACGCAATGGTCTCGTGGGCATACAGTCTAGTATCACGATGGAAGGACGCTGCTCACAGATGAGGGAAATGATCTCGGTCTCTAACTTTCCGTTGCCCGAAGTCCTAGATTGGTCGGTGGCCAGTTAAGCGTTCGGCTCACGATATTGCTCCAAGCCATTCCAGGGCGAGGCGCATGCTCCCTGGGCGATTGAGGTGTCCGTATGGGATGATAGGGTTTGCGTGGTCCTAGGGATAAAGGAAAAGCTAGATCTTGCAGGGACACCAATTTCTAAACTGGGACACCTCATTGTAGAGTGGTAAGTATAGGATATACTCGACCTCCTTCTTGTCCTTGATCTCTTGATCGATTCGGTAATTGTGGTGATCATTAATCTCCAAACGTATAGCTTCGAAACAAAACCCTTGATCTTCGTATCGATATAGATCAACGCCAGAACACCGGTAGAGGGCATATGGGGCATATTCAAGGGTTGCGTGACCCGATACCTGATGCTTATGTCCTTTTGCATCGGTCTTGAAGCGGATGGATAAGCCTGCTGATTGGCGGCCAACTCCCCGAACTTTTCTCTTACCTTGTCCTGAACTCTGTTGGAGAAATCGGTGATGGTTCCCTCATCTTCGTTTCCAGCCTTGACCATGGATATAGCTTGTTGGGATTTGGATGGGATGGGGATTATGCCAGACCATTTGTCCAAAAGGATGGCATGGTCGTGGTCAGAATATGATGGCGATAGTTAGTAGTCGTTTCATGGGAGCTCTATTGATGAGTTGCGAGGGTCTCCTTATCTGGACAGCAACGCAAACTTATGCAATAATCTGGCTAACAAATGACGGAAGACGCAGCGACCTCTCTATCCCCATTCTATCTCTCAGAGTTTCTTAATAGGTGACTATGATCGGTTATCAGTGTGGACTGTTGAGTTCATTATAGCACTAGTCCTCATTCCTTACTATCGAGTTTAAGTTCATTAGTAACGAGCAGATGAATTTATTCGTAATGAAAGGATGTAGTCATGCTAATGAATTCTCCGAACTTAGCGAGAGGGAATCCTGACTGAAGCAGAAGGGTTAGAAACGAAAGCCCCCGTCTACTGCATGGTAGAGCGAGGGCAATGTTTGATTGTCATCCTTCAAAGAGGGCTTGTGAGACCCTCTGATGAGGAG